>Ga0210040_10010815_pt1 | contig 10416 bp, 16 predicted proteins | sample CryGeyCG12114_NA_FD_185462 | JGI IMG/M metagenome (GOLD analysis project Ga0210040, IMG submission 185462) | Groundwater microbial communities from aquifer - Crystal Geyser CG19_WC_8/21/14_NA (SPAdes) (version 2) | ecosystem: Environmental > Aquatic > Deep subsurface > Groundwater | place: USA...
GGAGACAAGAACAGGCAGACCCCGGCTCAAGGCCGGAGTGACGGAGGAGCAGGCATGAACATCAATGGCATTGCAGCAGTGGTCACCGGCGGTGCGTCGGGCCTTGGCGAGGCGACGGCTCGAGCGCTTGCCGCCAAGGGCGCGAAGGTCGCCATCTTCGACCGTAACCAGGAGCAGGGCGAAAAGGTCGCAGCCGAGATCGGCGGCATCTTCTGCGAGGTCGATGTCACCAGTGACGAGACCGTCGTCGCCGGCTTCGAGAGGGCGCGGGCCGCTCACGGGCAGGAGCGCGTGCTGGTCAATTGTGCCGGCGTCGCCAATGCGGTGAAGACCGTCGGCCGCGACCGCGAGACGAAGGCCGTCAAGAAGTACCCCATCCACCAGTTCGAGCTAGTGATCGGGATCAACCTGGTCGGCACCTTCCGCTGCATCGCGCACTCCGCCGCCGGCATGGTCGATGCCGAGCCCGGCGAGGACGGTGAGAAGGGCGTGATCATCAACACCGCCTCGGTCGCGGCGCAGGACGGGCAGATCGGCCAGGCCGCTTACTCGGCCTCCAAGGGCGGCGTGCTCGCCATGACCCTGCCGATCGCGCGCGACCTGATGAACGAGGGCGTTCGGGTCAACACCATCCTTCCGGGCGTGTTCAAGACGCCGATGGTGGCCATGATGCCGCCGCAGGTCCAGGACGCGCTGGGGGCGCAGGTGCCGTTCCCCAAGCGGCTCGGGCGGCCCGAGGAATATGCCAACCTTGCCGTCTTCATGGTCGAGAGCGGCTACATGAACGCCGAGCATGTCCGCCTCGACGGCGGCATCCGCATGGCACCGAAGTAAGGTGGAGCTTTCCGGCCTGCTGGAGCCGCTCGGAGCCGCTTGCCGCGAGGCGGGCGACAGGATCCGGGCCATCCGGCAGGCGGGGTTCGCGATCGAGCGGAAAGGCGATAGCTCGCCGGTCACGGAGGCCGATCGCGCTGCCGAGGGCATTCTGCTCAAGGCGCTGGCCCGCTTCGCTCCCGGTGTTCCGGTGGTCGCCGAGGAGGAGGTCGCTGCCGGGCGAGTGCCGCAGTTGGCCGATCGCTTCTTCCTGGTGGATCCGCTGGACGGCACCAAGGAATTCGTCCGTGGCGGGGATGATTATACGGTCAACATCGGCCTGATCGAAGACGGGCAGCCGGTGCTCGGCCTTGTCCTCGCGCCGGAACAGGGACGGCTTTACGCGGGACTTGTCGGGCAGGGCGCGTACGTCGAGCAGCGCGACGGGCAGCGCCGGCGGCTTCGGACCCGGGAAGCAACAACGCCGCTGGCCGTGGTGGCTTCGAAGTCGCACATGAACGCGGCGACGGAAGCCTATCTTGCGTCCGCAGCCCCGGACGCCAACCGCCTGTCGGTGGGTTCAAGCCTCAAATTCTGTCTGGTGGCCGAGGGTTCCGCCGACCTTTATCCGCGCTTGTCGCCGACCAGCGAGTGGGACACGGCAGCCGGTCATGCGGTGCTGCTGGCGGCTGGCGGAAAGGTCGATGCGCCGGTGGGTGGGCCCTTGCGCTACGGCAAGCCGCACTTCCTCAATGCTGGCTTTGTCGCCACTGGAGGATGGGACGCGCCGCTCGTCGGACCGTATCTGAGCGCCGTCAGCGATGATCCTGGCACGTTCTCAATGCCCTGAGCGGCGGTTATCGCTCCAGAACGGATCGTTCAGGGCGTGGCGCCATTCAGGCTTGAACGCCTGCAAGGCATCGAGCTCGCCGCGAATGGCAGTGAGGCGACCAAGCATGCTGCGTGCTTCCGCCCCGACCAGGGGGTCCTGGGCGAAGTTCTCAGCAAGCGTGCTGCATTTGCGGAGCGCGTGACGGAGGTGGGCCAGGAGCTCGCCGCGCTCCGCCTGGTCATCGTCTGCCCTACCCATCGCAGCGCCCTCGTCTGTCATCAGGCGGTGCTTTTCAACCCGGCATACTTGCCGCCGCGTGCCACTTTGGTCCGGATGGGAGAAGTTTCCGCTGACATTCCACCGCTTTGCACTGTAGTCTGCGCAGGCTCGGTTTGAATTGATATCCAAGGATGATGTCATGAGTCTCGCCGCGCCTGTGTTCGACATCGATTACGCCAGCCCGCCACGCCCCCCGGTCATGGTGGTTGGCAACAGCGACGCGGCAAGGAGCCGGGCGCGGAGCACTGCTGAAGCCACTGGCCTCGAGGTGCTGTGCAATCTGACGTCGGCAGAGGCGATCGACGCGCTCAAGGAGCAGGTTACGCTATCCGCGCTGTGGGTCGAACTCGACGCGGCCTTGAGTGCGGCCGACCGGCGTCTGCTCCAGCGGGCTGAACTCGAGGCGCGGCGCAAGACCGTCGGAGTGGTGGTGGCCACCCGCATCGACCATATCGACGACGTGCTGAGCGAACTTGGCAACGTTGGCGTCGAGCTGGTGGTCGACGGAACCGAGGCGGAGCGGGTGGGGACGCTGGCCCTTACATTGGCGTCTAGCAGTCGAGGAAGTGCGGTGCACGACGTGGCCTCCGATGCCAGTGCTGCGCGGCTGCGGCAGCTTAGCGAGGAGGTCAGCCGCATTGCAGCGGCCTTGTCGCGGCTGAGCAGCATATCCTCAGGACCGCCGCTGTCCCCGGCGACCATGGCACCGCCGCAGGGGAACATGCCCGTCGTATCGGCCGAGGCGATCCGCACCATCATCCGGGCGCGCCGGCTTCGCGCCAATCACCTGCCTGCCGACCTGTTCGCCGACCCGGCCTGGGACATGCTGCTCGACCTGCTGCAAGCCGAGATCGTGCAGCATCGCGTGCCGGTATCAAGCCTGTGCATTGCGGCAGCAGTGCCGGCAACGACGGCGCTCCGCTGGATCAAGTCGATGACCGACCGCGGGCTGCTGGTCCGCCGGGACGATCCGCATGACGGCCGCCGCGTGTTCATCGAGATGGCGGCGACCACCAGTGCCGCGCTGCGGCGCTACTTTCAGGACGTCGGAATGGCCGCGGTCTGATGGGAGGAGATGGTGGGCGCTGACGGGTTCGAACCGCCGACCTACTCGGTGTAAACGAGCCGCTCTACCAGCTGAGCTAAGCGCCCCCGTCGGCCTCCGTGCAGAAGCTTGGTCGTAATGACAAGCGGCAAGTTCAGCCGAGCCGTCGCACCAGCCTGACCGGCAGCGCGAGCCAGGCAGGCTCGTTCACCACCACCTGCCGGCTGCCGCTGCCGATGGGCAGCAGGTGCAGCTTCCCGCCGTCCCGCGCCAGCAGCCGACCGAATTGAAAGCGGCCGCCGGCGCGTGGGACGAGGATGTCGCGATTGAGCGCTCGAGCGAAGTCGGACGGCTCGATGCGGTCGCACCAAAGCTCGTCACCGCTTCGGTAATCGCCAGTGCTGGCCGTGACCAGCAACGCGACCTGCCCGGGGTCCGGCCGCGGCGGAATGACGACTTGCGCCTTGCGCGGCGCACTGGCGCCATCACCGGCGAGCACTGCCACGACCTGAAGCTGCTCGGCCGCGGGATGGTCGACCAGATCGGTGGGTGCGACGCCGAGCGCGTCGGCGATACGGTTCAACCAGCCGATCGACACTGTCCGCATGCCTGTCTCCAGGCGACCGATCGTTTGCGGGGTCGTGGGCGGCGAACAGGATCGGGCAACGTCTTCAAGCGTCATCCGCTTGGCCTTGCGGACTTCACGAATGCGAGTAATCATTCTGGCTCCCCCGAACCGCTACGGTTATTTGTACTGTCCTACATCCGTTTCGATCTGGCAAGTGTCCGTCGACTCGGCACAGCGGGAGGGCGGCATGAACAATCGAGCTTTGGTGGAGCGATCGCTCGCAAGCGGCAAGTGTGGGGCGGCCAAGGCCCGGCGATCCGTCACGGTCAATGACCTGGAGTCGCCGCTCGGCTGGCTGCGGTCGCGTGGGCACCTTACCACGCGGCAATTCGATGCCGGCGAGCAGCTGCGACGCGATTGGGAGGCGGCGCAGCTGGGACCACGCGTCACCATGCGCTGGGACCCCACGCCGCTCGCCAGCGGCGCACGAGGAAGTCCGGTGCCGTTGAATGCAAGCGAGCGACAGAGCTTGGCCAAAGAGCGCTTCGATGCGGCCGTTTGCGCTGCCGGGCCCGGGCTTGCCGACATCCTCTGGCGGATCGTCTGTGCTGGCGAAGGCATGCGGGACGCGGAGACGGCTCTTGGGTGGCCGGCGCGGGCCGGCAAGCTGGTACTTGCGATGGCCTTGGACCGCGTTGCGGACTATTACCGGATAAGGTGAGGGCAGGGGGAAAAAGTTTGCGGCTCTACGGATCGTCCCTGTCGCCGTATGTGCGCAAGGTCCTCGCTTATTGTGCCGAGAAGGCCATCGAGGTGGGGCTCAAGTCAGTAGGGCTTCGCTCGACGGACCCGGACTTTCGCGCGGCCAGTCCCTTCGGAAAGATGCCGGCACTGGTAGATGACGACTTCGCCCTCGCCGATTCGAGCGCCATCCTGCACTAGCTTGAAGCCAAGCACCCGGAGCCGCCGCTGATCCTGGCCGATCCGAAAGGCCGCGGCAAGGCAATCTGGTATGAGGAATTCGCGGACACCTTGCTGGTCGGCTGCGGCGCCAAGATGTTCTTCAATCGGATAGTTGCGCCGTTGTTCTTGAAGAAGGACGGCAACCTTGCCGCTGCAGACCGAGCGGAGCGCGAGGAGCTGCCGCCGTTGCTCGACTATCTGGAGCGCGAGCTTGGGACCAAGACATTCCTGCTCGGCGAGCAGCTCACGATTGCCGACCTGGCGGTTGCCAGCGTGCTGGTGAACCTTTCGCACGTCGGAGTGGAGATAGACCCTCAGCAACGGCCCAGATTGCGTCGCTACCAAGATCTCATGTTCAAGCGCCCAAGCTTTGCATTGCTGCTGGAGCGCGAGCGGACGATCCTCGCAAGCAGCAGATAGCGGGAGCGCACAAAAGCGCGCCCCCGCCGCATGCCTTCAGAGGCTGCTGCCCTCGACGTCGCTCTCGCGACCCTGGCTGCGTTCGACTTCGATGTCGGTGGTCCCGCCATCGTCCGAACCCATCAGGTCCTCGTTCATCGCGCCCTGACCCTGATCGGCAAAATCTTGGTCATCTTGCGAGCCCTGCTGGTTTGAGCCGCCAATCTCGGACGACTGATCCGACGAGCTGCTGCCCAGGTCGCTGCTCGAGCCGCCGAACAGGCCGCCGTCACCTTGTCCGCCTTGAGCGCCGGACTGACCAAGGTCGCTTTCCTGGCCTAGGCTGCTGCTGTTCTGGCTGAGCGTGTCGGTATCGCCGCTGTTGCCGTAGGAGGCCTGTCCGGTCGACATGCTGCCGCCCTGACCCTGATCTTGACCCTGGCTCGTCGAGTCATTGTTCTGCTGCTGCTGACCGAGTGGCTGCTGCTGTTGCTGCTGACCAGTGGTCTGCTGCTGTTGCTGCTGCCCGGCGGCCGACTTATCCTGAGACTGCTGCGAGCTCTGCTGACCATAGCCCTGCTGGCCCGGTGTGCGTTCATCAGCATTCATGTGAATTCTCCTCCAATCGCCCCATGCGCCTGATTTCATGAAAGCTTTGGACGGGCAGCACGTTCCGTGCCGTTGCGACCAGCCGAAAGGAGAAGCGCCAAAAGGAAAGGGCCGCCCGGCAGTGCCGGACGACCCTAACTTTGCTTGGCCGGGGGCGAAGCGTCAGGCGTTGTCGGCCGGAGCTTCGTCCGCCGGAGCCTCGGCAGTGGCGCCCGGTTCAGCGTTGGGATCATAGTCCTCGGTAAAGCCGGTGGCTTCACGCTCGAACATCTGAGCCATGACGTCCACGCCCTGGGCCTGGAGGTCGGCTTCTTCAGGCGAGCGAGCGACATTAACCTTGACGGTCACGGACACTTCCGGGTGCAGCGCGACACGCACTTCGTGCATGCCGATCGCCTTGATCGGCCGGTCGAGGACGACCTGGCTCTTGCCAATCTTGGCGCCCTCGGCATCAAGTGCATCAACGATGTCGCGGGCACTGACCGAACCATAAAGCTGGCCGGTGTTGGACGCCTGGCGGATCAGCTGAACGGTCTTGCCGTCCACGCCCTGGGCCGACTGCTCCGCGACGGTGCGCCGCTCGGCATTGTCGGATTCGATGCGCGTGCGGTTCGCTTCGAACAGCTTGCGGTTGGCCTCGTTGGCGCGAAGAGCCTTCTTGCGCGGCAGGAGGTAGTTGCGAGCGAAACCGTTCTTGACGGTGACCACGTCGCCGATGGCGCCGAGCTTCTCGACGCGTTCAAGCAGGATGACTTCCATCGGGCCGGCTCCTTACTTGACCACGTAGGGCAGCAGGCCGAGATGGCGGGCGCGCTTGATCGCCTTGGCCAGCTCGCGCTGCTTCTTGGTGCTCACCGCGGTGATGCGGCTCGGGACGATCTTGCCACGCTCGGACACGAAGCCCTGCAGCAAGCGAACGTCCTTGTAATCGATGCTCGGCGCTTCCTTGCCCGAGAAGGGGCAGGACTTGCGACGGCGGAAGAATGCACGGGCCATCTTATGCTCCCAGCTCTTCGCGGTTGCCGCGATCCGGGCGGCTGCCACGGTCACGCTCCTGGCGGCGCATCATGGCCGATGGGCCTGTTTCATGCGCGTCAACGCGAACGGTCATGAAGCGGATGACGTCCTCGTTGATGCCCGTCCGGCGCTCCAGCTCCGCAATAGCGGCGGCCGGCGCGTCGATGTCGAGCATGACGTAGTGCGCCTTGCGATTCTTGGCGATGCGATAGGCAAGGCTGCGAAGACCCCAGGTCTCGGCCTTGATGATGTTTCCGCCAAATTCCTTGACGATGTTGGTAGCATTCTCGGCAAGGGTATCGACCTGAGCTTGTGCCAGGTCCTGCCTTGCGAGAAAGACATGCTCGTAGAGCGGCATGAATACTCTCATGTTGGCCGATCGCTGACGCCCGCCCCATGCGTGCGCCCCTCCGGCTGTCGTCGGTAGTCGATGTCCGCGAGGAAAATCTTCCACTGCGGACGGGCGCCCCTGTCATACTTGCCCCCGGAAGGCAAGCTTAGCCGCAGCAGCGATTGTTGAAGCGAACCAGATAGGTACAAAACACTTGACATCGTGACGATGAAATGGCACAAGAAGGCAAGCTAGGCTGATTCGGAAGGCCCGGCGCTCAGCAGATACAAGGTGATAAGATGCGGTGGTTCGGGCGAAAGTCGGCGGACCTTCCGCCGATGTTCCTTTCGTGCGTCGACGATCGCCGGAACCCGTTCCCGACGGGGTACCAGGCGCAGCTCAAGGAAGTCTTCCTTGGCAATCCGGTGGGGCAACGCGCGGTCAGGCTGGTGGCCGGAGCCATCGCCTCGCTCAAGATCTATTCGCTGAAAGGGGACGAACGAGCCGCGGCGCTGCTCGACCGGGCATCGCTGCTAGAGCAGATCGCGGCGTCGCTGCTGCTGCACGGCAACGCCTATCTGCAGGTCGTGCCCGCCTTGGACACTCCGGGCGAATTGTTTGCACTGCAGCCCGACCGGGTGACGGTGGACGTCGACGAGCGAGGGTGGCCGCGCGCCTTTGTCTACAAGGCGGGCAGGCGGACAGTCCGGATCGAGCGGCATGATCCTCTCGAACGCATCCAGTTGATCCACATTCGGGCGCTGAACCCGACGCAAGACCAGCTTGGCCTCGGCTGCCTCGAGGCAGCTTCCGCGGCAGCCTCGATCCACAATCGTGCAAGCCACTGGAACAAGTCGCTGCTGGACAATGCTGCCCGTCCGTCGGGCGCGCTGACCTATGATCCGCCCGATGGCGCGACATTGAGTGCGGCACAGTTCGCCCAGCTTCGCGACGAGATCGACCGGCATTTCAGCGGCAGTCAGAATGCCGGCCGGCCGATGCTGCTCGAGGGCGGGTTGCGCTGGCAGTCGCTGGGGCTGACCCCCACGGACATGGACTTCGTGGCGGTCAAGGAAGCGGCGGCGCGGGACATCGCCTTGGCGTTTGGTGTCCCGCCCGTATTGCTCGGCCTACCTGGCGACACCGCTTACGCGAACCTGCGGGAAGCAGGAAGGGCGCTGTACCGGCAGACGGTTCTGCCTCTTACCGAACGGATCCTCAGGGATGTGGGCGAGGCGCTGCAGGACTGGTTCGGACCGGTTCGCCTGGCGGTCGATACGGACGCGATCAGCGAGTTGGCCGAGGACCGGGAACGATTGTGGCAGATGGTCGCGCAAGCCAACTTCATCTCCGAAGACGAGAAGCGCGAGATGCTTGGCTTCCCGGCCCGGGGCAACGGCTGATGACGCAGTCGTCCGACCAGATGCTGACCGACTTCCTGTCGAGCCTTCAAGGGCGTCCGGGTGATTATGTCATCCTGAGTACGCTCATCGAGCAGGCGAGCGAAGCTGGTGCGTGCCGCGCGCTGGCAGCGCTTGGGCTGGAGGATGAGCGTGCGCGCCGCGACATGGATGAACTGCGCGAACTGCTGAGTACCTGGCGAGACGTCAAGCGGTCGGCCTGGCGCACCGCGGCGACGTGGATCGTCAGAGTGCTACTTGCACTGGTCATGGTGGGCATGGCGTACCGCCTGAACCTGCTGAAATTGCTGGAGTCCTGAGTGGCTGCGGTCGAACGGACCTCTGCGGGTCTTCGCTTCGCCGGCTATGCCTCAGTCTTCAACCGTCTCGATCGAGGAGGCGACATAGTTCGGCCGGGCGCCTTTCGGCGCAGCCTGGAGCATGCGGGCGGCATTCCGCTGTTGTGGCAGCACCAATCGGGCCGGGTCATCGGCACGATCGAACGCCTGCAGGAAGACGCCCGCGGCTTGCAGGTCATCGGGCGGCTCAACGACGACGAGTTCGGGCGGCGACTGAGCCGCGAGCTGAAGCAAGGCACTCTCTCGGGATTGAGCTTTGGCTACCGTGTCGACGCTGCGCGGTCCGAAGCAGGGCGGCGCCAACTCGATGCGGTGCAGCTGCTCGAAGTGAGCCTGGTGCGCAACCCGATGCAGCCGCTGGCCCGAGTGCACAAGATCGCTGGCTGAGGAGAGATCCTCGGCCTTCGTGAATACCCAAGTTTTCCTCTGGAGACACAAGAATGGAATTCAAGGCGGACTCGCTTGAAGAGTCGTTTGCTGCCGTGCAGCAGGAAGACGGAACGCAGCAACTGCGAGCCGAACTGGACGAGCTCAAGGCCAAGCTGCGTCAGAACCTGATCGCGGCCGGCCGGCCCGTGCTCGAAACGGAGCAGAAGAGCCAGGGTCAGGAGCGATTCGACGGCTTCCTGCGCAGCGGTGAGCCCCTGCTCGAAGGCAAGTCGCTCGACAACGCGACGTCGGCGGCCGGCGGCTTTGCTGTTCCGCGCGAGATCGACGAAGTGATCGATCGTACCCTCGTTGCCATCTCGCCGATCCGGCGGATCAGCAACGTGGTGAAGGTCGGTTCTTCCAACTACCGCAAGCTTATCACCAATGGGGGAACTCCATCGGGCTGGGTCGGCTTCGAAGCCACGCGTCCCGAGACGGCCACCCCGACCTTCACCGAGATCGTACCGGCATCAGGCGAGCTTTATGCCAACCCGGCTGCCTCGCAGCACATGCTGGATGACGCCCAGTTCGATGTCGAGAGCTGGCTTGCAAACGAAGTCGCCACCGAATTCGCGCGCGCCGAGGGCATGGCCTTCGTCAAGGGCAATGGTACTAACCAGCCGCTGGGCTTCCTGTCCTCCCCGAATGCCGTGACGGGGGACAGCAGCCGTCCCATCGGCACCCTGCAGGCGATCGGCACGGGCGTCGCCGGTAATTTCCCGGCCACCAATCCGCAAGACAAGCTGGTCGATCTCGTCCAGTCGCTCCGCCAGCCCTATCGCCAAGGCGCCGTGTTCGTGATGAACTCAGCGACCGCCGCTGCAGTGCGGAAGATGAAGACCACCGACGGCGCCTTCATCTGGCAGCCCGGGATGGTGGCAGGGCAGCCTGCGACCCTGCTCGGCTATCCGGTGGTCGAGGCCGAAGACATGCCGGACATTGGGGCCAGCAGCCTGTCCATCGCCTTTGGCAACTTCAAGGCGGGCTACATCATCACGGAACGGGCGGAGACCAGCATCCTTCGCGACCCTTATTCCAAGAAGCCCTACGTCTACTTCTACGCCACCAAGCGGGTCGGCGGGCAGGTCGTGAACTCGGAAGCCATCAAGCTCCTCAAGTTCGCCTAACCCTCAACTCGGCCCCAGCCGAGGCTCGTCAGCAGGAAGTTCGCACGCGCCATGCCGCAACTCTTCACTCCCAAGTTCGTGGACCTGGTCCGCGTGACCACCTCAACCCAAGGCACGGGGCCGCTAGTCTGCGGACCGGCGGTCGCCGGCTTCTCGAGCTTTGCTGACTCGCTCTCGGCCGGGGACACCTTCTACTACTCGGTGCAGAGCACCGACAAACCCCAGGAACGCGAAGTCGGTCGCGG
>Ga0210040_10010816_pt1 | contig 10415 bp, 8 predicted proteins | sample CryGeyCG12114_NA_FD_185462 | JGI IMG/M metagenome (GOLD analysis project Ga0210040, IMG submission 185462) | Groundwater microbial communities from aquifer - Crystal Geyser CG19_WC_8/21/14_NA (SPAdes) (version 2) | ecosystem: Environmental > Aquatic > Deep subsurface > Groundwater | place: USA...
GTAACGTCAAAGGGAACGAAAAGCGGATACGCCGCCACGTTCCTCAGAAGCATTATCACGCACCTAGACTACGCTCGACACGTCAAGCAGATTTTTCTCGAGGACCAGTATGATAACAGCTTCGGTAGCTGCGACCGAGATCTCAAGGATCGTTTCTAGACTGTATTGACGATCTGTATGCGACCTTCCCAGCCGAGGACTCGGAGTTAGCGGATGCCAATCCGGGCGATTTGAAGCGTGCTATCGAGTTCGAGTATGCAGAAGCATATTTTGCTGTTCTAGTATGTTCCGTGCCAAACCTCGAGACTATTGCTGTCGCAGAAGAAAGGGTTGGGCAGTACCGCTATATGGGCATCGTGCAAGCCGCCACCAGTATGCTTTAGACTTCACAGCCTTCTCGTCAAAACAAGGCGTTGGACATCCCGTTTTCCAAGCTGCGCTCGATTCGCACCTTCAGCACCGAGCACAAGTACGGCCACCTGACTTGGCACAAGATGAGCTCGTTTTTTTATCTACCTAGTGTGCAGAATGTTGAGATCGTTCTCACTAGCGGCGAATGGGATAGCTACGAGGGACCCGTCGGGGAGCCTTGGCGCGTGAAGGCTCGGTCATCAACCGTCGAGAGACTCTCATTTCAGTATTCAGCACTGACATGTCACTGCATGCGAGGTGTTGTTAACAGCTGCGCGGAACTTGAGAGAGTTTCATTTCACCTATGGCAGAATTCATATGTACGGCAAAAACTTCACCATAATGGATTTACAGCGCACACTTCTGGAGCACGCAAAAACGCTCGAAGTCCTGCAAATCAACTACGATGACGACTGGGATAAGGTTCTCTGGGACGAAGTTGACCCTAACGAGCTTCGCTTCAACAAGCAACTCAGCCAATTCATGAAGCTCAAGAAACTCACGATCAATTCCGCAGCGCTACTGGGCGTCAGCGTGCCACTTCAAGAGTGGTTTGGAGTTACGCCACCTGAAAGAGAGCCTCCAAAAGTCTCACTTCCTGAGATGCTACCTCAGTCTCTGGAGCATCTTGAGATCATATGCTGTGACCATCGTGTCATGCCACATCTACAAGAACTTGCAAGTGCATATAGGACAGGAAGGTTCAAGGACCTCAAAGTCATCAAGTGCATCTTCGCAGAAGAGCATACTGACCAGGCGAAGATCAGACAAATCGAAATTCCAGATGTGCAAGTTGGCTTCACGTTTTGCGATTTGGCGAGGAGGGGACAACTGATCTGGACGGAACCTGGCGGGGACAGAGGCAAGGACCACAGTGAGTTGTTCGATGACGAAATGCTGTTGTATTACAAATGACCTATAGCAGATAGAGGACGGTCTAGCAAGCTATGGTGGCGAAGACAGCAAGAAAGCTAGCAAACTATACAGGGTACTGTAGTACGACTCACGGTCGCGTGCTGATACTATATAGATGTTAGGTATTTAGTTAAGAGGCTCAGAACTATTTAGCTGTTACGGACTACTATAACTATCTTATATACTCCTAAAGCAGGGGTTTTATGATATACACCTTTAGGCTTAGCGGGTATTTCTTCTAGGTATAAGGACAGCAAGGTCGGAGTAAGTAAAAGTAAGGCACGGCCGTACTAACGTTGCAACAGCAAATATTACATGGAAGTTATGTGTCGGACGATTTAGGAAAATAATCCATCATTGAATACTGTTAGGCTTGCTTATGTAGTAAAGAGGTTCAAAGATTGTATATTTTAGTGAGGAAAGTAGAGAATCCGGGTAATCAACCGCGGTGACTGGACCTCTAGCTCACCCGACACAAGCCTCTGATGTTTCGTAAAGTGCAGCATTTGCGACGGTAGAAGCTGCGAGGGTCGATACACTTCACTAGTATCAACCAGATTAGAACATGCTTCATGGATATACATGTATTTGCCGAGCTTCTTATCGCACATCAGCTCAAGCTCTCAACTATTGTCAGAATCTGCGGATTACACCTCCTCCTTCAGCGGCCGCAGCACAACAGGCTCAGGGACCGTATGAGACACATTTCTACTCTTCTCGTCATTTTCTGATCTCGCCTCACTCCTACTCTTCGTGAAACTCCTCGCCAGCGTAAAAAAGCCCTGTCTCAACGATAGACCCCGTACTCCCCTCTTAGCTTTCATCCCCTCCGTCTCCTCTTCCTTAAACCACGCTGTAGCCCTCTTGACTAGTTTCCACGTCTCCATCCCACTAACGAAGACGATCACCGAGATGATGGCTGTCGCCCACTCCCACGTAATACCCATATGTTTGAAGACTGATGTGTTCAGACCGGGAATATAGACTGCGGGGAACACCGATAGGCCACCAACGACAACGGACCAGAAGAGGAATTGGTTCGACCAGATATCGTAGATGAATTGTGTTGGTTTCGTTGAGTGCGGGTCCAGTTTGAATAGTGAGCGGCGCATACTCTTGAACTCCCAAGCGCTGATGAGGATCATCCACGTGAGCTCCGCGAACACGGCGGCGCGGGCCCGGAAGACGATGGTGCAGGACTCGCTGTACCTCTTGTTGCAGTCTATGCCTAGACCGTCAGGACCGGGTCCATAGACGATGAAGACGAATGTGCCTAAGCAGCAGACGCCCATTATTGTTCCGTAGACGAGCATGTCGGTTATGAGTTCCCAAGTAAATATCCCCTTTTTATTGTCGTGAGGTGGGCGTTCCATAATATCTCTTGCTGCCTTCTCCTTTCCTAAACCGAAGGCAGGGAAAGAGCTGGTGAGCATGTTGATCCATAGGATTTGGAGGGGCGATAGAGGGAAGACGGAAAAGCCGGAGGGGTCTTGGAAGCCGAGACCGCAGATAAGGAGGATGACTTCGCCAACATTGGAGGTGAGGAGGTGAAGTACAAATTTCTGGATGTTGTCGAACATCCGCCTACCTTCCTCGACTGCGTTGACGATGCTGGCGAAGTTGTCGTCTGTTAGGACGATGTCGGAGGCTGATTTGGCAACGTCAGAGCCGTTTAGACCCATTGCGATGCCGACATCAGCTAGTTTTAGCGAAGGTGAGTCGTTGACGCCGTCGCCAGTCATGGCGGCGTATTTGCGTCTGCGGTGCAAAGCCTCGATCATGCGGACTTTTGTCTCGGGTGAGCATCTTGCTACGACGAGAGGGAGGGTTGGCAGAGCGTCGATCTCAGCATCGGTCATCTTATCGAATTCTGTGGCTGGTTTGACAATTGCTGCTGCGACATCAGCTGGAAGGGACGACATGTTCTTCGGTATGATACCGACTTCTCGGGCGATGGCTGCGGCTGTAGATGGGTGGTCGCCAGTCAACATGCTGACTTGAATGCCGGCGGTTGTACAAGCTTGGATCGCACTCTTGGTTTCGAGTCGTGGTGGGTCATAGAGACCTGCTAAGCCGAGGAGGCAAAGGTCTTTCTCGATCTCGGCGCGGTCAACGGTAGAGTGTTCCTTGATCTCTTCCGGGGTGGATTTTCGTGCGATGGCGAGCACCCGCAGACCTTGCTCTGCAAGTATATCCATCTGCTCAAGGATGGTTTCCTTCATCTCGTCAGTCATCTCGGATTTGTGATCGCCATGGCCAACACTAGTGCACAGGTCGATGATACGTTCGACGGCACCTTTGGTGAAGATAATGTTCTCAGTGTACCGTGGCGACCTGTAGACGACAGACATGCGCTTGATGGCACTATCGAATGGGTACTCCATCATCTGCTTCCATCCGTGCTCTTTCTCCAAACTGTCCTTGCCATGCTGAAAACGATGGGCAAATACCTGGAGAGCAATCTCTGTAGGATCACCAGTGGTCTTCCACTTGCTTGTGCCCTCCTCATGGACTTGTCTGACTGTTGCGAGATTGCATAGAGCTGCTGACTCAAGGAATGCTTGAAGCTCGGGCGTCATTTCAGAGTCATCAATCACATCTTTATGCGCAGCTGGCTGCTCCGTCCTGATCATGTCCTTGTTCATTTTCTCTTCTGGCACGTCGAAGGAGATACCAACAGCAGACCGCTTCTGATCAAGCTCTTCTTGTCGAGCGAACTTCTCAGCTTCGGTTTCCTTCCTCGTCTTGGATTTTCCGAGCGTAATGGTGCCCTCTGTAGGGTCAGAGGCATTGCTTGAGTTCTCGATACTGAAGATGCCAATACCAGGGATCCACACCTTTCGCGTGACCATCTTGCCTTGTGTCAAAGTGCCTGTCTTGTCCGAACAGATGTTAGTGACGCCACCAAGAGCCTCAAGAGCACTGAGTTGGCGGACGACGACTTTCCGTTTCCTCATTTGTGTCATGCCGACCACCATAGTGATCGTCAAGACAGCAATAAGAGACTCTGGAATGATGGCGATACCGGTGGAGATAGCATAAATGGCGACTTCGTTGGTGACATTGAACCGATTGACACCGAAGACAATAATAGCAAGCAGTAGAGCGCAGCCGAAGAGCGTGTAGGCGAGCTTGCTGAGCTTGGTCTGCAAAGGCGTGCCTTCTGTGAGGCCAAGAAACTTGCCGACGCTATCAATCGTTCGGAGCGCACCACCTTTGACAGGCTGCATCGGCCCATATTTCTTTGCAGACATTGATCGACCTGGCTTTCTTCGCTTTTGTTGCATGGACTCGGCGATACCGCCTATAGCCGTGGACATGCCAGTGTAGACAACAACACCGCGTCCTCGGCCCTTCGTGACTGTAGTGGACGAGTAAGCGATGTTGAGTCTGTCACCAAGACCGAGATCTTCTCGTTCGGCTGCCTCAACCTCTTTGGTAACAGGCAAAGCTTCGCCAGTAAGAATAGCTTCATCGCATTCGAGATTCATGACATCGAATAACCGTAGATCTGCTGGTACTGTGTCCCCTGTCTTGATCGAGACAATATCGCCGGGCATTACTGCTCGAGAAGGTATAGTCATTTGGTTGCCATCTCGCACGACGTCTGCGGAAGGTGCCGAGAGTGATCGAAGGGCATCCATCTTCTTCTCGGCCTGCAATTCTTGGTAGAAGCCAATTGAAATGTTGAGGACGATAACAGCTGTGATGACGCCTCCTTCAATGAAGTCTTCGACGCCGTAGGATAATGCCATCGCAAGCACAAGCACTAAAATCATAGCATTAGTGGCCTGCTTGGACAGGATCTTGTACCAAGCAACACCACCATCACCCTCGAGTTTGTTCTCACCATACTTCTGGCCGTATTCCTGAACCTTGGCTGAGGTGAGCCCGCTTTCGGTGTTCGTCTGAAGATATTGTAGGACATCATTCACTGCTAGCAAAAATGGCTGCCGTGAGTAGTTTTGTTCTTCCTTGCCTTGGTTCCCCATGATGGGTTAGAGTACCGTGGGTTGTTTCAATGTGGACAAGGACAGTCGTGGTAGGTTAAGTGATCGTATGTGTTGTGACAACGATTATGTGGAAGATTTCTTGATGGAAACCAACAAAGCGGTTTTAAGTTAAGTGATTGACTTGAGCTTTATTCTACGAAACAATCTCAACCTGAAGGAGGACTTACCACACTTATATATTGTCACCTTGCCATATGATCGCTAAGCATGCTCCAGGAAGCTCGTATTACCCTAGGCCGATATCTGCACAGCATTGAGGGGCCAAGACCGCGAAACGCCTTAGTGAGCATTTTGCTGTTATCTCGCAAGTTCGCTCGAGCATGGAAGCTTGGCAAACCCAAGGGATCACGCTGATTGGCGGACCAAGTCACAACACGCAACACTGCATTCTTGCCAGAGAGATACCACGATCGCCAAGCTTCGAGAAGAAGTGTAGATGTTAGAGAATTAGGCATCGGGGCAGCGTTCAGAGAATGATGAAATGCTTCGATGGACCAAAGTTCCATGACATGCAGAGACGAGAAACTTTGCAATAATCATGACAAAAGCGATGGCAAATAGGAGGGAGGAACGACCATAGCAAAAGTTCTTGGGCGTCTTGGCGCCGAGCAACGTCGTATTCGCGCCATCAACCACGCTTGGCTATCGCTCTGCTCCGCGGATACTGTTGCTATCTTGATCGTCCTTGAGCGAGGTTATGGTTTACTAGGTTATTCATGCTTGCCAAGTTCCTGCCCAGGCCTGTTGAGAATACCTCCGAAGCTACTACGCTAGCCTTCGAAACAATGGGTATTCGCTGCGAGATCTGGCCCGCGAAGTCACCCGATCTCAACCCTATCGAGACTGTCTGGAATGTTACGAAGGATTAGATAGCTGAACACTACCCTGTGTATAATTCCAACGAGAAATTCGACCGCCAGATTGTAGAGGAGGCTTGGAAAGCAGTAGGTAGCGATGTCTTCAGACGTCAAATCCGTTCGATGAGGGCACGCTGTGAGGCTGTTACCGTGATCTAGTCATCGGAAGATCGGATAACGAGATCCTTCTGGTATGAGGACAGCAAGGTCGGAGTAAACAAAAGTAGAGCACGGTCGTGCCAACGTTGCAACCGCAAACATTGCATAGAAGTTATGTATCGGTCATTCTCCACGATCTAGAAAATTCAATCGTCATTCAATAATGTCAGGCTCAGCAGGAAGCTAGTTTGGTTCTCGTGTGCATATCGCCGACCTCAATATCTTGTAAACTTGCTGGTATAACGCCACATCATATTTTACCGTGCCGGGTATCTCGTAACAATATCAATATCAGTTTAAGGAAAGTCGTTTTGCGCCTCCGCCCATCTCCGCACCCTAACCTCTTGAAGAGTCGATCCCTCCAAAGGCTCAGCCCGTACTATCAACGCTTGAAGAATGCTTTCATAGGGGCAGTCTCAGACATTTTCGTAGGGGTTGCTGCCGACCAAGCGACTGAAATCCATCGGCGACATCGGACGGACAGGAAACCGCGATTGCGTCGATTTCTTAGTGGACTTGCGCGACAGCCGTGCAGAGTAATTCGAGGACGCCGGTCGAGGACTAGTGAATGAAGAGCGGTACTACCGTGCATACCCACCTTGCATCGCCGGGTGATGCGCTAGATCTGGTCTCGCGATGTCGTCGCCCCGCGTGTTGATGGAGTATTTGCTCGACGCGGCGCCGGGCGATTGTGCGTACTTCTCGTCTGCTCTGTAGTCGTTCTCGCTTGGCATGCGCAGATTGCCCGAGTGTGTGAATTGGGTTGGTGTCATGGTTGGCATCGGTGGGACTGGGGAGTGGACTTGCGCCATGTATGTTTGAGCTTTGTATGAAGGGAGGGAGTCGCGGTTTGCGCCTGGCTTGGTAAAGATTCGACTGACGCGCTGGTGGAAGGACTTTCTATTGCTTTTGGGCGTGCTGCCACCTACGCTGCTTTCGACTTCGAGCTTGTGACCTGCTACTGCACCGTTGCTGCGTACTTGCCGAGCAGTGAGGTTTAGTGTGGTGTCGCGGAAGATGTAGCTGGCTAGGATGTTGATGAAGCCCATGACGAATATCGTGATGCCACTGCCGATGATCAGTCGCCAGAACGCCATACCGAGTGCTTTCTGGGAGGCGTTGGATTTGTTGAGATTTGCGAGGACGCCATTGCCGAGGAGGATTTGAGCTGTGCCGAGCATGACGAAGCCGGACTGTGGACTGAACAGTGGCCAGTTGAGGGTGAAGTAAGCTTTGAAGAGAGGTGTTTCTGTCAGTAGGAGGAAGCCTGTCCAAGCAAATCAGCTGAAGTTCTTCCACGAACAGAGACATGCTCCAAGCGAAGAGGACTTACCGGAGATGACCACCCGAATGAGATTTTCGACAGCATCGAAGAAAAAGAATGACTTCGTGTTGAACATTTTGACCAGCATGACGCTGCTTGCGGTAACGACTGCTAGGAGCGCGGTGATATTCATGGCTCGAATTATGTTGAGCACGACGTATCCAGCGCCGGCTAGTGATCTGCTCTTGAATAGCGCCATATCGGACCAGCGTTGGCTGACTGAACGATCTTTGAACGAGTGATGTGATTCGAAATTAAATGATTTGTGTAGATCTGAGGTGGGTGTAACTCAGGCTTCTGGGACCGTATGGATCTGCTTGATAGATCTGATATCCGTCCTGTTTCTTTTGTGTTGATAGATTGGAAAGTATGAAGATCGAGCTTCGTTAATGATTGAATTCGTAGGACAGAGGCTGAAGATAGGAAATATGAAAGATAGATCTGAGCTTTGGAATGTCACGGTGAAGAATTGGCTTGAGGCACAATAGGAACAATAAGGAAAACGAACAATAGAGCTGCCTAATGGCAGAACAACTTGAAGAGCAGTACTGAGATGAAGGAAACACACTTTTGCATGATCGTCGAAGTAATTGAGGCCAGAGGGGTCATGACAGTTCTTCAAGTCCAGGTCACGCTAAGAGCCTGGTCTTCATGCGGCTCGTGTTATTCCTAGCTTCTTGGTCTACCGCTCTCATGGGTTGCACAGGATCTTGAAAGGACTGTCGAGCAGTATGATGAGATGCGACCCATGAATAGTAATGATTGGCTTGAGGTGCAACATTTCCCGCGCCTGAGGTAAAGAGCTTCATCCTTAGTTTCAAATTGGCGTGATTGCCCATCGTGGTCTCGAAGCTGGCGACCAAGGTCATTGAAGACGAGCATGGAAAGGCGAGCATTCTGTGGTCGAGATGAGGTAGATTATGCAGGAGCTTCTCATGTTTCATGGCCATCGAGGGATCGAGTGGTTGTGAACTCCTGAAACACGACGCGCTAGTTCGATGAGGGCAAGCGTCTCGCGCGACAAGCTGGTCCTCCAAGCGCTTAACCGGATTATGGCTTGAAACATAGGGCTCGACATCAAGAGATGCCCAAGGCCTTGAGGCTGTGGCCGTGGTGGCCTTTTCGAGACCACGATGATGATCTTGCGTGGAGTGATGAAGTCGGGACATTGAACTATCCGCGAAGACCTGATCTAACGCCACAGTTTTCGAGGCAGGGTGGCTTGTGCTGAATGCCTGAGGCTGCAGATGTGGCCCACGCCGGCCCGTCTTCGGCTTTCGATGTCTCAACTTTGCCTGGTTTGCATTCGAAAAGTCGAAAGCTGTGAGCGCTGGTCAACTCGCAGTCGCAGGGCAATACCTTGAGGCCTGCCAGTCTGCAAGAGACCTGAGGTTCGATTAACTATAGTCGCGATCAGGAAACCAGCAGGAAATTAGTAAGACCAATCAGCACCTTCATCATGAAGGCGAAACGTTCGAAGAGGTTTCGAAAGATCATGCATACCTACCAGCTACACTATTCTTTTCGAGAGCCATATCAGGTGTTGATAACCTCTGACTGTTTACGTGCGATACATGCGTTTGCGATGCCCACACAACAGTTCTTCGAAAACACCTTACACGGCAAAGTGATGCCCTACATAACGCAGTGTACGCTGGCGAAAGTGATGGAGGGTTATTCTGGCAGAGGGCGAGACGGCAGGCCTGCCTACCTGCCACCACCTACAGAAATACCGCTGCGATATTGCAAGCACAAGGATGCCGAGGGCCAGGAGCGCGGAGTCGTGCCTGAAGCAGAATGCATATTAGACATGATAAGTGGACAGGTCAAGGGCAACGAGCAGAGAAAGAACAAGAACCATTATATCTTGGCTGCGGCTGACTGGGATCAAGGCATCAAGGATCAGAAGGAGCGAGAAAAGCTCCATGGCCAGAGGAGAAGGAGGATGAGGATGGGCCAGCCAGATGTGGATGTGCGGAACCATGCGAGAATGATACCCGGTGTGCCTATCATCTATGTCAAGAAGAGCGTCATGGAGTTGGAGCAGCCGAGTGTTGCAACAGAAAGAGCCATACGGGGATTCGAGAAGGAGAAGTTCAGAGATGGCATTGGCGGTGCGACTCGTGGTGTGAAAAGAGGCAGGGAGGACGATGAGAGTGAACAGGAGGATGACAAAAGTGGTCTCACGAAAGCGAGAAGACTGCAGAAAGCGAAAGCTCCAAATCCCATGTCAGTCAAGAAGAAAAAGCCAAAGACAGAGCAGGACGATATCAAGTCAGAGGCGTTCGAGGCACAAGACCAGGCACAATCTGAAAATGCCTCTTCTGGAAAGCAGAAGAGGCGGCGTGGGAAGCGAGGCAAAGGAGGTGGACAGGTGCAGGGTGCCACGGAGGAGGCGAAGCAGGAGGCTGATGGCCCCGATTTATCGTGAGCCTGCATGAAGATGAACTGTACGACAGCAAGCGACCTCTTTTGGCCGTCTCCTGCATTCTGTGCTCGTGAGAGCAGCTGTGTGATTTGAGATACCCCGATTCGTTTTCGCAATCAATGTTCATTTGAATTCATCTGCAGTCCTTCTCAAGCTTTAGCCACGAATGCGCTTCCGTACACGAGCAGTCCTGACGTAGCCAGCACGCTCAGACCAGCTGGTAGTGCCTTGCCGGTTTTGATCGCACGCGGGATGCTGCTTCCCGCCAGTATGATCGAAGCGAGTAAGGCAAGCTCGATCCCGTATGG
>Ga0210040_10010817_pt1 | contig 10414 bp, 9 predicted proteins | sample CryGeyCG12114_NA_FD_185462 | JGI IMG/M metagenome (GOLD analysis project Ga0210040, IMG submission 185462) | Groundwater microbial communities from aquifer - Crystal Geyser CG19_WC_8/21/14_NA (SPAdes) (version 2) | ecosystem: Environmental > Aquatic > Deep subsurface > Groundwater | place: USA...
CGCGCTGCGCCACGCAAGCATCCGATATCGCGAGCCGGGTCGCGAAATTGTCCGTGCCGTCCAGCACCAGGTCCGCGCCGCTGATGAATTCGGCGGCATTCTCCGGCGTGATCCGTCCGGACTTGCCCGTGACCTCCAGCTCCTCATCGAATTCGTGCGCCCAGACCGCCGCGACGGCGGCCTTGCGGTGCCCGACGTGATCCGCGCGATAGATGGTCTGGCGCTGGAGATTGCTCGTCTCGATCGTGCCTTCGTCGACCAGCGTCATGCGCCCGATGCCGGCACCCGCCAGATATTGCAGTGCGGGTGAGCCGATGCCGCCCAGCCCCACCAGCACGACATGCGAGGTGCGCAGCCTTTCCTGCCCGGCGCCACCGATCTCGGGAAGCACGATGTGGCGGGCGAACCGCTCGAGACGCTCGGGGGGCAGGGCCATCCTCGCCGGCCTAGCCGAAGGCGGCGGCGGGCGGGAAGGGCTTTCCTACAGAGCCCATGCCCCGATAGCCAGGAAGGCGGCTCTTTGATGTCCGCTGAAGCGGAAGATAGTAGCGGCGGGCGACGTGAACGGAACAGGTGTCAACCAGTCGAAAATCCAGCAAATGCTTGAACTTCAAGCGAAAGTTGCGGGATATGCCGGTTGACACCCTGTAAACTTCGTCAACTCGCTGACGGGGCGTTCAGCTCTCCAGCTGGCGCAGCAGCGAGCGTACGTCGCCGTCCATATCGGCGTCGCGCTGGCGCAGGTCTTCGATCAGCCGCACGGCGTGGATGACGGTGGAATGGTCGCGGCCGCCGAACTTGCGCCCGATCTCGGGATAGGAGCGCGGGGTGAGCACCTTGGCCAGGTACATCGCCACCTGCCGCGGCCGCACCACCGCGCGGCTCCGGCGCTTCGAGCTCATCTCCGAGCGGTCGATGCGGTAGAACTGGCACACGGTGCGCTGGATCTCGTCGATCGTGATGCGGCGGCGGTTGGCCGACAGGATGTCGGTCAGCTGCTCCTCGGCCAGCTGCAGCGACACTTCCTGCCCGGTCAGCTGGGCATAGGCGACCAGCTTGTTGAGCCCGCCCACCAGCTCGCGCACGTTGCGGTTGATGGTGCGCGCGAGGAAGTCGATCACGTCGGCCGGCACGTCGAGCGGGGCGAAGCGGGTGAGCTTGCTTTCCAGGATCGTGCGCCGCAGCTCGATGTCGGCGGGCTGAATGTCGGCCACCAGACCACCCGACAGGCGGCTCAGCAGCCGCGGCTCCACCCCGTCGAGCGCCTGCGGCGCGCGGTCGGCGGCGAACACCAGCCGCTTCTTCTCGTTGAGCAGCGCATCGACCGTGTAGAGCAATTCCTCCTGCGCGCTGGCCTTGCCGATGATGAACTGGATGTCGTCCACCAGCAGCAGGTCGAAGCCGCGCAGCCGCGCCTTGAACTCCATCATCGAGTTCGACTTCAGCGCCTGGACGAACTCCACCATGAAGCGTTCGGCCGAGCAGTAGAAGATGCGTGCGCGGGGGAAGGTGCCCAGCAGCGAGTGCCCGATCGCGTGCAGCAGGTGCGTCTTGCCCTGGCCGGTCCCCGCCTTCAGGTAGAGCGGCGAGAATTGCGGCTCTTCGGCGCGGGCCATGCGTTCGGCGGCGTTCTTGGCCAGCACGTTGCTGGTGCCGGTGATGAAGGCGGCAAAGGTCAGCGCCGGATCGAGCCCCACGCTCGAGGTGAAGCCGTCCTCGCCGATCGACTCCATCGCCCGCGCGCCAGATTGCGACACGCCGCGCGCACCGCTGGGCCTGTCATTGGCGGCATGATGGCCAAAGCCGTCATCGCCCTGCAGGTCGAGATCGACCAGCTTGCGGCGGCCGGGATGGACGGCGATCTTGACCGCCTTGACCTCGTTTCGGGCGATCTTCCACGCCAGCGACAGGCGGTCGTGGAATCGGTCCTGCACCCAATTCGCCGAGAACTCGGTCGGCAGGAACAGTTCGAGCGTGCCCGTCTGCTTGCAGAACTTGCCGACCTGGATCGGGCGGATCCACTGGGCATAGATCTGCGGCCCAAGATCCTTCTTCAATCCCTGAATAATGTCGGACCAGTCCGCCGCGAGGTCCACCGCATCCCGATCTTCCATAACACCTTCTGCGTTCTCGCGTTTCACCCAATCAGCCTTGCCCGTGTGGGGCCCCATCCGAATCATTCACTCACCCCTGTTTCGAAAGGACCTGCTCTCGTTTCCTCGCCCGATCGATCGGAGACACAACGCTCCCATCCCTGAATCGTCCATCACGGACGGGCAGGGCAACTCGATCGACCAACGTCTGTATTGATCCCGTCAATCTGCCGCCAAAAAGGGGCTAACCGGAACCGGACTTTTGTTATGAACAGCTGGCCGAAGGGAACAAGAGCGCCGCTGCAAAAAAACCGAAATATATCGCCTTGACACTCCCCGAGGCCGCAGCCTTGCGTGTAAGTGTATGATCGGCTTACGAAATCTGTGTGACAGTCGTGCGAATCGCAAGGATTCCAGCGCTTTGATCGGCTGGCCGGCCAATTGTCGGCGGACACGAAAAAGGGCCGGCGAATTGCTCGCCGGCCCCCATCAATCTCGTTCCCGAAATGATCCCACGCGAAACCGCGTAAGCGGATCAGATGGCGGCGACTCGCTTGGAGAGCCGGCTCATCTTGCGCGAAGCAGTGTTCTTGTGCAGCACGCCCTTGGAAACGCCGCGGGCCAGCTCCGGCTGCGCGGTCTTGAGGGCTGCCTCGGCGGCCGCCCTGTCGCCCTCGGCGATCGCGCTCTCGACCTTCTTGACGTATGAGCGGATGCGGCTGATGCGCGCACCGTTGATCTCGGCGCGATTGGTGTTGCGACGGATGCGCTTCTTGGCTTGCGGCGTATTGGCCATGATCGTCCTTGCGTTCAGTATCTGCCTCGGACCGCGCGGGCGGTCCGACATGTCTTCGTTCAAACCGGCTGGATCGCGGGAGATCGGGTCTCCCACGGAAAGCGGCGCACTTAGCGCCGGGGCGGCAAATCGTCAACTACAACTGGCATTGCGGGCAGTACCAGGTGCTGCGCCCGCCCTGCACGATCCGGCGCACCAGCCGCGCCTGCGCCGCGTCGGTGGATTCGGCCGCGCACCGGCGGCATGGCTGGCCCTCGCGCCCGTAGACCTCGAACGCATGCGCGAAATAGCCGAGCTGCCCGTCGGGCCCGGCAAAATCACGCAGGGTGGAGCCGCCCTGGCCGATCGCCTGTTCCAGCACTTCGCGGATCGCGCTGACCAGCCTTGCGAGCGCCGGGCGCCAGATCCGCCCACCGGCGGTGCGCGGATTGATGCGCGCACGAAACAGCGCCTCGCAGACATAGATGTTGCCAAGCCCGGCGACGATCCGCTGGTCGAGCAGCAGCAATTTGATCGCCTGCCGCCGCCCACGCAGCGCCTGCCGCAGGTAGTCGGCGGTAAGCTCGGGGCCGAGCGGTTCGGGTCCCATCGCCGCGAAAGCGGGCCAGTGGGCGAGCGCGGCGGTCTGGGTCAGCGCGACGAAGCCGAAGCGGCGCGGATCGGACAGCGCGAACCGGTGGTCGTCGGTCTCGATCACCAGGTGGTCGTGCCGGCCAAGCTCGCCCGGATCGATGCGCCAGCGTCCGCTCATGCCCAGGTGGAAGATCATGGTCTGCCCGCGGTCGGTGTGGACCAGGCCGTATTTGGCGCGCCGGCCCATGCCGGTCACCCGCGCGCCGGTCAGCGCATCGGACAGGCCGGGCGGGAAGGGGAAGCGCATGTCGGGCCGGTTGGGCGTGGCGCGGGTGATCCGAGCGCCGTCGAGGAACCGGGCGAGGCCGCGCACCGTCGTCTCGACCTCTGGCAGTTCGGGCATGCCGGGTGCCTATCAGCCTTTGCCCGCCCGGCAAACTCCCCTAAGGCGCTGGACCATGAGCGAAGAGGTTGATTTCGGCTACCAGAAGGTCGAACCGCAGGAGAAGACCCGGCGCGTGGGCGCCGTGTTCTCCAACGTCGCGGCGCGCTACGACGTGATGAACGATGCGATGTCGGGCGGGATGCACCGGCTGTGGAAGGACCGCTTCGTCGCCCGCGTGAAGCCACGCGCCGGTGAAGCGATCCTCGACATGGCAGGGGGCACGGGCGACATCGCCTTCCGCCTCGCACGCGCCGGCGCGCTGGTCACCGTTGCCGACATCAACCAGGACATGCTCGACGTGGGGATCGAGCGTGCTGTGAAGCGCGCGGTGGCGGATGGGCCGGGCGGGCTGGTCTGGTCGTGCCAGAATGCCGAGCGGCTCGATTATATTGACCGCCAGTTCGATGCCTACACGATCGCGTTCGGCATCCGCAACGTCACCGATATTCCCGCCGCCCTTGCCGAGGCGCACCGGGTGCTGAAATTCGGCGGGCGGTTCTTCTGCCTGGAATTCAGCCGCGTCGAGTGGCCCGGCTTCAGGGAGCTGTACGATCTGTATTCGATGCAGCTGGTGCCGCGGCTCGGCAAGGCCATTGCGCAGGACGAGGACAGCTATCGCTATCTGGTCGAATCGATCCGCCGCTTCCCGCCCATGCCGGACTTCAGGCGTATGATCGGCGAAGCGGGCTTCATGCAGACCAAGGCCGAGCCGATCATGGGCGGGCTGGTGGCGATCCATTCGGGCTGGAAGGTCTGATCGCCCGCTTGGTGATCGGCGTTCGATGACAGCTCCCGCAACGCATATCTGGCGGCTGGGCAAATGGGCCCGGACGCTCGCCCGGCATGGCGCCCTGCGCGGCATCGCGGCCGATCCCAACACGCCGCGCCCGGTCAAGCGCCTGATCCAGGTGTTCAGCCTGGGCACGGTGAAGTCGCGCGAACCCGATTACGCCGTGGCCTTGCGGGCGATCGGTCCGGCGGCGATCAAGCTGGGCCAGACGCTGGCGACGCGGCCCGATCTTGTCGGTGAGGACGCGGTCAGGAACCTGCTGTCGTTGCAGGACAGCCTGCCGCCCGTTCCCTTCGCATCGATCCGCGAGCAGATCGAGCGAAGCTTCGAGCGCCCGATCGAGGATCTGTTCGCCGAGGTGGAGCCTGTTCCGGTGGGCGCGGCCTCCATCGCGCAGGTGCACAGGGGGATCACCACCGACGGGCGCACGGTGGCGATCAAGGTCCTGCGGCCCGGCATTCGCGAGAAGTTCGAGCGCGACATCGCCACCTATGAGTGGGCGGCCGCGCATCTGGAGGCGCTCGGGGGCGAGGCGTTGCGCCTGCGGCCCCGGCTCACCATCGCCAATTTCAAGCGCTGGACCAACCGCGAGCTCGACCTGCGGCGCGAGGCGGCCTCCGCGTCCGAACTGGCCGAGGCGATGCGCGGCTTTGCCGATTATTGCATCCCCTCGATTGACTGGGACCGGACCAATGGCCGGGTGCTGACGATCGAGTGGATCGAAGGCATCAAGATCTCCGAGACCGAGCGCCTGCGCGAGGCGGGCCACGACCTGCCCGACCTGGCGCGGCGGCTGGTGCTGGCCTTCCTCACGCAGGCGATCAGCTCCGGGTTCTTCCACGCCGATATGCACCAGGGCAATCTGTTCGTGCGGCCGGGCGGCGAGATAGTCGCCATCGATTTCGGCATCATGGGCCGGATCGACCGGCGCGCCCGGCAATGGCTGGCCGAGATCCTCTATGGCCTGACCACCGGCAATTACCGCCGCGTCGCCGAGATCCATTTCGAAGCGCAATACGTGCCCAGCTACCACTCGGTCGACGAGTTCGCGACCGCGCTGCGCGCCGTGGGCGAGCCGATGCGCGGAAAGCCGGTGAGCGAATTGAGCGTCGGGCAGATGCTCGACGGGCTGTTCGCCATCACCCGCGATTTCGACATGCAGACGCAGCCGCACCTGCTGCTGCTGCAAAAGACGATGGTGATGGTCGAGGGGATCGCCACCCAGCTCGATCCCAAGATCAACATGTGGGACGTGTCCGCCCCTTTCGTGAGAAGCTGGATCCGCGACGAACTGGGGCCCGAGGCGGCGCTGGCCGACAGGATACGCGAGGATACAGAGACGCTGCTGCGCGTGCCGGCGCTGATCCGCCGGCTGGAGGAGCTCTACCCGCCGCGCGGTGGCGCGCCCGAACCGCCGCCGCTGCCGCATGTGGAGCTCGTCTGGGAACGGCGGCGCGGGGGCAGCCGCTGGCTGGGCTACGCGCTCGCGGCGCTGGGCGGCGGCGCGCTGGTTGCGCTGGCGAGCCTCGCCGGGGCCCTGAGCTGAGGCGCGGTCAGGTGCGGGCGCCGGCGCTGTGAAACAGCGCGCCTTCCGGTCTGCGCATCTCGCCCTGGAACGCCCGCTGCGGCGTCTGCCGCGAAGCGGAGCGCTGGCGGTGATCCTTGTGCTGCTGGCGGCGCTGGGGTGGAGCGCGGGGGCTCTCCAACGGCCGGCCTCGATTGGCGCAGTCACGCAATCCTCTGCCGCCGGGCAAGCGGGCGATTTCGCGCTTTACGGCCGCATCGCCCAGCGGGTTGCGGATGGAGAGGGCTATTATGCTGCCGCTCTGGATGAGCAGCGGATGGGTGGCTATCCCACGCGCCCGTTCGTGACCGTTCGCCTGCCGACGCTCGCCTGGCTGAACGCCGCTGTCGGCCGCAACGGCACGAGCATCATGGCCATCGCCCTGCTGTTCGCGGCAATCCTCGCCTGGCAGCGCGCCTTGGCAGACGAGCATGCCGCCGAGCGCATCGCCGCGACGGTTTTCATCTTCCTGGGAGGGCTGGCCGCGTTCGAGCCGCGCGCGGGGCTCGCCCACGAGCTGGTGGCGGGGCTGCTCCTGGCGCTGGCCATGGCGCTCCGGCGCGCCGGGCATTGGCTGCTCGCCTTGCTTGCCCTGGCCGCCGCGCTGGCGGTACGCGAGCTGGCGCTGGCCTTTGCGCTGCTATGGCTGGCGCTTGCCGCTGCCGACCGGCGCTGGCCGGAAGTGGCGGCGCTTGGCGTGGTGATCGGCCTGTTCGCGCTGGGCCTGTGGCTGCACTATCTGGGCGTGACGGCGCAGCGCCTGCCGGGGGACCGTCCCTCCTCGGGCTGGGCCGGCCTCGAAGGGCCGCGCCTGGTGCTGGACGCGCTTGTTCGGCTGACTCCGCTGGTGGCGCTGCCGGGATGGCTCGCCGGCCCTTTGGCGGTGCTGCCGCTGCTCGGGTGGGCGGCACTCGGCGGGCGCCTGGGGCTGCTGGCCTGCCTGTGGTTCGCCGGCTTCGCCGCTGTCGTCGCCGTTCTCGCTCGAGCGGATAATTTCTACTGGGCCATGCTGCTGTTGCCCGCCTACGCTGCCGGGCTGGCCTTCGTGCCGCGCGCGCTTGCGGACCTGGCGGCGGCATTGCGCGGCAAGCGAATGGCATAGCCGCCGCGGCACTGGCGCGCTGGGGGCGTGGCGGCTAAGCGGCGCTGCATGGAAACCTCACGTATCCTGCTGATCGTGGGCGGCGGTATCGCGGCCTACAAGGCGTGCGAGCTTGTCCGGCTGATCGGGCGCGAGGGTGGCGCGGTGACCTGCGTGCTGACGGCCGGGGGCGCGCATTTCGTGACCCCGATGACGCTGGCGGCGCTGTCGGGCAACCGCGTGCATACCTCGCTGTGGGACGCGGGCGAGGAGGCGGAGATCGGGCATATCCAGCTCAGCCGCGCAGCCGACCTGGTGGTGGTGTGCCCCGCCACGGCCGACCTGCTGGCGAGGATGGCCGGGGGCATCGCCGACGACCTGGCGACGACGCTGCTGCTCGCCACGGACAAGCCGGTGCTGGCGGTGCCGGCCATGAACGTGCGCATGTGGCAGCATGCCGCGACACAGGCCAATATCGCCACGCTGCGCAGCCGCGGTATCAGCGTGATGGAGCCGGACGAGGGACCGATGGCGTGCGGCGAATTCGGCCCCGGCCGGCTGCCCGAGCCCGAGCGGATTCGGACCGCGATCACAGGCATGCTCGAAGCCGCGCGGAGCACGTCCGATCCGCTGGCGGGCCAGCCCGGCTTCGAGACCAGTCCGGCGCATCGCCCGCTTTACGGTCGCCATGTCCTCGTCACGGCTGGGCCCACGCACGAGCCGATCGATCCGGTGCGCTACATGGCCAACCGGTCCTCGGGCCGGCAGGGTTTCGCCATCGCCGCCGCCGCCGCCGCCGCCGGCGCGCGGGTCACGCTGGTGGCGGGGCCGGTCCAGCTGCAAACGCCGCCGGGCGTGGAGCGGATCGATGTGGAAAGCGCGCGCGAGATGGAGCAGGCCGTGCAGGAGGCGCTGCCCGTCGATTGCGCGGTGATGGTCGCCGCGGTGGCCGACTGGCGCGTCGATCGGCCGGCGGTGCACAAGATCAAGAAGGGCGGCGGTCAGCCACCCGCCTTGTCGCTTGCCCAAAACCCCGACATCCTCGCCGCGATCGCCACGGGCGCCGACCGGCCACGGCTGGTGATCGGCTTCGCCGCGGAGACGCAGGACGTCATCGCCAATGCCATGTCCAAGCGCGCGAGCAAGGGGGCGGACTGGATCGTCGCCAACGACGTTTCGACCGATGCTTCCGGGTCGGGCGTGATGGGCGGGGCGGACAACCAGGTGCACATCGTGCGCGCAGCCGGCGTGGAGAGCTGGCCGGCGATGAGCAAGCAGCAGGTTGCCGAGCGGCTTGTCGCGGCTATCGCGCAGGAGCTGGGCGATGGCTGAGCGCGTGCCGGTGCAGATCAGGCGCCTGCCGCACGGGCGGGACTTGCCGCTACCCGCCTACGCCACGGAGGGTGCGGCGGGCATGGACGTGGTGGCGGCCGAGGACGTGACGCTCGCGCCCGGTGCGCGCCAGGCGGTGGCGACGGGCCTCTCGCTCGGCATACCGCAGGGTTACGAGGTGCAGGTGCGCCCGCGCTCGGGTCTGGCGCTCAAGCACGGCATTACCCTGCCCAATACGCCGGGCACGATCGATTGCGATTATCGCGGCGAGCTGAAGATCATCATGATCAACCTGGGGGATGCGGACTTTGCCATCGCGCGCGGCGACCGCATCGCGCAATTGGTGCTTGCCCCGGTGACGCTCGCGCAATGGCACGAAGTCGAAGCGCTCGATCGGACGGAACGCGGCGAGGGGGGCTTCGGCTCGACCGGAGGGTACGCGAAGCTGGGCTGATTGCACCTGATTGGTCGGTCGGCACGCAAGGGGCTTGCTGCCCGCCTCAATCCAGATCGCGCATCCATTCGAGCAGCGGACCGGTGAGCGACTGGTCGATGCTGCCGACCGACGCGCCTTCGGTGAAGTGGTTGTGGTCGCGCAGATAGAGGATGCGCGGGCATCGCCTGGCCCCCTCGTCGCACAGTGTCCTCTCGGCGCGGCGGGCAAATGCCTGGAAACGGTCCGGATCGAATTCGGAATAGGCCAGGAACACCGGGATGTCGCTCGCGCCGAGCCGTTCGATTGCAGGTCCCGCGGTCTGAAGGCCGGCGTCCGCACCGTAATAGGCATGCGGCTGCGCGTCCGCCTCGGCAGCATAGAAGGGCGAGAGCAGCACGGCGCCTGCCACCGAAGCCGCCTCCGCCCCGCGCAGTTCGCTGTGCTGCACGTAGTCGGCCACGTGATTGGCTCCCGCCGAATGGCTCCACACGACGATGCGTTGCGGATCGCCGCCATGCTCGGCGATGTTGTCGCGCACCCAGCCTATGGCCGCTGCAAGATCATCGCGCCCCGCCGGCCACTTCGCGTCGGGAGCGAGCCGATAATCGATGTTGACCCCGACCATGGCGTTCCGCGCGGCCCAGGCGGTGACGTTGTCGGGATAGAAGGCGCCGCTCTTGTTGCCGCCGGTGAAGCCGCCGCCGTGAACGAACAGCAGCACGGGTCTGGCCGCGCTGCCCGCCTGTTTGGCGGTGTAGATATCCAGCCTCTGCCGCGGGTCGGCCCCGTAGGCCACGTCACGCGCCACCTCGAGGTCGCCATAGGGTGGCGCCTCGACCAGATCGGCAAAGATGTTGATGAGCGCGGGGTCCATCGATTGCCCCGCGGCGCGGATTCGCGCGGCCTGCTCGTCTGGAACGCCGGGATAGGCGGTGCTTGCAGCCTGCATGGTGGTGACCTCCTGAGCGGCGTTGCACGCCGATAGCGCCAGCGCCGCGGCGGCGATTGCATAAAGGCGCATGATCTCTCCCACGGCCGTTCGGGCCTGTGAGGTGATCCTGACGCAGGAACGGCACAAAGAAAAGGGCGGACCTCCCGTCGAGAGAGGCCCGCCCTGCGGTGATGCGGTTCAGGTTAGAAGCTCAGCGCTGCTCGCGGCGCACCGGCTGGTCCTCGGGGGCGACGGAGATGCGCACGGTCTCGCCCGAATTGCCCGGGAAGTCGGTAAACATCGCCTCGACCAGGTTGGGCACCAGGTACTGCAGGCGGTTGGAGGTCGACACCGCCTTCGCATCGCCCTCGAA
>Ga0210040_10010818_pt1 | contig 10414 bp, 11 predicted proteins | sample CryGeyCG12114_NA_FD_185462 | JGI IMG/M metagenome (GOLD analysis project Ga0210040, IMG submission 185462) | Groundwater microbial communities from aquifer - Crystal Geyser CG19_WC_8/21/14_NA (SPAdes) (version 2) | ecosystem: Environmental > Aquatic > Deep subsurface > Groundwater | place: USA...
AGTGAAGACGAAATGCTGGAATGGATGATTGAAAAGGTGCAATATGCGGTTTCCAGACTTAACGTTGTCGTACGTTATATAGAGAGATGCTGTTGTGGGAAAGGAAAACGAAGCCGATCTAGGAACATTAGTCGGGCACGTGGTGAACGAGACCTCGGCACTACACGCGATCATAGCTCACAAGCTTTGCGCGCGTTAGTCATTCGTAGCCTGGCATCGATTGAGTGTCTCAGCGAAGAGCAGGTTTGAAAGGTCCAATCTCATGTTGTGGTGTTCGCTGCGCCCTCGTGGGCCCCACAGTTAAAATAGGCTTGGCGCTAACGCACGTGCGCAGCACTTCATGTCTCCAAACTATTGTCCCATTGACTTGCCCTCGCCGTGAACGTCCCTTGCATCATTTTCAAGAATCAAGATGGTAACTATCCCCACTCAGGACCCTGCCCAATCTGTGCAATATGGACGACGCGCTTTCACTCACCCTTACTTTGTTTTCCCGCCGAGACGGCTATATGTTTCGGTGCTTATCCGCTTACTGCAGCCAGCCGCAAGCCGGGCACTGACACCGTCGGCATCTGTCCCGTGACGGAGCCACTGGGGCCAACTCTAATCCTGGCCCTGAAGCCCTTAATCCTCCCCTGTGCCCAAGCGGCCGCCCACAACCTGCTCTGCACCTTCCCGTCGCATCGCGACACCCATCCGCACGATGGCTGACTCGCAGCCTGACGAGAAGGCCGTGTACGCGCTTGTTAGTGCTGTGGAGACCAACATGGACCGCCTGCGACGAATTCTCGACGGGCTGAGGCAGATACATAACCATTGGAAAGGCGACAACAAAATCTCCATCAACCTGATCGCCCAGATAGCAGCGCTAAAATCGAACCTTGGACAAATGCAGCATTGGTTAGAATATGCCTTGGCCGACTTACACCCGCAACTCCTTTCCGATTTGAGCCTTTTGATGACCTCGTGCGGAGTCCTGGCGCAGTATTTGGACGCTTTAATCAATCGTCTCCGACGATCGGATCACGACTCCCTTAATTGGGCGACAAGGTTGAAGTATGCAATCGGCAGTAAATCGATGTCACGCCTGCGAACAGTCGCGCAAGGACAAACTGACGCGCTCTCCTTACTCCTTGCTGCATGTAAATGGTGAGAAGAATGGCTTACTGTCCCATACACCAAGTACTAATCGCACGCCGTAGTCATACAAGAGCCCAGAGTAAAATACTGCTTCACAAGTCGCGTCAAATTCGTTCTCGTGATGCCGAATCGCTCAAGACGCTGACGCGAACATCAAAGGTGAATGGTGCTTGTATCCGCGTTCTTGATCAAGCGTCAGGCGTGGTTCAATGGCTCAGATATCTCGTCCATGTTAGGCTCCTACGAAGAGAGCCAGAGCATATACCTACCGAGGAAGAGTATGACATTGCCGCAGCTACTGTGCGATCTGCTGCTATCGACCGGGCACTACAGGAAGATGCTACGAGTCGCGAAACCAAGCTGGTGTGTAACGCTGTGTACGAGGTGCATGTGAGACAAACACTGACTACCCCAATCTGCCCTTAGGTTATCGCTGGCAGCACTACGAGTGGGAAGGAGCTGGTCGTACACGAGATGAGAGCCTTGTATGCCGGTAGCTATCGTTCCATCGAAGAACGCGAGCCTTATCGCTCCGCAGCGCGCTCGACCATCCGCGTGCTCGTCCACGCCATAATCGATCTTTTGAAGGACACAGGCATACGTCTGCCGAATGACCTGAATCAGCATTTTGCAATTCTGCTCCACGAGGTAGAGACGGTCGATATGTACAACATCACACCGGAGGGCGTACAAGCAGTTGAGAAGATCTGGTCGTGCCCCGAGTTCGCCTCGCTCTACACCAAGAACTTTGAGATTACTTTCCCCCACTGTGCACCGTACTTCGCGCAGGAAGTCAGGAGGATAGCCAGCGCTGATTACATTCCCTCCGAAGCAGACATTGGTCGACTAGTACGAGGGTCAGGGAGCATTGAAGAAGTTCGTTTCGATCTGGACGAGCTGGATGTTCACCTCTTCAACGTAAACGGCTACCATTATCGCACTCAGAAATTCCGCCAAAGGTGGTTACATCAATTTGAAGGCGCAACAGCACTGATCTACACGGTCGATGTTTCGGAGTACGATCGCCCTTGCCTTGGCCAAGCCACACAGTCTCAGCTTGTTCTCGAGTTCGGGGCCTTCCAATCATGGGCAACGCACGAAGTATTTGCAAACTCTTCAATCATCCTCCTCTTGAACAACTTCAGCCGCTTTCGCGACAAGCTTCAACATGCCCCTTTGGAAACCTTTTTTGAGGATTACGCGCCCAGCAACATCGATCCAGAGACATCAGCACGTCAGTACATCCTACGCCGCTTCAAAAAGGTGAATCGCAGTGGGCTTTCGATATATTCTTTCTGGATCGATCTCGAGTTAGGAGACAACACACAGTTGTATGGCGCATTTAAAAAGACCCTGCAGCATATCCAGCAGCGAAAGGCGAAGGAGGAGACTTGGAATTCCAATTCCCAGATTATGGGTTCAGACAGTCGATCGGGTACGAGGCTAGCGGGTAGGCTTATACCAAGCCGCAGTGACACATATTCGTGATCGAGCCGGTATCCCTGGGTGCAAGGTTGTCAGCCCTGCGTGAAGCACTAGGACACGTTGGCAATCCCAAGAGTGCGGTGGATGGTAGGTTGGCTAGTCACCGACCAGGGCCTGGGTCTGTTTGACAAGGCGTCTACGGCTTCTTTTTGGTGTTCTGGACGGGAAGATACCCAGCGCGACTCCTTTCTTGTGCATCATTCGTCTTTAGTTGCAGCACATCACAATCTCCCCTAACACAGCAGTCTGGACATTGCCAGTCACGACTGTTGGATCTTTGTCAACACGAGCTAGGTGGATGACGAAAGTGCAGGGTGGTAAGACTTCATTTTCCCTGTTCATGTGGCTGATCTGCCAAGTAGACGCCGGAGTACTTCTTCCTTTCCAGCGTGTCTTTTTCCGCCCCTGCTCGGCCATCCTAAACCAAACCTCTCCACAACTCGCGTAGCCCCGCAATACTTGCTCCAGACACCAAAGCCACCAGCTTGGTAGGCGCTTCTGATCGCTAAACACTCATCGCGGCTGTTTTTACCGGCGCTATGGGTCGTGTAGATCGGGCCTTTCGTGTCTAGGTCTGCTTGTCAAACCTCCGACTATCCGCACGCGACGCGGCTTTTCTGGGGTGGAACGTGGGGACCCCGCAGACCGGATAACATGGTCCAACGTTGCTGATCTCCCGTGAAACGCATGATGGCGATACAAAATAAGACCTTATTGTCACACTGTGGAGAAGCAGTTCGAGATTGGTATTGCTAGTCGCTTATCCTGCGGTCATACAGCACGACGTCGTCCCGGCACACCGCTCCACCGCGCTTTACCTATATATGAGAGACGGCACTTGATCACAAGAACTCACACCATCTCATCTGACTGGCTTCAACCTCGATCTTCCCTGAGCACCCGCTACTATGGAGAAATCTGACCCGTACTCGGAGCGCATTGAGGCAGTATCGTCCTCACCAGCTATGAGCGACGCCGAGAAGCAACACCACGATGATGCCGTCGGCGCCAACCTTGAGTTGGATGAGAGCTCATTACCGCCAGGCTACTTTACCTCTAAGTTCTTCGTTGGGTCCATGGCTGGTATTGGACTTGGGTTGATGGCAGGAGTAGCTGCGTTCGGCTATGCCGCTCCCATTCTAGGCGTCATTAATGCAGATATTGGACCTGTAAGTGTACCCTGTCTACCTTCAGTCGACTTCCAAAATTAATCGTGAGTGTGAACACAACACTGACATGTAGCAGGATCCCAACATCGTGTGGGTAGCGCTGAGCTACACCTTGACATCTGCCGTGACACTCACTATCATTGGACGCGTATCCGACATCTTCGGTCGCCGCTGGATCTTCGTCGGCGGTGCTGCACTCGGCGTACTAGGCGCGATCATCTGCGCCGTCGCACAGAACGTAACAATGCTCATCGTCGGAACAACGATTATGGGGATAGCAGCCGCAACACAGCTCTCCTACTTCTATGTCATGGGAGAGCTCGTCCCCATGAAGTACCGACTCGCCGGCAATGCTTTCTGCTACCTGTTCTGTAAGTGTGTATGTACGAAGTGCATGTGAGACATACACTGACTTCGTTTCTACACTTTTTGCAGGCATCCCAGGCTCAGGTATCGCGCCTGTCATCTCAACCTCGTTTATCCAGTATCACCCCAACATCGGCTGGCGTGGGTGCTACTACGTCTTAATTGGTATCCAGCTATCGTCCTTCCTATGCTGGTTCTTCTTCTACCATCCGCCCACGTTCCGGATGAAACACGGCCAGAACGCTAGTGTGCTGCAGTACGTTAAAAACTTTGATTACGTCGGTACCGCTCTCTACACTGGTGGCCTGCTCGTCTTCAGTAAGTGTATATGTACGAAGTGCATGTGAGACATACACTGACTTCGTACCTACTCCTCTTGCAGTGATGGGCCTCAACTGGGGTGGAAGCGTGTACGCATGGTCCTCGGCATACGTGATCGCGACTATCGTCACTGGTCTTTGCGCACTAGTTGCCTTTGTCTTATACGAGTGCTACATGAACCTCAAGGAGCCCCTGGTGCCTATGCACATCTTCAGTAACTACTCCTGGAACGCATCAGTGATCCTAACGGGACTCGGTGCGAGCGTGTACTACGCGTTCGCGATTGTATGGCCGTCCATGGTTGCTGTGCTCTACCCGGATGGCGGCCCAATGACCTCAGCCTGGCTATCCTCGCTGGTGGGCTTGTGTATCACTATTGGTCAAATTGTTGGTGGCTTCAGTGGGAAGAAGATCGGCTATTTGAAGTGGCAATGCGTGGTGGGTATCACACTTGGTGCTATCTGCTTTGGTAGCATGGCCACATGCGGTGTTGGTACTATGCCACGAGCCGCCACGCTCTTATCGTTCGGAGTGTTCTTCGTCGGCTGGACAGAAGGAGCTGCTATCACGATAGTCACGCTCGCTGCGAAGGATCAATTCGCCCTCGGCACAGCCAGTGGTATCGCAGGCTCCATCCGCTTCCTCATCTCCTCCATCGCCGCAACAGTCTACTCCGTCATCCTCTCCAACCGCCTCACGACCACGATTGGCGCTCAAGTACCTCCAGCCCTACTCGCCGCCGGCCTACCCGTCTCCTCTATTCCATCGTTCATTGCCGCGTTCGCACTCGGCCCCACTGCATTTGCAGCCATTCCTGGTGTCACTCCTGACATTCTCGCAGCAGGCACAAGTGCTTACAAGCAGGCCAATGCGGACGCATACCGCACGGTCTTCTTGAGCAATATTGCATTCTCGGGTGTAGCGATCATTTGCAGCTTGTTGCTGCCGAATGTAGATCATCTTTTGACCGGGCAGGTGGCTACCACACTGCACCAGGGAAGAGATGAGGGGCACATCGCTGGAGAGAAGGAGTAAACTCGTCCTGGGTAGATGCTAACACCGCTTGAGATTGCTCATGTTTTCTCGCAGAGTAGCAGTCTGCTAAATGTTACGCAAGTAGTTCAAGTCAACCCTGAGCACACCATACCATGATCATGTGTCCGGCCATCTGCAATCTGTGATTTAGCGCCCATAAAGCAAGTGTGAACGAACCCGAGTCGGTCTTCCTTGTTCTAGGTTGGGATTTGATCCGCGTTGATCGCAGGTCAAGCGCGTAATCGTAATCGATCCAGACGCTCTGCTATGGACGAGTCCAGTATACATGCAGACCACATGCACGTGGTGAACTGGAGCGTGCGCCTTGCTTGTCTGATCCCAGAGATGCAGAGCACATTCGCGCCGACGATGGGAAGGAGACATCTTGCGGATGTGGAAGCCAAGGGAGACTTCACTGTTGGGAAGCCGAGGATTGTTGGGCACCAAATTCGAACACCAGGGGCGGAAGTGGGATTGTAGCGGGCTGGAAGTGTGGTATGTATGTAGAAGTTTGGTCATGGTTCATCTTGCACAGCGCATGAGAAGAGTGCCACGTTCTCAGCAGAAACAAGATTTCATTCCAGTCATCAATTCATACCTCCCGCCATTCCGCCCTGTAGCCTTAATAATAAACAAGTACAAAAGGACCCCACGACCCATCTGTTTGGCGTGAGGGTATAGCTTGCAAAACCAGCTGGCATAAAGATGATTCGGGCTTTGTAGCATAGCCTCTAAAATGGCGGCCGCCCACATGTGCCTGCCATACAATGATAATATCTGCCAAGATATGACTCCGCATTCGCCCTGGAACACGAGTCTGATGCAGGCCCGCCCAGCCTATAAAGGAAGGAAAAACAGTGTCGGTATATAGTCGCCACAGAACGCCGGGTCCATGCCGTGATATCCATACGCAAATGCAGCTGCACACCTACCGTTGACAGAAAAGCTCAATCTCGCCCAGCTGGCCACCGCCAGGATTCATATCTCGTTGCTGCTCTTTCCAGTTCTCAAATGCCTCCTGGACATCATCGTCACACTGTATGCTAACGTATGTGTTCTCGCTGTCGAGGTACTTCAGTTTCACTTGCCCAGAACCCAAAGAGACTGATGTTGAGCGCTGCAGTTTCGCATCGATCCTGTCTTTGAGTGACTGGAAGCTGATGTTGGTGCTAACGACTAGCACCATCGTACTACCAGCGGATGGACAATGCACTTTGACCTTTAATTGCGTTGGGATATTGGAATCCTGCTGCGGTAGAGGCGGTGACATGTTCCGAGACTCCATCGAGGCTGGTGTCAGTGTACCTTGACTTCGCTCGAACGACGAGGCAGGTGTCATGGTTCGAGATAGTGGCGGCGCGTAGCTCGGATCTCGTCGCATAGAGCCTCCATGATATTCAGCGTTGGCTAACTCGGCGGCAGTGCGTTGCTGGATGAGACGGTCTCGTTGAATGGCTGGAGACTGGGTGGCCGCTCGAGGCGGTGGTAGGTTGGCGGGCGAGTTGTTCTGACTCCGATTTACAATGGCAGCATTATATGCGTAATGTGTCGGGAAAGGTGGGACTTCCGGTACAGGCGGCTGCGGTCCGTTTGCCCTCCTGTTGGGGCCCAGGTTGGAGTTGATATCGGGGCTACTAGCCGCCCTCAACCGGCCGTTGGACGACATGGCATTGGGCGGTAGGGACGGTCGCTGGCTACGTGCTTGTGAGTACTGAGCGCCTCCGTCTCGGGACAGGTGATTCCGGGATTGCGCCGGGGCAGTATAGCGATTGTTCTCCTCGTGCGAATAGCCGTTTGGTGGTTGCTGGCGAGGGAAGGGGAAAGTTCCATTAGACGATGAACTTGTCCGTGCATTGGAGTAGGTCGACATTGGTGTTTCGACAGTTGGCGAGAAATATGACTCTTGGTTGCCTCCTGCTTGAAGTTGCTGGGTGCGTAAGGTTAGTGGTGCCTGGGCGGAGTTGATGATTGGAAAGCGTGGAGGTGGTACCCTTTCAGCCTCTGGCGGAGGTCCGCTGTCGCCGGTGGTTGACCGAGACCGCATGGAGGCACTCGAGCTATTATGTACGTTTCTATAGCTATCTCTGGGATAGCCTGAAGCGACTGTATCGCCGTCTTCCTCGCCATCGTCGTCATCGTCTTCTCGGTAAGGGTTCTCCAAGACCTGGTCGCGCATATACGCAAACTGGGTGTCGGAAGGCTTCGAGGTTGTTGTGCTTGCACTTGACCGCGCATGGTCCTTCCACACACGTCGCTGCATGTCGACCTGCGTAGCCCACTTCTTCATCTCTGCCTCCGTGGCAAAGCGAATGATAAAGTTCTCGATACCTGGGTCGCCTTTCCAGAAGATCTGACATGTATACGAGCCTGAACAGGTCAGAGGGCGCGAGGACGTCTGCTTGTAAGAAATCTTACCTGGTTTCTGCAAAGATATTGTTTCGGTCACGTTCTGCATGAAGATGCGGCCTTTGAGCTGCAGCTTCGGCTTTCCGTCTTTGGTGACCAATGTTCTCGTGGACATTTTGTTCTTGGGCTTGTTGACGTTGATCTCTTTGCAGCAGAGTAGGATCATCTCGAAGAGGTAGATCTTGTACTCGCGCTCTTCGTTCTTCGAGGTCATGCTTTCGCCCTTGAGGACCGTGTACTGGCCGTAGAGGAGCAGTTCGCCGAAGCCTTCGATTCGATGGCCCTTCCAGTCCTCGACGAGCGTCTTGAGCTCCTCGACAGCTTCGACGCGCTCTTCGCGGGCAATGGCGTCGTTGGTGCCTGCAAGCACAGAAGAGGCCGCCTCGATGCCCTTGGAGATGTCCTCCCGGCGCTGCTCGTCCAGGTCGCCCTTGTCGCGCAGTTGCTGTTCGTCTATTAGCACTGAAATGCGGCGCAACCGTCAGATGGGGTCATACCGAAAGCAGGAGCGGGTACTTGGTCAGTCGCTGAAAGGGCTTCAAGAGGAAGGACGTCAGTAGCGTGGGGGATTCCACCATCTGGCGCATTTCGGGCGATCCGCCAGTCTCCTTGAGCTTGTCAAACTCGCGCATGGCAATCTGCTCGCACTTCTTCTGGTTCGCAATGTACGGCTCGTAGACCTTGAAGGCGTCCTTGTAGAGCACGAAGAGATGCCCCCAGTTCTGCTCCTCGGCGGGCTGCGCGTTGGTCTGCTCGACGCGGATGAGGAAGCGGCGCTGGAAGTCGAGCAGCGCGTTGAGGTTCAGGAAGATGTCGTGGACCTGGTCGCCGCTGATGACGCCCTTCTCCTCGACGAGCTTCTTGAACTCCTGGAGCAGCTCGAGGTGCTGGACGTAGGTGCGCTCCGTCTTGACCATCTCGTCGATGATGTGCTCGCGCTGGGTGCGCTTGGCGGTGGAGAGCAGGGCGGGGTCCGACGACTCGGCGGCGCTGATCTTGCCCATGGCGACGAGCGAGTCGAGCACGCGGTTGACGACGTTGGTGACCTTGACGAAGCCCGTGGTGTCGTCGCCAAAGAGGTCGCCGACGATGAAGCAGCTCTCCTGCGACATGCCGAGCTCGTTGACGCAGCTCTGGATGAACTTGTACACGGCCATCTTCTCGTTCTTCTTGATGCTCTTCTCGTCGGGCTTGGAGCTGGGGATGCTCAGCAGCGTGCGCGGCTCGAGGGCGTTGTAGAGCTCCATGAGCGGGTAGCCGCGGCGGAAGGTGCGCCACAGCAGGGTGACGGGGTCGGCGTCGTCGTCGGCCTTGCTCTCCTCCTCGGCCATCCAGCCCGCGAAGCCGGGGATCATGCGCAGGCGCAGCTGCAGGCTGAGGCAGCGCTGGAAGAGGGACGTGTCCTTGTCGGCGCGCTTGTTGAGCACGTTGTCGGATGCCTCGACGGGGCCGCCGTTGACGGGCGTGTTGGGGTAGCTGGGCGGGGGGTGGCCGCCGAAGAGCGTGGTGACGCCGGTGCCCTGGGTGCTCTGCGTGTCGCGGGTGCTGTTGTGCGAGTAGGACGAGTACTGGCTCTGGAAGCTCTGGTGGGACATGAGCGCTGGGGGGGCGCCGTTGCTGGCGATGCGCGAGTGCGAGTGCGGGTGGCTCGAGGCGGTCGATTGTTGCGACGACGTGTGGACGCGCTCCAGGCCCGAGTAGAAAGCAATGCCCGTCGCCATGCTGCCGCTACTTGTTCATCTCCCGGCGGCGGTCGAGGGTGGAGGAAAGAGCAGAGCGCTAGCCGCTAGGCAGGGTCCTGGCTGCGGCTTCACTCAGGCTTCACTTCAGACTTCAGCAAACGGGCGTGAATGCGTGAGGGGTGCGGTATTTCGACGGCGCGGTGGTGACGGGGTGGGATGCAGATGCCAGAGGCTGCGCGGTGGGCTGTCCGACGTCTCGATAGGGGATGCGGCGTTTCACATTGTCGGGCTGGCGCACGTGACGCTGGGCAACAGCTCAAGAACAAGGACGTTGATTCAGGTGGCCTTTATCCGCCTCGCAGCCGTCAATCAGCATTCACGTCCCCGCGCCAGCGTTTGCACCACGCCCCTCACCGCGTGGCAGCTCCAGTGTTTGCGGTGGTTGACAGCTGTTCGACCGACTTCCTGCCTCTGTGTCGGCAGAGGCCCTCCTTGCGGCTGCGATCGACGTGCATTGCAGCATGCAAGTGCCGGGCCACACCCCAAGCTCATCGCACGGCCACGATAGACTCGACTCCCATCTTGACCGCGCGGGAAGACAGTGACATCTTGGGCGACAACCTCACCGCCTATTGCACCTCGAGCAGTCGGGTGCAATGTACGCGCCAGCCTCACATCACGTCCGTCTGGGTGATGTATTGGTCGACTCGGGCGAGCAGCAGAGGTCGTCTGATCAAGGGCGCTTGCCAATGTGCGGCATCGCGGTATTTGATAGGGACTCAACCGCTGCCAAAGTATCGCATGAGCAGT
>Ga0210040_10010819_pt1 | contig 10413 bp, 9 predicted proteins | sample CryGeyCG12114_NA_FD_185462 | JGI IMG/M metagenome (GOLD analysis project Ga0210040, IMG submission 185462) | Groundwater microbial communities from aquifer - Crystal Geyser CG19_WC_8/21/14_NA (SPAdes) (version 2) | ecosystem: Environmental > Aquatic > Deep subsurface > Groundwater | place: USA...
TTCCTACTTTTGCCCAATCTCAAGGTTTGCAAAATTTGAAGTCAATCGGTTGATGCGTTCGAAAGTTATCGTGGAAACACGGAAAAAAATAAGCACAATTACATAAGCCCTGTACCGGGCTAAAACTAGATTGGAACATACACAACAATATACTAAACAAATTATCTATGCATGAAAATCTTTCCAATAATACCGTTAGAGTACACAAACAAAATAGGGGTATTCACGAGCACCGGGGTAACGGGGTATAAGAGTATTAGGGTAACTTTTTGCAATGTATTTAAATGGAGAAAAGTTACCCTTTTACCCTGTTACCGCGTTACCCCGGTGCTCGTGAATACCCCTAATGAGTAGGCACGGGGGAAAGTGTATGCAGGAGCAAACAAATATCATGTTGATGGTTTTTGTTTGCACCAAATTGTTCAAGTGGCTCTATCAGTGAGTCAGTATTTAACTTTTTTGTTGAATGAAAATATGGAACCACCCTAGAGTCAACAGTAAATAGCACATTTTAACTGCATGGGTATATGCTCATTCATTCTTGTCACCCTTTCAATCTCTGGAATCCATTTCACAAGCTGATGTTTTTTTCCCAAAATGTTCAGGAGTCAAAACTTATCAAAATCAATTGATTTTTAGCATTTTTACATCTTGCATTTGACGTCATGATTTGTTCAAGTAGGCCTTTCTTCCTTTAAGCATTCTAATATTTATGCTCCCTTTGTTGGCTATGGGAATACTACATGGGGATATCATTTCCCACTGCTTGTGCATTCAATTCAATTCAAACTGATCGCACAGTTTTAACAGTTTCGGTGTACTTACCCGTATTTTGTAAACACATTGTCACAATGTGGAAGGATCTACATACATGTTGCAAACCATGGAATACACAAGAGCCACATTTAATTCATGTATTTTATAGCTTATCTTGAGCGTAGCTAATTTATTTCATAGAATTAGAAATTATAAATTTTCATTTCTTCTAACTTTAAAGTGGACAAAGAAAGTTGTTCCCGACAAAGACACTAATTAATTGATCAAAGGAGGAGTGTCTTTAATTGAGGGAGTAATCATTTAGTTTGTCAACTTTTTGTGCTGTGTCAAACAATATGAAAATGATTTTTATTATTTCCATACAGTGCTGCATAGATGACAATGAGGAGATGCTGAAACTGCTAATAGAGTTTGGGGCGAATGTGAATGCCGTTGACAGTGAACAATGGTAATTCCGTACACATTACATACAAAATACAATTTTATTGCTCACTCTCACTATGTATAATATTTTCAAATATGTGATGTCAAAAGTGTTTCCATTGCCAATTCCCATTATAGTGATATGTTTATTTTTTGAAGGACTCCTTTGCATGCCTGTGCAACCTGTGGACATCTGCATCTCGTGAAACATTTGATTGCCAAGTAAGTTAGTTGCAGTTTATTTTGCTCAATGCAAAAATCCTGTTATATAATATACAAATAGAACGATACGGACGGTAGATTTCACCTCTATTTGCTTGTGATACTAACGGAGGGTTTTTTCTATCTGCAGCGGAGCGGAGCTTTTGTCAGTGAATGCGGAAGGGAACATGCCTTATGACATTTGTGATGATGGTAAAAAATTACTGCAAACTTTGTATATAGCTTAGTTACTATAGTCAACCTGGTTAACGTAATGATGTATGATTTTTTTCATAGAGACCACTTTGGATCATATCGAGTCGGAAATGGCCAAACGTGGTGTCACTCAAGAACTAATTGAAGAAATCCGATCATTACCGGAAACCAATATGTTAAGAGATATTGAAGCTATTTCAAAGGTTGGAGGTGATTTGGAGTTTCGGAATTCCGATGGAGCTACGCCGGTAATAATACTACTTCCTTCCTTCCTACTACCTTTTTATGTTTGCTATAAATTTCAAACTGTAGAGGCTTGAATTCCCTGTTTTTTAAATCCAATACGTAATCTCGGGATTGTATTATTCTAACTAAACTAATGATGATTAATGGCTAGAATAATGTAAATTAATTAGACTACATGAACCCTGCGCAACTTTGGGAACTATAAAAGTCTAACGGTGTGACAGTGGTACAAAAGTTGTAAAACTGATTCAAGTAAGTAAGTTGGCAATCTTTGCTATTTTATTTCCCAAATCTACCTGTTTGCACTATGCACAGTCTCGATTTTTTACACCATGATCAACTCGAAAGTGTGCCGTCCTATAAGATAGTTTTTCATTCCCCGTTTTATGGTTACAACTACTGCTGTGCAAATAAACTCATAATTCACTCACTATCCCACGTATTGAAAGATAAGCTGCAAAAGTCTGACTACAGTTGGGTCCCATCTCAAAAGCATAAATGACAAATGTTGTGCATTATACTTCTGAGTACTTATACTTTTTTTTATATTTTTGGCAATCTCGACATTTGACTTTTATACTTCTGTATACAGACTCCTACAGTTTAACCATCGAGCAAGGCAAACGTGTGCTCAATACAGTCAGCATACAAAAGGAAAGTTTATTTAGTCCCAGTGGTCTCCATATTCACGTAGGCTTTGAATGTTCCCTTTTATGGAACTCCCATACTTTCTCCAATGTATTTTTTGCTGACTACAATGGGGACCACTAACTAACTATATAGGCTGTGTGGGTAGACCGTACACAATAAGTGACCAGTAAACTGGATAAAGGAGTTAGACTTACAAAAGTGATTGTATTGTGGACTCAAGATTTTTTTGTGCTCACTCACGTTCACTCTATAAATGTGCAGGGAACTTGCAAAACGTCTGGAGGAAGAATTCAGTCATGATCTTTAGTAATGATCAGTTTACGAGTGATTATTACAGACCCTAGCTTGTGTTGTTTACCCAGATGGAATGGATGTACAAAAAAGTGTTATTCTCCTACTTTATAGCTCCACATTGCAGCAGCAAATGGGTACGCACGTGTGGTAGAGTTCTTACTGGAAAATCATGTATCCGTGGACGTGCAAGACAAGGATTTATTCACACCGCTCCATGCAGCTGCATGTTGGGGAAATGTAAGCCTACACATTTTATCACAATAGCTCACATCTTGGGTCATAATGACGACCCTCCTCACTGAACCTATTGTTGTATTCTAGTAACTAAACGTGCTCAAAAAAAGGCATTTAGAACAGGCAGAAATACTTTTATATATATTGTCGAAAAGTTATATTTCTTATACCAATGAATATTTGCAGCTACGGTTAATACAGTGGGGGGATTTAGTATTTCCACTCATAATACAGACTAGCATATCATGAATTAGACGGTTTGTTTATTCAGTCTGTGTGTTTTAGTGCGAAGTGTTGGAACTACTCGTCCAAAATGGAGCGGATCTGAATGCCCGAACGAAAAACAATGAAACCCCATATGGTAAGTTTGTAGTCACTAGACTGTGCATGCAATGGGTTAACGTAGAACTTTACACCTCGAAATTTGCATCAATCAATTGGTTGCAACCAACATCTATATACTCATTATTATTTAGCTCTAGCTTTGTTTGTTAGAACAATCAATGTGCCTAGTCTATAGGTGGGACTAATAAACTTTGTTGCATGCAATGTAGCGATTTGTGAAGATCCCGAGATGAAGGAACGAATCATCGAGCTGAAAAGTGAGCAAGAGACTCGTCAGGATGCGGCGCGTCGAAAACTTCCGAGAACGCAGTCTTCGAATTCCCGAACTCAATCCATCCGTCGAACTTCCCAAAGAGACAAAGGGCTTACTTCGAAACGGGATGCGGCAGATGAGGCTCAAAAGCTACTTCTAGCTCGTGCCAGTGCTGCCTTGACTCAAGTCAGTGAATTTCATATCGTTGAGTCTGTATCATTGAAGCTGTCATGAATGCAATATTCAGAGGCTCTAGGACAATTCAATTTGTAACTTTCAAATATTCATGTGCACAGGGATTGATACTTACTTGTCTGTCTCTTATTGACTCAGGGATAGTATTTCATGTGTTAGCATAATCCCTGTAGTAGGCTTTGTTTTCCGAGTTTTCAATTTTACTCCATTCTTATTTTCTTGAGCTCTAATTGAAAGCTCTTAGCTATATATATTTGAGTGTAGAATGAAGGATTAAGGGTTAGCAGAACGTTAGTTGATTTAAAGCGATATCTGCCAGCAGCTTATGCATTATGCATGAGCTGAGGAGTCATGTTTTACAGAATTTAATGGGAATTAAGATCGCTCTAGTTCCACCAGTTTCGTGTTCCCAAACGGGGTTTAAAATTCATTTGTCGAGTGCTGCAGATGCTATTAATGTGTGCACATTTGGGGCCATAAAGTATTTTCCCAAGGTCAGTTTTCATGTAGAGTTTTTGTAGAAAATTGCAAGAGATTTTTTAAAAGTTCTATTTTACTAACTAGCTATTTTTATGACATTCGCTTTTAATCGTAATGCTACTTAAAAAATGAAAATAACGGATATTATGTGAGTGTTGAAGAATTTATTGTTTTGCGCTCAATATACTAAATGGGAATGCTTATGGAAAAGTTGGCCCGAGGCCATGACTTGATTTATTATCTCAACGTTAGTGAGCTCACAAGTACTGCTTTCTTTTTTCTCACAGAGAAAGTTGTGCATAGAAGAAAATTAATTTTTGGAAAACTTTATTTGACCTTGAGATTCAATGTTATTCTTGACAGCACAGGAAACATTTTTTTCACTCATCGGAAAGCTAAAAACCCATTCTACTCTGAAACTAATGTAGTGCGTGCATGATTTTCAGAACGGTGGCCCATCGCCCACAGGGGATCTAGAGACTGACATGGACAAAAAAGAGAGCAACGGGCTCATGATCATGAACAACAATCTACATGGAGATGAGTTGAACAATAAAAGTGTGATATCCGAACCAAATAATACTGGCCTCAAAAGCAACAAACATTCATACGAAGGGCCAACTGAAGAACCTAAGGAAATCCAAAGACGTCATGCCACTGACACCGATTCCAATAGTATGAGTGAGCTTAACTCTGGAGTCGAACTGGTGAAGCCTAAAAATTTAAACTTTTACAGCAACAATCATAATGAAGCTGTGAGTTCCAGTTCCCGCTCCATCAATAGTAAACTAGGAGGAGCTGCAACTCCTACCACTCTAAAAGACACGAATGCCAATTTATCCAGCAGAAAAAGTGAACTCCCCAAGTCCAATATTGAGAACAATGCTCAAGTCGGTGAGTTTTCCACAACACAATACTTTCTCCCATATAATCATCGAATGGAGACAGGAAAATAAATATGTAGCGTAGTTTTTATCTGTTTGGAAGTTACCAATTGGGAAGCGTATATGAAACTGGGAAAGTTCCAACTTGGATAGTCCAATGATTAGCTTTAGGAATAGTCTGCTACTCTATGTAACATATAAAAGTGAGTTGAATTAGAAAGTAAGCAGATTGTGGACCAGAATTTGTGAGCTGGTATTGCACAAATTGCTGTAGGGTCCTAGCTATTCACATGCGAGACATCTCGTTTAGTCTAATTACTTTCACTAACAGCACACCAAAGTATACTACAGTACACACGGTCCAGGCAATAAGGCTACAGAGAGGTTTACAAACTACGTATGTACATACATTATTCTGATGGATTCGCTTGAAGGGTTTTTGAACCCTAGTTTGTTAGCTAGTTTTGCAATCCATAAATGATTGTATTTGGAATTTTACTATAGTTGTAGCTTCAGATTCGAGTTTTAGGATCCGCAGTCAGGAATGTACTTTGTTTGGACCAGCTTATGTATAATATGGATGGATCTTGAGTGTAATGCATTTGACATTGCTATTGCAAGTTGCCAAAGTTTTGCAATTTGAATCCTGTGGAAGATGAAAGTTTCGTGCACATACAGAGTGATGAATAAAGTGATCCACTATTTCATAAGCTCCCTAACTCAACTCACTCACTTTCAGTTTATTTCAAACAAGTTTGCAAAGGAAAAAAGAAGATATTATACATGTGCAGAGAATACCAGATCTCTCTCCATCCCTATAGCAAGCTAGCATGTTAAAATAACCCATGGGAAATTAATGTGTACAATATTCTCATCCACTCCTTTCAAATGCATTGTCTTTTAATGTTCCATTCTTTGCTTCGTGCTACAATCCGTTATTATGATTTACTCCAATATGTTTTTTTTCTGTTTTTTTTTTGTCATTTTATGTGTCCTGTGTGCATTTGTGTTGTCCGTCTGCAAAAGGAATGTTACACAATCCCCCAAACGTTGCCCTCAGTGAAAGTCGCGACTCGCTCAACAAAACAATCGACATCCATGTCTCCGTCACCATTAACACTTCTAACAATGGAGGGTCCGCCGTACCTAACAACAAGAGCTTGCCTTCCAGTCCCTCATTATTCTCAGAGCTCAACTCCCCAGCCTTCTCCACATCGGTTTTCAATCGACAAGGGACTCTTTCAGACCTCAAAAAGCAAAGAACCCTTAATAGGAGCATTCTCACTTCTACTACCTTCAGTCCCCCAAATAGTAGCAGTAGTGTCCATGGTATTATCTCATTTTATCATCATCATCACTACCCATACCGGCTTGTCTCATCACTATTTCTTTCCAGCTACTATGTATTACAACTAATAGCAGGCATTTATTTTGCTTCCCCACTCCTGTGCGTATTCCTGGCTTGGTGTGCTACTATGACTACTTTTCTCATTTCCCTTATGATTTAAGCTCCTAAAGACTAGATGCTGGGAAAATGGTTAGAACAGCCAGGATCATAGATACCAGTACAAGTAGTGGGAACAATAGTGAAATGAGGGATTCTAGTGTGCCTTCAATGTATTTTATGTCTGATTATTAACAGGATGTGGGGACTCGTCCATAGTTGGGTCCAAATTCGATGTGCCCCCCAGTCCTACCGTGTCCTTGAGACGATACAAGGATCCCGAAATTCCTCAGCACTACGAGTCGGGCACCAAGAAATGTTGTGTCATCAATTGATCCACTATTTATAGTTAAATTATGATTGACTCTGGCTAGGTTAGATTGTTAATACTGGGCGTATTCCATTGTTTGTGTATCGTTATTAATATTAATTGACTGGTCTAATTTTTCACCGCTCATGTTGTCAAACAGAAGTATTTTAAGTGAGTAAAATTCATGCGCTTTTTATGATAATGAATAATATTATAAGTGTATTATTGTACCTTACTAGTCCACACGAACACAAAATAGTATTACAAGTTGTTTTAGATTTATTGTGCAGAATGTTTATAGTTTACGTGAAATGGGAAGATTGTTGAACCTTTGGAACCATTTTGATGCTTTTAGTGCCAATAGAATTACATGTTTATTTATGGAACCTATTTTCAAGGTTAAATTCCTATACGGTTAGTTAGTTACTTAGTTGGGTTGGCGTGACTGATTTCCTTTTATTCAAGATGACTGTTTTATTTTCTTTGTATATGGAGCTCTGCGAAGACTATTTGGATGTTAACGTTTGTGATGGACAAAATAAACAAGAAATATATACACATGCATCTGTATAGTTCAATTCTTTTTCTTTTATTCACGTGTGAGGTGTGTCATTTTAAATGGAAAAACTGACTGAGCATGTCAGTTTTCGTTAGTCCACAGACTTCAACATTAGTTAGAAATGGCATCAATTTCTTATTGATTATCAAAGTTACATTCAGTTCATATAGTAAGTACGTGACACAACCGTTAGCATAGTAGAAGTTAGTAAATTATTATCATTGACACCATAGACTACGCCACATAATATAGACTAAATAGGGCTACAAGAACTACATGTACAATATTATATTGTCTTCATATTCCTTTGTAGACAGTTATAGTTATATCTATCTATATCCTTTTGTTCCAAAAAGTCAAGTGCATCATGCTTTCAGAATATCAAGGTACGTGTAGAATGTGAGTTTATAATAATACATAGTCAATCTATATTAATATCCTTACACCATACAAAATGAAGGAACGTTCATAAAAAATAATCAGACTCAATGAGTTAGTTCAACAAAATTGTTCCTTTTAGATTCACGTGTTCACAATGAGAAAAGCTCACCGCTTTTTCCTGGTCAGAGATCAGTTTTAATTAAATTATCTACACTTTGGAGACTTGGTTTGGAATGCAAACATTTCTATAGAATTTAGTTTCACGGGCTGTGCAAATTCCGTGAGTTTCTTTTCATACATTTGCTAACTTAAATAGTTGTGAGCTTCACCTTTAATTTTACATTAAGAACTTGTAGAAAGTAAGTTACATACTCACTCCACTGCCTAAAAAGTTAGTTGCAATGCCATCTATCAAACACCGGGGACTTTTCTGTCCTTTTTAGTGCAATGGTCGCCCAGTGGGCCCATTTTTTAACCCAAGTGGTTTCATAATGCGGCCATCGGACTCGTTCTGATCCGGACCATTTAGTTCTTTAACAAGACTGGACATAGCATTGGTCACAGAGTCAGCTGCCAACAATAAGTCATTCCTAAGAGTTTGGTCCGCAAAATCGTCATCATTAACAACAGTGGATGTGGATGAGGCGGAGGATCCGTGAATATCGTCCGCTTGGCTATAGGCAGATCGAAGTCCATTGGACCAAGTGCCATAATGATCAGCTGCGGAGGGATCATAAGTGTGAGGATGATGCTGAGGCGTACTTGGGGCTGACCTATGATGATTGTGAGAATAAGTATTGCTCTGGTAGCCAGAATAGTAGCCCAAGTCCCGGGGAGGATCCATGGAGGAATTTGGAGATGACTTCGGTGTCAATTGCTGAGCCTGCGTGAAAAATAGAGCAATAAATAACCTTTAAGACGTCTCAAGTCTGATGAAGGACAGAAAAAAAAAATTTACCTTCAGCATTCTCATGAGTCCTTCCAGTTGTCCCATTAAATGCTTCCTGGAGTCTTGCAAACTATTTAATTTGTCTTCGAGCTCAGTCTTATGGCATCGAAGTGCTTGCAATTCTTCATACAAAACTGGATCACTTTCTTCACCATTCATACATTGTAGTTCTTGTTGAGCCCTGCGTCAAGAACCCGGCAAAATCATTAAATCAAATCAACAATAAGTCGAACAAAACTGCATAGCATTTTCCATAGAAATAGATAAATTATATGCATACGTTTTCATTAGGTTTGCTTACCTGAGCTGAGCAATTTCATGGAGAATCTCTCGATTTCTGGCCTCCAGTTGGCAAATTAAATCCCGTTGACTTCGTGTCGAGTCAAAAAGATGCATACTTGTTTGAGAACTCATTCTGCTGTGCTGTTATTTCAAAAATAATTTTCATTACACTTGCAAACATACTTCTGAGGATGCCTAAAATACTCCTTATATGTGCTACCTGCATTGGATGGTATGACGAAGAGCTTGAAGACTGAAAAAAATGATAATTTATTTTTCACAAAAATTCCGTTTTTTCTGTTTTCACAATATTGCATTATAACTCACGGGATATTTGGATTCAGATGCCAAACGGGCAGTATACCTCGCAATAAGCCGATGTTCCTCATCACTCTCACTTGGCGTATCGGAAAAACCACTGCTCGATCTCTTAGCACTACACATTGCATCAAAAGTATATTATTTCTAATCTAGAAGTGTTCTCTTATTTCGAAGAACCGTAGTCTGAAACTATAACTTACATTTGACCTAACTCTAACGCGAATAGCTTTTGATCACTAAATGCATCATAAGCATTCCCATAACTTCCAAATCCGTTATGCACAGGCAAAGGTGAGGGAGGACTAATGCGTTAAAAACCCAGTTAGTTTATGTAATAAAACGCCAGTTAATATTTACATGGTTAATTCAAGCTTGACAGGATGTCGGGATTTAAGGCTAGTCCATGTGAAAAGGGAGATTAACTTACACAATGTGAGAAAGATTAAAAGGTTTCTCAGGCTGGTCCGGAAATTTGGGCATCTTTTTGGATTTCTCGGGCACACATTTGAAGGACTTCCGGAAAGAATCTCGAAAACCCCTTCCACTCGATTTCTGTATTTATTATATTCATACAAATCTCATTGTTAGAATTTGGAATGCATGCAGTAACTATTTGTGCAATAAAGGAAGAAGTGCATACATTAGTAATATATTCTTTGACTTCATGGTCAGTGGAATGATTGTCTGCAGTCTTCCCTTGCCAGAAACAATCCTGACACATGTTGAAATTGGAGCACTTTTGACATTTGTAGCGAAATCCTTGGATGTTTTCCATTTTGCATACATTACATTGAATTCCATGTGTCACTGCAAAGTACAAAAGAGGGAAATCACATATCTAAATATTCAGCCAATGTAGCGTGCTCAACAAAGTTACCTTCTTCAACAGCAGCCATGGAATGCAATAAAGGCAACCACATTAAGCAAGGGGGACCAGGATCACTGATGATGGCATCAAGAAAACCATG
>Ga0210040_10010820_pt1 | contig 10413 bp, 10 predicted proteins | sample CryGeyCG12114_NA_FD_185462 | JGI IMG/M metagenome (GOLD analysis project Ga0210040, IMG submission 185462) | Groundwater microbial communities from aquifer - Crystal Geyser CG19_WC_8/21/14_NA (SPAdes) (version 2) | ecosystem: Environmental > Aquatic > Deep subsurface > Groundwater | place: USA...
GGGGCGTTGGCCAGCGCGACGGCGATCGCCACCCGCTGCTGCTCACCACCGGACATCTCCTGCGGCCGGCGTCCCGCGCAGGAGCCCACCCCGACGAGGTCCAGCAGCTCCGCGGCCCGCGCCGGCCGGCTGCGCCGGGGCGATCCGGCCAAGCTCAGCGGCAGGGCCACGTTCTGGCTCGCGGTCAGGTAGGGCACCAGGTTGCGGGCGGTCTGCTGCCACACGAAGCCGACCATCGAGCGGCGGTACCCGACCCGCTCGCGCCGGGACATCGCCATCAGGTCCCACGGCCCGACCCGCACCCGGCCGGCGGTCGGGGCGTCGATGCCGGACAGCACGGCCAGGAGCGTCGACTTGCCCGAGCCGGAGGCGCCGACGACGGCGACCATCTCCCCGGCGTCCACGAGCAGGTCCAGGCCCTGCAGCGCCTGCACCTCGATCGAGCCGGTCTGGTAGATCCGCACCAGGTTGTCGCAGACGACCAGCGCGTCCCGGCCGAACTCGGCGGCTCGCGGCGACCGGGCGCCCAGGCCCTCCAGCGCGCTCTGGCTCATCCCGCCCCCGTCCTGCACGCCGGCCGGATGTCGGTGCGCCCCGCAACGGGCGGGATGTTAGCGCGCTCACACCGCCCGTCCGCGTTCCCGCGGGAACGTGCCGTCGTCCTGGGCTGGGACGATGGCCCCGTGGCTCCTCGACGCTGCCCGTGTGGCACCGGCCTGACCTACGCCGAGTGCTGCGGCCGGCTGCACGACGGGACGGCGACCGCGGCGACGGCGGAGCAGCTGATGCGCTCGCGGTACAGCGCGTTCGCGGTGGGCGATCCGGCGTACCTGCTCGCCAGCTGGCACTCCACGACCCGGCCGCGGACGCTCGACCTCGACCCGGCCGTGCGCTGGACCGGGCTGGAGGTGCTGTCCACCACCGGCGGGGCGCTGCTGGCGGCCGTGGGCACCGTGGAGTTCCGGGCGCACTGGCTGGCCGGTGGGGTGGCCGGTGCCCAGCACGAGAACAGCCGGTTCGCCCGCGAGGGCGGCGGGTGGCGCTACGTCGACGGGGTCTCGCTGGCCTGACCGTGCCGGGCGACGGCACCGCCGGCAGCCGACCGCGCCGACCCAGCGACCGGTGCCCGGGGTCCGGCCGCCCGGCCGGGAGTGCGAGGGTGGACGGGCGCGGCGACCCCGTGCACCCACAGACCGGGAGGCCACCCGATGCCGCATCTGCTGCACCTCGACTCGTCCGCCGATCCGCGCCACTCCGCGTCCCGCGAGGTCACCGCCGCCTTCGTACGCGGCTGGCGGGAACGCGGCGAGCAGTTCACGCTCACCTCCCGCGACCTGCACGCCGACCCGCCGCCACACCTCCCCGACGCCGCGCTGCACTGGTCACCGCGGCTGCGCATCGCCGGGGAGACCGTCGACCCGGCCGACGAGGCACGGCAGCAGCAGTACCTCGACGAGCTGCTGGCCGCCGACGTCCTCCTGATCGGCGCCCCGATGTACAACTGGTCGCTGCCCTCCACGCTCAAGGCGTGGGTCGACCACGTGCACGTGCTCGGGACGACGGTGCCCTTCGGCGAGTTCGAGGCCCGCCCGCTGGCCGGGCGCACCGCCGTCGTCGTCTCCAGCCGCGGTGCGAGCTACGACTCCGGCGGCGAGCAGGCCAGCTGGGACCACACCGTGCCGCCGCTGGAGCTGGTGCTCGGCCGCTCGTTCGGGATGAGCGTCTCGGTGATCACCCTGCAGCTGACGCTGGCCGACCGGGTGCCGGCGATGGCCGACCTGCGCGCCCAGGCCGCCGCGGAGGCCGACGCCGCGCGCAGCTACGCCGAGGAGCTCGCCGGGCGCATCACGGCCTGATCGTCACCCGTTCGGAGCACGACACCGCTGGGATTCGCCCACCGGACCGGGACGCGCCGTGCTGACGCCACCGCGCGGACACCTGCCCAGCTGAGCCTGGCGGCGTCCGGGCTCCGTCGTGGGGCCTCTCGACACCCGAGGTGTCGTTCGTGACCACAGCACTGACCGTCGCCCCGCCGCGTCACTACACCACCTCGCTGGCCAGCGGGCCGGTCGACGTCCAGGCCGCGCAGCGGCTGCGCGCCTACCTGCAGCTCGGCGCCCGGGTGTGCGGCCGGCCGGCCTACGACCCGGCCTTCGGCACCGCCGACCTCTACCTGCTGCTCGCCGTGTCCGACGTGCCAGCCCGGGTGCTCGACCGGCTGCTGGGCGGTGCCCGGTGAGCTGGGTGCCCATCTCCTCCTGCACCGCGGCCTGCACCGCCGACGCCGCCCCGGCCGTCGACCCCGCCACCCGCCGCCGCCGGTGGGCACGGCTGGCCGGCGCGCTGGCCGGCGCGGGCACCGCCTCGCTGCGCGCGCCGCTGACCAGCGCCCGCGGCCGTCGCCGGCTGGTCGTCTGCGCCGCCGCCCGGGTGCTCACCGCCGTCGGCGTGCGGGTCGAGGTGCACGCCTCGCCCAGGGCGTGGCCGCGCGCCGGCGCCGGCCGCGGCCCGGGCCAGCTGGTGGTCAGCAACCACGTGTCCTGGGTGGACGACCTGGCGATGCTCACCGTTGTGCCGGGGCTGCCGGTCGCCGAGCGGGAGGTCGGCGACTGGCCGCTGGTCGGGTCGCTGACCCGCCGGACCGGCATGGTCCTGCTCGACCGGGCCCGGCTCCGGACGCTACCGACCACCGTCGGCGAGGCCGCCGACCTGCTCCGGGCCGGGACGCCGGTCACCGTGCACCCCGAGGGGACGACGTCCTGCGGGGTCGAGCTCGGCCGCTTCCGGCCGGCGTTCTTCCAGGCCGCCGTGGACGCGGCGGCGCCGGTCTGCCCGGTCGCCGTCCGCTACCGGGTCGACGGCGGGGCGGGCAGCGCGGTCGCCGGGTTCCTGGCCGACGGGCCGCTGGTGCGCAGCATCGCCCGGGTGGTCGCCACCCGCGGCCTGGTCGTCGAGGTGCACCTGCTCCCGGCGCTGGACCCGGCCGGCGCGGATCGCCGGGAGCTCGCGGCTCTGGCGGAGTACGCCGTCGCCGCGGTCACCGAGGCACGCCCGCCCCTCGTCGCCGCGCACCCCCGCCGTCCCCGGGTGCCTGCCCGGCCGGTGCCGGTCCGGCGGCAGGCCGCGGCTCCCGCGCCGCTCCCGCGCCGCGGAGCAGCGAGTGCTGCATGAGGACGCCGGCTCTCCGGAGCTGACCGTGGTCCCGGCGCCCGGGGCCGCCGGACTCCGCGTGGCGGTGGTGGCCGAGACGTTCCTGCCCGCGGTCAACGGCGTGGTGAACTCGGTGCTCCGGGTGGTCGACCACCTCGCCGTCCGCGGCCACGACCCGGTCGTCGTCGCCCCGTCGGGCGCCAGTTACGAGTCCCGCTGCGGTGCGCACGTCGAGGTGGTCACCGTGCCCGCGATGCGGTTGCCCCGCTACCGGCAGCTGTCGCTGGCCCGCCCGACCGGTGACCTCACCGGAGTGCTGCGGCGACTGGCCCCCGACGTCGTGCACCTGGCCTCACCGGCGGTGCTCGGGCTGGCCGCGGCCCGCGCGGCCCGGACGCTCGGGGTGCCGTCGGTCGCCGTCTTCCAGACCGACCTCGCCGCCTACGCCCAGCGCTACCGGCTGCCCGGGGGTGCCGCGGCGGCCTGGCACTTCCTGCGCACGGTGCACGGCAGCGCGGACCTGACGCTCGCGCCGTCCTCGGCGACCGCTGCGGTGCTGGCCCGGCAGGGCATCGGCCCGGTGGCGCTGTGGCCGCGCGGCGTGGACCTCGACCAGTTCGCGCCCTGCCACCGCGACGCGGCACTGCACGCCGAGCTCGCGCCCGGCGGTGAGCTGCTGGTCGGCGTGGTGGCCAGGCTGGCGGTGGAGAAGCGGCTGGAGCTGCTCGCCGCGGTCAGTGAGCTGCCCGGGGTGCGGCTGGTGGTCGTCGGTGACGGGCCGCAACGCCGGGTGCTGACCCGCGCGATGCCCCGGGCCCGGTTCCTCGGCCGGCTCGGCGGTGCGGAGCTCGGCGCCGTGGTCGCCTCGCTGGACCTGTTCGTGCACCCGGGCGCCGACGAGACGTTCTGCCAGGCCGTGCAGGAGGCGCTCGCGGCCGGTGTGCCCGCCGTGGTCGCCGCCTCGGGCGGGCCGCTGGACCTGGTGCGGCACCGGGAGAACGGCTGGCTGTGGGCCGGGGACGACCCGCACGTGCTCGCCGCGACCGTCGCCGGGCTGCGGGACGACCGCGCGGCGCTGCGGGCCGCGGCCGACCGAGCACGCCCGTCGGTGGAGGGGCGCACCTGGGGCCGGGTCGGCGACGAGCTGATCAGCCACCTGCACCGGCTGCGGACGGCGGCCCGCGCCTCCTGACCCGCCGCGGTCAGCTGGGGAAGGGCAGCTCGAACACCGGGCCGCCGGCCAAGGCGGCCCAGCGGTTCCACGTGGAACACCCGACACCGGAGGTTCACCGGAGGTTCACCCAGAGCCGGAACTGAGGTGGTTGGCCGGGGGAACTGTGCGGCCATGGACCTCGCCCTGCTGACGCTGATCGGGCTGATCGCGCTGGCCCTGCTCTTCGACTACACCAACGGGTTCCACGACGCGGCCAACGCCATCGCCACCGTCGTCGCCACCCGCGTGCTGAAGCCCCGCTGGGCCGTCCTGTGGGCGGCCGCGTGGAACTTCATCGCCTTCTTCTTCGTCGGGACGGCGGTCGCGAACACCGTCGGCGGCACGGTCGACCTGCAGTACTTCGGGCCGGCCGTCGTCTTCTCGGCGCTGCTGGGCGCGATCGTCTGGAACTTCACCTCCTGGCACCTGGGCCTGCCGACGTCCTCCTCGCACGCCCTGGTCGGCGGGCTCGTCGGCGCCGGCCTGACCGCGGGCGGCCTGTCGGCGATCAAGGGCGAGAGCGTGCAGAAGACGGCACTGTTCATCGTCGTCTCGCCCGTCGCCGGACTGGTGCTCGGCTCGATCGTGATGGCCCTGCTGGGGCTGCTGCTGCGCAAGGCCGACGTCCCGCGCACCGAGCGGCGGTTCCGCGCCCTGCAGCTGTTCTCCTCCGCCGCCGTCTCGCTGGGCCACGGGGGCAACGACGCGCAGAAGACGATGGGCGTCATCGCGGCGCTGCTGGTGAGCACCGGCCACCTGGATGCCTCCATCGACGGAGAGCTGCCCATTCCCGACTGGGTGGCGATATCGGCCTACGCGGCGATCGCCGCGGGCACCATGTCCGGCGGCTGGCGGCTGGTCCGCACCATGGGCTCCAGCATCACCCAGCTGCGCCCGGTCAGTGGCTTCGCCGCCGAGACCAGTGCGGCGATCGCCCTCTTCGGCTCCACGGCGCTCGGTGCGCCGGTGTCCACCACCCACACCGTCGCCGGCGCGGTCACCGGGGTCGGGGCCACCAACCGCGGCGCGACGGTCAACTGGGGCGTCTTCGGCCGGCTGGCCATCGCCTGGATCATCACGCTGCCGGCCGCCGCGATCGTCGCCGCCGTGGCCTACCTGCTCACCACGGCACCGCCGACCGCTGTCTCCGCGGTGGTGATGGGCGTCGTCCTGGCCGTCCTCGTCGTCCTCCTGGTGGTGGCACTGCGCGCCGCGCCCAAGGCGTCCGACGTGGTGCCCGGCGAGGGCGAGGAGACCGACGTGCCCATGCGCACCGGTGCCGGCTCGGTCATCGACTCCCGCGGGGTGCCGGCCAGCCGCGAGGTGCTCGAGCGTGGCGGCAGCCTGGAGGAGGCAGAGGCGGCGGTGGCGGGGCAGGATCGTTCCCGCCAGCCCCTGTGACCCGCCCCGGAGGAGCCGCCGTGACCGAGCGACTGCGCGACCACGCCCCCGAGGGCACGCCGTCCCCCGTCGTCGACCTGTCCCAGTGGCGGCTCAACGCCCTGCCGGACACCAACTCCGACGAGGACTGGGACGACGACCGCGAGCTGTTCGACCCCGACGGCCGCCGCGTCGACACCTGGCGGGAGGGCTACCCGTACAGCGAGCGGATGGAGCGCCGCGAGTACGAGATCGAGAAGCGCCGGCTGCAGATCGAGCTGCTCAAGCTGCAGGGCTGGGTGAAGGCGACCGGCCAGAAGCTGGTGCTCGTCTTCGAGGGCCGGGACGCCGCGGGCAAGGGCGGCACGATCAAGCGCTTCACCGAGCACCTCAACCCGCGCGGCTCCCGGACGATCGCACTGGACAAGCCCTCCGAGCGCGAGACGACCCAGTGGTACTTCCAGCGCTACGTGCGGCACCTGCCGGCCGCCGGCGAGATCCTCCTGTTCGACCGGTCCTGGTACAACCGCGCCGGCGTCGAGCGGGTGATGGGCTACTGCACCGCCGACGAGTACCTGCTCTTCATGCGCCAGGCCCCGGAGTTCGAGCGGATGCTGGTCGACAGCGGCATCCACCTGGTCAAGTTCTGGTTCTCGGTGACCAAGGGCGAGCAGCGCAGCCGGTTCATCGTCCGGCAGATCGACCCGGTGCGGCAGTGGAAGCTCTCCCCCACCGACCTCGCCTCGCTGGACAAGTGGGGCGCCTACACCGAGGCCAAGGAGGCGATGTTCCTGCACACCGACACCGGGCACGCCCCGTGGACGGTGATCAAGAGCAACGACAAGAAGCGAGCCCGGCTGGAGGCGATGCGGCACGTGCTGGACCGCTTCGACTACACCGACAAGGACGCCGTGGCCGTGGGCACCCCGGACGCGAAGATCGTCGGCTCAGCGGCCGACGTCCTCGAGGAGGAGGCCGGCGCGCCGGTCATGCCCCGCCCCGGCGACACCCTCCCCCTCGCCGAGAGCTGACCCCCGCCTCGCCACCGGTGCGGCCCGGCTCTCGGCGGTGCCCTGGCGAGGGCCCTAGCGGGTGGGGCGGAAGGGCGTCAGGTCGAACGGCGGCTGCTCGCCCAGCGCCAGCCCGGCGGCCAGCACGCCCATCAGCGGGCCGTAGGTGAGCCCGTTGGCCCCCAGCCCGGTGGCGACCAGCAACCCGTCGACCCCGGGCACGGCGCCGAACAGCGGCAGCCCGTCCGGGGTCACCGGCCGGAAGCCGACCCGGGTCTCCAGCACCGTCGCGTCAGCCAGCCCGGGCGCCAGGGTGAGCGCGGCGTCCAGCACCTGACGCTGCCCGGCGACGGTGACCCGGTGGTCGAAGCCTGCGTCGGGCTCGCGGGTGGCGCCGATGACCACCCGCCCGCCGGGGAAGGCCAGCACGTAGTGGTGCCCGAACTCCGCACCGGAGGTCATCACCGTCGGCCAGCGGGCGGTGCCGTCGTCCGGCAGCTGGACGTGCACGATCTGGCCGCGCATCGGGCCGAGTGACAGCTGGAGCCCCAGCGACCGCACCAGCTCGGGGGTCCAGGCGCCGGCGGCCAGCAGAACGACGTCGGCGTCCACCCGTTCGCCGTCCACCCGCACGCCGCGCACCCGGCCGCCGGCGGTGACCAGCTCCGCACGCCCGTTCCGCCGTCCGGCCCCGGCCTGCTCGGCGGCGAGGACGGCGGCGTCCCGGAACAGCCGGCCGTCGACCCGGCCCACGCCACCGACCCAGAGCGCGGGCAGGTCGGTGCGCAGCACGGGGAAGTGCCGGGCCGCCTCGCCGGGCGCGAGCACCGCGACGTCCCCGAGCCCGGTCCATCCCCGGGCCGTGCGCGCCGCCGTCAGCTCGTCGGCGGCCGCGGTGAGGGCGGCGACGTCCGAGCCGAGGGTCAGGCCGCCGACGGTCGCGTAGCTGGGGTCCTGACCGGAGTCGGCGGCGAGGTCCGCGGCGAGCGACGGCCAGGTCTGCCCGGCCAGGTCGCTGTAGGCGCCCCACGGGCCGGTGGCGGCCGGGCGCCAGGGCTGGACGATCCCGGCGCCGGCGGACGTGGCCCGCCCGGCCTCGCCGGACTCGACCAGGACGACGTCCACCCGGCGGCGGGCGAGCTGCCAGGCCGCGGTGGCACCGACGATCCCGGCGCCCACGACGACCACTCGCACACCTGCTGCCACGACCGCCAATCTGTCACGGACGGGGCTGGCAGCTGTGACCGGACGACACCGGACCCCGGACAGCACAGCACCCGCCCCGAACGGCCGGGGCGGGTGCTGGCGGGATCGTGCAGGTGGGACTCAGGCCCGTCCAGAGGGACGGGGTCCTCCCTCAGCGACGGGTGTCGGTGGTCCCGTCGGTGTCGACCTGCTCCTTGCGGACGGTGTCGGTCACCTGCTGGTGCTCGGTCACCGTCTCGGTGTCCAGGCGCACGCGCTCGACCGGCACGGCCTCCTTCTCCACGACGGGACGCTCGGCGTGCAGCGTCACCTCGTGCTCCTCCTCGGAGATCGCCGGGCCGTCCATCGCGTTGCCGATGTTGGCCTCGGTGATGGGCTCGCGCTGGACGCGGACCTCCTCGTGCGACACGGGGACGGTCTGGGTCACGTTCTCGGTGACGACGTACTTGCGAAGGCGGGCGCGGCCGGCCTCGACCTGCTGGGTGCCGACGTTGAGCCGCTCCTCGGAGAGGGTCATCGCGTCGTCGGTCGTCGGGCCCGAGGTGTCGTGGCCCTTGGTGCCGTGGCGGTTGGTGTCGGCGTCGGTGTAGCCGGCGTTGGTGTTCGCCTGGGTGTCACCGGTCGGGTCGGTCATGCCCGCGCCCATGCCGGTGTTCGTCGTCGTCTGCGCCGTACCGGCCTGGCTGTAGCTGGCGTCGGTCGTCGTCTGGGTCGTGTTGCCGCTCATGCCGTAGTGGCGGTAGAGCGCGACCTCCTCGTCGGGCGAGAGGTGCCCGTCCTGGTCGATCTTCGGTGCCTCCTTCACGGCGGCCTTGGTCACCGGTACGCGCAGGCCGTCGCCGGTGAGGTCGGCCTCACGGATGGGGACGAACGTCTCCTTGGTGCCGAACAGGCCGGTCTTGACCGTGACCCACTCGGGGTTGCCGGACTGGTCGTCCAGGAAGACCTCGGAGGCAGTGCCGATCTTGTCGCCGTCAGCGTCGTAGACGTCTGCGCCGATCACGCGGTCGAGGGTGTCGGTGCCGATCATTGGGTTCCGCTCCTCTGCTCGGGGACGTGCTCTCGGCTCCTGGAGTGCCCCCCGGGATGATCCGGAAACGGCCAGTTCATGATCGACTACCGGCGTGCTAGGGCGTGTCGGATCCGTCCGCAACCGTCCGGACGACGTTCGCGCTGGTCGAGCCAGGGGTCGAGGAGGTGACGCGCCGACCGGTGGACGTCGACGACACGCGGGGCTGCCGGAGGGAACGGTCCTGCTCGGGCGTGTCGGACCCGCGCGGGGGCGACGGTCGCAGTGAGCATGGACCGGTGCCTCCTCGTTCGCCGTACGACGACCTGGTCCACCCGCGCACCCAGAAGACGCCCCCGCCGCAGGTGGAGGCGTTGAAGGACGTCGTGGTCGAGGACCCCAGCAGCGGCTTCGTCGGTGCCGTGGTGCGGTGCGAGAAGGACGTCGTCCACCTGGAGGACCGGTTCGGCAAGGTGCGCGCCTATCCGCTCGGGCCCGGTTTCTGGGTCGACGGCCGGCCGGTGGTGCTGGTGCGCCCGAAGCAGAACGCACCGTCCGGCCCGCAGCGCAGCGCGTCGGGGTCCACCTACGTCGTCGGCGCCCGCGCCCGGGTGGCCCGCGAGGGACGCATCTACGTGGAGGGCAAGCACGACGCCGAGCTGGTCGAGAAGGTGTGGGGCCACGACCTGCGCATCGAGGGCGTCGTCGTCGAGCCGCTGCACGGCGTCGACGACCTGCCGGGGATCGTGCGCGACTTCAAGCCGTCGGCGGGACGACGACTGGGCGTGCTCGTCGACCACCTGGTGACCGGCTCCAAGGAGACCCGGATCGCCGCCGAGGTCATGAGGTCCGGGGCCGGTGGTGCCCACGCCCTGGTCGTCGGGCACCCGTTCATCGACATCTGGCAGGCGGTCAAGCCCTCCGTCGTCGGCATCAAGGCCTGGCCGACGGTGCCCAAGGGCGAGCCGTGGAAGGAGGGCGTCTGCAAGCGGCTGGGCTGGGAGGACGACACCGGCTACGTGTGGGCGCAGCGCATCCTGGCCCGGGTGCAGGTCTGGACCGACCTGGAGCCCACCCTGATCGGCCGGGTCGAGGAGCTCATCGACTTCGTCACCGAGGCACCCTGAGCGGCATTGCACGCGCTTCGAGCGCATTGCACGTGCTGCGGCGCGGGCAATGCGCATGAGGAGCGTGCAATGCGACGACGACCGCCGTCCTCCGAAGAGGACGACGGCCGTCGGGCAGTGCTGGGGTCCTTCGATCAGCTGGGGACGAAGTCGAACGTGTCCGGGTCGGGGCCGGTGCGCTCGTTGCGGTTGAGCAAGGTGATCTCCCGCAGGTCGTCCTCGGAGAGCTCGAAGTCGAAGAGATCGAAGTTCTCCTCGATCCGGCTGCGGGTGACCGACTTCGGGAAGACGATGTCGCCCCGCTGGACGTGCCAGCGC
>Ga0210040_10010821_pt1 | contig 10413 bp, 5 predicted proteins | sample CryGeyCG12114_NA_FD_185462 | JGI IMG/M metagenome (GOLD analysis project Ga0210040, IMG submission 185462) | Groundwater microbial communities from aquifer - Crystal Geyser CG19_WC_8/21/14_NA (SPAdes) (version 2) | ecosystem: Environmental > Aquatic > Deep subsurface > Groundwater | place: USA...
CTTGCTTAAGCGGTAAATCCACCGCTCTGACTGCCGAGTAGAGTCGGTGAGAAAGGATGCCGGAGTAGCACTTCTAAGCTCGTAGGGAAGTAGGTAAGGCCTTACTGACTTGAGTAGGATAAGGTGAGCTAAGGAGCTTGTTGCCTAGATTGTTCAGCTATCCTGCTAAGTTAGGATGATCTTCAGATGTGGCTTGCACCGCCTGCTCTGCCTTCTCGATAGCTGACTCTAGACTCTATTAAATGATTCTTCTTTATTAGGTGTTAGCTGCCGGATACTCTGGAGCTATACAAATATCCTAATTGTAGAATTTACTGCAGGGAGCGTGAACTAGACACTAATAGGTCTATAGATACTAGCTATAGCTCAATAATATGTAAGGGGCCATTCTTTGTGCCTTAAAGTGTCTACGTATATGTTCTAACGATTCTAATAAGAATCGTTGCTCCTGTTATCCACTAACTTGCTACTCTAAATACTCCCTGGACGTCCTTCTTTAAGATTGCCTATAGTATAGTACGTTGCGATATTAGCTTTACCTAAATATAGGTAGAATCTTTGTCTAGACTATGGGTCGGGCCTACCGTCTTATAATATCTTACCGGATCGAGTTAAGGCTTCTACAATCTTAAAAGCTAATTAGCAGCGATCTAGAACGACCGTAATACAAGTATATAGTATTATATAGTAATTCTTTTAGTTAGGTGCTTTAAAGGATATAGTTAGCAAAATTGTTTTTAAGAGGCAGTCTCCCTATAAAAGTATGTTTAGGTCTAGTAGAGCAAGCGACTTGAGCAAGTATTATATTCTATTGATGCTCTAAGGCCTCGGCGCCCTTCTCGAGCAGCATCTGCACCACCTTCTCGCGACCACCTTCTGATGCCGCGTACAGTGCATTACCGCAGTCTCCGTTGAGGCTGCTACCACACTGTAGGAGCAACTCTACAATGCTTTTATGTTTGCTCTTTATCGCCATATCAAGCGCTGTTTATTTTCGATCGTTTGTTTCGTTGACCTTAGCCCCTAGCTCCAATGTCGCTGTGACGCCTTCCAGAGATCCACGAGCGACCATTATAAAGAATGCTCGGTGAAGCAGTGCGGCGTCTACGTGCACTGCATGCTGCCGTAGAATGGTGATCAATGTAAAATTCTTGCTAAAAATAGCAGCTAGGAGCGCGTGTTTATGCTCTCTACCTCGTGTATTTACGTTTGTACCGTTCGCAATTAGAGATTCAACGACCTCCTTATTTCCGTTAACACATGCAGCTTATAACGCGTAGCTATATCTTCTATACCTAGTGTTAATAGTATTAGATACTCTTAGCAAGGTTAATAATAACGACGGGTATCCTTATTCTACTAGGAAGTACAGTAGTGTCGCGTTACTCGCGTACTTTCTTGCTTTAAAGCGCTTAAGTACATTCTACTAAGACCGCTCTAAACCTTACTATCTACCGTCTACATCGAACTCGGATTGCAAAAAGGCTTCTTACGATATATTATATTACTGTGCGTATTCGGCGTAGCTAAAAATATAAGAGGCTGTGTAATTAATAAAGGGTATTTCGCGGCGTAGTTTATCCTTCTAGAGTTAATAGGAAGCTTTACCACTGTAGCCCTCTATAACGTATAGCTCGAGGTCTTTAGGGATTTCGCTTACCGAAAGGTAACGTAGATAACCTATCTTTAGAATCTCGTAGCTAATACCTTGTAGATTTACTAATAACGCTAGTAGTAACGAAGCTAGCCTATTCTTATTAATTAAGAACTCACGCACTATCTTATATATAAACTGTACTACCGGTAGCTACGCGAATATTAATTTAACCAGTCCACGTAAATAGTTAAGAATATACCTAGAAAGACGATCCGTAGGGGGTGCCTTAATCTTATATAATAGGGACTAGGTTAATTAGCCTAGCGAGCGGCTGTGTTCTACTATAAGATAGAGCTCCTCCGGTTCTAGGGTACGCATAGAGAAGAGAACCTATTAAATAAAGCGATACTTACTTTAATACTATAGACACTCCTAGCTAATATTTCTTCGAATAACTTATTTAGATCTACTAAAAGGGTATTAAGGCGCGCTTTTATATCGATTAGCAGGCTACCGTAATCGTTAATCTTATTAAGTATATTAATAATAAAGACGACCTATAGAAAGATACTTATTAAGTGCGTCGATAAATATATATAGAGCGGCTAGCTTATTCGATATAACGACGTCTAAAAGAAAGTTCTATAACTCTTTCTTCGTCTAGGTATTATCTAAGTCTCCTAGCTCTTTCTACGTAAATTTAGTAGTAAATAAAGGACGTATAAAAGGATACGAGTAGAGAAGTTAATAAGTAAGAGAGCGGTATAGTCCTAAGCTTAACTTCTTAAGAGAGGTCGAAGCTCGGGCGTTAAAGAAGTAGTAGACTATCGTCTACTTTATACTCTACTTTTTTATCTATTATCGTATCTATTCTAGAGCCATCTTTATAATAGTTAATTTACTATAGCTAGGTTTACTCTTAATCTATAAGAGACTATTATAGTTACTTATTCTATAAGTCGTATACTATTCTTTAAAGTTCTTATACTAAAATAACTATTCGCACATTCTCGATAAGGCCTTTTTAATATTATATATACGAGCACCGATACGATCGAATAGGAGAGACTTAAGAAGAACTTCGTATTTATTTATACTACTATTAATCGTATTATACGAAGAGCCTTGCTTATAGGATTTATTTCGGTCGCCTAGGTAAACTAAAGCTAGGCCGCTAATATTAATAACGCGTAGCTATAACTTTAACTTTATATAAAAGGATTAATTATACTCGTACTTTCGGACCTAGCTCTCTTAGCTAGCCTTTTATCTATTTTATAGCTCTAGATATTAATCGAAAGCTATTATATATCTTAGTCGGCGAACTAATAGCGAAGGCGAAAGCTAAAATTAGTTATAATAGTAGGGACTACTAATAAGACTTAATATCGTTTAGCCTATAAGTAAAGTAAATAACGTCGAGTTAGTACTATATAAGTAAGTCTTAGCCGCTGCTAACGCCTTTTAGAAGTAGCCTAAGATAGTAGTTATAGGACCTTATTAGTATACGCTAAGTGTCTATAGGTAACTATAAGGTATAGTACTATACGCCGATATTATTTTAATTTCCTTATTAACGCGTCTCTCCTCCTATAATCTTAACACTCTATCTAATAACTAAATTATAAGGCTTATTTAGACTAAGTATAAGCCCTTAGTGATTTCCTAGGATAAGTTAGCGTATACTATAGAGGCTAGTTATCCTAGTAAAGCTAATATATATATTCTTTATATATACCGCCTACGCTTAACGATATAAAGCTAGTGTTTATAGTTATAACGTTAGTAACGCGTTAATCGGAGCTTACTATAAGTTAACTATATCTTAATTAACGACTACTAATTCTAACGCGATAGCTAGGTATAATCCTATCTAGCTAACCTAAGATTATAGCATACTACGCTAGGTACCTATCGCCTTAACTATAAATAGATCGTTCCTCTTAATCTATTAAACCTTAAGTAGTTAGAACGCTTCTACTATAGCTACGATTTAATATAAGAAAATAGCGAAGATACGAAAAGAGCTCTAAAGCGGTATAGATACACTTATATAAGATAATCTAAATTAAGAGTATTAACGTCTAAGATAGCGATATCTATAATAGTCTAATTAATAACTATTATTATCTCTATAGTTATAATAAGAAAGTAGATTTAGGCGATAGGAGTAAATTAGGCGACTGCTATTATTAAAGTATCTAAACTACCGAAGAAACTAGCTACTCTAGAAGTAATTATACACTGTAATACAGTCGATGAGATAAGATAAGATAAGATGAATTTTATTTACCCTAACCCCTCGCTTTTAGCGATATACAGGCTATAACTATTAACCTTATCTTTTACCTTTCTTTTAGATTAATACTAATTGTATACACGATCTTTATACCTCGTTAAGGCCTATAATATACGCTCGACTAAACTACCGAAGTCCTTAACTTAAATCGTTAAGATGCATCCGCGAATTCTAGGACCGCTTTAATAATATTTCGATCGTTACTTCCTTTATATACTTAACCTTACCTATTATAACGTCCTCCGAGTAGAGTCGCGATACTTTTAAATGCATTACCTACCTTTTATCGTAGTTCTCACCTAAGTTCTCGTAGGAGAGGATAGTCCACCGGAATATATACCACTAATTCCACTACTCCGTATGTATATTTATCATGATTAACGAACTTGCGTATCTTCCCGGAGGTAAATAACCAAGAGTAGTCACTTCGTAGTTGGCTAAAGAGGTACGTCTTAGGCCGCGTGAGCTTGCATAGCCGCATAAAGTTACAATTACGCAAGTATCTTTGTTCAAGCATTAACCGGGCCGGTTAACGTTGCCACGGTGACGCCCAAACAAGGCTCTTTGCGCATTCTAACTTTAGTCCTCGCGAATGGCACATTTTCATCTCGACACCGACGGGATTCCTGTGTCGTATATATCAGTTGAGCAACCTTCGCCAAACGACCTTGTCCTACGTGCACTCTATGGTCTCGATTAGTTTGCCATTATCGCTCACACAGTACATTGACGATTGGCTGGATTCGGTCTGCGGGGACTAGGCCGTCCATGGCGGCGAAGGCGCACTTTATCGCGAACGAAGGGCACGCCCGATGTCGCAGAAGCGAACGCGGGTTGATATGGAAGAGAATCCAGATACTACACTACGACCTAAGAGGCGAGCGATTGGAATCGCTACACCTGCATAAAGTAATACAGGAGAACTCTTTAGGCTAATTGCGCTTGACTAGGACGTACCTCCCTTACGATCCTCTCGATCGACGGCCGCGAGTAGCCGTAGCTCTAGTTCTAGTAAGCGGTAACGAGATATCAAGAATGAGTTTAGTACGCCTGCTATCGAGATATATAATAAGCGTAGGGTAAGAAGATAGAAGGACGCGTATAGCGATAGTATTCCCCTATTAGAAACGCTGTTAAATACTATCGATAAGGTAGATTCGCTAGAGAGTTAGAATATTACGGTGGCCGAAGCTATAGGCACTAAACTCGATGAGATTCTTAAAGAGATTAAGTACTGCTAGGACCGTTCCGTACTAGAAGAAAGTTAGAGTGACTTGGTTGTCCTCTCTGCACTTCGGCTCGCGAGACGGTTATTATAGTATATAAGATCGGTGTATATTGTTAATATATAGGTCCTATTCTTCTATTATAAGATTAAAATTATTAACCGAGTACAGGAAAACTATCGACATTATGCTAAAAGACCTTCTTCCTCTGAGTGTTCGGCATAACGCTGTACAGACGAGACGAGTGGACTACACAATTGCGTTAGAATCTGGGGAAAAGACAGCGACTCGAGAAGCGCGCCGAAGCATACGTAACCACACATTCAACCAAAGCGTCGCTCCTCTCCTAATGGACCGAGTTCTTTGCTCACACCTCGAGATCAAGACTGAACGTAGTGTGGAGGATAGTCGGCCACAGCTAGCCATCTGGTGTGCGGCAGGATTTCAGAAGATGGAAAATCTGTGGTTGCAGCGATACAGTGCTCAACTCGTGCCATCGATGCCACCTCTTGCTCCAACTGCGATATGGCGCTGGAAGGAGGACAATGTACATCTGTACCTGGCAGTTATGGACTCGGCAAACGAGATAGTTCACGTTCTGGAAGAGAGGAGATATGAAATTGATACGGATCCGGCCTCACTATTGAGAGTCATTAATGCGATGTCGGCGGTTATAAACTAGGGCTACACTCACTACCTACCATGGTTTAAGGACTTTATAGGCTTTATAGAATAATGAGAACCTTTCTTGCTACAGATAGATATGCCTCTAGCGCATAACTATGGACTACTCGTCCTAGTACGAAGATGTTAAGCTGTCTTGATTATTGTAACACCGTGCGCTTAATCTTCTACTAGAGGGAAGAGGTGTTGTAAGATTAGCAAAAACTAGATAATAGTATGAGCTATTATGGTTAGTGTTAACCTGCTTAACTCGATAGGCCAATCCGCCACTAAAATGTCCGTGTGACCTTGCGCCAACGAAGTCTCCGTCAAAGCGATTAAATTTGTCCCCACCTATCATTTTTAGCAAGTATGTGACTTTGACTTCGTCCAGCCGCACAACCTTGCGCTGCCGATCGAATTGCTCCAATCGGTCAATCGCGCAAAACTTCCAAGCTGCCAGCACAATCGCATTGGAAGGCGCGTGGTCCAACTTAATCAAGTCGAAAATGCACCCGGCTAAGACTCCTAGGGCAGCATCCGGGTCGCCTTTGCTCGCTCGGAAACCTTCGAGCCACGGCTCTGCTTGTAGGATGTCCTGACAGTATTTACCCTCCCACGAACTTCCAGTTTGTGCAAATATTAGCAGCCTTAGCAAGTGCGACCAGTACGTTTCCACCGCCGCTTTAAATCCCACCGTCGCTTTAAATCCCACCAAATGCGCATAGTCGTTACTGTGTCGAAACTGAGGTGAGCGCTATTTGACATACGAAAAAACATCACTCAAAGTGCCATCCTTAGCGTGTTTATCTGAAGAGGGAGTGACAGGGTTCAGAAGGACGTACGCCTCCTCGTGTATTTGGCCCCAGAGTAAGTTTATCGCCAAGACATTAGGCAACCACGTCAACTTCCGCAATAAATGTGACTAGCCCAATCAGTATTAGTGCTCATTTCTCGACAGCAGCTTTTGAAAGCTATTCGTTGACTAAGTTAGAACTAATTTCCAGCCCTGTTATCAGATGTGAGTTCGAGCTTGAGGCAGCAAGGCTGTCAGATTGGGTCCCACTATGTAAGTCACCTTTGAGAACTTGTTGAATGCGGCCCGAAGCACTAACTTAAGGGACCTGGCAGAGCTTGCGCAGCATCGGCAGTGGCTGAAACCATCACCTGACAAAGCGAGCTTAGCCTTCGAAGAGGCTAGCCACACGTGCTCGGGTAACGAACCATCACATGCAACGACAGGTGGATACGAGAGCGGTTCTGGTTGGCCGCCGTGTTGGCGGCGCAAACCCTCGAAAACCAGGATCATTGCAGAAGTGAGTGCCAGAAATGCTGTCACGTGTACGCTGTGGTATGATTATTATCATTATCCAGGCATTTTAGCATTACTGTGGTGGTGCACTGAAGTTGGGTGGTCAAATTGACGGGTGTCAGGAGCGCAAACGCTAATTGTCGATTTTTGTACGTGTGGGGGATACAAAATTCTTGAAACTGGCTGTAAATCGCGAAGGGTGGTTGGGGCCAAAAGTAACCGGCTCGCGTGTACACGGTTGAGCCAGTGCAGTAGCGTCAGGCATCCACATTCGCATATGATGCCGATATTCCTTGCAGAAGACAGCAGGATCTTGCCTAAAGCATGTCCAATGTATTGTACATGGCTCTAGTTCCTGTCGGCGCAGAGACAGGAAACAATCTCTCGCCATCCGTTGGAGGTTGCTAATTGTTGCGTATGCTCATGACGTTGTAGTGTTGTCGACACTCACCGCAGAAGCCTTGCGAAGGACAATGCTTGCCAGCAATGTTTGCAGTAGTGTTCACGAGCAAGTAATCGACTCCAACGGTCGCTGTGCTCATCGGAGACGATTATTCCTATGGTTTTCTGAGATTCAATGGCGAAAAGATGTGAAAAAAGCGAATATTCACCTTGCCACTTTGGACCTTAGATCTAAACACCCTTGGTAGCAATCACAAAGATGCGTGTCCACTGCTTCTAAGACTTCACATCCCGCTTTTGTTGATGCCTTCAATAGATGCTAGGTACGACGCTATACCTACCTGGGCCGATGCGCCGTTCGGCGCGGAACTACGAATCGCGCTGAGGCTCCGCCCTACGGTGAGAACCTGGATTTTTAACCACATGCATAAGTGGCAAACTAACTTCTTAACATAGTTCTAAGCACTCTAACTTTTATGCTTAAGGCATTAGTTACTATTTCTGTGAAGAGTGACACGTTTGTCCAATTAGCAGTCTACTGTAATGGAAAGACTAGAAAATCAAAGAGCAATGGTGGCAGTCTCTATTGGCTGCCAAAGATTGCTACCAGTGGCAAAATAAGTGGACTGGGGTTAGATTTCCAGGTTCTCACCGTAGCGAAGATATCCAAGAAGACATACTCAACCACGTGTGCTCCGTTGCGTGCATGTATGATCGATATCACCTACGAGTCGCGCAGTATATAGGCCCAAACTGCCACCTGATAGCCATCTTGCTCCTCATTCAATCGCGATCCTTATTCCGAACCCGTGCTAATAACATTGAGGACTATTTTTGTGTGTGAATCCGAAACAACGCTCGTCAGTTGTTTAGACGCTCTTTCTCTAGTCGTCTTCTGCGTCTGACGCCCGAGTCTCCGTGACACTCGCAGATATGCAGTCTATGCTTTCGATTCTTCTCCTCCTGCTCGCCGACACAACTGCACGATACCTGCTCCCAGGTCCAGCGGGTAAATACAATGTCACATTGACGACCGGGCCCCTTGTCGACTACAACCGCAATGACCCCTATGCCGCAACGCCAACGCCTCGGGCATTGATGCTGTCGGTCTTTCAACCGGCGACGTGCGCATCCACCGTGCCCGTTCCTTACATGCCCAACAAAACCGCCGAATATCAAGGGCCATATCTCCAAACAGCCTTCAACATGTCCGCCGACTTCTCCACCCTCTTTTTAGAGGCTCGCCTACCAGTTTGTTCGGACCATCCCGGCAGCTGCTCACCCGAAGATGACGGCCCGATCCCGCTCCTCTCCCCTGGCTGGGGCATCCCGCGTCTTTATTATAATGTCCTTGCCTCCGCCATCGCTAGCGAGGGCTTCACAGTCATTACCATCGATCACCCCGAAGACGCCAACATCATTACCTATCCCGATGGCCATGCAGTCTACCTAAACGCCTCCACATGGAACAATGGCGTTCCTACCGAGGCTGAGCACGTTCGCGCCGCCGACGCGTCTTTTATTGTCGACCAGCTAAGCAACGCAACTGCCATCGCCGAGCTGCTCCCCCAACGCGGGCCCCAACCATTCCTGACCGACCGCGTCGGAATGCTGGGACACTCTCTAGGCGGCTCCTCCGCCATCATAGCCGCTGGCCAGGACCCCCGCATTCGCGGCGCGATCAATTGGGACGGCAGTATCTTTGGATCGCTCCCTCCGTCGGGACTGACCCAGCCGGTGCTACTCATGATGAATGCAGTCACTGCCATTCCCCCTGACTGGATGGCGGCGTGGCCGCTCCTGAAGGGGCCGAAGCTGTGGGTCAAGGTCGCGAACACGACGCACCAGACCTTCTCAGACATTCCTACGCTATTGCAGGCGGCTGAGCAGGACACGTCGGCATTCGCGGATCTGCTGGGCACGATTGCGCCAGCCGAGATGGTGCGAATCCTGGCGGCGTATACGACCGTGTGGATGAACGGGGCGTTCACCGGCAACGAAGGAGGGTCGCTGCCGCAAGGGCAGGAGTTGGGCAATTCTCCAGAGGTCTCAACTATGATAAAAGGCAACTTCTAAAATGATGAGAGACGTCTCACAGAACTACTAACGCTGTGTGGCACTGAGAGGCTTGATGAGATCCTGATGCGGCCCGACTGCGCGAAGCAGACGGTGCGCTGGCTAGTGCGATCTGGAGCTATGGAACAGTTCCGACTAGCGGCAGAAATCGCCTGCGAGGACATAGGGGGATACAAAGCATTCCCGGACGCGAGAGAATGGTGAGGAGGAACGAGACCTTCCGAGTACTATGTTTAAGGTTGGGAAGCTGACGAATGCATGGGAAGAGCACGCGCGGCGCATAGTTACTCCTCACTGTAAATATCATCCGAACAGTTAGCCGATTGGTCGCTGCTGCCCTACTGTAGTTGCGGTTTACTCTTACTGTTCCTTATGCGAGATATCGTCTTTTTCTATTGCGGTTAGTATCAAACTGTTCGTCCTGATGAGCTGAATAAGACAATATATATCTAGTGTAGGCTAATCCTGAATCCTAATCCGGATTAGGGCGCGCTAAGGAAATCTCGGATCAGGATTATCCTAATCCTTAAATCCTAAAGCTTATTACTAAGCGTAAGGCTAATCCTAAATCCTAGATTAGGATTATCCTTAAATCCGAATTAAGATAGAATTAGTTTAGGATTCGCTCGGCTAACTTTCTTAATAAAGTAACTTCTTATATATAAGTCGAGTACTTATTAAATAAATTTTTTCGTATTTAGTACGGGCTTATATATATACGATTCTTAAAGCTTATTATAACCTCTAAAAGCTATAAATATTAAGTTAAAGATAAAGGTAGTACGTAACTTAAGTATAGTAATAAAACTCTACTCCTCTAAGTTATATATATATAAAA
>Ga0210040_10010822_pt1 | contig 10412 bp, 6 predicted proteins | sample CryGeyCG12114_NA_FD_185462 | JGI IMG/M metagenome (GOLD analysis project Ga0210040, IMG submission 185462) | Groundwater microbial communities from aquifer - Crystal Geyser CG19_WC_8/21/14_NA (SPAdes) (version 2) | ecosystem: Environmental > Aquatic > Deep subsurface > Groundwater | place: USA...
GAAGAGTGACTAGCGCCAGCACTCAGTGGTACAAATCCAAGACTCCACAAGCCAGTATAGCCAATTGATCTTCCCCCCCGGTTACTCAGAAGTTTGACGCAATATCGTGTCGATCCACATTAGTCGATACTCTCACTGGCTTCTCCCAGAACGTCTGTATACCAGATGATCGACTGCACTTTCAATTCGACGTCTTCTGCACTGGCTTAGCACCTATTACCACGAAGTGGTGCTCGAGCGTAATGTTGGACTCGTTCGTCACTGATAGCCTTGGGTCGGGTTAGGGCATTAGAAGACACTAATAGGCAAGCGCAAGATGCACCCTATTCGGGCTAGAATACGAGTCTTTGCTTCTCTGCTGGGAGAAGGACTATGAGCTTGGATAGCTACTTGATTGCCAAGTGTATTCAATAACTCTTCATCAATGCAATCAGGCATCCAGAATTTGTCTTATCTGTCTTCGGACTACTATAGAACTATGTCCGCGACTTCATCACAACCCCGAAAGCACCTACTATCACTCCGTTGCATTTTGCCTATCCCGCCTCAATGGACGGCTGTTAGCAGCGCTGGCCCGCGGTACTGCAGCGCTAGATTTCGTAATAGCTAGTCTCGCTGTTACTGTCGCTGTCTTGCAACTCCTCGACTTAGAGTTGAGCAATGGCCATTCCGCTTTGCAGAAGCATCGAAGAAAACACAGTCAAGCCTCAATGGTCTCACCTTCCTTAGCTAGTGGGTATTGGTCCTAATCTTTCCGCGGAAACGTTGTGATAGAGGCTGTCTGGCGTTTCACGGGCGCGTTTCACGGCCGCACCTGGTGCTCGATCTGCTCGATGTGCTGACAAGGCCGCGCTACCGGAGCAGTCTGCGCGCTGAGAGACTATGGACCGCATATTGCTGAGCAGGTCGATCGAGAGCTAGCTCCAAGTCGGCTAATTGCGTACGAGCAAGAACTCCAATGTGTGACCCAGGAGAGTGTTCTTGTCGTCCTACTCCGCAGGGACGTACGCCGGTTCGGATATGGTGACAGGCATACAGCTTGTACCGGTGAAGATTTTATCGCAGTGTTGTGCCCGTCGGGCTGTCAGCAGCTTTATATCAAGCTGATTTGAAGATCAATCCTGGTTGGGATAGTCAATGAACTCAAGAGCCACCAGTAACAGTGGCTCGTGCGAGTTCGCAGTACGTATGGTAAACTTGAAGTAGGCGCTGCTTGCAATAGCATGACTTTCGTTATCCGATCACGGCCTGCATGTTACTTCGCTCGTCGGTACGGAGTGTATGTGGAAGTCATACCGCGGCAATCTGTCGACTTGTATCCATGGCTTGCGGTTGTAATCGTTGATTCGGCTCAAGACGTCTTTCCATGCTGTCGGGTACTTTGCCAATTCCTCGATGTGGCGGAAGCATCTATCGTCATCAGGTGGCGTTGTGATGAAGCTTCTAACGCTGCTCATGAGAGCTGCGAGGTAGAAGGGCGTGTGGACCAAGTTGAGGACATGAAACAATGTCACATAGCTGAGTGAGAATGGCCGAGTGGTGTCTAGTACAAAATCGACTATTTTGTTTTGTAAGTCTACCATCATAAGCATATCAGCTGTTTGATACGCCGTAAGTAGGAACATCATTGAGACCTCGGTATCGCAATTTAGACGGTCCGGCAAGGTGTTGGTGTACATCCAGTCAACAATCACCTCAAAGCTCTCTACTGAAACTTCTTGGAGCTCAAGTTGGTCAGCCGACCCGTCCCAGCATCCTTTGAGCCGGGTCTCGAAATAGGGCGATTTGTCTATCAGAAGCTGTTGGTGAAGCTGAAATGGTTGTTTCTCCGGACCGACAAGTACGGCGACTACCTTTTGTTTAGCGAAACTGAAACGATTAGCACATTTCCCGTTGCCATCTCACTGCAGGGGACTTACGATGACGCCAAAGATGGTCGCTTCGAGCCACCCACGGTCGCCCTGTCGCCAACTGCTGGGCTATCAGGAGATTTTCTTTTGTGGGACGACATCCTGTTCAATGATACCTACAGCGCATGGAATAATGGCTGGTGTACGACGATAACGCAAACTTGCGACGTATCGAAGTACAACAACAGGGGAGGCGACGGTCAGACGCGTCTACGCTAACCTCATAGAGCTCAATAGTATCACGTGAATGGATAGCAGTCACTCGACAGGAGACGCTATCTCAATCTAGAATAGCTTCTTCCCTTCTGGATCTGACCTATGCTTCGCAAAATTGGCGGGATCAATCTGCACCCGATGATAAACTGATCCCTGCTGTTATCATCTGAAGAAGATCGCAGCAACAATGACAGCATCAATCAGCAGCATAATCACAGTGTGGGCCGACACAAAAATGTCAAAAGTCGCTACGAGGGAAGCGCGAAAAATGACTCGACCCCTGCGCGGTTGGAGAATTATTATGCTCCCATGGTCCTAGAACGGCAGACTCCAAGCTAAGGACCACAACCTGATGCTTACACCTCCGCTTGAACCCTAAAGGAGACCGCAACGACGATGATATCAACCCATCGCATCGAACTGCTTATCTGCTGCTCAATTCCGCCCTCGGTCTATCGCTTTCACGGACATGGTGCACTCCTGGACCGGTCCAGGTCCGGTCGCCACTTCCAGCCATCTCCTGCGGAGGCCCTTGATGCACGCGCGTAAATTGAGCACTATGGAATTGTGATTGAGACGAATTAAGAGCACTGTTGCTGCCCCAGACATCCGAATTCGCTTGATTACTCGGGTACGACAGGGATGGACTGAGCTGCGATGGAGGGCGATATGGTGAGTAAGTACTCGCTTGCGGAGAATATGCTCGAAAGGCGGAACGGTTCTCTACTTCCTGGATAGGAGGGTACTGGCTGTATCCTTGGTGCATCTGTGGGCTCCAGGCTTGGGAAGAGTGTTGAGGGGAATAAGGAGGAACAGTGGACGGTGAGTCTGACGACAATTAGCACTGATGCATCATCTCCGTTGGATAGAGAGGAGACCTCCTACCTTGGTAGGATGATTGCATTGGTACAACGCCCGCCGTCGTCCACTTCTCCTGCGCGTTGCTGTTTTGCGTGCGACTTTGATCACCTGCAGGACTGTCGTGGAGTCCGGACAGTTCGCTGTGTCTCTTGGTTGACCGCTTCGAATGGTACTTAACGCGCCAGACAGTGAAAACTATTGCGCACAGAAGAGCAAAGCCTCCTACTGCTCCGCCTGCTATGGCACCCACAGGTGTCGACTGGTGGTCGCCCCTCGAGGCTGCTGTTGTACTTGCTGCAGCTGCACTACCCGTGGCTGTGGGTGACGGGGCGGAACTTGAGGAGGTGGTGAGTGTAGACGATGCCGTGCTCGAGGACGAGAAAGTACTGCTAGAACCGGCCAGAGGAGGTTGAGGATCAAACTGGTTGGCTTCGCTGGGATTGGCAGAAAGATAGCTCGCAGCTAGCGAATCAGATGGACAGCCACTGGTAGTCTGGCAGGCATTTACTTTGCAACAACCGAGGAACGCTGGCTCGTACCCGGTGCAGGTATAGAACTATCTCAGTTTGTGGTGAGTACCGCCCGCGCATCTCTGCGACATGTTTCTGCTTACTTGGCCGTCACTACATTGCTGATCAGAGAACGTCCCATATTTAGAGGCATCGAAGCTTGCATCGTAGAGCAGCCCGGCGGAGCAACCAGATTCGGTACAAGGATATTCACCGCAGCAGCCAGCGAAGTTGGTTCCTGGAAAACTGTTCAGCAATCTTTCCTGGGCATTGAAACGGCATATTACCGTTCCCGCAAGCATACTGATCGTGGTTAGCGATGTGACAATCCTTTGGGAGGATCAGATCATACCCAACTCCCACCTGAAGGGCAGTAAGGATCAAAATCCGGATTGGATGTCATGCTTGTTGTTTGAAACGCGACGTTTCTGTAGTAGATGCGACGGCGACAGCAATGGAGGTCGAAAGTCAGATTTGGGATGTGAAAAGCGGCCGCAGCCAGGTCATAGATCTATTAGAGAACGCCGCAACTGAGACCACTCTCCCAGCACGGAGATCATTCCACCATACTGCGCCTGCATGTTCTCAAGAAGCGTTGCTTCGCCTAATTTGTTTAATGAGCCTAGGTTGCTGCGCATCGACCATGTGGTATTGATCCCGATGGTCCATAGACAAATGAGGTCGAAAGTTGTAAGACCGGTTCACCTAAGAGGCATCGGTGGATGCAGCCAAGTACTTTGGACCTCAAATAGACGAGCTTGTGGAGGACGCCACTGCCCACGAACACCAAACGAAACTTATCAACATGCTCGACTGTCAGGCTGAACAAGGTATTGGAGCCATTTTCGCCCAAAGTTGGAGGGAATCCACAGCGGGTAGTAAGTGAATATATACGAGGTCCAATGTTCTGACCAGAGTCACTGTGGCAGACTTCAGGAGGTCCGAACCTGTTGGCTCAAATAGATCGAATCTTGTACTTCTACTAGCGTCCCGGCTCTATCCCCTTTAGGGTCGATATTGACGCTTGCGGTAGCCCTCACTTAGTGCAACGTGAGCGGCCTGGCTCGACTGTCATATGGACCTGGTACTCAGGGTGAGGACGCTTCACTTACTTCTTCGTTGTGGTTTCTATCTTCAACACTGATGTGCTGCTGGAAATGAATGATCTTAGTTTTAGCAGACACGTTGATGTTCTGCCGCACTCTGAATTGTCAATGGTCAAGAAAAAGAGCCTTAGATTGCCTGCTCCTGGCTGCTGCCCACTTGCACCTTCTACTGCGATACAGCTCACTGGTGTACCCCTTTACGAGCTACGCGTTACTATTGGCGCAACTTGAGTAACCATACAAGGAGCTGCCACTCCAGGTATCGTGAGTGACTGGACTTGAGCGAGCAGGAAAACCAAGGGTGCTACGCAAAGCTCTTCTTGCTCTTCCGGAGTAAATTGTGTGTGGCTGCAGCTCTAGGTCTCATCGCATCATCTTGGCATCAGCGGCGCCGTTCAAGCAACACTACCTGAAAGCAGAAACAAGAACAGGAAGCCAAAATCCAACGAGTCCTCAACAAACAACAAACTCCATCTTTGCATGCGCCTGCCTCATGCATCGAGGTTTCTGCTTGGTACTGCGCCACTTTCACATGCCATAAGGCGACATCAATTTTTGTGAGCGCTCTGGGCTAGGCTCTTACAACGGATTTTATCTCCAAGGCTCTCCATCTGATCTGACCCCTGCAAGAACAGCGCCGAACTCTGCCGGCTATCTTATGCAACCAACCGAAACCTGCTTCTGTGGTTTTGGCTTGGCCAGTCCAACAAATAGTCATGCTTACGTCTGATGCATGGGCGATACCAGCGAGACGTATGGTAGGCGTGTGGTAGGCGTATGGTAAGCGTGGTGGGAACCACAACGTGAGTTCTTATCTTATAGCGCTTGAATAGTTTTTCCGTTTAAGAACTGGGAACCAAGAAATAGTTCAAGGGCTGAGAAAGGATATAGACTAGTTCGTAACCTTCTGAACAGATTTTGGTCCCAATCTCGACGCTATACATTCCTCGCTGTCACTGTCAAACCTTCCCTTTAATCCAAGAACAGTGTATTACCAGCAAGATCTGTAGCCATGTCCGAAGACAATTACTGTTTACTGCAGGGCTTTGAATGGAACGTCCCTGCTGATCAGAAACATTGGATCCGTCTGAAGGATGCGCTGCAGGATCTGAAGGACGTTGGGATCGACAATGTCTGGCTTCCACCGGCATGCAAAGGTGCAGGCGGAACAAAGGCGAACGGGTACGACGTCTACGACCTGTACGACCTGGGAGAGTTCGATTCGAAGGGCGGGAAACCGACGAAGTGGGGCCCGAAGGAGGACTTGGTTGAGCTGAGCAACAAGGCCGAGGAGCTGGGCATGGGCCTTTACTTTGATGCAGTGCTCAACCACAAAGCTGGCGCAGATTTCAAGGAGAAGGTTAAGATACAGGAGGTTGACCAAAACGGTAGGTCTGCGCGGGTCAGATGCATACAAGATACTGATGCTTGACAGACCGCACCAAAGATATTGGGAAGCCTCGAGAAATCGACGCATGGCTTGGCTTCAACTTTCCGGGCCGTGGTGAGAAATACAGTGGTCAGAAATGGCACTGGGACCACTTCTCCGGCACTGACTATGATGCTGGAAATGACAAGACCGGAATCTATCGTATTCTAGGCGAAAACAAGTATTGGAGTTCCTCCGTTGGAGATGAATCTGGTAACGCGGACTTCCTGATGTTCGCTGATATAGATTATTCACACCCAGAGGTCATCAAAGACGTTATCAACTGGGGCCTCTGGGTGGTCAAGGAGCTGAAACTGAAAGGTTTCCGGTTTGACGCTTGCCAGCATTTCTCAGAGCGCTTCACGAACGAATTCATTGCGGCCCTCGAGAAGGAATTTGGCAAGTTGTTTCTCGTCGGTGAATTCTGGACCGGAAATGTCAAGGAAATGCTCGAATGGTTGGAAGGCATGCACCACAAGTTCTCCTTGTACGATTCACCATTGGTATACAATTTCTCTCAGATCTCCACAACTAAAGACGCCGACCTGCGCAAAGTCTTCGACGGCACTTTAGTCCAGAAACAGCCACAAAATGCTGTCACAGTTGTCATGAACCATGACACACAACCTGGGCAGACTATGCAGACGAAGATTGAGGGCTTCTTCAAGCCGCTTGCCTACTCATTGATCCTCCTGCGTAAAGAAGGATACCCGACTATCTTTTATGGTGATCTGTACGGCATGAAGGGCGAGAACCCTGAACCTCCAGCCTGCGGCGGTAAGCTACCTGATATCGCATTGGCTCGCAAGCTGTATGCATATGGAGACCAGGAAGATTACTGGAACGATCCGAACTGTATTGGGTTTGTGCGACGCGGAACGAAAGAACATCCAGAAGGTCTCGCTTGTGTCATGAGCAACGCAGAAATCAACCAGGTCAAGATGGCTGTAGGTGACGAGCACAAGGGCGAGATCTGGACAGACGTACTCGGCTGGGAGAAACGTGAGGTCAAGATTGGCGATGATGGATATGGTACCTTTCCTTGTGGAAGCACTTCGGTCTCCATCTGGGTAAAGAAGGACGCGCCTGGCCGTGAGAGATTTGGCAAATTGTGAGTACATCCCCAACGCGCCCTGAAATTTGCTGACCATGTGATAGCGATTCTGATATCTATTCAAAGGCCTAGATGATTGTTGATATGTCTGGCGAGAACAGATCAGTCAGGATGATGATCGGCAGGACATTTTGCTGAATGCTGTCAATATACCCCATAGAATCCTTGCAGACTATTGTAGACTACTAGAGTAGACGAAGACATAGAGTTGATCAGCGCTGAGTGATCTGCTCGCAAGCACTCCAATCCACTCTTAACAAGCACTTACAGTGAGTCAACAGGGACCGATTCCTTTTGCATGTCTCCGACCACGATAACGCGTCTGCACAGCTGGAGTTTGTTCACGTCCGTATGCGCAGCTGGGGGCTATGATGGATGTAGTATCAGTTGCATGTGTGCTCACCAACCTTCTGGTTTTCCTCCATCAATTCTTTACCATGTTAACAATGTCCAGGTTGCGGGGCGGCTACCACTCGACCATACTGCATCGAAACTTAGCATTTCCTGTGCTAGTTTTCGGTTAAGCCACATGCTCAGCTGTTGCAAGTCGCATTAGAATCATGCCTTGCAGAATGTTGCAGAATCGTTGCCGATCCTCCAGTTCTTCAAGGTTCCCCTCGGATTCCCCATGATGTCACGCTAAACCGCAAAACGTAAAGGGACCGCTAGTCTTTGTAATACGACTGATGCTGGAGAGTACTAGAAGTAGAAGTACAGATTTGTAGTTCCTTCAAGAGCACTAAATACTGCCCTGAAACTGATCGACGATACAGTTCGCCATGTCAACAGGCCAGAAGGTATTCATAGTCGGACCCGGCTTCATTGGCTGGAACGTCCTTGATATTTTGATAGAGCACGGATACACTGTCACAGGGTTGGTACGGCGCGACGAACATGCAGAAGGCATTAAGAAATCGGGCGCGACCGCCGTCATGGGCTCGCTAGACGACAAGGAATTAATCACTAAACAGACAGTCGAGCACGACATTGTCTTCCACACAGCCACTGCCGACCACGTCCCGAGTGCTGTTGCCATACTTGATGGCATCAAGCAAAGAGCAAGTAAGGGCTTGAGTACGATCTACATACATACTTCCGGGACGTCAGTCCTCAACGACAACGCACAGGGCGGACAGAAATCTGACAAAGTCTACCACGATGAGAAGCGTGAAGAAATTGACTCTGTGCCGGACAGTGCACCGCACCGAGAGATTGATTTGACGATCGTGAAAGCTCAGAAGGAGATCGGAGAAAAAGCAAAAATTGCCATCATGATCCCACCACTGATTTATGGGTGTAAGTGGGCGTGTGCCCAACATCGTTTTCCCACGGCATGCTGATATGGACTTTGTAGTCAACCCCAAGCACAAAAGGCTCACTATACAGATCCCGACACTTACCAGGTTTGCCATGAAGCACGGCTTTGCTCCTTATGTCGGCACAGGTGCGCCTGTTGAATCGAACATCCATGTTGTGGACTTAGCTCGTGCCTATGTCGTCCTCCTGCATGACATGGAACACACATCACCGGCTTCTTTGCTCGAGAACCCTTACTACTTCTGTGAATGTACTGGAGACAATGAGCCATCGTGGCACGAGATCGCCACAGTCATTGGGTCTGGTCTGCACCAAGCTGGCATAATCAAAGATCCGGAGCCGCGAACAGTGCCAAAAGACCTCTATGGTGATGTCTTTGGAGAGTACACGGACGCCGTTATTGGTCTCAACAGTCGCAGTCGAGCCAATAGGCTCCGTGCTTTGGGATGGGAGCCCATCGAGAAGGACTGGAAAAAGAGCTACATCGAGGACGAGCTACCAGAGATTATCAAAGAGGACTGCGGTAGCTTCTCGGGATACAAAGGCTCGGTCGCCAGCTGAACATAATTTTGATAGTCGTACAGCATAATGATATGAACCTTTCTCCGGATACCTAATGAACGGCTCTGAGCATAGTCTGGGTAGGTCTTGCGGCCACTTTGGTCGTTCTGCCGGAGGTATGAGCATTTCTCCGTCTGCATGGTCAATGAGGCTCATGCACCTCTTGGCATCCAAAGTTCCTCCTAAGCTATTTTGGGCTTAGCTTGAGGCTCACAAATCTGCCACGCCTGCACCGTCACATCTTACTCCCCCGTTCTTAGGATGCATTTTCTCTCTCTGATAAGGCTTCTTCGTCCAGCAACGTGTTAAGTCCTGAAACGGCTTCTGCAAATATTGTGAGATGTTACGAGTACTTGACGCATCGAATCTAACCGACATATCCGTTGAAGCATGCCAAGCCGTCACTGTCATTCGTTGGCAAGATCTTTTATCAATCTCCTGAATTAGCAAGTCGCAAGCCCTTCAACATGTAATACCGACTCATCCTGCATTGAGTATTCGTCAAATGTCCAGCGATGACATTACCCAGAATTACCTCAATGGCCACAGCGGTGTCATTCTTGCGGTCTTCATCATCGTGTCAGCATTCGTGATTTGGCCGATATACATACCACTTCCGCCAGCCGTCCAGCGGCCGTATCTAAGACTGCTCCTATTGTGCAGAGTCGTCAGCCGCCATGACTACGATCGCCTGTCGGTCCGAGCATTGCGAATATCCATATCGCTTGAGACGGCACCAGTCATAGGCGTCATCATTGCGCTAGCGACTACAACCATCGATGGAACCACAATACGACTTGGTATCGAGGGTGACGGGAACGTGAAGCCATACGATGTCCTTGTGCTGTTTATCTCCCTCGCCTACATCTCGATCGCGCTCGACGGCACCGGCGCGATCGAGGCCGTCGCTTTCTGGGTCTCGAAGCGAGGCGGCAGTTCCGGCATGCGCCTCTTCACTTATCTCTACGCATTCATGTTGGGTGCGGGTTGTGTAGTTGGCAATGATCCACTTATTCTGTCTTGTACCCCTTTTCTCGCATATCTGACGCATCACACCAATATCGAGCCTACAGCATGGGTGTTCAGCGAGTTCATGGCAGCCAACACTGCTTCAGCCGTCCTTGTTTCGTCCAACCCGACCAACGTTCTCATAGCCGGCAGCTTCAATCTCAACTATCTAACCGGCTTTACCAAGTGGACTGTGCTACCGTCGATCGTTCCAGCTCTGCTCAATTATCCTATTCTCCTGTCGATGTTCTGGAACAAGATTCCGAAGACCATCGTACCGCTTCAAGACAACCCCTGGTCAAAAGTACGAGACCCGGCAGGAGCGGTGTTCTTCAGCGTACTCATGGTTGTGACTGTCGCAGTCCTTGTCGGGACGAGCTT
>Ga0210040_10010823_pt1 | contig 10412 bp, 6 predicted proteins | sample CryGeyCG12114_NA_FD_185462 | JGI IMG/M metagenome (GOLD analysis project Ga0210040, IMG submission 185462) | Groundwater microbial communities from aquifer - Crystal Geyser CG19_WC_8/21/14_NA (SPAdes) (version 2) | ecosystem: Environmental > Aquatic > Deep subsurface > Groundwater | place: USA...
GCAGTCAAGCTGGACTTCAAAACGCTTGGTCGCTTCTGCAAGGGCTGAGGACGAGGCCTGGGACTGGGTGATGATGGCGGTGATATAGCCAATTCGGATAAGGGAGTCTCGAGTCCGTCGTCGTTTTCTTCAAGTTCCTGTAGAGGATGATCGGAAGCTGCGCTCTCCGAATTTGCCACGAGCCGACGTTCTGAAGAGCTTCGGCCGAGCGATGGCGGAGGGCTGGAGAAATCATTCATGCTAAAGTCGTCTGGTGATGCTAGTGAGACCATAGATTCGCTAGACATAGATCTTGTGGATAATATTCCTGCATCTAAGCCTTCACTACCAATAATCATTTGTCCTTCTACAAGTCCATCGATGTGTCCAAAAAGTGCATCAAAACTGGGATTGGACAGGCTGCGAGGCAAGCTGGACCGGTCGCGTGGCTTGTTGACATCGTCGAGCAAGAGCTTGCTGAAGTCTGCAACATGATCGCAGTTAGGAAGGCGCTGCTGAGGCCGGCCTTTGGCTTTTCTCTTGACGGGTATAGCCGTTGAGCTCAGGATGTACTGAGCCGACTGCCTTCTCTTTGCAACACTTCGAGTAGTGGTGTGGCTCTCGTCGCGTTGCGACGAGGCCGTCGCTGACGTTCGTGGAGCCGTGATTGAGTTGCTGCTCAAGCGACCCGGAATTGTGACGGGGTCAGACCGTGGGCTTGGTGGTGCAGGTGTTGTGATGGTGCTCTCAACGCTCGATGATAAGAATGTTTTGTGCTCGCCAACCACTTTGGACCGTGACTTGCCAGAACACTCTTTCCTCTCGTCCAAGGTGTCGAATTGTCGCCTTGACGGCCGGTCTTGCATGAATGCACGTGGCACCATCATCGTGCGTATATTGTCGGATTTCCGATGCTATAAAATCACCCGACGTACTCTCCGAATTTCAACCTGATGGAGTCGCGACGGCCGAGGTGGGTATGTTACTAATAGTCCATACTTCGGACTTTATGCGGAGGAGGAAATTCGCGCCGACGTTTGGCGCATAGTGGTGAGGATAGGCATGATCTATGGTGTATTAGGTGGCAACGAGGGAGTGAATAAGAAGAAAGCAATGGAGGCACAGCGAGGCCGAGACGAGAAGATGGTATGCAGCTGAACCGAGCATGACAAGCGTGCCAGTGCCCTCGGCCACGTCCGGCGCGGTGGTGTATGCATGACATGAGGCACCGACTCAAGCGGGCGGGCGTGAGGCGACGAAAGATAAGGGCGATCGCGTGCCTCATTGGCTCATTGGGCACAGCCTGAGTGTCGGGCCAGGAAGGACGAAGCTAAGTTAGAAGCTCGATGAATTTAACTCCGACTCGGATGGAGTCAGTCGGTGGCAGCGTGAGGTTTTGCGGCCGTGTCAGTAAATGTTGGTGGCACACGAGTACTCGTACCTTGTACGAGTAGGCATCCTTAGCACCGCGGGGGGGGGACTCGGAGCAGGCTGGCTGGAAGCGCAGGCGGAAACTCAAAGCTTGGGCGTGGGATCGTGGCAGCGTGTCAGTGTCAGTGTCAGTGGGTTCAGGGCACCAACAACTTCAGGCGAATAAATCCAGGGCACTTACTAGTTAGTACAATACTGGCAACCTGCCAACCCCTCGGCCTCTGTTGCCGCTGACTGACTGACTGACTGCAGAGTGACTGACTGACTGACTGCAGAGTGACTGACTGGTAACTCGGACTGCTGACTGATTACGGGCACCGTCCACTAAGATACACTCCGGCTGGCATGCCGTAGTTGGTTCTGCTGCTCTGCCACTGCCAGTGGTCGTTCAAGTTCGCTAGCTTAATAATATTATTGCCGCGTCACACATCGGCGGTGCTCTGCCTGTCCGCCTTTCCCGATCGTGCATCGTGCATCTTGCATCCGAGTCGTCCATCGTGCAGCGTTCAGGGGTTTAGGCTGTGTGAACCGTGAACCGTGAACCGTCCGGACGGCGGACGGACTTGTCCTAGCCACCGCTTGCCAGTAGTACCTTGTAGTAGCATACCAATACTCGTCGAGGTCGTACAGTACAGTACTCTGCCACCAGCACCGCACATCGTACAGCGTACACGTACAACGCACTCGTCCATCCCACGCCCAGTGTATGCTTCCAGTCAGTCGCAGTGGACTCCCGGCGCTATCCCACATCCTCAACTTGAAGTTACATTACATTCTACACTTACACGTTCGCTGCATGTCACTGCACCAGCCACCCTTGTACATGTTATTAGGTACCTACGATGCGCGGCCGAGCACTACCCTCAGACCCCTACACAGTATACCTACCAAGTACCAACCCCTGGAAAACCTAGAGTACAGTCATTTTCAGCTGTCATTACTACTACTACTGTGATAAATCAAGAGTCCCTCCCTAACTACCTACGTGTACCTACCTAAGGTAGTGAACACGCTTGTGCTCGAATAATACTACTCACAAATGTTGTGGGTGCGACTATTCGGCTATCAAAGCCCGAGTCGTACTCACCTATTATAGTCAGGGAACCATCCCGGATCCGAGCGCTAAAGGCGTCTAATGCACCCCACGATCGGAGTCATCATTCATGCAACATGCCTAGAAATAATGCGATCCATCTTTGTGCATTATACTGGTTTCTAAATCGACAAGTTAAAGGATAATTGATGTCGAAACACCTACACCGTCTCATGGGTAATATCACGCATGTTCCCGCAACTAAGCCTTGCCATAGCTCTCCTTGAACTCGAGCGCTTTCACCTTGACGTGCTCGACTGCACGCTGATCGTCCATCTTCGTCTCAAAGTCCAGCCATCGCTTGAAGAAATACTTGCCCTGCTTCGGCTTCAGCTTGCCCGAGACAATACGCTCGAACAGCGCTCGAACCTGCTCGTTGTTGTCCTCCAGTGTGAGCTCAAGATCGAGCAGGACATTAAACAAGTCGATTCGCTTTGGGAACGAGTTGACGAGACCTTCGAAGATGGTGCGCCCACGCTCTGGTAGGCCTGCCTTTGTCTTGAACTCCAATTGTGCAAACTTGGAGGTGAGATCGAAATGCGTGAACTTTGGCAGTGTCTGCAGTGCTCGTGGTAGCAGAGCTCTTGCTTTGTCTGCGTCTTCCACGACGTCGAAGAGGAAGGTGGCGTAGTTGGTCCACACCTTTGGATCTTGCTTGAACTTCTTTAGCATCCTCTGGTATATATCGTCCGCCTTGTCGTTCTTTCCAGACTGGATATAGATACTCGACAGGCGTGAATGTAGCTCTTGTGCGTCGTTGTACTCACAAGCACGCTGGAAGGTGGATTCAATGCTTTCAGCATCGCCATAAGCGTTCTCCAGGTTCAACAAGGCAATCCACAAATCCAGCTTCTCAGCATCCTGAGTCGCTGGTATCGACTTCAAGGCTCGTTCGCCAATTTGCCGGGCCTGGTCAACATCTCCTAGGTCGAGATGGAATGCCATATATTTCAACCAGAGGAGAGACGAATTCGGCTCACTGAATAACAGGCGCTCGAAATCGTCGACCGACTGGGGCCTTTGTGGATCTAGATCTCCGGTCTGGTCGATCTGTATCTCGGCACGCTTCTTCTTTTTCCTTGGCTTGGATGCTGCTTTCTCGTCGTCCGTATCCGAAACATAGCCCGAGCGCTTCTTTTGGTGCATGTCAGAGGTGCCTTGCCAATCGAAGCCGCCAACAGCCAAACCTCCTACTGTCGTTTCAGGTTTCTGTTCGACTTCGCCAATGTCGTCAAGGTCTTCCCCATCTTCGCTGATATCGAGACCATCCTCCATGCTAATATCAGAACCTTCCAATTCGTCGCCAGTATCATCATCCTCTTGGTCATCCTTCTCACCGGACGCGGCAAATGCTTCGAAGTCGATATCCATGCCGGCGTCGCTTTCTTCATCATCGTCTTCGTCTTTGACGTTGTCCTCATTGTCCTCCATTTCTTCATCTTCTTGCTCATCTCCGTCGTCTGCAAAATGCTTTGCTTTCATGCTGAAATTGATGCGGCGATTGGCTGGATCGACTTTGAGCACCTTCGCTTTGACAACGTCTCCTTCACTATAAAGCTTGGTGGCATCCTCGATCCTCTGCTCAGCCATTTCACTCCTATGACACAATCCACGCACATTCTCCGAATTATCCACAAGGAGGAAAACACCGAAGGTCTCAGCTTTGACAACCTTAGCGGTGACTATGTCACCAACATGCATATCAGTGAAGACTTGAGGTGGCGTGTATTGAGTATCCAAATGTGACTTTTTAAGGCTCAATTGAACATGGCGTGAGTCTTGATCGACTGCGACGACCTTGCCACGTACAAGTTGATCACGTTGGAATTGATCCTTCCATTCCTTGAGATACTCGTTAGACAAGTTACTTACTCGAACAAATGCTGTAATGCCGTGTCCCAAGGTGACAAAGATACCTTTGTCGCTAACATTGGCAACAAACCCACGAACTATGTCATTCATGTGGATCTGAGCGACGTTGGTGATCTCTGGGTCTGTGACCTTGCTTGAAGAGCTAAGAACCTTCGACGGCCGAGTCGAAAGAACGACCTTCTTGTTTGGCTTATCCACGCGAACGACCTGAACACGGACTACCTCGTTCTTTTGGAATTTTGCCGGATCAGCTTGAGCATAGTCGTCTGCCATGTCGATCAAATCGACAGCACCGACCACATGATCGCTGAGTTGTACGAGAATTTGACGATCGGAGATTTTGGTGACACGTCCTGGCAATATTTCCCCAGCTGAAAGATCATCGAGAGACAGTTGTTTCGATGATCCAGTCCTTGCAGTCAAGTCAAGACGATCCTTTTCCAAATCAGAGCTGAGGACTTTGACTCGTAAAGCAGACCCGAGAGGGAAATTAGCTTCAAGGTCAGCAGCAAGGGAAAGGTCGTCCGCAACATCGATGGCTCTAATGCGGCCCCGAATGCTGGGCGAGAGGCTGACCCAAAGATGATCTTGACCTATATTGTTGACGAATGCGACGAAGGGCTTGCCGACTTTCATGTCCGCCATCGTAGGACCTACATAGTGAGTATTCTTCAGTGCGCTAGGCTTCATCGTCAATTCGAAGACGGTCGTCTTGCCAGACCGGTGGGTGATTGGCAGAAACCTGTGTGTTCGAGTGTCATGAGCACCAAGAATCTTGACGTCCAAAACCTGCTTGGTACTGAATGCCCTTAATGGTGCCTTGCGGTCTTTGATGTCTTCCCAGGTGTCGAATATTTCAGACACATCAATGCGACCCTGAACGTCTTTAGCAAGCTCGACGTTAAGCTGTGTATCTTTGACTGATGTGATCCGGGCTTTCGTAAGTTTCCCGAGCGAGAAATCGCTTGTCGAATGTACGCTCTCATCGACGGGCTCGAGGATTGCCTTGTCTGGCACAGGGCTTGGAACAGACGTAGTAGCTTGCGGTGCTTCAGTTGTTATCGGTGCATCCCGCATGGTTAACCAAAAGCGAGGCGAAGCACCTTTATAGTCTATTGTCAAGACTCGGACGGTAACAGGCTGTAGCCGCCTCATACCAAAGTCCGCCTCGTCCTCAGCGTCAACAGACACTTGTCGCTTAGTGATGAGGCCCGTAATTCCAGCCGCAAAACACACGAAGACACCATCGGTGGTGATGTTGGAGACAAATCCAGTTATAGTGGCGCCTTGACGTAAATCCTCGAAGCTCTTGAGGAGAGCACCGCCTTGAGCAGCCTTAATCAGACTCTGTCTGTTGCACATGATTACCATGCGTTTCTTGGCTTGCACGTCCAATATCAACACGTTCTCGAGACGTTGACCGACACGAATTTTGCTGAGTGCAGTTTGCCGCTTCTTTAGCGAACCATCAGACACATGATCCAAGGTTAAACGAGCAATAGCACCGGAACCTTCAAGTCGTAACAAAAGATCATCCTGGGACTTTTCGAAGACTACACCATTCACAAGCGTCCCAGGCTGTAAATCAGCAAGGCTGTTTTCTCGCGAAGCATTGGTTGTTGATGAATCTCTGCAGGAGACTGTTAATCTCCCATCTTCGGAATTGACGCTGATGGCATGCACAGTGACAACCTGACCGACACGAAAATGTTCTGTAGCATCTTTGATATAAGCCTCGCTCATCTCGGCCACGGGCAGGAAGCCCTTGACCTGACCATAGAACTGGACCAGGGCACCATAGGAGTCCACCTTCACCAAAGTGCCCACAGTGGAATCATCGACTTCAATGCCGTCATAATCCGACCAGAGCTTTTGATCACTATTGACGAGTGTCTTTTTCAAGGTAAGTCTGAGTTGTCGCTTCTCGATGTCCTTGGAAAGCACGCGTGCTGTGACCGTCAAACCCTCTCGAAACTTCTTTTCGGGGTGTTGTAGAACAATATCCGACATGTGTATCTGCGGGACAAGTCCACTGACATTTTCTGCGATGTTGACAATTAGTCCTTGAATACCTGCAGCTCCAACAATGATCCTCCCGATTGTTCCTTTTACCACTTCGCCGATGGGGACGTCGTCCACTCGCAGAAAAGGCTGTTCAAGAACCTTCTTCTGAAGGGATACAATATATAGCCCGTCGATGGGATTGAAGTCCAGTATGCGTGCGTTGTGTTGAGACCCGAGCTTGTAAGGTCCACTGACTTCGCTGACTGAATCAACCTTCTTGTCTGACAATCTTGAAATGTGAGCGAAGCCAGTATTCCCACCAGACAAATCGAGGTAGACACCTAGGCCTGGTTCTACTCGGGCCACAGTGGCTTGATTGACTATAGCGGAAGGTTTCAAAGAACCGTCTGTGGTGGACGATCGTTCGACCAACGAAAGCACGTTCTCGAGTAGCGAAAAACCGAGCTTGCGCTGGTCTGCCATAGGGAACGTATATAGCAGCCGTGCCTGCACTTTCATGCCGATGTCATATGCGCTGGCAAACTTTTCTTTGTCTCTGAAGGAGCCTGAATGAACCAGATCGGCCGTAACATCGAGCATACCCATAACCTTGCCAGTCAGCCCTGTCTCAATTTTCTCTGTTAGTAGGACCTCCACCAGAGTTCCTGGCAGATACGCATCCACCGAAGGTGCGCTCTTAAGGACAACCATCTTGTCCAAGTTTGCAGACAATTTGACAATCTTGCCGTTCGAGCCGAGACTCGTGATGCTGCACATTAAAACTGCGCCGACTTTCATTGTCGATGGTTGCAATGCTGTCGGTAGATCTTTGTTCGGTATAAAGCCGCGCGTGGTCTCGTTCTCTAAGTCCAGATCAACCACCAACCCATGGTCTTCGACACTGGTGATGGTAGCCTGGGCCACACAGCCTACGGCCAAAGAGGACTGCTGTAGACCAACATTGACCAACCTGGACTCGACCGACAGTTCGATCCTTTTCCTTGTCTTCGACTTGCTCGGTCCGGCCTCGTCACCAACAGATGTTACAGATACTCGTAGAAATTGACCAACATGAAAGTAATCACTCAAGGCTATATCTTCGTCATCATCATCCGCCTTCTTGGATTCGTTGTCTTCTTGCTTGTCACTCAGTAACCCCTGTATCTTTTTGTTCAATCGACGGGAAACTGCGGTGAGAGGCACATAGCCCACAAGGTTGTTTGGAAGCGCGATTGTCAGATCACGAGATGATATTGCTGTGATCTGACCTAACACAAGGGAGCCAATGTCCAGGCGTTTGTGGCTGAGGCCCTCGATGCGTATCCCACCTTCTTTAGGCGTAGACTTCGTAGTCGCACGACTCTTGCGCTTGGAGAGTTTCTGTTTGGTCTTGGTCGACTCTGCTTCATCTTCCGGTATGCTTTCTTGGTCGGTCTCCTCATCTTCAAGCCCCTTCCCAGAAGTGAAGAGGTCTTGGGATTGATTGTGCTCCCGGGCGGCATCCCGCGAAGCTTTTGCGGAAATCTGCTTACGTTCAAGTGGTGTCAACAAACCGGCACCTCCACGCGGAAAGGCAGCTTGCTCCTTGACGAGTAGAGACTGTGGCTTTGGCTTGTCCGACTTCGGCATTGTCTTTTGAGTTTCAGCATCAGGTCCATTCGAGGCAATTTGCTTCTTATTCTGAGTATCTTGTCGCAATCGCTTGTTCTTCGTGGCAGACTCTTCGATAGCCGCCTTACGTTTTGCAGACGACATTTCGCTTTGGAGACAGCGTTTAAGAGAGTCTAGAAACGAAAATGGTAGCACATAGCTCAAAGAGACATGAACTTGAAATATGCAATTTGCCAAACGCAGGCCATCTCTGGCTGCCCTACTAGCGAAAAAAGTTCGGCGCTCAACTTATCGATAAGAAGTTTCTTAACTCCGTTCCTGCCGGCGAATCAGTAAATTTAACGCGTCACGTCAGACCGCGTCCAATTGCTTCATCCTTGGAGTACGGCATTCTTTACTATCATCATAGGATTGGCATACTCGCAGCCTAGGACAGTTTCCTACGAGATGGCTCCGGACTACAGGACGTATCTTACGACTGAGATCCTGTCCGAGAAACGTACATTATCCTATCGAAATGTTGCCAGGGCACTCAAAGTGCACGTTAATGCAGCAAAATGCATGCTCTATGATTACTATGAAACGGAGAACAAGAAGAGGCCCGAGTCATTATACGCGACCTACCTACTCGCCGGTGTGAAACGACGGCCACAGGGTGCAGCGGCCACGAATGGAAAAGTCAATGGTCACATTAGGGATGAAGACGAGCCGATGCCCTCGAGTCCCCCTCCGTTTACCAGCTCAGTGATGGATCCATCGCAAGACAGTCATCCAGGCAGTCCAGATGTGCCGCCAGTACCTGTCAAGACGATCATTTTGGTTAGAGAGGAGGATCTCGAAGGTAGAATACATATCGTGCAGTGCGCAGCTAGGCTAACCTGGGTCAGGGGTCAAGGCACAGTACGAGAAGATCACATCGATACACCTATACAGTCTCTCACCAGGCCGATTGCAAGATCTTGTGACGCTGACAGATATCGCACGAGGGCTCTTCGATGACACCTTCGTCAAGGAGGACCCGTTGCTGCATAATAAGACTTATGGTGTGATTCAGAATCCATACGTAAAAAGGAGGAAAGGGAAGAGACCCACCATCTCCGAGGCACCAGAACAGAAGACGAGACCCGTTGAGAAAGCACTGAAAGCCGCAGCCAAATCTCCCACAACCGTCGAAGTGAAAGCAATACCCACCCCCCCTACACTCAACAAAGAAGACGGCTCCAGACCGGACTCCCGCGACAATACTTCCACGAAAGACACCAGAAAGCCGAACCTGAAGCGCGACGCCTCCGACATCTTCAAAGCATTTGCCAAACAAAAAAGCAAGCCCATATCCCAACTACAACGACAAGACACAGATGCCTCGACGAACGCATCGGCAAGTGGTACCGAAGACACGAAGATGCCCGATGCGGACGAAGAAGGGCAGTCCGAAGACGAGGCGTTGTTCCTCGACACTAACACCCACAAACCCGGCACGAAGAAGCGCATGAGCGAGGTCAAAGCGGAGCGAGAAGACAAAGCCGCCAAGCTGCGTAAGATGATGGACAGCGACGACGACGAGCCCGCGGTGCCGAACGTGGAGGACGCAGCGGGCGTCAAGGAAGCGCCGGTCGTGGCCAAAAAAGGCGGCGAACAGGCCGAGACTCACGACGACGAGGACGACGAGGTCGCGTGGTCGGATTCCGAGAATGAACGGCAGCGCCAGCGGACAGGGAAGAAAGACGTAAGCGCGCACAAGGAGGGCGAGCAGATAGACACGGCGCCGAAGCGCAGGCGAGGCAAGAGGAAGGTGATGAAGAAGCGCACGATGAAGGACGAAGAGGGATACCTAGTCACGAAGGAAGAGGCAGCATGGGAGAGTTTCAGCGAGGAGGAGCCCGAGCCGGTCAAGGCGGAAAAGCCGAAGCCAACCAGCAATCTTGATCGTACGGGCTCGGCGGCGACTGCGAAGCCGTCAAGTCAGAAGAGCGTGCCGGTGGAGAAAAAGGGGAAGAAAGGTGGTGCTGGTGGTGGTGGCGGAAATATCATGAGTTTCTTTGGGAAGAAGACTTAGTCACCTTTCTTGTGGTGTTGGGGTGAGAATGATTTGGTGGGTTTGCGGCAGATTATACAGATGTATTGGGTATGTCATGTGTATGTTATGGTAGCGAAGACGTGATTGACTGAGAGAAGTATTGATGGCAAAGAGAGTACTATCAGAGGCGTCCACACGATCACATCCCCTGATCACAGCCTATGCATGCAGCTACATCGCCTCTCACGCACCTGGAGGAGGGCAACGAACTATGTCTTATGTTATACATGTCATTCGGGGAGTACGTCTCGTAGGACGTCGGACGCAGCGACGTCAGGACCATGGAGCTCGAATGGAATATCTGGCCCGGTGTGTTTGTCAAGTTGCGCATCCATACCTTTCCCC
>Ga0210040_10010824_pt1 | contig 10410 bp, 11 predicted proteins | sample CryGeyCG12114_NA_FD_185462 | JGI IMG/M metagenome (GOLD analysis project Ga0210040, IMG submission 185462) | Groundwater microbial communities from aquifer - Crystal Geyser CG19_WC_8/21/14_NA (SPAdes) (version 2) | ecosystem: Environmental > Aquatic > Deep subsurface > Groundwater | place: USA...
GGCGGTGCGGCTGGTGGCCGGCTTCCGTCCGACCGAGCCCGCCACCACGATCGGCTACCTGATCGGCATCGTGCTGCTGATCCCGCTGGCCTGGTTCTGGGCGAACACCGAGCGCACCCGCTGGTCCGGGGTGGTGCTGGCCGTGGCCGCGCTCTCGGTGCTGGCCATGACCCTCCGGCTGCTGACGCTGTGGACCGAGGTGCCGGTGTGAGCTCGGTGCCGTCGGTGCCGCCGAGAACCAGCAGCGGACCGGGCCGGGTCCTGGTGGCGGTGTACGGGCTGTTCGCCCTGGCGGCGTCGGCCCGGGCGGGCGTCCAGCTGGCCACCCACTACTCCGAGGCGCCGCTGGCCTACCTACTCTCGGCCCTAGCCGGGCTGGTCTATCTCGTGGCCACCGTCACCTTGACCCGCGGGACGCGGACCTCGCGCCGAGTGGCCGCGGTGGCCATCAGCGTGGAGCTGGTCGGCGTGCTCGCGGTGGGCACGCTCAGCGTCCTCGATCCGGCCGCTTTCCCGCGGGCCACCGTCTGGTCGACCTACGGCATCGGCTACGGCTTCGTGCCGCTGGTGCTGCCGGTCCTCGGCCTGCTCTGGCTGCGACGGACCCGTCGAGGCGACGAGGACGCCGCCCCGGTCGGCTAGACGCGGATGCCCAGCCGCGCCAGCGGCTCCAGCAGCTCGCGCTCCTCGTACGACAGGTGCGAGAGCAGGCTGTCGGTCAGCTCGTCGACGGCGACGCGGAGGCCACGACCGTCGGCCGCCGGACCCACCAGGGCCACCAGGGCGGCGTCCACCCGTTCCAGGACCTCGTGGATCACCTCGTGCTCGGCGTGCAGCCTGTCGACCACAGGGCTCAGCCGCGGGTCCGCCGCGCGGAGCCGGGGGAACAGCGACTGGTCCTCGATGGTGTGGTGGGTGGTCACGACGCGGCAGTAGGCCGCGCAGTAGGCGCCGACCGTCCACGAGTTCTGCCGCATGGTCATCTCGTTGATCCGGCCGCGGGCCGCCGCCGCGTCCAGGGTGCCCTCGAGGACCTGCTCCACGAGCTCGCGGACCTGGGTGAGCTCGGTACGGAGGTGGTCGTGGATGTCCACCAGCAGCCGGCTCGAGCCCAGGTCGCGGGCGTCGTAGCGCCGGCCGGGTTCGAGCGCCGGCCCGCTCGGCCGCTCGGACTCGTCCCAGACCGGAGCGGCTGCGAGCCGCACCCCCGGGTCCGCGGTGGAGGCGACGGGGAAGGCGCTGCTCTGGTACCCGGCCGGGTGCGCCTCCCCGGCCGCATCGGTCCGTCCGTTCCCGGGATCGGTCACGCGGACCGGACGAGCTCGGCGTACTCGGGGTGCCGCTCGATCCAGCCTGCGACGAAGGAGCACTGCGGCACCACGGCCTCCCCGTGGTCGCGGGCGTCGTCGAGCATCGTCCGGGCCAGTGCGCTGCCCACCCCCTGGCCCTCGAAGGCCTGGGTCACCACGGTGTGGGTGAAGGTGATCACGCCCTCGCCCCGCTGGTAGGCCGCGACGCCGGCGACCTCCGCACCTTGGCGTGCCTCGTACTGCGACTGCTCGGGATGGTCGGTGACCTCGACTGCCATACCACCATCCTCCCCGCTCTGTGCTCAGCCGCGGCCCGCGGCCAGCAGCTGGGCGAAGGGCACGACCTCGTCGTCCGGCGCGGGCCGCCCGTGCAGACCGTGGGCCGCCGGGGGGAGCGCGTGTCCCGGACGGATCAGGGCGGCCAGCTCCCCGGCCGCGCGCGCGACCCGCTCGTCCAGAGCACCGGCCGAGGCCCAGTCCTCGCTGGCGGCGAAGACCGCGGTCGGCACCACCACCGCCCGCAGGTAGGCGAACAGCGGCCGCAGCGCGTGCTCGAGGGCCAACGAGTGGCGCGCGCTCCCCGCGGTGGCGGCGATCAGGGTCGGTCGGCCCACCAGCGTGTCGGTCGGCAGCAGGTCGAAGAACATCTTGAACAGCCCCGAGTAGGAGGCGCTGAAGATCGGGGTCACCGCGACCAGGGCGTCGGCCCGCCGGACCCGCTCGACCAGGTCCCCGAGACCGGTCGACGCGAAGCCGGTCAGCAGCTGGTTGGTCAGATCGCGCGCGTGCTCGCGCAGCTCGACGACCTCGATCTCGGGCGCTGCGCCGCGCTCGCCCAGCGCGGTGTCCAGGGCCGCGGCCAGGCGCTCGCCCAGCAGGCGCGTGGACGAGGGCTGGCTCAGCCCCGCGGTGATCACCACGACGGTGGGGCGGGTCATCGACGGACCCCCTCGCCGCTCGCGCCGACCAGGTCGGCGGCGTCCTCACCGGCGGCGAGGACCGCGGTGGCCTCGGCGTCCCGGGCGGCCAGCAGGCTGGCGTGGGTGGGAGCGTCGGGCACGTCGGCGGGACGCCGGGCGTCCAGCTCGCGGCGGAGCACCTGGACCACCGCCCCGAGCTCGTCCAGCTGCTCGAGCACCGTCTTCAGCGGCAGGCCGGCGTGGTCGGCGAGGAACAGCTGGCGCTGGTAGTCGCCGAAGTGCTCGCGGAAGGTCAGGGTCTTCTCAATCACCTCCTGCGGGCTGCCCACGGTCAGCGGGGTCTGGGAGGTGAACTCCTCCAGGGAGGGCCCGTAGCCGTAGACCGGGGCGTGGTCGAAGTAGGGCCGGAACTCCCGCACCGCGTCCTGGGAGCTGGGCCGGATGAAGACCTGGCCGCCCAGGCCGACGACGGCCTGGTCCGCCCGGCCGTGGCCGTAGTGCTCGTAGCGCTGGCGGTAGAGGTCGATCAGCCGCTGGAAGTGGTACGTGGGCCAGAAGATGTGGTTGGCGAAGAAGCCGTCGCCGTAGTAAGCGGCCTGCTCGGCGATCTCGGGGCTGCGGATCGAGCCGTGCCAGACGAACGGGGGCACCCCGTCCAGCGGTCGCGGGGTGGAGGTGAAGCCCTGGAGCGGCGTGCGGAACCGACCTTCCCAGCTCACCACGTCCTCGCGCCACAGCCGGTGCAGCAGGTCGTAGTTCTCGACCGCGAGGGCGATGCCGTCGCGGATGTCGCGGCCGAACCAGGGGTAGACCGGGCCGGTGTTGCCGCGACCCATCATCAGGTCGACCCGGCCGTCAGCCAGGTGCTGCAGCATCGCGAAGTCCTCGGCGATCTTGACCGGGTCGTTGGTCGTGATCAGCGTGGTGGAGGTGGACAGCACCAGCCGCTCCGTCTGGGCGGCGAGGTAGCCGAGCATGGTGGTGGGGGAGGAGGGCACGAACGGCGGGTTGTGGTGCTCGCCGGTGGCGAAGACGTCCAGCCCCACCTCCTCCGCGTGCTTGGCGATGGTGACCATCGCCTTGATCCGCTCGCCTTCGCCGGGCGTGCGACCGGTCGTGGGGTCGGTGGTGACGTCGCCGACGGTGAAGATGCCGAACTGCATGACTGCTCCCTCGGGTGCTGATTTAGCCTTCAACTACTTACCGTTCCCAACGAGCGGGTGCGAGGGGCTATTCCGGTGCTGCGGTCCGCCCGGAGCTCTAGCCTGAGGCCGTGCCCGGGACGATCTTCAGCACCAAGCCACGGCTGTCGGGGGAGCGCGTGCTGCTCCGGCCCTTCACCGCGGCGGACATCGAGGCGATGGGTCCGGTGCTGGCCGACCCGGAGGTGCTCCGGCTGACCGGCAGCACGCACTCCTCCTCGTCCCCGGCGTCACCGGTGCTCGACGAGCGCACCCGCACCTGGTACCAGACGCGCGAGGTGCAGCAGGACCGCCTGGACCTCGCCGTGGTGGACCTCGCCACCGACCGCTGCGTGGGCGAGGTCGTGCTGAACCACTGGGAGCCGGAGAACCGGTCCTGCAGCTTCCGGACGCTGATCGGTCCCGACGGTCGTGACCGGGGGCTGGGCAGCGAGGCGCTGCGGCTGCTGCTCGCGCACGCGTTCACCGCGACCGACCTGCACCGCATCGAGCTCGGCGTCTACGCCTTCAACCCGCGCGCCCAGCACGTGTACGAGCGGGCCGGCTTCGTGGTGGCGGGGCGCCGTCGTGACGGGCTCCGCTTCGACGACGTCTGGGTCGACGAGATCGTGATGGCGGTGCTCCGCCCGAACTGGCTGGCGCGGCCGCGCTGAGCGTCGCGATCTCGGCCGCGGCCGTGCGGACGGGGGGCCAGTCGGCGGCGGGCTCAGCCGACCGCCGGGACCAGCCGCTCGCTCTGGTAGCGCTCGAAGAGGGCCAGGAACGAGTCCAGCGTCCGGTGGTGGGTCGAGAAGCCGGCCAGCCGGCTCTTGCTCATGTCGGTGACCACCTCGATGTCGCGGCCGAGGTCGGCGTCGGTGTGCCACCACGAGGCGAGCCGGTCGAGGTCGGGCTCCACCAGGTCGTGCGCGGCGACGATCTCGGCCCAGACCGGAGCGGCGTCGGCCATCTGCTGCTCCAACGGACGCGGGGCCTCTTCGAAACCGACCGCCTCGACCCCGAAGTGCGCGGCCAGCCGGGGCCACATCCACCGCCAGCGGAAGATGTCCCCGTTCACCACGTTGAACGCCTCGTCGGCACCGGCCGGGTCGGTGGCGGCCCAGATCATCTGCTCGGCCAGGACGCTCGCGTCGGTGACGTCGGTGAGCCCGTTCCACTGCGTCTCGCTGCCCGGGAAGACGAACGGGCGGCCGGTGTGGCGGGCGATGGAGGCGGCGACGGCCAGGGTCAGGCCCATGTTCATCGCGTTGCCGACCGCGTGACCGAGCACGGTGTGCGAGCGGTGCACCGACCAGCTGAAGCCCGCGGCGGCCGCGGCGCCGAACAGCTCGTCCTCCTGGGCGTAGTAGAAGTTCTCGACGTCCAGCCGCGGCTCCTCCTCGTGGAACGGCGTGTCGGGCATGGTGCCCTGGCCGTAGGCCTCGAACGGGCCGAGGTAGTGCTTCAGTCCGGTCACCAGCGCGACGTGGGCGAGCGGGGCGTGCCGCAGCGCGGCCAGCAGGTCGCGCACCATGCCGCCGTTGACGGCGATGTTGGCCGCCTCGGTGTCCTGACGCAGCCACGCGGTGAAGAACACGTGGGTGGGGCGCTCGTCGGCCAGCACCCGGGCGAGGTCCTCGGGCGAGGTCAGGTCGGCCGCCAGCCAGCGCAGCCCGGCGCGCGCGGGCCCGGGCCGGCGGGCCAGCCCGGTGACCGGCCAGCCGGCGTCCAGCAGCTGGTCGACGACCGCGGCACCGGCGATGCCGGTGGCGCCGACGACGAGGGCGGAGCGGTCGAGTGCCGGGGCAGGGCTCGGTGCGGGTTCCATGCCGACGCAACGCGGCCCGGGCGGGATCATTCCCACCCGGGTCACGGTCAGACCTGGTTCGTGCCGGTGCTGCTCAGTTGCAGGTGACGCCGGTGGCGTGCACCGGGCAGTAGCCGAAGGGGTTCTTGTCCAGGTACTGCTGGTGGTAGTCCTCGGCGTAGAAGAAGTCGGGCGCGGTCTTGAGCTCGGTGGTGATCTGACCGAAGCCCGCCCGGGTGAACTGCACCTGGAAGTCGTCGCGGACGCGCTGGGCCACGGCCAGCTGCTCCTCGGACGTGGTGTAGATCGCCGAGCGGTACTGGGTGCCGACGTCGTTGCCCTGGCGCATGCCCTGGGTCGGGTTGTGGTTCTCGAAGAAGACCTTCAGCAGACCCTCGTAGGAGATCTTCTGGGGGTCGTAGGACACCTTGACGATCTCGGTGTGCCCCGTGCGGGTGCTGCACACCTCCTCGTACGTCGGGTTCGGGGTGTAGCCGCCCGCGTAGCCGACGGCGGTGTTGGTGACGCCGGGGGTGTTCCAGTAGAGCTTCTCGGCCCCCCAGAAGCAGCCGAGGGCGAGATAGGCGACCTCGGAGCCCGGGGGCACCTGCTGCACCGGGATGCCGAACACGTCGTGGAAGGTCGGCTCCACCAGCACCGAGCGGCCGCGGCCGCGGAGGGCCTGCTCCGGCTCGATCAGGGTGGACTTCATCTTGGTGAAGAACATGGGTCCAGTCTGCCTCTCTCCGCGACCGCGAACGGGCCGCGCAGTGAGCACAACACCGGTCGCAGGCGACCTGTTCCGCGGGCCGGCCGTGGGGACCCTGTCGAGGGAGCGATCTAGGCTCGGCCCATGACCGACCATCCCGGCTTCTCCACCCGCGCCATCCACGCCGGCCAGCGGCCCGACCCCGGCAACGGGTCCGTGGCGCCGGCGATCTGGGCCACCTCCACCTACGCCCAGGACGGGGTGGGCGGTTTGCGGTCGGGGTATGAGTACTCCCGCTCGGCCAACCCGACCCGGACGGCGCTCGAGGAGTGCCTGGCCTCGCTGGAGCACGGGCGCCACGGCTTCGCGTTCGCCAGCGGCCTCGCCGCAGAGGACACGTTGCTGCGGGCCATCGGCGGCCCGGGCGGGCACGTCGTCATCCCCGACGACGCGTACGGCGGCACCTATCGCACGTTCGCCCGGGTGCACGAGCCGTGGGGCCTGGCCTACACCCCGGCCGCGCTGACCGACCTGGACGCCGTCCGGGCCGCGGTGCGCCCGGGGGAGACCCGCGCGATCTGGGTGGAGACGCCCACCAACCCGCTGCTCAGGATCGCCGACATCACGGCCATCGGCGAGATCGCCCATGCGGCCGGGGCGCTGCTGGTCGTCGACAACACGTTCGCCTCGCCCTACCTGCAGCAGCCGTTGACGCTCGGGGCCGACGTGGTGGTGCACTCCACCACCAAGTACTGCGGCGGGCACTCCGACGTGGTGGGCGGCGCGCTGCTCGTCGACGACGACGAGCTGGCCGAGCGGCTGCGCTACTTCCAGAACGCCATCGGCGGCGTGGCCGGGCCGTTCGACGCCTGGTTGGTGCTGCGTGGGCTGCGCACCCTGGCCGTGCGGATGGAACGGCACTGCGACAACGCCGAGCAGGTGGCGGCCTTCCTGGCCGAGCACCCCCGCGTCAGCGAGGTCTACTACCCGGGCCTGGAGTCCCACCCGGGCCACGCCGTGGCCGCCGGCCAGATGTCGCGCTACGGCGGCATGGTCAGCTTCCGGGTGGCGGGCGGCGAGGAGGAGGCGGTCGCCGTGTGCGGCCGGACCGAGGTCTTCACCCTGGCCGAGTCCCTGGGCGGGGTGGAGTCGCTGATCGAGCACCCGGGCCGGATGACCCACGCCTCGGTGGCGGGCACGGCGCTGGAGGTGCCGGCGGACCTGGTCCGGCTCAGCGTGGGCATCGAGGACGCCGCGGACCTCGTCGCCGACCTGGACCGCGCCCTCTCCGTCTGACCGGCGCACCCCACACCAAGTTGTAGAAGCGGGAGGTGCCTGGGCACCCCAGCGTTCTCACGAGGCGGTGTCAGAGGGACCAGTCGACCGGCTCGCCGCCGGCCTCGACCAGCAGGGCGTTCGCCCGGCTGAAGGGTCGCGAGCCGAAGAAGCCGTAGCGGGCCGCGAGCGGGGACGGGTGGGCGCTGGCCACGTAGGGGACGTCGCCCAGGCGGGGGATCAGCGCCTGCGCGTCGCGGCCCCACAGGATCGCCACCAGCGGCCCGCCCCGCTCCACCAGGGCGTCGACCGCCCGTCTGGTGACCTCCTCCCACCCGCGACGGCGGTGCGACGCCGAGCGTCCGGGCTCGACGGTGAGCACCTTGTTGAGCAGCAGCACCCCCTGCTCGAACCACGGCGTCAGGTCCCCGTGCGCCGCCGGGCTGATGCCCAGGTCGTCGCGGAGCTCGGCGTAGACGTTCGTCAGCGAACGGGGGATCGGCCGCACGTCAGGGGCGACGGCGAAGGCGAGCCCGATCGGGTGCCCGGGGGTGGGGTAGGGGTCCTGGCCGAGGATCAGCACGCGGACCTCGCTCAGCGGCCGGGAGAACGCTCGCAGCACCCGGTCGTCGCGCGGCAGGTAGTCCCGACCGGCCTCCCGCTCGCCGCGCAGGAAGTCCTCCATCCTGGCCAGGGTGCTCTCGACCGGGGCCAGCGCCTCGGCCCACGACGGGTGCAGCGACCCCCTCAAGGGAGGACCGGACGGCGCGGCGTCACCCAAGAGTGGCACGGGCCGACTCCTCCGCCGGTCGCACGGTCCGGGGCATCCGGAGCGAGGTGGCCGAGGCCACCAGCAGCAGCGCGGCCCCGGCCCCGAAGGCGACCGGGTAGGAGAAGCTGTCGACCAGCAGCCCGGCCACCAGCGGTCCGACGATGGCGCCCACGTCGGAGCACATCGAGAACACCGCGACCGCCGTACCGCCCCGGCCGCCGGCGGCGTCACCCACCGAGGCCGAGGGGGCGGTCCCGAGGAAGGCGGCCGCGACGCCGTACAGGCTCAGCGCCACGATCAGCAGCCAGATGCTGGGGGCGAAGGGCACCGCCAGGATCGCCACCCCGCCCAGAGCGGCGCCACCGATCATCGCGGGACGCCGGCCGACGGTGTCCACGAACCGGCCGGCCGGGGCCAGGGCGATGGTCTGGGCCACCGCGGCGCAGGCGAAGGCGATCCCGGTCCACGACGTCGGCCGGTTCAGCACCTCGACGACCAGGACCGGCACGAGGGTGCTGCGCACCCCGAACGAGGTCCAGCCCTGGGCCAGGTTCGTGACGCAGGCCGCCTGGTAGCGCCGGTCGCGCAGCACCTCCCGGAAGGGCACCACGGCCAGGGCAGGAGCGTTGGTGCGCTCGCTGCGGGTGCGCAGCATCACCAGGCCGACCGTGCCGGCCACCGCGAGGGTGCCGGCGTAGAAGAAGAACGGGGCGTTCAGCGAGATCGCCGAGAGGAACCCGCCGATGGCCGGGCCGGTCATGCCGCCGAGCAGGAAGCCGCCCTGGAAGAAGCCCGCCGCCCGGCCGCGCAGCCCCGACTCGACCGAGGTCAGCAGCAGCGTGGTGGCCGAGACCGTGAACATCGCCGAGCCGAGCCCACCGATCCCGCGGAGGACGAGCAGCTGGGTGTAGGAGCCGGAGATGCCGGCCAGGCCGCTGGACACCGCGACCACGTAGATCCCGGTCGCCATCACCAGCCGCTCGCCGAAGGTGTCGATCAGCCGGCCGCAGAACGGGCTGGTGGCCAGGCGCACCGCGGCGAACGCCGACACCACCGCCCCGATGGCGAAGGCGTCCACGCCGAAGCTGCGGGCGAACACCGGCAGCACCGGCACCAGCACGCCGAAGCCCACCGCCACGCAGAAGGCGATCAGCCCGAGCACGTACACCTCGCGGGGCAGACCGCTGGAGCCGCGCAGCCGCTCCCGGACCGAACGACGCGAGCTCACGGGGCCCAGTGTGCCTGGTGCCCCCGACACGGCACCCCGCCCAGGGCAGCCGGGCGGACAATGAAGTCCTCGCGCGCCGGTCGGGCTACGGTGAGCGCCGTCGAGAAGGAGTCAGGACATGGGAGTTCGCAGCAGGATCCAGTCGAGTGTGAGCGACTTCCGCGCCGCTCTGTCGCGCTCGCAGGAGGCGTCCTCCTGGACGAACGGGGAGCAGCCGGCGCTCGCCCCCCCGCCGGCCGAGCTGGTGCTCAGCACCCCCACCGAGGACATCGACCGGGCCGTCCCCCGCGGCCTGCGCCTGGCCGCCTCCTGGTCCTGGCGGGTCATCCTGGTCGCGATCCTGCTCTACGGGCTGTCGCGGGTGCTCGGCTACCTGTCCGAGGTGGTCATCCCCGTAGCCGTCGCCATCCTGCTGGCCGCCATGCTCTCGCCGGTCTCCAACCGGTTGCGGGGCTGGGGGATGCACCGCGGACCGGCCACGGCGGTCACCGTGCTGGGCGGACTCGTCCTGATCGCCGGTGCCCTGACGCTGATCGGGACCCAGATCGCCGCCCAGGCGGGCGAGCTGTCCACCAGCGTGGTCACCGGCTTCAACAACCTCGTCACGACGCTGCAGAACAGCAGGCTGCCGATCAGCTCGAGCTACTTCGACCCCGGCTTGTGGGGTGACCGGATCCAGGCGTTCCTGACCGAGAGCCAGAGCACCATCGCCACCTACGCAGCCGAGATCGGCACCCGGGTCGGCCACTTCCTCGCCGGCCTGGCCATCGCCTTGTTCTCGCTGTTCTACTTCCTCTACGACGGTCGCGGGATCTTCACGTTCCTGCTGAAGTTCTTCCCGGCGGAGTCCCGCGGACGGGTCGACCACGCGGCCAGCAACGGCTGGCGCGCCCTGTCGGGCTACGTCCGGGCGACCATCCTGGTGGCGCTGTCCGACGCGGTCGGCGTGCTGATCGCCGCGCTGATCATCGGGGTCCCGGTGGCGCCCGCGCTGGCCGCCCTGGTCTTCATCGGCGCCTTCGTGCCGCTCGTCGGCGCCTTCGTCTCCGGCTTCGTGGCCGTCGTGGTCGCCCTGGTCGCTCTCGGCTGGGTGCAGGCGCTGTTCATGCTGGGGGCGATCATCCTGGTGATGCAGGTCGAGGGCCACATCCTGCAGCCCTTCCTGCTCGGCCGGGCGGTCAAGGTGCACCCCCTGGCCGTGCTGCTGG
>Ga0210040_10010825_pt1 | contig 10410 bp, 12 predicted proteins | sample CryGeyCG12114_NA_FD_185462 | JGI IMG/M metagenome (GOLD analysis project Ga0210040, IMG submission 185462) | Groundwater microbial communities from aquifer - Crystal Geyser CG19_WC_8/21/14_NA (SPAdes) (version 2) | ecosystem: Environmental > Aquatic > Deep subsurface > Groundwater | place: USA...
AGGCTGCCGACCGGCGGCCGCACCGGCGTGACCGGCTCCCTGGACGAGCCGCTGCGCGCCCTCGCCGACCGGGTCGCGCCGCAGCTGTCCGGCGGCCCGGTGCTCGTCCTCGGGACGGAGGAGCTCATGTGGGGGCCGCTTCGGCTCGCCGCGCTGCTGGGGGGCCTGCTGCCGGGAGCCGTGCGCTACCAGTCGACGACCCGCAGCCCGGTGCTGCCGGCGGACCTGCCCGGCTACGCCGTGCGCCGCGCGGTGCTGTTCCCCGCCCCCGACGAGCCGGGGCGCACCTCGCGGCTGCACGGGCTGCCGGACGCGCCGTACGCCGACGTCGTGGTCGTGGTCGACACCCCGGCGCAGGCGGCCCGCCCGCTCGCCGAGGCGCTGCGGCCGTGGGCGCGCGAGCGCGTGCTGGTCGTCGAGCTGTGAGCGCGCCCACCGCCGGCCCGGGCTTCTCCTCGTACGACCCCACCGAGTGCACCTGGCTGCTCACCGACCTCTCGCACGTGGAGCTCGAGGTCGCCACCGAGGACCGTGAGGAGCTCATCCAGGGCGGCCGGCACTACGCGGAGATGCTCCCCGTGGAGTACCAGCCGGACGAGGCCTACACGGCGCTGTTCGGCAAGGCGCTCGCCGCGTCGGCGCAGCGGCTGGCCCTCGCGGTCGGGCTCGTCGGCGACCTCGTGCTCGACGAGGCCCGCGCGCTGGGGGTCGACCCCGTGCTCGTCTCGCTGGCCCGCGCGGGGACACCTGTCGGGATCCTGCTGCGCCGCTGGCTGGCGCACGCCCACGGGGTGCAGGCGCCGCACTACGCGATCTCGATCGTGCGCGGCCGCGGGATCGACCGGGTGGCCGTCGAGCACGTGCTCGCCCGCCACCCCGCGCAGGCCGTGCGCTTCGTCGACGGCTGGACCGGCAAGGGCGCCATCGCGCGCGAGCTCGCGGTCGCCGTCCGCGACTGGCCGGGGCTGGACCCGCGGCTCGCCGTGCTGGCCGACCCCGGCGCGTGCACCGACCTGTACGGCACCCGCGACGACTTCCTCATCCCGTCGGCGTGCCTGAACTCCACCGTCTCGGGCCTGGTGTCCAGGACCGTCCTGCGGTCCGACCTCATCGGGCCGGGCATGTTCCACGGGGCCAAGCACTACGCCGAGCTCGCGCCCGCGGACGTGTCGGGGGAGTTCCTCGACGCGGTGTCGGAGCAGTTCCCGGCGGTGGCCGCGCAGGTGGCGCGGCAGCGGGGGGCCCACCGCGCGGCGGACCGGGCGCCGACCTGGGCGGGCTGGGCCGCGGTCGAGCGGATCGCCGCCGAGCACGGCATCACCGACGTCAACCTGGTCAAGCCCGGTGTCGGGGAGGCCACCCGGGTGCTGCTGCGGCGGGTGCCCTGGCAGGTGCTCGTCCGGCCCGACCGCGCCGCCGACCTCGAGCACGTCCTGCTGCTCGCCGAGCAGCGCGGGGTGCCGGTCGTCGAGCGGCCCGACCTGCCGTACACCTGCGTGGGGCTGATCAAGCCCGTCCCCCGGTGAGGACGGCGCTGGTCGCCGTCGACCTGGACCAGACCGTCGTCTACAGCCGGCGCTCGGCCGGCGACGCCGGGCCGTCGGTCGTCGTCGAGCACCTCGACGGCGAGCCGCTGTCGTCCATGACCACCGGCGCCGTGGCTGCGTACGAGCTGCTGGCCGCCCGGCACTGCGTCGTGCCCGTCACGACCCGCACGGTGGCGCAGTACGAGCGGATCGCCCTGCCGGTGCGCGCGCCGCACGCGGTCTGCGCCAACGGCGGGGTGCTGCTCGTCGACGGCCGGCGCGACGCGGACTGGGCCGCCTGGGTGGCCGAGGTGTGCACCGCGTCCGCGCCGCTGGGCGTCGTGGAGCAGCTGCTGCGCCGGGCGGAGGGCGAGGACTGGGTGCGGCTGGTCCGCACCGCCGAGGACCTGTTCGGCTACCTCGTCGCGCAGTCCCGCGAGCAGATCCCGCCGGACTGGCTGGCCCGGCTGACCGCCGAGCTGGACGCGGTGGGCTGGGGCGTGTCGGTCCAGGGCCGCAAGGTCTACGCGGTGCCCGCGGGCCTGTCCAAGGCCAGCGCGGTCGAGCGGCTGGCGGGGCTGCTCGGGGCGGACGTGCTGCTCGCGGCCGGGGACAGCCTGCTCGACCGGCCGCTGCTCGAGCTGGCCGCGTCCTCGGGCGGCGCCGCGGTGCGCCCGGCCCACGGCGAGCTGCACGAGCTGGGGTGGGACGGCGCGCACGTCACCGCCGCCACCGGTGCGCGCGCCGGCGAGGAGCTGCTGGGCTGGCTGACGGCGCAGGCCGACGCGCGGGTGCGCTGACCCGGCGCCCTAGTCCGCGGAGCCGCTGAAGATGCCCCCGAGGCCGCCGCCGGTCTTGCGGTCGCCCGCCCCCGCGTTCTTGGCGAGCGCCTTGGCGAGCGCGTCGATCGTCATGCTCTGCAGGATCACCCGCCCGTCGCCCTCGAGCGTCGCCTGCGACAGGCCCTCGCCGCCGAACGCCGCGTTCATGAGGCCCGCGCGGTCCAGGCCGCCGACCCGCTCCACCCCGTACCGGATCCTGTCGCCCTCGAAGGCGACGATGCAGCCGGTGTCGACGTACAGCTTCCCGCCGTACTCCGCCGGGTTGATGTCGATGAAGTTGCCCGCGCCCGCGATGAACAGCGTCCCGCCGGTCTCGGAGGTGAACTTCTCCAGCACGAAGCCCTCGCCGCCGGCGAAGCCCGTGCGGAGCCCGCCGAAGGCCACGTCGAAGCGGACCGTGCCCTCCGCGCCGACGAACGCGTCCTTCTCGGCCAGCCAGGTCTGGCCGGGCCGGACCTCCAGGGCGCGCATCTCGCCGGGCAGCACCCCGGCGAGCGCCACCAGGCCGTCGCCGCCGCGGGTGGTGAAGTGCTGGAAGGCGAAGGACTCGCCCGCTGCCATCCGCTTGCCGGCCTCGAGGGCCCCGCGCAGCAGCCCGCCCATGCCGCCGCCCGCGCCCTGGGACGTCGGCTGGGACAGCCGGGTCTCCATCGTGACGTCCGCGGACCGGAACAGGAACTTGCCCGCCTCGCAGAACAGCACCTGCCCGGGGGTCAGGGTGCACACGACCATCTGCATGGCGTCGCCGACGACCTGGTGCTGCAGCACGGGGACCTCCTGCTCGGGGACTGTCCACTGTCGCAGCACCCGGGCGGGCAGACTGCGCGGGTGACCGTGCAGCTGGTGGCCCGCAGCCGGGTCCCGCCGTTCCGGCTCAACAACCTGCAGGTCGCGCTGCTCGCCGGGGCGCTGCTCGCGGTGGACGCCCCGGACCGGGACCTGTTCGCGCCGCGGTCGTACGTGCCCTCGCAGGTCTGCTCCACCTGGTCCGAGCGGCTGTTCCCCGCCCTGTCGGACCTGGTGCTCGTCGAGCTGTGGGACCCGCAGCGGGCCCAGCTGCGGCCGCGCGCGGTCGTGCGCGCCCCCGTGTCGCTGGAGCGCGGGCACCGGCCGCGCCGGCCCCCTGACGCCGACCCGTGGGCCGGGCTGCCCCCGCTGCACGAGCGGACCGGGGTCATGGAGACCCCGCTGGGGCCGCTGCTGCTCGACCTGGCCAGCTGGTTCGCGACCTGCGCCGGCTGCTCGGTCGACCCGGGCTGAGCCCTCGCCCCTCTGCTCCCCGGTGATCCAGGGCGCCGCGCTGCTGCCAGGGCGACACCGGGACGCCCTGGATCACGCAGGCGAGCGCACCGCCCGGCGACCGTCTCGCGCGAGCGTGCTCTAGCGCTGGGTGGAGCCCAGGACCCGGTCGTCGTCCTCGACCGGCACCTCGGGCCGGCGCTTGCGCTCCGCGATGGAGCTGACCAGCGCCGCGGCGATGAAGGCGACGCCGGTGAGCCCGGTGACGACCTCGGGGATGTCGTACTCGACCGACGCCAGCATGATCAGCGCCAGCAGGCCGATGGCCCAGTGCGCGCCGTGCTCGAGGTAGACGTACTCCGACAGCGTGCCCGCGCGCACCAGGTAGATCGTCAGGGAGCGGATCCAGAAGGCGCCGATGCCGAGGCCCAGCGCGATGACGAGGACCTCGTTGGAGATGGCGAAGGCGCCGATGACCCCGTCGAAGGAGAACGACGCGTCCAGGATCTCCAGGTAGAGGAACGAGAAGACGCCGGCCTTGAACACCGTGCTGGTCATCCCGCCGGAGCTCGGGGCGGCGTCGAGCTCGCCGGACTCCTCGCGGGCCTCCATCGAGTCCTCGAACAGGCCGTCCAGCCCGTTCACGAGCAGGTACGTGAGCAGCCCCGCGATGCCCGCCACGAGGACCGTGACCTTGTCCTCCTCGGCGGCGATGCTGTGCATGACGTACAGGCCGACGAGGGCGAGCACCACGGACAGCTGGTCGAGCTTGCCGATCTTGTGCAGGGGCCTCTCCAGCCAGGTCAGCCAGAAGATGTCGCGCTCGGTGTCGAGCACGAAGTCCAGGAAGATCATCAGCAGGAACGTGCCGCCGAAGGCGTAGATCGCGGCCTCCGCGCTCGCCAGCTCCTCGCCGTAGCGCGCGGCGTCGTTCAGCGCGAGGTCGACGACGTTGCCGAGCGACTCCCCGGTGGTGATCGACACGATGAGGATCGGCAGCAGCAGGCGCATGCCGAACACCGCGATGAGGATGCCGACGGTCAGGAACAGCTTCTGCCAGACGGGGTGCATCCGGTTCAGGACCTTGGCGTTGACGACCGCGTTGTCGAAGGAGAGCGAGATCTCCAGGACGCCCAGGATGAGCACGGTGAAGGCGGTCGCCGGGCCGCCGAAGCCCACGGCGAGCCCGAGGGCGACGAGGGTGAGCCCCATCGCCCAGCCGAACGTGCGGATCATGCGGTCCTCTTCTCGGTGTGCCGAACGGGTGGACCGGGGAACAGGGCGCTGCGCGCCTGCCAGGTGCGGGCGGCCACCGCGCTGACCGGCGTGGCCGGCGCGGGAGGACGCAGCGTGGTCACGGTGTGCCCCGTCCCCGCGCTGCAGAACTGCGCGTAGCGCAGGAGCACGGGGGCGAGCGGCAGGTCGTACGCGCTCAGCTGCTCGCCGCGGCGCGCCCAGCTCAGGCCCGCCGGCGAGCCGGTCCGGTACACCGCCAGCGGGCGCAGCTCCCCGCCGCGCTCGGGCAGCGGGCGGCAGACGACCACCAGGTCGCCGAGCCCGTCGAACAGGACGCTCCCCCAGCGCTGCGCGAGCCAGGAGGGGACGTAGCCGTCGCGCACGAAGGCGAGATCGACCTGTGGCGCCTGCAGCGCGGTCAGGGACTGCCCGAGCAGGCCCCACAGCCGGTTGCTCAGCCCGAGGACGCCCCCGGTCAGTCGGTCAGTGCAGAACACACCCACGCGTCAGCACTCCGCGGTGGACGGGCCGCTGGGCTCAGAGCTGCTCGGGTCAGAGCTGCTGGGGCCGGGGCGCCGGGATGCCCGCGAGCAGCGCCTTGACCTCGGCCTCGCGGTAGCGGCGGTGGCCGCCGAGGGTGCGGATGGAGGTGAGCTTGCCGGACTTGGCCCAGCGGGTGACGGTCTTGGGATCGACGCGGAACATGCTGGCCACCTCCGCCGGGGTGAGCAGGGCCTCTGCTTCGTGGCTGCGCGAGCTCATGGCACGTCCTCTCGAAGCGGGCGGGAGTCCCGCTCGCGGTACACGCGCGCGGCTGCCCTCAGCCGCCGCTGTGACCTGTGGACCACGTCCAGGATAGACCCTGACGCCCGAAGCGCCGCTAATTGGCGCTCTCGACCGCCTGCAGCGCCTTCATCCGACCGCTCACGAGCGCGTACGCCGCCGCGGCCTGCTCGCCGTTGCCCTCGCCGAGCGCCTTGAGCGCCAGTGCGACGTCGCGCGCCGACTCGTCCGCCGCGAGCTCGTCGTCGTCGAGCAGGTGCACCAGGCCCCCGTAGTCCAGCTCCACCAGCGACAGCGGGTGGAACTCCTCGAGCCAGCGCCCGAGGTCCTCCACGCCGGCCGTCACCTGGCCCTCGTCGAGGGTCCGGCGCAGCACCGACAGCGCCCGCGCCCCGCGCCGCCGGGCCCGCGACATGGCCGTCCGGTACACCAGCGAGCGTGCCGTGCGCCGACCGGGCGGGGCTCCCGCGGCGCCCGCGGGGGTGCCCGGCCGCGCCACGCGCTCCGCGGCGTCGACCAGCACGAACCAGCGCAGCGGCACCTGCCACGTGCTGCTCAGCACGTGCGAGCGGCGGTCCGGGTGCCGCTCCTGCCAGCGCTCGAGCTGCTCCTCGGCGGCCTCCGCCGCTGCGCGCGGCGCGAACGCGTCGGCGAGCTCGTCCGGAAGCTCGGCGCGGAAGTCCAGCAGCGCCTCCCACGAGCGCAGCCCGGTGCGCCACGGGCAGACGAGCGTCGCGCCGTCCACCTGGGTGACGTACGCGTGCTCGGCCAGCTGCGGCAGCACCGCCGGCGGCAGACCCGCGAGCGCCCGCAGGCCGGCCTCGCGCTCCAGCTCCGGGCCGTGCTCGGTGCCGGGGGTCGAGCCCGCCGCCGCGTACGCCTCCCAGTGCCGGCGCTCGTCGTCGGGGAACGCGGCCAGCGGCTCGTACACGCGCAGCTGCGCCACGTACGCCTCCATGGGTCCATGCTCCCACGCGGGCCGCTCCCGGTCGGCGGCAGCAGGAGCCCGGCGGCTCGCGCGGGACCGCCCGGCAGGGCAGGATGCACGGTGTGAGCGCCGCCGTCTGGCTCGTGGCCGCGGTGCTCCTGTGCGCGGGCGAGGTGCTCTCGCTGGACCTCGTCCTGCTGATGCTCGGCGCGGCGGCGGGCGTGACCGCCGCGGCGGCCCTGGTCGCCGACGACCTGCTCCCGCAGCTCGTGGTGTTCGGCGCCACGGCGCTGCTGCTGCTCGCCGTCGTGCGGCCGGTCGCGCGCCGGCACCTGCTGCCGAGGACGGCGCTCCCGGCGGGCAACGAGCGCCTGGTGGCCCGCGCGGCCCGCGTGGTGCAGCACGTCGGCGCCGACAGCGGGCAGGTACGGCTCGACGGCGAGCTCTGGCGGGCCCGCCCGTACAACGCGGGCCTGGAGCTGCCGCCCGGCACCACCGCCGTCGTGGCCTCGGTCGAGGGCGCGACCCTGCTGGTCTATCCCGAGGAGCTGCCCCCGTGACCGCCACCATCGTCGCCGGCGTCCTGGTAGCGCTGGTCGTGCTGCTGCTGGTCCGCACCGTGCGGGTCGTCCCGCAGGCCAGCGTGTACGTGATCGAGCGGCTGGGCCGCTTCAGCCGCATCCTGGATCCCGGCATCCACCTCGTCGTGCCGGTGCTGGACAAGGTGCGCGTGAAGGTCGACATCCGCGAGCAGGTCGTCGCCTTCCCGCCGCAGTCGGTCATCACCCGCGACAACCTCGTCGTCGGCATCGACACCGTCATCTACTACTCGCCCACGGACGTGGCGGCTGCGACGTACCAGATCGAGGACTACGTCGCCGCGATCGAGCAGCTCGTCGTGACGACGCTGCGCAACGTCGTCGGCGGGCTGGCGCTGGAGGAGGCGCTGACCGGGCGCGACCACATCAACAGCCAGCTGGCGACCGTGCTGGACGAGGCGACCGGCAAGTGGGGCATCAAGGTCAACCGGGTGGAGATCCGCGGCATCGAGCCGCCCGCGACCATCCGGGACGCCATGGAGCAGGCGATGCGCGCCGACCGCGGCAAGCGCGCCGCGATCCTCACCGCCGAGGGCCAGCAGCAGTCGGCCGTGCTGTCCGCGCAGGGCGAGAAGCAGGCGGCGGTGCTGCGCGCGGAGGCCGCCGCGCAGGCCTCCGTGCTGGCCGCAGAGGGCGAGAAGCGCGCCCGGGTGCTGCGCGCCGAGGGCGAGGCGCTCGCGATCGCCACCGTCGTCGCCGCCATCCAGGAGGCGCACGTCGACGAGACCGTGCTGGCGTACCAGCAGCTGCAGCTGCTCCCGCGGCTCGCGGAGGGCTCGGCGAACAAGGTCTGGTTCGTGCCGACGGACGTCGCCGGTCACCTCGAGCAGGCCCGCAGGCTGCTGAGCGGGGCGGACGGGGCGACGCGCCCGACCGGGGGATCCGCACCGCTGCCCCGCGAGGGGTGAGTCCGCGCTCACTAGGCTCCCGGGCGGGGCACACCTCCCCCGATCCGGGCCGGTCCTCACCAGGTCCCCGGCCACGAGCACAGGAGCCGTACATGGGCGTCTTCGACCGCACCGACCACCTGTCCGGAGCAGGCCACGAACAGGTGGTGTTCTGCCAGGACCCCGAGTCGGGACTGCGGGCGATCATCGCCGTGTACTCGACCGCCCTCGGGCCCGCGCTCGGCGGGACCCGGTTCCACCCGTACGCCAGCGAGGACGCGGCGCTGACGGACGTGCTGGCGCTGTCGCGGGCGATGGCCTACAAGGCGGCGGTGGCCGGGCTCGACCTCGGCGGCGGCAAGGCCGTCATCCTCGGCGACCCGTCGGTGGACAAGACCGAGCCGCTGCTGCGGGCGTACGGGCGGATGGTGCAGTCGCTCGGCGGCCGCTACTACACGGCCTGCGACGTCGGCACGTACGTGCGCGACATGGACGTGATCGCCCGCGAGACGGCGTACGCCACCGGGCGCTCGCCGCAGGAGGGCGGGGCCGGTGACAGCGCGGTGCTGACGGCGTTCGGCGTCTTCCAGGCGATGCGCGCGGCGGCCGAGCACACCTGGGGCACGCCGACGCTGAGCGGCCGCCGGGTCGGCGTCGAGGGCGTCGGCAAGGTCGGCTCGCACCTCGTCGAGCACCTGCTCGAGGACGGCGCGCGGGTCGTGGTCAGCGACGTGAGCGACGAGGCGGTGCAGCGGGTCCGCGCGGCGCACCCGCTCGTCGAGGCCGCGGACGTCGACGCGCTGCCGACCTCGGACCTGGACGTCTACGCCCCGTGCGCGCTCGGCGGGGCGCTCACCGACGAGGTCGTGGACGCGCTGAAGGCGGCGGTGGTCTGCGGCGCGGCCAACAACCAGCTGGCCCACCCGGGCGTGGAGGCCGCGCTGGCCGACCGCGGCATCCTCTACACGCCCGACTACGTCGCCAACGCCGGCGGCCTGGTGCAGGTCGCCGACGAGGCGCTGCACTCCTCCTCGGGTGGGTTCCGGTTCGAGCGGGCCCAGGCCCGCGCGACGACCATCTACGACACGACCCTCGCGGTGTTCCGCAGCGCGGACGCCGAGGGGGTGCCGCCCGCCGTGGCGGCCGACCGCCTCGCGGAGCGCCGGATGGCCGACGTCAGCCGGCTGCGCTCGGTGTACCTCCCGGGCTGAGCCGGGCGGGGGGGCGCGTCCCCCCGCTCGGCCGCCCCGAGGTGTCCCGCGCGCACCGAGCCTGTAGCCTGCTGAGCAGAGACCGACGCTCGCGCCGCGTCCGCACCACCCTTTCCCGTTCCACTGCCCGGGGCGCGCTGCCCCGACGTCCTCGAGGGGGTCGAGCCATGGGGCGCGGCCGTGCCAAGGCGAAGCAGACCAAGGTCGCTCGCGAGCTCAAGTACGGCGGGCCCGGCTTCGAGGTCGACCGTCTGAAGGCGGAGCTGGCGGGCGAGACGCCCAGCCCCTTCTCCTCCCTCGCGCCGGCTGCGGCCGACGAGGACGAGGACGACGACCCGTACGACCCGGACGCTCCCGCTCGCTGACGGGGCAGCGGCCGCGAGGCCGTACGGCTGCGGCGCAGTGCCTGCCGTACGCGCACGGATCGGCCCCGTACGCACACAGAGCTCGCTGGCCGTCCGGCGGCTGACCCTGCTGGCCGTCCGGCGGCGGACCCGGCTGGCACTGCGAGCGGAGCCTGCTGCTCGAGGCTGGCGGACCTCGGGGTCTGCATTTGCGCCTGCGGCTCCTCGGCGTGCACCGAGCTCAGCCGACACACTCATGATCCAGGGCGCGTAGTTGCTGCCCCAGCAACAGCAGACCTCCCTGGATCATGACAGTGTGGGGGTGCTCCAAGCGCCGGATGCCGGCCGTCCGACCTCGGCGCCCCCGCCCTCATGATCCAGGGCGCAGAGCTGCTGCCCCAGTGACAGCAGACTCCCCTGGATCACGCCGGCGGGAGGCACCAGCCGAGGGGGCGCCCTTGGGGGGCCGGATGCCGGCCGTCCGACCTCGGCGCCCCCGCCCTCATGATCGAGGGCGCGTAGTCGCTGCCCCAGCAACAGCAGACTCCCCTGGATCACGCCGAGGGGGTACGCAGCAGCGGGGTGCGCCGCGCGGCTGGCGGGGGCCTACCAGGGCACCCCTACCAGGGCACCCAGGCGGGGTCAGGCGGGGTGCGCGCCGACCAGGCTGACCGCGCCGTCGCCGCCCGCGACGACCTGCCCGAGCACCCACGACGGGACGTGCCGCGCCGTCAGCACGGCCAGCGCCCGGTCGACGTCGCCGGGAGCGAGCACCGCGACCATGCCGACGCCCATGTTGAACGTCCGCTCCATCT
>Ga0210040_10010826_pt1 | contig 10410 bp, 11 predicted proteins | sample CryGeyCG12114_NA_FD_185462 | JGI IMG/M metagenome (GOLD analysis project Ga0210040, IMG submission 185462) | Groundwater microbial communities from aquifer - Crystal Geyser CG19_WC_8/21/14_NA (SPAdes) (version 2) | ecosystem: Environmental > Aquatic > Deep subsurface > Groundwater | place: USA...
GCAGATGGTGAGCAAGTAGCATGGGGTTTTGAAAAAGTTGCCTGTGCTAATAGCTCCGTTGCCTTACAGTTTGTCCGTCATAAACAGTTAAGCGCCTGTACGTTTCCAGCTTAAATCCGGTAAGCAGTTGGTGAACAAGTGTAGCGGGTTCTTCAGGCAAATAGGCGGAGAGCCGCAGATACAACACACCTTGCTCCGGCTTATGATTGTGTTTAAAAATCAGCTCGCCGTAATCACGATCAAAGGTTAGAATGAGGCGTTGCTCCCTTTCCGCCGTTTCCATCACCGATGTGTCGGTAATGCCCGGATCGTCCTCACCAATGGAAGTAATGTCGTATCCGAGTTTTCGTAACAGTACGACGCTTGCCTTAGGAAAATTTTCGTTGGCAAGAAGCTTCACTGCGCTGTTTTTTTAAACGCACCAACAAAAAGCCCGTCCCGCATACAGTCATGAATATAGGTGAAAAGAGCTTTTAAGCTCTCTGTTGTCAGGCGTGGGTAATTGTCTAAGATTTGCTGTTCGGTCCAGCCTTGTGCGAACAGGCCAACCAGATGCTCTACAGAAATGCGGGTGCCTTTTATAGTGGGTTTCCCTAAAAGCACCTCATCATCCGTTACAATATAATCCTGCCAATTCATACTGCTAAATTACGAATTTCAGCAACGGGAAAGGTGGCGTGCCTAACGTTCAGTGTGTCGATATTAGTTTGGAGAACATGATTGTGCAAATAGTAAGCAGTTAATATAAATTTTTGAAAAAGGTTGCAGGTAATGTCGAAGTGCTTTGCAAAGTGGTGGCACTCTGCTTTGCATCAGCTTAAATTTATTTATTTACAAATGATGAATAGAACTACTACTGTCCAAAGCTGGTTTGTCAGCCATCATTTGCAAAGTGGATGTTAGCTGTATTTTATTCATCATTTGTATTTTGGTTGTCGCTATCTGTAAGAAGTTTGATAATATCTAAGCCAGTTTGTCCAACTGTTTTGACTGCTTCCATTGATTTTTCTACAACTTCAATATTTTTCAATGTCCTTTCGTACGAGGATTTTACTTGCTTCTTTTCATTCTTGTTTTCTTCTGTGTCTTCAGACTTTAATATTTCTGGTTCTTGAATTTCAGGCGGTGTGATTTCTATAGTCATTCCATTATCAATACACTTAGCAACATAAGTTACATGCCCTTTCATTGCAATCTTTAATTCATTAAGCCTTCCATCTTCAATTTTTTTAGTTGCAAATTCTTTAACAATGTCTGTTACAATCTTATCAATCTCTTTATTGAATATCTCTTTCTCTTGTTTTTCTATGTTCTTTTGTTCTGTCGTGGTTACCCCTAAGTCTTTAAGCTTTTGCCTGGTATTTCTGATTTCTATTATGTTCCTATATAGTTTAATTACTCTTTCAATCACAATAGCAAGACAGGCTGCAATTGAAGGTGAGTTATCAATAAAAAACTGTAAAGAACCATTACTAATAAAATCTAACTTGGTATCCTCAATCTCTTCATCATTTAGCTCCTTTAATGTTTTAAAAATCTTGTCCCATTTATTTAGTTCTTTAGTTACGTTGACAATCTTATTATCAGTCATTTCTTTAGGCATGAGTAGCCCAATTTCAAATGTATCGTCATTATGATAGTAAGGGTCGATATTTAGCTTGTTTAAATTGTCTTTAGTGTTTTTTACTACTTCACTAAATTCGGTTCTGGTCTGAACATATTTTTGCAAATCAGTTGCTGTCTTCTGAATGTTAAAAGAATTCTCCTTTAAGATTGCATCAATTCTACCAAGAGCAAACTTTCCATAATATTCAAGTCCACCTATTTTCTCCATTATTTCAAGGTTGCTCGGAGAGTATTTGTTTACAATACTTTCAGTAAGTAGTTCTCTCAATTTTTGGTTTGCCTCTGAAATCAGAGAAGATTGGTTAGAGCTAATGTAATTTATGAGGTTATTTAAGGTGTTAGTAACTTCCTTGCTATTTTGCTCTCGGTTTAAATCACTTAAAACATTCATCAGTTTTTCTGCATCCATGTTATGAAATTTACAGCTAACACTAAAATAGCAGACACTATTCAGATCGCCAAAAACAAGTAACTAATTATCATAATAATCTATCGTTTTCGGGGTTGTCGATCTCGCCATTACAAACTTTTTCAAAACCCATATCGTGCAATCTGTTTTTAAATCTGCGAAAAACTGTGATTACTTTTGCGATTCCATGAAATACACGCAAACCACACTCAACAAACTGGAAAAGCTGATTGAAGAAACCGGCTATATCGTTCGTTTTGAGCGCGGCAATTTTCAAAGCGGCTTTTGTATTTTGGAAGAACGCAAAGTGGTCGTGCTTAATAAATTTCTCCAACTCGAAGGCAAGATCAATACGCTCATTGATTTGCTGCCGCAACTGCAGATTCAGCCCGACGCCTTATCACCTGAAAGCAAAAAAGTATTCGACGATGCCATAGCGCGCGTGCAAAGCGCCGGCAATGAATAAATAATAAACCCGTTCGGCTTCGCGGTTTTACATTTGCGCTGTGCAGCACCCTCCCCTCAAAATCACGTTCCTCGGCACCGGCACCAGCACCGGCATTCCCATGATTGGCTGCCATTGCGCCGTGTGCACTTCTACCGATGGCCGTGACAAGCGGCTGCGCACCAGCATTTTAGTAGAGTCGGCCACAACAACCATTGTGGTAGATACAACGCCGGATTTTCGCTACCAAATGTTGCGGGCAAAGGTGGAAAAGCTCGATGCCGTGCTGTTCACGCATCCGCACAAAGACCATATTGCCGGGCTGGATGATGTGCGCGCTTTTAATTTTTTTCAGCACCGCGCTATGCCCATTTATGCCAACGATTTAACGACGGAAGGGCTGCTGCGCGAATTTGGTTATGCCTTTGCGCAAAAGCGTTATCCCGGCGTTCCCAATCTTGATCTTAAACCCATTACGCTGGAGCCGTTTGCCATTGGTGATATTTTTATAACACCCATACTGGTATGGCACCTCAAGATGCCGGTGTTTGGCTTTCGCTTTGGGCCTTTTACCTACATCACCGATGCCAACCGCATTGATGACAGCGAACTGGATAAAATCCGCGGCAGTAAAACCGTTGTGCTGAATGCATTGCGCAAAGAAGATCATATTTCGCATTTTACATTGGGCGAAGCTATTAAAACCGTTCAGGGTTTAGCGGCTCCAACGGCTTATTTCACGCACATCTCGCACCAGTTGGGCCTGCATCACGTTACCGAAAAAGAATTGCCGGCGGGTATGCACCTGGCGTACGACGGCCTGGTTGTGCATGTGGCTTAGTTGCTGTACTTTAACGCTGCATTTGGCCAAAACGGCCTACTTTGCGCACCTTAAATGCTTGTTCCCTATATGAACTTTCAAAAAAGTGAGATTACCCTTCAGGTAGCACAGATTGCCCGCGACTTTGCCCAGCAGCACATTAAGCCCCATGTAATGGAATGGGATGAAAGCCAGGAATTTCCAACGCCCATCTTTAAACAACTTGGCGAACTGGGTATGATGGGCGTACTGGTGCCCGAACAATACGGTGGCGCTGGCTTATCGTATTTTGAATACAAAACCATTATTGAAGAAATTGCCAAAGTAGATGGCTCCATTGGTTTGAGCGTCGCTGCCCACAATTCGCTTTGTACGGGTCATATCCTGTTGTTTGGAAATAACGAACAAAAGGAACGCTGGCTGCCAAAGCTGGCTACGGCCGAATGGATTGGCGCCTGGGGCCTGACGGAACCCAACACCGGCTCCGATGCCGGCAATATGCAATGCACGGCCACAAAAGAAGGCGACAACTGGATCATCAACGGCACCAAAAACTGGATTACGCACGGGCGCAGCGGCGATGTAGCCGTGGTGATTTGCCGTACCGGCGAACCACGCGCCAAAAACAACGCAACGGCGTTTGTAGTGGAGCGCGGCACAAAAGGCTTTAGCGGTGGTAAAAAAGAAAACAAATTGGGCATGCGCGCAAGCGAAACCGCTGAAATGATTTTTGATGCCTGTGTTATTCCGGATAGCAATCGCTTAGGTGATGTAGGGGATGGTTTTAAACAAGCCATGAAAGTGCTGGATGGCGGCCGTATCTCGATTGCATCGCTTTCGCTTGGCATTGCCAAAGGCGCGTATGAAGCGGCGTTGCAGTATTCGCAGGAGCGGCATCAATTTGATAAACCCATATCGTCATTCCAAGGGATTTCGTTTAAGCTGGCCGATATGGCTACGGAGATTGAAGCGGCGGATTTATTAACCTTGTCTGCCTGCGATTTAAAAACCCGCGGCGAAAGCGTAACCAAGCTGGGCGCAATGGCAAAATACTACGCCAGCGAAGTGGCCGTAAAAGTAGCGAATGATGCGGTGCAGATTTTTGGCGGTTATGGCTACACAAAAGACTTCCCCGTAGAAAAACATTACCGCGATGCCAAGTTGTGTACCATTGGTGAAGGCACATCCGAAATTCAAAAACTGGTGATTTCGCGTGAGGTGTTGAAGTGACCTCACCCCGGCCCTCTCCAAAGGAGAGGGAGCATGAAGCAGACACTAACTTTTTCAAAAGCCCATACTGTAAAAAAGCATCTGGTTTATGCAGATGCTTTTTTATTAAAAAAGATTGCAGAAATAATTGGATGATGAGCCTGTGCTCCCTCTCCTTTGGAGAGGGCCGGGGTGAGGTTCTTAATTCCAAAGCTTTAGCAACAGGATCAAAATACCATAAACTACACTTAATGCAAAAATGCCTTTTGCCGTTTGATCGCGATTGGTGTTGATGTAGTACGTAAACAGGGCAATATTACCTACCAGGCACCACGCGCCAAAGAACGTAATCAGCCGGTTCTCCTGAAAGAAAAGGGTGCTGAAATCCCCGAAATCATAACTGGAAAACCGCGCTAAGTAAATACCAAAGAAGATGACCAGCGGCGCCAGGAAACCTAATGCCAGTCCCAGTTTCAAATTATCCTTCAGCAGAAAAAATGTTCCAGTCTTTTTCAAGTTGCGCTTTTAATTTATAGTGAGTTAAATCAAATTGTACCGGCACCACGCTTACATACTTATTGGCCAGCGCCCAAACATCGGTATCGGTGCCTTCATCAAAGTTTACAAACTCGCCGGTAAGCCAATAATATTTACGGCCGTGCGGGTCGGTACGTTCCAGAAAATCTTCTTCATACTTGGCGTATGCCTGGCGGCAGATTTTGATTCCTTTTATTTCATCCGCTGCGGCAATGGGAATGTTTACATTCAGCACCGTATGTTTTTCCGGTATAGCTTGCAACAGTTGTTCTACAATGATGCGGGCATATTTGCGCGCGCCGCTGAAGTCGGCTTCAAGGCTGTAATCGAGCAGCGAAAAACCAATAGACGGAATGCTTTCAATCGCCGCTTCTACGGCTGCCGACATGGTGCCGGAATAAATAACATTGATGCTGTGATTGGCGCCGTGATTGATGCCGGAGATGCAGAGGTCGGGTTTTTTGTGCAGCACTTTATCTACTGCCAGTTTTACGCAATCTACCGGCGTGCCGGTGCATTGGTAGGCTTCGATGTCGAGGTTGTCAAAAAAATGGACTTTGTTCAAACGCAGCGGAACGCCAATGGTAATGGCGTGGCCCATGCCGGATTGCGGCTTGTCGGGCGCTACCACCACAATCTTTCCCAGGCCTTTTACCGCTTCTACCAGATTGCGGATGCCGGGCGCGGTAATGCCGTCATCGTTCGTAACTAAAATAACCGGTTCTTCTTTTGCCATAGGTATTGTTTACAGGGTGCAAAGGTGCATTGCTTTTACACAGCATCAAAATCCGGCTGTGCGCAGGCTTTCCATAACGTATGTTCGTGTGTTTATATTTGAACGGCGTCTAAACTTTTTCAAAACCTCATGCTTGAAATTCGGGCGGCAAGCTGTATGGATATTTGAAAAAGTTTTATCGGGCTTTTTTAGCAAGCCCTATATTTGAAATTGGCTTTATTAAAAACTATTTCTGCAGAAGCACACTTCTACATACAAGCAGTCATGAATTCATCCGGCAAGCGAACGGTTTTATTTTTAATGATTTGGTGTGGCTGCCTCTTTGCAAACAGCCAACGGAACGCGCCCACATTCAAGGTTATTTCGTTTTATACCGCTAAGCAGGATGCTGCGCATATCAGTTTTGTACACGAAGCGCATAAATGGTTTTCTGCTATGGGCAAACGCCACCGGTTTCAGTACGATTCTACCAACAATTGGGAGAACTTGAACGCGGCTTTTCTTTCGCAGTACCAGGTGGTGGTGTTTTTAGATACGCGGCCCGATAGTGCGGGGCAGCGCCTGGCATTTCAGCAATATATAGAAGGCGGCGGCGCGTGGCTGGGATTTCATTTTTCGGCTTTTGCGTTAACGCCGTCGGCTTATCCGCAAAACTGGAATTGGTACCATCAGCAATTTTTAGGTTCAGGTGAATATGTGTCGAATACGTGGCGGCCAACATCGGCAATATTGAAAGTAGAAGCTAAAAATCATCCGGCAATAAAGCACCTGCCAACGAACGTTACAGCGTCGCCAAATGAATGGTACCGTTGGCAAAACGATTTGCGGCTGAATGCCGATATTAAAATCTTGCTGGCTATCGATTCGGCAAGCTTTCCGTTAGGCACCGGCCCAAAGCCGCACGAAATCTGGCACAGCGGTTATTATCCCGTAGCGTGGACCAATGTAAAGTACAACATGATTTATTTGAACATGGGCCACAACGATATAGATTATGAAGGCGGCACTAACAAGGAACGCTCGGCCACATTTGGTAATAAACTCCAGGACAGATTGATTTTAAATGCGCTGTTATGGCTGGGACAAAAAGATCACCGTCAGCCCAACGCCGACTTAAAATAAAACACCGTACAACCGCACTTCATTAATATACGCTCCGTTCGTCGTTGTCAATTAATTGATTCGCCAGCGCGGCGTTATTAAACTCGCCTTTGTAATTAAGCACCTGCCGCAGCAGGTCATGAATGGTAATAACACCTATTACTTTGTCGGAATCGTTGCAGGCCAGCAGGTACCGTGTTTTGTGGAGGTTTATCATATTAATGCAATGCTCCACGCTGTCGGTTGGCTGCACAACAGGCACATCGGTAGTCATTACTTCCTGCACGGTGGTAGAGGAGGAGCTGCGGCCTTTTAAAATCACGTTACGGCTGTAATCGCGTTCGCTGAAAATACCTTTGTAGTCGTCGCCATTCATCACTATAAGGTAGCTCAGATTCACGCTGTTGAGCATATGCAGGGCATCAATCACCAGTTGGGCTGGGGCAATAATATTAAAAGGCTGAGGCTTACTTTCAAGAATGTCGCTTACCGTGCGCATGTTATTCCGGGTTTAGAGTATAAAAATAATTCACAAAGCATATTGACAACTGATTTTACGCAGTGCAATAGGGGCCAATTTACAAAATGTACGGTCAATAAATAAAAAAAGCCACTCTGTATACAGAGTGGCCGGTGACGCTTGATTACGTCATCAGATATTTTAATGGAGAAACCCGGTTAGGCGATACCAACCGAAGGTTTCCATGAATAATCTGCAGATGTCATGAATACCTCCTTTTTTTTGGTGAGCCATAAAGGTACGATGAAAATAGCTTTCAAAAAATGCCTGCAACCCAATTTTTTTCTTTTAGCATTTTCTTAAAAGCCAAAAGTTTTTCAAAAGCCCATGCCGTTTTTTTTACCGGATGCGCACCGCCGTGCCGCTGGCAATCACCATCAGCATGCTGCCGTTGGCGCCAATGGTTTCAAAGTCAAGATCAACGCCCACAACCGCGTTGGCACCCATGGTTTGTGCGCGCTGCACCAGCTCGGCCAGCGCGTTGCGGCGCGCTTCGTCGAGCACGCGCTCGTAGGTGGCGCTGCGGCCGCCAAAAAAATCGCGCAGGCCGGCAAAAATATCTTTGATCACATTGGCCCCGATGATGACTTCGGAGGAAACAATGCCTAAGTATTGCTCAATGGGACGGCCTTCGATGGCAGGCGTAGTGGTTGTTATCATGTGTTGTTTGGTTTGGGTAATTCAATGTAGGTTTTTCTTTGCCGGAATGCGCTGAAAAAGATTGGCTTATTCAAACTTTTTCAAAACCCCATGCAACAGTTTTAACGAATGCTGTATAAGAAATAAAGCAAGGCAACCGTTTCATTTTCCGGCGTTGCCTTCGGCTAAGTAAATCGGTTAAAACAATACAAACCCATTTTGCTTTAGCACAGGCTGCCTGTTTTTAAGTACGTTTGTCTTGCATAAAAAGCACAACATGAGAAAACTGTTTTTCACCGTATTGCTATCCCTTGCTTTTTTATTAAGAGCCGCTGCCGACGAAGGCATGTGGCTGCCTATGCTGCTGGGCCAGCAGGTGTACAACGATATGGTTCAAAAAGGACTGAAGCTTTCCAAAGATCAATTATGGAACATCAATAAAGCGTCGCTGAAAGATGCGATCGTAATTTTTGGAGGCGGCTGTACCGGAGAAATCGTAAGCGGCGAAGGCCTCATTTTTACAAACCACCACTGCGGCTACGGCACCATTGCCGGCGCCAGCACGGTAGAACACAATTACCTGCGCGATGGCTTTTACGCACGCAATAAAAGCGAAGAAATTCCGGCGCAAGGCTTGTCCGTACAGTTTCTCCTTCGTATTGACGATGTAACGGGCGAAGTAGAAGACTCACTGGGAAACCTGACCGGTGCCGAACGTGTGGCAGCGCAAAACCGCGTGCTTAGCCGCATCAACGCCCGCCTGAGCGACACGGCAAAAAGCATTGAAACGCGTGTGAGCCCGTTGTTTAAAGGCAACCAGTTTTTAGCGTTTGTGTACCAGCGTTACAAAGACATCCGGTTGGTAGGCGCGCCGCCGGAAAGCGTTGGCAAGTTTGGCGGCGACACGGACAACTGGGAGTGGCCGCGCCACACCGGCGACTTCTCCGTGTTTCGCGTGTATGCCTCAAATGGCCAGCCAGCGGCGTATGCCGCTTCTAACACGCCATTAAAGCCAAAATGGTTTCTGCCGGTTTCGCTTAAAGGCGTAAAAGAAGGCGATTTTTCTATGATCTGGGGCTATCCCGGCGGCACCAACCGCTATGAAACTTCCTATGGCGTGCAGCTGGCAACAGACATCAACAATCCAACACTGGTAAAGCTGCGCGACATGCGGCTGAAGTATATGTTTGAAGAAATGAAACGGGACCCGGCCGTAAAACTGCAACTCGCTTCCGACTATGCTTCCATTGCCAACTACTGGAAATTTTACGAAGGCGAAACAAAACAATTGCTGAAGTATGATGTATACGGCCAAAAGAAAAAAGCCGAAGCCGCCTTTGCAAAATGGGCAGCTGCCAAGCCGGAATACCAGAATTTGTTTACCGATCTGAGCGCGGCGTACGATGCGTGGCGCCCGTATGCAGCACATCGCGTCTATCTTAATGAAGGCATTTTCGGCTCGCCGCTATTAGCTTTTGCTGCCTCGTTGCAGCAAGTAGAAAATGCGATGGTAAAAGGCGGCACCACAACTGCCGATGTTCAAAAAGCTGTTGATGCGGCAACGGCTTCGCGGCAAAGCTTCCTGCAATCGTACAACCGCATATCCGACCAGAAAATTGTAAGTACGGTGCTGCAGATGTATTACAACGATATTCCGAAAGAGCAACAGCCGCAAGGCTTTTACACCGGCATCCGCAATCAATATGGCGCGTTGGACAATGCTGCAGCCTATGAAAAATTTGCCGCTGCACTTTTTCAAAACACCCTATTGCTCAGCGATGCTAAATGGGCGGCGTTTGCAAAAGCACCCGATGCAAACACCTTGCAGGACGATGCAGCATACAGCGTGGCCAGTACGTTTTTAAAAAATTACACCGGCAAATATTTACCGATGTACCAGCAGTTTGTAACGCGCGTAAACGAAGGCGGCCGCTTGTATCTGAAAGGCATCCTGGCGCAAAATACCGGCAAGCCCATGTACCCCGATGCCACGTTTACCATGCGCGTGAGCTATGGCAAAGTAGCCGACTATAAACCGCGTGATGCCGTGCAGTACGATTATGTAACAACCATGAAAGGCGTGCTGGAAAAATACAAACCGGGCGATTATGAATTTGATTTGCCGGCTAATTTGATTGCCCTGGCACAGAAGAAAGATTTTGGTCAATATAAGGACGCGCGCACGGCCGATTTGGTCGTTGGTTTTATTACAACCAACGATATTACCGGCGGTAACTCCGGTTCTCCGGTTATTAACGGCAATGGCGAATTAATTGGCCTGGCCTTCGATGGCAATTACGAAGCGCTGAGTCATAAAATTCAATTCGACAAAGATTTGAACCGCACCATTTGTGTGGACATCCGCTAT
>Ga0210040_10010827_pt1 | contig 10408 bp, 5 predicted proteins | sample CryGeyCG12114_NA_FD_185462 | JGI IMG/M metagenome (GOLD analysis project Ga0210040, IMG submission 185462) | Groundwater microbial communities from aquifer - Crystal Geyser CG19_WC_8/21/14_NA (SPAdes) (version 2) | ecosystem: Environmental > Aquatic > Deep subsurface > Groundwater | place: USA...
TAAAAATTTAGGAATTTCTAAAATCCTGATTCTCTTTTAGCTGTTGCTTATAATTCCTAATTGTTTCCAGAATCTCCGGATAGTTTTGCGCTTGTTATTGATTTCTGATGTACATGAACCAAGTTGCAATGTTATACCGAACAAGTAAAAAACAGTTTTTTCTCTACTTTCTGCTGAACCGGATAAAGCTGCTGTTAGAAAATTGCGGGTGGTTAAGGCTAAAGTTATTGCTACTAATTGTTGTAGTAAATACTTTACTGGTCCAAAATAGCCAGGCCCAATCCTTAAACCTGAACCAGGCACTGGAAGCGGGCGTAACCAACTATCCATTTATCAAAGCCAAGCAGGCCGAAGTAAAAAGTGCGGCGCAAAAAGTAAAAACGGCCCGCACAGAATATTTACCGGCTTTAACCGGCCAGCACCAATACACTTACGCTACTAATAATAGTGTAACCGGTTCTTATTTCCCGAACGAAGGCACGGCGCTTTCACCTTCCGGCGGTATCCGGGCCGATAATATTTACGAACCGGTTTTCGGCAGCTTTACTTCGGCTTTGCTGGACTGGAAAATCATCAATTTTGGTAAAGTGGCCGCCAATGTAAACGTAGCCAAAGCCGGTGCTGCTACCGCTGCTTACGACTACGAAAACAGAGTTTTTCAGCATAAAATTAAAATTATTGATGCTTACCTGGCTTTGCTGGCCACGCAAAAAATACACGAAGTACAGCAATATAATGTGGAGCGGGCGCGAATTTTTGAGCAAACTATTCGGGCTTCAGTAATATCGGGTTTGCGGCCGGGCGTAGATAGTGCTTTAGCGAAAACCGAACTGATAAAAGCTAATTTATTATTACTGGAAAGCGAACGCAACCAAAAAGCGCAATTGTACCGGTTGGCCGAACTGACTGGTAAAATCCAGGAGTTGTCCGTAGATTCCATGCAATTTTTTACGGCTTTGCCGGCGGAGTTGAACTATCAGCCGGAAAGTTTATTGCAAACGCCGGTACTACGCTTGTTTAAATCGCAGGAAGATTTAAGCCGGTTGCGGTCAACGGCTATCCGGCGGTCGTTTTACCCGTCTATTTCCTTTATTGGTTCGGCGTGGGCGCGGGGTTCGGGTGTATCTAATAAAGACGATAGTTATCGCACCGATTTTGCCAGCGGCACGCAGTACCAGGTATATAATTACTTGTTAGGTGCGGCAATCCGGTGGAATTTTACCAATTATTTCCGGGTACGCCACGATTATATAAGCGAAAAGTACCAGGCCGAACGGTTTAACCAGCTTTACCAGGAACAACAATTGCAACAGGAACGGCTGCTGAAAGAATCGGATTTGCAGTTTAAGCTGGCGCTGGAGCAAGCCCGCCTGGCCCCGGTGCAATTACAAACGGCGCAAACCGCCTTCCAACAAGCCCAAGCGCGTTACCAAAGCGGCTTTACCGATTTGCCCACTTTTACCCAGAGTTTAGTGGCCTTGAACCGCGCCGAAGCCGATAAATACGTCGCTTACATTGGCGCTTGGCGAGCCTTGCTGCAAAAAGCCGCCGGCAGCGGTCAGGTAGATGACTTTTTAAATCAACTTAAATAAAGAAGCAACTATAGAAAGGCCCAATTATGGCGCGAAAGTTACTTCCGTGACTAACGGATATTAATCAGAAAGTCACGGAAGTAACTTCCGCGCCATAGAAAACTATAGAAAACAGCTCATTCTTTTTTGTAAGATGAACCCAATTGGAGAGGCTTAAAAAGAATCACTCATTCACTAATTCACTCATTCAAAATTCACTCATTATAATAAAATATGTATCAAATCATCCGCTCAGCTTTACGAAAACCTATTTCGGTGTTGGTTTTGGTGCTGGGAATTACCTTTTTTTCCGTTTTGTCGATATTCCGGATTCCGGTCGATATTTTCCCGAACCTGAATTTGCCCAGCATTTATATTATACAATCGTACGGCGGTATGGCCCCGGAAGAAATGGATGCCTTTATTGCCACCAAGTACCAGGACCACTTTTTGTACGTTTCCGGCATCCGCAATGTCGATATTAAAACCATTCAGGGCTTGTGTTTAATGAAGCTGGAATTTTACCCCGGCACTGATATGGGCCAGGCTGCCGCCGAAGTAGCCAATAACATATCAAGGGCCAAAGCTTATATGCCCGAAGGTACGGTACCGCCGCAGGTTATCCAGTTCGATGCCAGTTCGGTGCCGGTGGGCCAATTGGTTTTCCAGAGTAAAACCAGGCCTTTAAATGAGTTGCAGGATTTGGCTTCGTCGCGCATCCGGCCCATGTTCTCTAAAATAAATGGTGTTTCCAGTCCGCCGCCGTTCGGGGGTAACCAGCGTACCATTGTTATTAAAATCGACCCCAAGCAGGTAAGCAGCTATAAACTCACGCCCGACGAAATTATCAAAGCCATTATTGCCAATAACCAGCCTTCCCCGGCCGGGAATATCCGCATCGGCAATAAAGCGCTCATGACACCCGTGAATTCTTTAATTGATAAACCCGAAGACTTTTTAAATATCCCGCTAAAAGTAGGCGCCGGTACCACCGTGTTTGTGCGCGATGTGGGTACGGTAGAAGATGCATCGGATATTACGGTAAGTTACGCGCTGGTAAATGGCCGCCGGGCGGTGTATATTCCGGTAGTTAAAAAATCGGATGCTTCTACGCTGGATGTGGTAAATAATGTAAAAGCCGCTTTGCCTTCGTTCCAGGATGCTTTACCGGAAGATGTAAAAGTTTCTTATGAGTTCGACCAGTCGGGCTACGTGATTAATTCGCTTAAAAGTTTGGTAACGGAAGGTGCGTTGGGGGCGCTGCTAACGGGTTTAATGGTTTTTCTTTTCCTGCGCGATTTCCGGAGCGTAATAATTGTGGTGCTCACCATTCCAATTTCACTCTTATCGGCGGTTATTTTGCTCAATTTATTCGGCCAGACCATCAATATTATGACCCTGAGTGGTTTGGCTTTAGCCATTGGCGTATTGGTAGACCAGGCCACGGTTTCCATCGAAAATATTCACCAGCACCTGGAAGCAGGCAAGCCCAAAGCCCAAGCCATTTGGGAGGGTTGTAAAGAAATTGCTTTCCCGGAATTCTTGATTTTGGTTTCGATTCTGGCCGTTTTTGCGCCTTCTTTTATTATGTCAGGTATTCCGAAAGATATGTTTTTGCCTTTGTCGCTGGCCGTTGGTTTTGCCATGATTGCTTCGTTTCTGCTTTCCCAAACTTTTGTACCGGTTATGGCCAACTGGCTGCTCAAAGAACATCCGGCCGGTGCGCATCAGCACAGCAATAAAAAATCAGCCTTTGATAAATTCAAAGATAAATACCTGGTGGTGCTGCAAAAAATAATGCACGGCGGGCGGTTGTCCGCTACCATCTATTTTGCGGTTTGCGCGGTTATTATTGGGCTGTGTTTTGCTTTTATCGGTACCGATATTTTGCCCCGCGCCAACAGCAGCCAGTTCCAGATGCGCATCCGGGCCGCCGACGGCACGCGGGTAGAACGCGCCGAAAAATTAACCTTGCGCGTGCTGGACGCCATTGCCGCCGAAGTAGGTGCCGGTAACGTCGAAATATCGTCGGCTTATGTGGGAACGGTACCTTCCAGCTACGGAACATCCAATATTTTCGTGTTTAACAGCGGCCCGCACGAAGCTGTTTTGCAGGTATCGTTGCACGAAGGTTACGATGTGAATATGGCCGAACTGAAAGAAAAGCTGCGCCAACGCATTGCTAAATCTATTCCGGGTTTGCAGGTTTCGTTTGAGCCGATTGAACTGGTAGATAAAATTATGAGCCAGGGTTCGCCGACGCCCGTGGAAGTAAGCGTAGCCGCCAAGGATATTGAAGAAGCAAATAAATTCGGGCAGAAAATACTAGCGCAAATGCAGCAGATTCCGTTTCTGCGCGATGTGCAGATTGCCCAGCCCATGGCGTATCCGCTGTTAAAAGTAAACGTAGACCGCGAACGCGCCGGGCAGTTGGGTGTTACCTCCACGCAGGTAGCCCGTTCGCTGGTGTCGGCCACTTCGTCCACGCGTTTTACGGATAAAAATTTGTGGCTAGATAAAAGCAAAGGTTTGGCATACCAGGTGCAAATCCAGATTCCCGTAAACCAAATGACCTCCGTCGAAGATATTTCGGCGGTGCCGCTCAAAACCGGGCAAATGCATCCCACGCTGGCCGATGTTGCCACTTTTTCGGAAGAGAAAGGCCCCGGCCAATACGACCGCTCCGGCCCGAACCGCCTGGTAACGCTTACCGCCAATTTGCACGATGTAGATTTAGGCACCGCCGGCAAGGCCGTGCAGGAAGCTATTAAAAAAGCCGGCATACCGCCGCGCGGCACCATTGTAGATTTTAAAGGACAAACCACTTTACTTACCGAAACCCTGACCAGTTTACAAACCGGTTTACTAATTGCCATTATTATTATCTTCCTGCTGCTCACGGCTAATTTCCAGTCGTTTAAATTATCGTTGCTCATTTTGTCGGCTATTCCGGCGGTGCTGGCGGGTTCGCTTTTAATGCTTTTGCTTTGCGGCGCCACGCTCAATTTACAATCCTATATGGGCTTGATTATGTCGGTGGGCGTATCGGTAGCAAACGCGATTCTATTGGTAACCAATGCCGAAAACTTACGCCTGCAATTAAAAGACTCCAAAGAAGCTGCCATTCGCGCCGCCTTAGGCCGGATTCGCCCGATTCTAATGACCAGTATTGCCATGGTGGCCGGTATGATGCCGATGGCTTCCGGGCTGGGCGAAGGCGGCGACCAGATAGCCCCGCTGGGGCAGGCGGTTATCGGAGGGCTGATAGCTTCTACGTTTGCTTCGTTACTTATTTTGCCCGGTATTTTCCTACTGTTGCAGCAAAAAGCTTCTTACGCTTCCGTTTCCCTGGACCCGGAAGACCCTGAAAGTAAATTTTATCCTTCTAATCTTAGCCAAATATGAAAATAGCCCATTTATTCGCTTTACCCTTACTGATTGCCGGCCTGAGCGCCTGTAACCACGCTAAAGAAACCAGCACCCCGAAAGAAAACCAAGCCGTTATCTCCGAAATAAAAGTAACGGAAGTAATGAGTATGCAACCCACCAAACCCATTGTTATTCCGGGCGAATTGCTGCCGCTCAATAAAGTAGGTATTCATGCCAAAGTAAAAGGTTTTGTAAAAACTGTACGGGTTGATAGAGGCGCGCAAGTCAAAAAAGGCCAGGTGCTGGCCGTGCTGGATGCCCCGGAAGTAATTGCCGAACTGGACCAGGCCCGCGGGATGCTGCACGCCGCCGAAGCCGCTTTACACGAAGCCAAAGCCAAAACTTTTGCCTCCAAGCAAAGCTACATTCGCTTGCAGAAAGCCAACAAAACCAACGGCGCTATTGCCCCCGTGGAACTGGAACAAGCCCAGGCCCGCATGTTAGGCGATAGTGCGGCGCTGGCTAATGCTATGGGAAACGTACGGGCCGCGCGTTCTCACCTCAACTCCAAAAAGCAACTGGTAAGTTATCTCACTATCACGGCACCTTTTAACGGTACCATTATCGAACGGAATATCAGTCCCGGCACCTTGGTAGGAGCCGATGCGGCCAACGCTTTATTTTATTTAGAAGACCAAAGTGTATTGCGCTTAACCGTGGCTATTCCGGAAAAATATGCCAATTTCCTGAACAATAAAAAGCCGGTCACTTTTGCTGTAACTGCTATTCCGGATAAGGAATTTACCGCCCCTTTTGCCCGTAGCTCCCAAAGCATAAACGAAAGTGCCCGCGTGATGATGACGGAATTTGAAGTAAAAAATCCCGGCGGCGAATTAAAAGCGGGCATGTACGCTCAGGTACAATTACCGCTGCTGCGCCAATCCGAAACCTTATTTGTGCCCCAAACCAGTGTAGTCGATTCGGATGAAAAAGTATTTGTGATTAGCACCGCCAGCGGCAAAGCCAAATGGATAAACGTGCAAAAAGGCATGGCTGTGGATACCCTGATAGAAGTTTTCGGCGATGTGCAAAAAGGTGATTTAATTGCGTTGGAAGCTTCGGAGGAAATAAGAGACGGACAGGTAGTGAAAACCCGACGGTAGATTTTCGAACTAAAAGATATATTGTACTTTAGTGGTGAGACATGAAGTGCAATTATGCCGGTAAATAACCTAGTCCAATTATTTTTCGGCAGAAGCCTGGTAGCAATACCGGGCTTCTTTATCTTTAATAAGTGCCACCTACTTTCCTTTTATTTAAATCGGAGTGCGCCGAAAACTGAGGGAGCTTTTTAGGAATAGGGCTAACTGCAGTGGTATCGGTTAAAGCCTGCATAAAGGAGATTAAGTCTTCTTTATCCTGTTTGCTCAGGTTTAAAGGTGTATCGGGTAAGGTCTGATGTGGTACCTCCAGGCCTAGGCCTACTCCGCCGCCGGCATCATAAAAGTCTAACACTTGGTTTAGATTGGCAAAAGCACCGTTGTGCATGTAAGGCGCCGTAGCGGCCGCATTACGCACGCTTGGGGTTTTAAAGGAATAACGGTATACTTCGGCCGGAACAACTGCGGCTTTGCCCACATCGGCATCAAGGGTGGGATGGGTAAAATCAGCAGTGGCTGTTACGCCTAAAACCTCCGATTCGCTTTCGAGATAACGCGGCGGTACGGTACCGTTAAAGATAGGTGCAAAATGGCAGGTGCCGCAAGCAGCTTTGCCCATAAATAAATTAAAACCCCGCTTGGCGCTTTCATCCAGCACGGCGGTTTCCCGCCGCATATATCTATCAAAAGGAGAGTTAAGGGCCACCAAGCCTTGTACATAAGCGGCAATGGCCCGGTTAATGGTATTGGTATTTAAATAATTGCTCTTCTGATCGGCAAAAGCCTTTTTAAACATTTTCTTGTATTCCGAGCTTTGTTTTAACTTCTCCACTACTGCTTCATAGTCGCCGTGCAGTTCTTCCGATTTTACCACTACGTCCGGCACCTGGTCCTGCAAATATTGGGCGCGGCTATCCCAGAAATAAGCATTGCTAAACACGGCGTTGAGTAAAGTAGGGGAATTACGGCTCACATTACCGTTGAAATTAAAAGCTACGCTCCGGGGCAGGCCATCAGCAAAGGCTTTGTCCGGAGCATGGCAGCTGGCACAAGACCGTTGGTTATTAGCCGACAATACCGGGTCGAAAAAAAGTACCTTACCTAATTCTAATAATTCGTGGTTAGGTACTTCCCGGTCTTGTTTGGCATAGTAAGCCGCTTGCAAAAAGTCCGGACTAAAAATACCCGTAGCCTTATCGTTTACAGGTTTAGAAAAAGTGACCGCTGCTGGTGCTATTTCTGCTTGTAAACGGGTAAGGGCTGCATACGCCGGGTCAGCAAATTCTCTTATAAAGTAAAGGCGGTCCAGGGTTTCGAAATTGGGGTTTTGCTGCAGGTATTCAATAGCTGCTTTTAATTTGCCGGCTGCCTCCCGGCTTAAAGTGGTTGTGAGGCCGGAAGAAGTTTTTTCGTATAAAGTAACATTAGCCAGTACCGGCTGTAAAGCAGTAACAGTATTTTCTATTTCCCGGCCAGCCGTCGGTGCATCAAAACCGGTTATACCCATAGCCATTACCCGCACCAACTCTTCGCGCAGGCTCTCCAACACTTGTTTATCGTTCAGGGGTTGGTTATGCAGCGTATTCAGAAATAAATTTGCGTTTTCTTCCAGGGTGTAAGCCTGTACAATTGCTTCTTTCGCCTGCTCCGCAGAAAACTCGTCGGCGAACAGCTGTTCTTCTAAAACCTGCAAGCCGTGCGCCGGAAACGTCCGGGCTTTGGGTTTCTGAAAAGCCAGGGTTTGATATCTTTCTTCTTCTACCAGTACTTTCGGGAGAGGGGCACCGTTTAAGTTCTTGGCGATTTCAGGATTCAGGTACTCCAGCAGGTATTCCACACTTTTATAAGCTTGCTTGGTCCGGTAAAATGCTTCCTGAGCCTGCTTTAACGATATTGCTTCTTTTTCTAATAAAATGACTGCTTTCCGCAGGGCCTCTGCTTGCTGCTTCAATACATTTACATCCTTTAAAAACATTTGCCGGATATGGGCAGCTACTTCATTTTTATTTATAGGAGCAGATTTAAACGCCGAAGTTACAGCCCCTAAAAATATCACCGTACTAATAAGGAGTACTATCGATCCAAAATGACCTTTATATGATAGCCGGTTAAAAAACATAATGTGGCTTGGAAAGAATTGTTTTAATTTCAGGTTAAGAGATAGACGGAAATTTACCTATCCTTAAGTTTTAGAAGCAGCTGCCTTTTTAACTAACACTGGCAACCAGGTCCTACCGAATAGCAATACTTCCTGCAAAGGAAGCGCTCAGTTGTTATCTCTTTTTTAAGCTTATGTTATGTTTTTATTAAAAACCTCCTGAGAAGTAATAAAGGCAAAGCCAGACCAACGCAGATTATTGCGGCTATTCCGAATGAATAACCAAAGATTTAGACCAGGTAATTAAGCACCGGTGTATTAATTTAAAGTTAAATTTTAGATTATAACAAAAACTTAATATAGAGGCAGTTTTCATAACAATAGATTAAAACTAAACTAATGCTTTGATAATTTACAGGTAGTTGTTTTGTGCATTCATTTAACCAATACATCATATTTAAAAACAACTATGAATCTATTTTACAAAAGACTGGTTGCGGCCTTCATGATTTCGGCAGGCGTTAGTGCTCCTAAAGTAATGGCGCAATCGCCGGCAGCCGCGGACAGTGGTGTACCCAATAAAAACAAAATTGGTAGTTTTATTTCGGTAAAACCTACCGGCCAAACCAGCACCATTGTAATACCTTCCGAAACGCATACTTTCCAATTGCTGGCCAAATCGGGGGTTACCCGTTACACAAACGGTGGGGGCACCATGCCCGGTAATAACGATTTTACGGCTTTTATTGGTAAGAATGGGAGCAGCAAAGAAGGTTATTTAACGGTTAACCAGGAAAATAACCCCGGCGGAGTTTCTATTCTGGATGTTCACCTGAACGAGTTGGCTAATGTATGGGAGGTGAATGCAGTACGTAAAGTAGATTTTTCGCCGCTGGTAAAAACCGACCGTAACTGTTCGGGTGGCATTACGCCCTGGGGAACCCTTATCACCTCCGAAGAATCTACCAACAGCGGCGATGCCAACGCCGATGGCTACCAGGATGTGGGTTGGCAAGTGGAAATTGACCCGGTATCGGGCAAAATTGTTGACCAGGACGGTGATGGGAAACCAGATAAGCTCTGGGCCATGGGGCGGATGAACCACGAAAATATTGCTATCAGCTCAGACAAGGTAACGATTTACCAAGCCGAAGACGGCGGTTCGAGTGGGGTTTACAAGTTTGTGGCTAATGAACCTGGTAAATTGTCGGAAGGAACGCTTTATATATTAAAACAGGATAGCGCAACTGCTACTACTGGTGTATGGGTAAAAGTTCCTAATGCTACTAAGGCCGACCGCAACAATGTCTTTAATACGGGTAAATCGTTAGGTACCAACTGGCGTAATCCGGAAGATATTGAGTTTGGCCCCGATGGCAAAATGTATTTTACGTCTAAAGGTACCGGCACTATCTGGCGGTTTAAAGACAACGGCACCACCGTTTCGGGAATTGAAGCCTGGGTTACCCGTAAACTATACAATGTTAATTATGGCGACGGCACCCAAGCCGAAGATTGGGGTACCGGTATCGATAACCTGACTTTCGACGGAGAAGGCAACTTGTGGGCTTTACAGGACGGCGGCCGTAATAATTTATGGATAATTCGCCCGGAACATACCCCCGAAAACCCGAAAGTAGAACTGTTTATGACCACACCGCAGGGCTCAGAGCCAACCGGCCTTACTTTCTCGCCCGACTTTAAATATGGCTTTGTTTCTATTCAGCACCCCGACGAAGCCAATACTACCGTTGTGAAAGATGCCGCCGGTAACGATGTGGTATTTAATAGTGCTTCTACCATTGTGTTTTCCCGGAAACAATTTTTGGGTAAAGAATTGGGAAATAACAAAGTAGCCGCCACTGAAATAGTAAATGTTTTCCCGAATCCGTTCCTGGATGGCACTAATATAAAATTAAACATGCCGGAGCAAGCGCAGGTAGTGCTGGAAGTATACAATATGCAAGGTGGATTAATATCAACGCTGGCAAACGGCCAGTTAGAAGCTGGTGAACATGATTTTGCGTTTACCCCGGCAGAAACAACCGAGAACACGATTTATATAGTACGTTTGCTGGTTAACGGTCAGGAAACTACTACCAGAATTGTAAAGAAATAAAGGTTCTTCTTATACTGAGTAAGGCTACGGGTTTATTCCCGTAGCCTTTTATATAATAGTATACATAGACAATAAAGGTAAATGCTTATTT
>Ga0210040_10010828_pt1 | contig 10408 bp, 11 predicted proteins | sample CryGeyCG12114_NA_FD_185462 | JGI IMG/M metagenome (GOLD analysis project Ga0210040, IMG submission 185462) | Groundwater microbial communities from aquifer - Crystal Geyser CG19_WC_8/21/14_NA (SPAdes) (version 2) | ecosystem: Environmental > Aquatic > Deep subsurface > Groundwater | place: USA...
CGATGCGCCAGGCGGTTGCCCAGCTCAGGCCCTGGCCGGACCCGCTCATGCGTTGCGCACGTCGCTGGCAACCATCCCGTCGGCCAGCGTCACGATGCGGTCGCAGCGCCGGGCCAACGCCTCGTCATGCGTGATGATGACGAGCGTGGCCCCAGCCTCCGCGCGGCGGCGGAACAGCATCTCAATGATCGCCTCGCCCGTGATCGCGTCGAGATTGCCCGTCGGCTCGTCGGCGAACAGCAGGGGCGGGCGCGGTACGAGCGCGCGGGCGATGGCGACGCGCTGCTGCTCGCCGCCCGACAATTGCGCCGGATAATGCGTCAGGCGATGGCCCAGGCCGACCGCGTCCAGCTCCTCGGCTGCGCGCTGCCAGGCGTCGCGCGCGCCGGCCAGCTCGAGCGGGGTGGCGACATTCTCCTGCGCGGTCATGGTGGGCAGCAGGTGGAAGGCCTGCAGCACGATACCGATCCGTCCGCGCCGGGCCAGGGCGAGCCCGTCCTCGTCCATCGCGGCGAAATCGGCGCCCGCCACCTGCAACTCGCCCGAAGTCGCGCGTTCGAGCCCTGTCAGCACCGCCATCAGCGAGCTCTTGCCTGACCCCGACGGCCCCAGCAGCGCCAGCGTCTCGCCGGTAGCCACCGACAGGTCGATCCCGCGCAGGATCTCGACGGCAGCCGCACCTTCGCCCAGCATCAGCCTGAGATCGCGTGCGATAATTGCCGGGGGGCTTGCCACGCTGACCCGATGGCATAGGGACGTCAGCCGGGCAAGGCGGCTGAAAGAGCGTATGATGCGGAAAGGCTTTTGTGCGGTACCGGCGGCACTGGCGCTGGCATTGACGTTGAGCGCGTGCGGCAGCGAGGCGCCTCCTGCCCCTGCCGATGCAGGCGAGGCGCGTGAACAGCCGGACGCGGTGCCGGTGCCCGTCACGGGTCCTCAGGTGCGCGTGCTCGCCTTTGGTGACAGCCTGTTCGCGGGCTACAATCTGGCTGATGGGGAAAGCTACCCGGCGGTACTGGAAGCCGCCTTGCGCCAGCGCGGCATCGACGCGCGCGTGACGAATGCCGGCGTTTCCGGCGACACGACGCAGGCGGGCTGGCAGCGGATCGGCTTCGCGCTCGACAATCTGAGCGAGCCGCCCGATCTCGCCATCGTCGAGCTTGGCGGCAACGACCTGTTGCGCGGCATCCCGCCCGCGCAGACCCGTGAAAATCTGGCGGCGATCCTGGCCGCGCTGGACGAGCGTGGTATCCCGGTGCTGCTGATGGGCATGCGGGCGCCGCCCAATCTGGGCGCCGACTTCGTTGCGCAGTTCGATGCGATCTATCCCGCGCTCTCCCAGCGCTACGATGCCGAGCTGGTCCCCTTTTTCCTCGAGGCGGTGTACGACCAGCCCGAGCTGATCCAGCCGGATCGCGTGCACCCGACGGCCGAGGGGGTCGAGGCGCTGGTGGCGGCCACGCTGGATGAGGTGGTCGCCGCGCTGCCCGATCCGGACGCGCGAGACGGCCCGGCCGACTAGATCCGCTCGGCGCTGCCCGACGCCACGCGCCATACAGCCGCGTCTCCGCCCAGCGCCGCGAACGGAGCGCGTTCCGTGCCCGTCAGCCAGACCTGCGCGCGACCGGCATCCAGCCGCTCGAACAGCGCATCGCGGCGGATCGGATCGAGATGCGCCGCCACCTCGTCGAGCAGCAGCAGACCCGGCCGGCCTTGCGCCGCAAGCTCGGCATGCGCCAGCGTGATGGCGATCAGCATCGCCTTCTGCTCGCCCGTCGAGCACGCCGCCGCGGCAATGTTCTTGCCGGCCATGCGCACCTCCAGCTCGTCACGATGGGGGCCCTGCAGCGTGCGTTGCGCCGCCCGATCACCCGGCCGGGCGGCGGCGAGCGCCCGGCGCAGGTCATCGCGCTCCGCCGGCCCGCCCGGCACGTAGGAGAGAGCAGGGCGGGCGAACGGCCGGTCGGGGTGGTGCGCCAGCGCCTCGCCCAGCCTGTCGACCAGCCGAGCGCGTCCCTGCGCGAGCAGCGCGCCCGCATCGGCCATCTGCGCCTCGATGGACTCGAGCCAGGCCGCATCGGGCTCGGTCGGGTCCGCAAGCAGCCGATTGCGTTCGCGCAGGGCCGCCGCATAGCGGGCCGAAATGCGCGCGTGGCCGGGTTCCAGAGCCACCGCGAGCCGGTCGAGATAGTGCCGGCGCGCCGTGGCGCTGTCGGCGAACAGGCGGTCCATGGCCGGGGTCAGCCAGGCGATCGCAAGCCATTCGCCCAGGCTGACGGCGCTCGCCTCGCTGCCGCCCACCCGCACGATCCGCCGCCCGGAGCGCTCGGGAGAGATCCCGGTGCCCAGGCTGACGTCGCCCGCACCGTCGTCCCTGTCCAGCACCGCGCTGACGGCGAAGCCACCCGAGTGCGAGTCTGCGGCTGACGCTTGGCTTGCCATTTCGGCCAGGGCGGCGCGGCGCAGCCCGCGACCGGGCGCGAACAGCGAAATCGCCTCGAGCACATTGGTCTTGCCCGCGCCGTTCTCGCCGACCAGCAGGTTGATCCGCTTCGTGCCCTCGAGCCGGGTCGAGCGGTGGTTGCGGAAATCGGCGAGGGTAATCCGGTCGAGCGCCATGGGCAGCTTCACCTAGGCGAGCCTCATACGAAGGCCAATCGAAAGACGCTGCCGAAGCTTGGTGATTTTCGCCAATTGTCAGGACAGGCTGCCTGGGCAGCACGAGCAGCGACCGAGCGGAATGGGGCAATCCAGCCGAAAATGCGAATTGGCACGCCTTGTGCAAAGCAATCGTCCATCGGGTGGATTGGCCATCCGCGGATTACCAGGGAGCTTTTCACATGTCCGACAACTCCACGTTCGCCCGCCGCGCCTTTGCTGCCTTCGGTGCCATCGCGCTGACCATGACCCTGCTGGTGTCGAGCTTCGCCACCCCGGATGCAACCGGCTTCGCCGGGCTCCTGGTGTGAGCCGGCTCCCTCGGCAACCATCCGATGCAGCCGCGGGAGGGAAGCTGCGGCTGGACAAGGCCAACCGCAAGCTCGCGGGAGTGTGCGGTGGGCTGGCCGATTACTTCGGCATCGATCCGCTGGTCGTGCGCCTCATCTTCGTGATCGGGACGATCATCGGCTTGGGCAGCTTCGTCATCATCTACCTGTTGATCTGGCTGCTGGCGAACTGATCGCCGGCAGCCAGCCTCATCGCAACTGCGCACGATTTGCGCGCAACGCAAAGCACGCTATGCGCATCCTACCCACGCGCGCCCTTAGCTCAGCTGGATAGAGCACGGGACTTCTAATCCTGAGGTCGCAGGTTCGACTCCTGCAGGGCGCGCCACCTTTTCTGCGCTACCGCGCTTCGCGCTACTTGAGCGCGGGGTGCTTGGTTCGAGTTGCACTCGCTCCGGGGCGCCAATTCTCCTGCGCTACCGCGCTACAAGAGCGCATGCGCACCGGGCGCGAATTGAGCTCGCTCAGGTGCACCCGTTACGCCGCCTGGCAACCAGCGCCCGGTGCCGGTGCGGGTTACAAAAGCGGCCTCGATGTCCCGAGGCTCCGGACCTCTTGCCGGCGAGCACGCGCATCCTACATCTGCGCCACACCTCGAAATCGCCGGACCGACGGGGTCTCGCAGCGCTCGGCACGGGCCTGCGGATCACCGTCGCTGCCGGCCGGAAGGACTTGCAGCGATGATCGAACTCAGGCCATTCGCCAGCCTTGGTGGCGCCAATCACGGCTGGCTCGACGCCAACTTCCACTTCTCCTTCGCCGACTATCGCGACCAGCGCCGCCTCCACTGGGGCAAGCTGCGCGTGTGGAATGACGACGTGATCGCGCCCCGGTCCGGCTTCCCGCCGCACCCGCACCGCGACATGGAGATCATCACCTATGTGCTGGAAGGGGCGATTACCCATGAGGACAGCCTGGGCAACCGGGGCCGCACCGAGGCGGGCGACGTGCAAGTGATGTCGGCCGGCACCGGCGTCACCCACGCCGAATACAATATGGAGGACGAGGCGACGCACTCCTTCCAGCTGTGGATACTGCCCGACAGCACGGGCGGCGCGCCGCGCTGGGACACGCGCGCCTTTCCCAGGGATGCGCGGGCCGGTCGCTTCGTGCCGCTGGCGAGCGGCCATGCCGAGGATACAGATGGGGGCGAGGGCGCGCTGCCGATCAACGCCGACGCCCGCGTGCTCGGCGCCACGGTCGCGGCGGGTGACACCGTCACCTACCGGCTCGGCGCGGCGCGCAAGGGCTACCTCGTGGCCGCCAGGGGCGCGGTGGAGGTGGACGGCGTGCGCCTGTCCGAGCGCGACGGCGCGGCGATCGCCGATGTGGAGACGCTTCAGGTCAAGGCGCTTGAGGACAGCGAACTGGTGCTGGTCGACACCGCCTGAGATCCGGCATCGCGTGAAAAGGGCAGCCGCGCAAGAGTTGGGTGGGTGCAAAACCTGCCGGAATTCGTGCGGGCAGGGCAGGTTCGCGGGTGAGGTCAACGGTGCCATGAGGGAGCACCGCGAGGGATGCGGGCCCACGATCGCGACGACTTCGACCTTGCCGCAACGGAAAAATGCCTAACCTACATCAAAGCAACAACTTTAGCTGGAGCCAAGCACCGGGGCTGCCGTTGGATAGCAAACTGAACAGGAGCTCTCCATGTCCGAACCGACCCCTCCGCAGCCCGAACAGCAGCAGCCCATGCCCGGCACAACCGCGCAGATGGACCCGCGACCCGATCATGGCGAGGACAGCTATGTCGGACACGGGCGGCTGGAGGGCAAGAAGACGATCATCACCGGCGCCGACAGCGGCATCGGCCGTGCTGTCGCGCTCGCCTTCGCGCGGGAAGGCGCCGATGTGCTGATCTCCTATCTTTGTGAGGACGAGGACGCGCGCGAGACCCAGCGCCTGGTCGAGGATGCGGGCCGGCAGGCGGTGCTCGTCCCCGGCGACCTCAGCGATCCGCAGCATTGCCGCGATGTGATCGCCAAGGCGGTCGACGCCTTCGGCCGTATCGACGTGCTGGTGAGCAACGCCGCACACCAGGCAAGTTTCGACAAGTTCGAAGACGTGACCGACGAGGAATGGCGCAAGACCTTCCAGACCAATGTCGATCCGCTGTTCTACCTGACCAAGGCGGCGCTGCCGCACATGAGGGAGGGAGGCGCGATCATCGCCACCACCTCCATCAACGCCGACCAGCCGAGCCCGTCGCTGCTGCCCTATGCGACGACCAAGGGCACCATCCGTGACCTGGTCGCGGGAATGGGCCAGATGCTTGCCGAGCGCGGCATCCGGGTGAATGCGGTGGCGCCGGGGCCCGTATGGACGCCGCTGATCCCCTCCACCATGCCGCCTGAAAAGGTGAAGAGCTTCGGCAAGAACACGCCGATCGGCCGCGCCGCGCAGCCGAAGGAATTGGCGCCGCCCTATGTCATGCTGGCGAGCGACGAGGCCAGCTACATAATCGGCGCCACCATCCCGGTGACCGGCGGCCGCCCCTTCATCTGACAAGAACTGGACCAGACATGGCACACGCACGCTCTTTCGCCGTCATTACCGGCGGCTCCAACGGGATCGGCCTGGAGCTCGCCAAGCAGTTCCTCGCCAACGGCTTCGACGTGCTGATCGCGGGCGAGGACGACGATCATACCGATGATGCGCGCCAGACGCTCGCGGCGCTGGGCCAGGGAGAGGTGACCGCCTGGCGCGGCGACCTCGGCCAGCAGGAGAAGGTGGACGCCTTTTACCAGGCGATCCGCGCCACCGGCCGGCCGGTCGACGCGCTTTGCGTCAATGCCGGCTTCGGGCTGGGCGGTGCCTTTGTCGATACCGACCTTGCGACCGAGTTGCAGATGATCGACGTCAATGTCCGCGGTGCGGTGCAGCTGACCAAGCTGGTGCTGAAGGACATGGTGGCACGCGATGCTGGCCGTATCCTGTTCACCTCGTCGATCGCCGCCACGATGCCCGACCCGTTCGAGGCGGTCTATGGCGGCACCAAGGTGTTCCTGCGCTGGTTCGGCGAGGCGCTGCGCAACGAGCTCAAGGACACGGGCGTCTCCGTCACCGTGCTGATGCCGAGCATGACCGACACCAACTTCTTCAACCGCGCCGAGATGATGGACACGAAGGCCGGCCAGGCGAAGAAGGACGATCCCACCGTGGTCGCCAAGGCCGGCTTCGATGCGCTGATGGCGGACAAGGACAAGGTGATCCCGACCATCAAGAACAAGGTGATGGGAACGGCCGCCGACCTTCTGCCCGACACGGTGGCGGCCCAGCTCCACCGCGGCCTGTCCGAGCCGGGCTCGGGCAAGAAGTGACAGAAGCCGGGCCAGGCGAAGCGTGAGCCTCGCCCGGCCCCGCCTCCCGGCTGTCCGGCGTCTTCAAGCGCTGCGGCGATGCAGCCCGACGTGCGGCAGAACTTATCTCAAGACAGGATGCGGCGCTCGCGGAGCGCTCGCAAACGGCTGGAGAAGCGCGTCGCAAGTGCCTATCTCCTCCGCTGCATGACTGCCCAGCCCCTGATGCCCCCGATCGTCGCGCATGATCACGCCGCCTTGCGCGCTGCCGCGGAGGCGGGCGCGGGCCTGTGCACCATCGTGGGCATCGAGGGCAGTTTCTCGCGCCGGCTCGGGGCGCAGCTGGCCGTGCATGCCGATGGCGCGGTGACCGGGAGCCTCGCCGATGGCTGCCTCGAACGCCAGCTCGCTAGCGAGATCGGCGCGGGGGGGCAGCGGCGTGTCATGCGCTTCGGGGCCGGCTCCCCCCTGATAGACTTCCGCCTGCCCTGCGGCAGTGGCCTCGACATCCTCATCGACCCCGCGCCCGATCGCGCGGCGTGCCGTGCCGCGCTTGCCAGGCTGGCTGCGCGCGCGGAAGCGGCGCTCGACCTGCCGGTGCAGGGGTCGAGCGGCTTTCTCGAGCGGCGACTTTATGTCCCGGCCCTGCAGATCCTTCTGTTCGGCGAGGGGCCGGAGCTCGATGCGGTCACGGCGCTCGGTCGTGCGGCCGGCTTGGCCGTCGATATCCGCGCCAGGGATGATGCCGCGCTGTCGCTCGGACAACGTCCGCATGGCCTGGGCGCCGATCGCTGGACCGCCGTCGCGCTGCTGTTTCACGATCACGAATGGGAGCAGTCCATCCTGGAATGGGCGCTGGAGACACCGGCCTTCTATATCGGCGCGCAGGGCGGGCGGCAGGCGCGCGAGGAGCGCTTGCAGCGGCTGACTGGGGCGGGTCTGGGAGGCGATGCGATCGCGCGCGTCCGCAGCCCCGTCGGCATCGTCAAGCACAGCCGTGAGCCGGTCGCGCTGGCGCTGTCTGCGCTGGCGCAGATCGTCGGCGAGTATGAGAGCCTGCATCCGCACCAGTCGGCCCGGTTCGAGCCCGAAACACTTGAACGCTGACGCTGTGCTGGTGGCGCTGCTGGCCGCCGGCCGCGGATCCCGCTTCGGGGGCGGCAAGCTCGACGCGCCTTGTGCCGGCAAGCCCGTGGGGCAATGGGTGCTCGAAGCCGTTGCCGCGGCTGGTCTGCCTGCCGGAGTGGTGGTCACGGGGCCCAGAGCACCTGCGTTCATAGCCGGCGCCAGAGAGTGGGACAGGCTGGTCAACCCGCAGCCGGCTGATGGTCTGGGCGCGTCGGTGGCGACCGCCGCCCGCATGGCCCGGCAGCGCGGCAGCGAGGCGTTGCTGGTCCTGCTTGCCGACATGCCCCTCGTCACCCCCGAACTGCTGCACGATCTTTGCGCGCAAACAGGCCCGGCGGCGATCGACCACGGCAATGGCCGACCCGGGGTGCCGGCGATGTTCCCCGCCGCCCTTTACGGCATGCTCGAGCAATGCACCGGCGACCGGGGTGCCGCGGCGGTGCTTGCGCACCTTGCCGACCTCACCTTGATCCAGGCCCCAGGCGATGTGCTGAGCGACGTGGATACGCCGGGCGACCTGCGTCAGGTCGAAGCAAGGCTCCTGCAGCGATCAGGCGCGTGATTGCGGTGCATCCTCGTCGACGCCAGCCGGGCAGGCGCGACGGGTTTACGGCTCCCCTGCTCGGCTGACTGCGACCGGGGTAGGCGTGAAATAGGTCGAGATCAGCGCCTTATCGTCGCCCGTGTTGAAGGTGGCGATGTGCTTTTGCGAACCATGCGTCGTGCCTTTTTGCGCGGGCTTACGCGATCTCCAGTATCACGGCGTCGGCCGGCAGGCTGTCGCCCTGCGCCGCCGCGATCGCGCCGACCTTGCCCTTGCTTTGCGCGCGCAGGATGATCTCCATCTTCATCGCTTCCATCACCGCCAGCGGCTGGCCCACCTCGACGCTATCGCCCTCGGCCACGCGCAGCTCGACCAGCAGCCCCGCCATCGGCGCGATCAGCACGCGTGAGAGGTCGGGCGGCACCTTTTCGATCATGTGCGCGGCGAGCGGCGCCAGCCTGGCGGGCAGGACGCGCGCCACATGCCTGGCGCCATGCGTGGTGATCGACCAGGCGTTGCGCCGTCGCTCGACCTGCAGGCCCAGCCGTGCGCCGTTGAAACTCGCCTGCGCGCTGCGCTGGCCGGGCTGCCAGTCGCACGTGCCCTCCACCAGGTGCCCGTCGACCAGCGCGTGGCCGTCGCCCAGCGTCACGTGGAAATCGCGGCTGCCGATCCGCACTGCCCAGCTCGCGCTCACTTCCGGAGCGCCGTCGAGCTTGCCCGAGATGCGGCTGGCGCGCGCTTCTTGGGTGAACGCCATGCCAGCTGCGATTGCCGCGATCTCGCGCAGCCGGTCCTCGTCGGCCGGAGCGCCATGGAAGCCGTCGGGATATTCCTCGGCGAGGAAGCCGGTGGTGAGATCGCCTGCCCTGAAGCGCGGATGCTGCATCAGCGCCGAGAGCAGATCGATGTTGTGGCCGAGCCCCTCGATCCCGAAATCGTCGAGCGCGCGCACCTGAAGGTCCGATGCCTCGTCGCGCGTCTCGCCCCAGGTGATCAGCTTGGCGATCATCGGGTCGTAATGGATCGAGATCTCGCCGCCTTCCCTCACGCCGTCATCCAGGCGAACGCCGTCGTTGCCGCGCAGGCCGCCGCTCCAGGAGCGGGTTGGCGGATCGTAGCGGCTCACGCGGCCGATCGAAGGGAGATAGCCGCGATAAGGATCCTCGGCATAGATGCGCGTCTCGATCGCCCAGCCATCGGGCGCGATGTCGCCTTGAGTGAAGGGGAGCTTTTCGCCTGCCGCGACGCGGATCATCTGCTCCACCAGGTCGATACAAGTCACCGCTTCGGTGACCGGATGCTCCACCTGCAGGCGGGTGTTCATCTCGAGAAAGTAGAAGCTCTCGCCGGTGGGATCGGCGCCGCTGACGATGAGCTCCACCGTGCCGGCAGAATGGTACCCGACCGCTTTCGCCAGCGCCACCGCCTGCTCGCCCATCGCGGCACGCATCTGCGGCGTGACGAAGGGGGAGGGGGCCTCCTCCACCACCTTCTGGTGCCGCCGCTGGATCGAGCATTCGCGCTCGCCCAGATGCAGGATCGTGCCGTGCGTATCGCCCAGCACCTGGATCTCGATATGGCGCGGGTTCTGGATGAACTTTTCGATGAAGACCCGGTCGTCGCCAAAGGAGTTGAGCCCCTCGCGCCGGGTCGCTTCGAACCCTTCGCGAACGTCCCCGTCGTTCCAGGCGAGGCGCATGCCCTTGCCGCCACCGCCGGCGCTGGCCTTCATCATGACCGGATAGCCGATGCGGTTCGCTTCGCTGAGCGCCTCGTCGGTCGAGGCGATGGCGCCCTCGCTGCCCGGGACGACGTTCACGCCCGCTCTGGCGGCAAGGCGCTTGCTCTCGATCTTGTCGCCCATCGCGGCGATGGCGTCGGCGGGCGGACCGATGAAGGCGATGTCGTGAGATGCAAGTTCGCGCACGAAATCTGCACGTTCTGACAGGAAACCGTAGCCCGGATGCACCGCATCGGCACCGGTCTGCTTGCACGCGGCGATGATTCTCTCCGGCAGCAGGTAGCTCTCCGACGCCGGTGCCGGGCCGATCAGCACCGCCTCGTCAGCCATGGCCACATGCGGGGCGAGCGCATCGGCCTCGGAATAGACCGCTACCGTGGCGATGCCCATGCGGCGCGCGGTGGTGATGACCCGGCAGGCGATCTCGCCGCGATTGCCGATGAGGATTTTGGAGAACATCAATCCCGATCTCTCTGGAAAAACATCAGCATCGCTATTCCGAGCGCGAAAAAGATAATGAGCAATCCAGGAACCACATGAACTGCTCAAACTTGCTTGCCGGTACACAGCGGGGAGGAGCGAATGCTGGGCAGCCCGAAGCGATGGACATCAAGAACAGGATTGGCGTCAGAAGGATGCCGACTGCCATGTAAAGTCCGCAGCCTAGCTTCTGCCGGGATGAAAG
>Ga0210040_10010829_pt1 | contig 10407 bp, 15 predicted proteins | sample CryGeyCG12114_NA_FD_185462 | JGI IMG/M metagenome (GOLD analysis project Ga0210040, IMG submission 185462) | Groundwater microbial communities from aquifer - Crystal Geyser CG19_WC_8/21/14_NA (SPAdes) (version 2) | ecosystem: Environmental > Aquatic > Deep subsurface > Groundwater | place: USA...
AGGCAATAGAGTTCGAAGGAAGTAGCGTAGGAGCACGTGACTTTGAGGAGGAGCGTGATTTTCGAGATGCGTGGGTTTCGGCAGACGTCAGAACGGTGGGAGCTCTGTAGGACGTGGGTGGTGCCTAAAGCACTCGACTGGTAGGGCGGGTAGATTTTGTCTGAGACAAAGACGCTACAGATGAGCCTGAGATGCTGTTTCGGCGACGCGGTGCAGGACGTATGGTGGAAGCATACTCTGAAGGAGCCGGTTCATTGTCTTGCATCGTATTGTATCGCTGGCCACCGTGATATGTCCGAGAGTAGGCTGACGGTGCAGCTTCGATGGCTCGGTACTGTGGATAGTCATACTCGTGATGGGTGTGAATATTGGAGCCAGAACGTCGAGGTGGATCTGTGACGCTACGAACAGGGATTAAAGGTCGACGCTGGGGTGGAGCTGAGTCATCATCCTTCGCTTTGTTGCTAAAAGCATAGTGAAGGGCAGCGCCAGCAGCAACTCCGAGGAGGGTACCCACTATAGCATCAGAATTGTTTGATGTACTGAGCCCGTTCACAACCGGCGCAGAGTTCGAGGAAGACAGGTTGGGTCGGACTTGATTCAGTAGATCTCTTGCAACATTTGCGGCATTCCGTGCTTCACTCAAGAGTGTATCAAGCACATCGCCCTTCGGCCTTGTCGTGCTGACCGTGCTGACCCTCGACTGTGCGGTCGTGCTTCGTGTCAGCGACACATTACTCCGTACTTCAGTCGGCGCAACACGAGAGGTTGTCGTCCTGATGGCGATTGAAGAATTTGTACTCCTAGCCATCGACTTGGCAGCGCTGACCGTACTTCTGACATCATTTGGCAAGTTCTCTTTATCATCCGAGGCAGTGGGTCTGTACACCGCCTCGATACTGTTCCCATCGAAGTCAATTATAGCGGCACTGTAGTAACCGCTGGAGTCTCTGGTGGCTGGTTCACCGTGGATCTGGCCGCCTGCTTTGAGAGCTGCAACAAAGAAATCTTGCACTGTCTGCCGGGACTTAGCAGGAAAGGCGACATGGGCAGCACCAACAGGCACGCCGGGAACCTCTTGTGTGATCCAGAAGTCCGGCGGTACGGAGGTGTTGATCGGACCAAACCCAATAGTATCACCGGAACGCCCGCGGTAGACGTAGTCCAAGGGCTGAAGGGCAGAAAGGAAGAAGGAAGTCGACGTCGGAAGATGAGAGACCGTCAGGGTGATGGAGGAAGGCATTCTATAGTCCGAAGAAGTTGGTACTGAGGCTGATTCTCTACGTACTCGTTCTAGTGGGTGTCCGGTTGCGGACCGTCTGGCACAGTCTAGGAAGTGGTCGATGTTGAGAAAGGATAATGTCGCGTTGACAAGCATGGAGAAAGGCACAAATAAGACAAAATTATTAATGTCGATTCCGTTGGCGGTTCAGAGCCTAAAAGCCATAATGCCCATAAGCGAGACCTGTCGTATCGAAGCTGGGTTCGTGTTGCAAAAGGGCACGAAATAGCATAAAGCATTCGTAGTAGCGTTAGACCTCACCCACTCCGGGCCATACTTGGGCGAGGCTCCACAGTAACTTGAAAGTGATTTGCGTGGCGAACAGGGAGAGGATGACTTTAGGCACTCACTAAGATGATCCGTGACTGGTACTTACAGGACGCCAATGACAAGAGAAGCAAAGTATCAGGCGCCAGCAGCCGAAGTGGTAAGGTACAACAGTCGCCTGATACAGGCTCAGCGTAGCAAATGTTGCGTAGCGTGGGCAGGCGGGCGGTTCAGCCTCCACACAGAGATGAGGCATGTTGATCAACCAGAGGATGACATCGACAGCGAATCAGGTGAGGACAAAGCAGAAGCTATCAGACTGCCACGTTGGAAGGATGGAGTGAAGTTGTGGAGACAACGAGATGTGATTGATGGCGGTGCTGGACGGAGATGCAGATTGGCAGCAGAAACGGACCGCGGGCCGTTGGGGATGATCCGTGGTTGGCAGGCCCTTGCTCGGGCGTCAGTGCAGCAAAAGCCGCCCCGTCTTTGCCAACCATCGGCACCATTTACCGCCTATTTCCACGATGGGCTCAGACGAAGTACGCTGCTTTGCTTAAAGATGTGAAGCGCCATAGATAGCTTGTCATATTGGCTAGCATTCTGAAGTTCATCATGTGCGATGTCCTTCGAGCTTTGTCGTCCTTGTACGAACAAGACACCTCAACTATTGTCGACATCCTCGGTGTACCGAAGCTGGCTTTCGTTTCATCTATGCACCTAAACACGTGAACAACCCTTAACTTTTACCGATGGATTTGTCCAAAAGCCGGTTCAATCATGTAAATGAATCCATTCCACCAACACCTTGCGACAAATATTCACACACTCATACCTGGGAGCGTGGAGCAGGTTGAAATACTCCACTAGGAAAGGACGAAAGAAATCGCCTTGAGGTGTTGTTGAACCATGTTATGTCTTGTTGTAAAACAAATGCCAGATCCAACATCCCTCAATGCCAGGGGAGGGCGAAATCCATGCAAGGAAGCTTTGATGTTGTGATCGCAGCTGTTGCAAGGTCCGCCAGAGAAAAAAGAAAGATGTCTTTGTTAAGATGTGGAGGGGGCGGATCGTACCTTGGGCGGACCTATATGATGTTCCAGACGTCTTCGGCTGCGTGGCAGAATTTGCTGCAAGCGACACTTGCGCTTAAGCTGTAGTTGCTGATACTGATCGCTTCGTCTTTGAATCCATCTGCGAAGTCATCTCTGCCTTTGGCCATGGCGCCGACAAAGACACAAATGCTCTCCTGAGGACCGAGTCCGCCCATGAAATCTCTTGGTCGTACGACGTCTGCATCAAAACTGAGTGTAACCTTTCGACAGTTCGGAGGCAGGTGGTCCGTGATAGGATTTTTGATGACTTTGAGCAATTTTTCTTGCGAGTTGACTGACCGGATAGATAACCTGTGTAACAATTGTACCATAAGACCGGCGAAGCGCTTGAAAGTGCGCGGTATGCGGACTGTTGGACTGACTTCGATAAGAACACCTTTAGCCGTATGTATGTAGATCTGTAGCTTGCCGGCTTTGTTGATAGGACTATCGAGCAAAGTCAAAAGACACTGTGGAGGTTGACGATTAGGGTGGTTCACCACTCAATGCGTTTTGAAGTTACCTGGTGAGTAATGTCTGGTCGAGCATCACTAATGTCACGGCCCATCTTACGCATCACACCGATATGCTCGTCACTGTTCAATAATGAATATTTCTCTTCTTTCGCACCAGTCCGACCGCCATGAGAAGCCTTGTAGGTCTCTAGGCTAGCGTTGGATAGAACAACAATTAGTCTTTGAGTATTCTTGTCGGCTGCCGCGATTGGTGTATGTTGTTCAGCCATGAGACGGGGGAGCTCTGGTGCAGGAAGCGATTGCGCTCCTAAAGAGAAGTGTGAGCAATCGAACTAGGGAAGGGCTCAACATAACCGGAGTTGTGGAGAGAAAAGTGGCTGAGGCTCGTGGGCTTCAACATACTTGAACGCTTTCGCTTGAGCGCAGGGGTGGACATTACGCTCCGGAGAATGGTAGTGAGACGAGAGGATAAGGTACGTCGTGCAATAGTCGGTGAGTGGGAAGAAATGTGCTCTGAATTGTGCTGTGTGGGAATAGAGCTTTGCAGGCAGACTTCACTCACGCCTGCACACCTTGAAATTATTTCATGCATTAGTTGGAGTGATGCGCTTGCGGGGCACAGGCAGTGATATCGAGAACTAACCGTATATGGTTAGTCTCCTTGGCGCTGTCTGACGTCCCTGCCGTGCCGCTATCACGATCTGCTTCGACCCTTCAAGGTTGTTCATCGTGACCATTTCCATAACACGAACTACTTCCGGTTCTTCTCTTTCATTACTGTCGATGCCGATTGAATTTCCTCGCTTCTGCAGACATGTATTGTTATCATGATCAGTCTCCCCTGTTTGAGCGTGCTCATACTCTCTCACTGAGGCGCCGCGTCCAAAAGCACGAGTACTAGTGTTCAGCCAGCGGCCACGAGACACTTTACCTGCGACATCTATCGACCATCTCAACTGGCGTTCACGACATGCACCGCGACAACTCGGGACTTGCTCTTGTGTATTGTTAGTCGACTAATTCTTTGTTTAAATAATCTGGAGATGGCATTGTTGTCATCATGGAGACAGCACACGCCGTCGAGCTTACCTCGTGGACAGTACGAAAAGGAGCCCAGTCGACTGGGTCGGTGGCGCTTTCCCACCTACGAGAGATTCACGTCGACGTGGTGTGGTACATGGCCACAGGATCAATAGCCAACCACTCGATCGTCGTCAGCAAGCAGCAAAAGTGCACGATACTTGACGGTTCCATGGCATCGTGCTTGGTAATTGAAGCCCGATCCACCACGACGAGGAGTCGAGGCTCGAATATAACAGCACCGGATTCGGCTCCTCGAACTCAAAGACCTCGAACTCTTCCGAGCCTAGTGAGCAATCTCCTATATCCTTGATGCGGACCGCCATGTTCTCCCTTCTCAGGGAGGCATCGGAGATTCGCTTATTCCTTCTGACAAAACCCATCATTCTTAAACACAAGCTATTTCCTCCCTCATTTCAGCACTGTGACAACGTAACATGATCACGCATTTTGTATGCATCACGAAGTTCTGCCGAGGTTTATTGTTCTACTCTGCAAAAAGCTTTTCCTCTGGTGCGTGCGGAAGGAGATATTCGATACAGATATTCGCACCCTTCGATCCAATGTCATCATCCGTATGTTCCTGTTAAACTTGTCACGCTGCGCCATTATCACAGGTCGATGGTAGCCGGAAAAAAGGAGATAGGATAAATTATGATCGTTCCTATGAATACAACGGAACGAGGTGGCCTGTAAACGAGTAACCGCAGGCAACCAAGATCATACCTCTGGCTCGAATAGACAACTGAGCCGATAGGCCCGTGGAGAGGCTCTCAATTTTGACGCGAGCTCCTGAAACCTGTAGCCGGCACGGGCGCAGTTGTATATAGTTTAATGAAAGGAATGAAATGGTCCTCGAAAATTTGCCTGAGAAGAGATCGTAAAACATGATGGTATGTGGCCGATTGTTCTTCTGGATACTCCACCGTCGCTGTGGCTGTCCTTCCGGGTCGCTGATGCCTTCCTCGTGCGATCTCGGTTCCGCAGTATGTATTGATCGCAAGTTTTCTGCTCTTGTCTGCCATTGATTCCACGCTACGTTGTGACAGCTGCACAATAGAGAGCTGTCACACCTCAAGCAAGCGCTCTCAGCACGCGAACATTCCAAAGCATGACGTTCCCATCACTGCCCAACTGCTCCTTGACTCTGGCGGCACTTTCTCGGCCACATACGTACTCTTGGGAAAGTGCTCGCACGCATACTCGACCGTGTTAGTATGGAGCTTGTGTATTTCAAGATACGTGTCACGGTGACTAGATGTATGCCGCATCGTGCAGGTAGAACCGGGGAAAGAGCCCGTCGACGCTGATTAGGCGTCTCCTCTGCCTGATTGTGAGCAGCTAGTGAAAAGCACTATTTAGATACTTCCCACTGATCATACTGGCACGCAGCTTTTTCACAATCACATCTCGTCTGCTATTGCCTCCAACCTTGACTTCGACGATGCAATACTTTGATTGAGGTCATCGATTCGCACCTCAGTGTGAGTGAGAGCTTCCTCTGAGGGATCAAGCAGCATCTTGAGAGCTCTTTGTCTACCTTCGCTTGCCGCTTGCAGCTCTGCCCGTGTTTGAACGAAGAGATGTTGGTTCTCTGTCCTGTCGCGTGATTGCTGTGCATGTGCGTGATGCGTGAACGCGGCTTTGCTTGCGTCTGGCAGCCGTGTAATTCCTAGATATTCGATCAATCCGGTCAAGGCAGGTCGGGGTCCCAGAGCGTTCGGCTTTGGCCTCTGCATCTTGAGGACAACACCATCCTGGATGCTTTCGGTACGCGACTCAATCTCGCAAACAGCTTTTTGAAAGGATTGTAATGCTTCGAAACGTTTGGCCATTTCATTGCACGTATCCGTGAGTATACGGAGCTCGAGCCGTGCCTGTAAAGATTAGTCGGTCAGTTTTGGGCTGAGTTTCGGTCGGGACAGACTTGCCTTCTCGGCCGAGCCAGCAACTATGTCTTTCTGCATGATGTGGAGCGAGTCAAAGGCAGAATGCAAGGGCTCACCGTAATGATGTGAGACCAGCATTGTGTTAACGTCCTCGATCTCCGAGAAGAGGCTATTAAGATCATCGCGGACCTCCTTAAGAATTGTGTCTTCGTGTGCTGCATGATCAGATGCTTTGGGCGGCAAGCTATGCAGCTCTTGCAGATAGACCCGGTCGAGCTTCGTCCTAAGCGCCTGACTCTGGATACGCGGGAGCACATTCACAAGTTCTTGCGAGTGTTCCGGCTGTTGTGGAATGTCGTCCAAGGACCTCTCTGTCGACAAGGAAAGAGCTTCAATCGCGGCAATAAGGCGATCATCAGCATTGAGCTTTTCAGTAACCAGAGCCGGGATTGTCTTCTTGAGCTTTGAAATTTGTGCTTTCCCAGAGGACAGGCCGCTCAATAGGCCTGTTCGCTGTTCTTCGTTCTTATAACACTTAACTCGACACGTCTCTCGGTTTTTGCTTTACTTACCACAGAGCTCAAAAGCTGAATCTCGTGCAATTTCTTCTTTTGATCGAGCCGTTGTCGACCCGCATTTTGCGATTTTAGGGTATCCTGGCGTCTTCGGAAAGATTTGAGATATGCTTTTTGAGAATTCAGGACGAGTATCTGTTGCTTGATGTATAGAGTTGATGCTTCCACCGACTTTACGGCAGCTTCCATGTCATCCGGAGTCATTTCTGAAGTGGAGCTGGTCAATAGCATCCTAGCGATCACGGCTGGAAATACATCCAGCACGGCCACGCATTCACTTTATAGCGATTTTTGCTGCATTGGGTCCAAAGGAATCGGTTGAAGAGTAGGGAACGCTGCTTTGCTCGCACGGTTAGATCGACTGAGCTTCTTCTCAAGCTCAGCCTGAGCACAAGCAAATCTGCCAAGGAGATGCGAAAAAGGAGAGGCCAGGGCCTAGTACTCGTACCGACTACCTACCTAGGTAGGTAGGTACTGTACTACTATACCCGTACCGACTCGCTGATGTGAACCTGAGAATAAAAAAGTGCACCGCAAGATACGGCAGCTTCGTTAAACGTGATTCTCTACAACGACTCTCCTCAACACCAGCATTCGCTTTCCACTGGTCTAGTATAGCAGCAACTTAAAATCGACCTCAGGGAGTTCGAGTAAGACTCATTAGGAACGATCGAACCCAGCATCTCTAGGTAATTTGCTAAGCTTCAGAATGTTTGCAGCGTAGTTTATTTTCGCACTGGCTTGCTGGTGTCCAGCTTGACTCCCAGCTTCAAGACGTCTGTTCCCATATTCCTCACCCATTTGTTTTTACAAAGTCGAGAATGCAAACTCCTCCGGCTCTTTCTGGGTAGACCTGTTCAAACAACGAGCAATTCGAAAACAATGGAGCGGCGAGACAGGAGACGCAAGAACTGGTATGAATAGCTGCTTTCGAGCCCCTGCAGCACTATAGCCAAAAGCCCTGGTTGTGGGAGCAACCCGACCGCTCCGCGCAGAGCTTCGAACTGGGACTTTTGATGTGGAAGTACCTAGCCTATGTACATGTCGATATGTGCCGATACCAAAACATGACAGGAAACTTGTCTTCTGCCGCAATCCCCACCGTCGGCAACACCGGGATCTGATGCCTTGTTAATCGTGGGCTCTTCTGCAGACGAACATTGACATGTTATCAGGATGATAACTCGTGAATGATAAACGGAAGGCGAAGTACTCGACACCACGGTGCCTTGACATTTCGGATGACTCGAGAAGTATAACCTCGGAAGAAATTAAGGCTACACTCGACATTCCATGCAGACAAATGCAAGCGATGACTTGCCCAATGGTTCACAGCAACAGCAAAATCGTGTGTATTCATGTTCTTTCCAGCTGATTCACCCAATGTACATCCATTCCAACCTTGCTTCAAGAACTTTTGGCGTGTCCATTAACGGTACCATTTGCTGACCCATTCGTCTTCGACTGTCGAAATTTTGCGATGTCTTGTACAATACCCTGGTTTAGTCTGCTCTTCAACTCCGGTCTGTAACCCAGTGAAAACAACAATTCGATCCAAACAAACAGTGGCGCCAGGAAGAATGCCTGAAACAGATTGTCAAGGAGAGCCGGAGCACGGCCCTCGAATTTGCCATGTCCCACAAATTGTGCTAGCCAGCATACAACATGTGTGCCCGCAGCCCAGTAGTTTGCAGTCATGCCATATTGCTCTCTCAAGATATTTGCATACGCAGTACTGGCAAGAAGGATGACACTGAACACTCCACCAGCGACGGGCTCAAGCAGGACATATAGCCCACAGTAGGCCAGGCATGCGAAGAGGCCTAAGTTCGGCGGGAGGTGGATATCCTGGAGCAGTTTGGGAGATGGTAGAAGGTTTGGTGTATTGCTAGCCTACAACTGGTGATTAACATAAGGCATACCCACGTTATGGGATAGCCTACCAGGAAGAATGCCGTCCACAAAAGAACTGGCACGCATGCCATGTGGATGGCAATATTCACCTGTTGTAAAATGAGCAAGTTGATCCATTAGCTGCGCTCGATGTCATCCTACAGGATCATGGTGGTATGCACCGTACTGCACATGTCAGTAACGAAGCATGCTACAGTAGTCTGAGATGACTTACAAAGCGCAGCTGCTTCTCTAGGTTCAGGGACATCTTATCTTCTTTCTCACACTCGGCTTAACAGAGTGTTTCTGTACAAGAAATACAGCAAGGTTACTAGGACGGCCAGCTATGGTGAAGTGATAGCCATTCAACCTTGGAAGTTAAGGCGGGCCGCCGACCGCCGTCATCCCGCCAAGCAACTTATACATGCCTGCGCCAAAATCATTTAGAGCGCGTCGCAAAGCTACCAGTGTCCGCACTTGAATCTACAAGCACAAAGACCACAAACCGCCTCATACGCTTAGTCCATCTACCTCCAGTTCTATCTACAGGAAACGATAGAGAGCTTCCACAGACGGACTTCGGCCCTAGTAGGCACCGCGCATCTGTGCGCAGAAGGATGAATTGAGCGAGTTGAACTCTTAGACCGTGGTACGGTCCTCTTCTCGACACGAAAAAGATCTGGAAACCCTGATTGCCTTGTTCAAGACACGGCAAGATGTTCTTCCTCCGGTATCTCGAACGCGAAATCAGCATCCACCCGTCTTTCTTTGGAGCAAATGTGCATGAAAGATTGAAAGACCAGCTGTACGCCGACTTGGAAGGTAGCTGCAACGGAGAATATTACATCGTGTGCATTATGGACATCTACGATATCTCTCCGGGAAAAGTAAGGCCGGGGGCAGGCGATGCGCAGTTCGTTATCCGGTACCGAGCTATTCTCTGGAAGCCGTTCAAGGGCGAGACGGTAAGCTGGACCAACTCGACTCTAATGCAAAAGCTGAACGCATCTCTATCTTCAGATTGACTGTGCTGTTTCTTCCATCAAGCCGCAAGGAGTGTTTTGCGACGCAGGACCATTGACAGTCTTTGTCTCGAAGTTGGTCTGTACATCCTGGCAAAAACTACGCACTCCGTCTGACACCGCAGTAGCACCTGCCTCCTGACATGAAGTACAACCCAGATGCTACTCCTCCTCAGTATTCCAATGGTGCAGGTGATGTCATTGAGAAGGGCTCGGCTGTTCGTGTGCAGCTCATTGGTCTACGAAGTGACGTTGGAAACATGTATGCTATCGGCAAGATGTCTTCCGCGTGGTTTGGGTATGTTAACGGGGTGTTTGTCAAGGACCTTGCTAACGTTGTTTTCAGCGCACAATGATGTAATGACACTGTTTGAAAACATCTCGACAAACGTCCAGAGATGTTGGATTGATCTTGATGACAGGACGGAGAGTGCATATCTTCGAAGCTTTCGAGAATGAGGAAATGGATGCCTCTCCACCTTGAGCTAATGGGTCTTCCCGACAACTTTGTTCGAAGCTCGTGACCGAGTAGGCACGAGTCAAGAGCCTCACCGAGGTGACAGCATATCACCAACCTGTTCGGCGACGTCGACCCCTGCCAAGAATGATGAACTTGAAAACAGGCGTTGTGGGGTCTGTCGATAGAGGTTCTGTTCGGGGATAACAGCACGAATGAGGATGCTGGATCAGAGAACGGCGTGTAGCTACTGCGCCATTGCGGGGTCTGCGGCCATTTGGCGGGGCAACGCATGATTCATCCTGTCAGGGACGAGCCTCAATGCAGAATCTCCTTCCTCCAGTAAACAAGGACCACAAACGTGTCATGCCT
>Ga0210040_10010830_pt1 | contig 10407 bp, 10 predicted proteins | sample CryGeyCG12114_NA_FD_185462 | JGI IMG/M metagenome (GOLD analysis project Ga0210040, IMG submission 185462) | Groundwater microbial communities from aquifer - Crystal Geyser CG19_WC_8/21/14_NA (SPAdes) (version 2) | ecosystem: Environmental > Aquatic > Deep subsurface > Groundwater | place: USA...
GACAGGTGGGCTCGCCAGCCGCGTCTCGATCCACCCGGCGGTGCGAGCGGCGCTCTACCAGCGGCAGCGCAGCTTCGCGACCCAGCCCGGCGGCGCGGTGCTGGACGGGCGCGACATCGGCACGGTGATCGCGCCGGAGGCCGAGGTGAAGCTGTTCGTCACCGCCAGCGTCGAGGCGCGCGCCCTGCGCCGCTGGAGAGAAATGGTCGAGCGCGGTGCCCCTCACACGCTCGCCGAAATCGAGAAAGACCTGCGCCGCCGGGATGAGCGCGACCACACCCGCAAGGAGGCACCGCTGGTGGCAGCGCCTGATGCGGTGGTGATCGACACTTCAACGCTGGACCGCGACGCCGCCGTGGCCGCCGCCATTGCTGCAGTCGCAGCGGCACGGCGCTGAGCCGTTGCAGGCCAGCCGCCCGGCGCGCCGCCTGCTCCTTCTCCTCACGCTCATCTGGCTCGCCGGCCTCGCGCTGTCCGGATGGCGGCCGTATGATCGGGCGACCTGGTGGATGGAGGTGGCGCCCGTCCTGATTGCGCTCCCGCTGCTATGGGGCACCGGGCGGCGCTTGCCTCTCACGCCACTCGCGCCGTGGCTGATCGGGTTCACGGCGTTGTCCTGATGCTAGGCGGCACCCACACCTACGCCCGTGTGCGGCCTACGAGCTGGTCGAGTTCGCCGCCGTTTTGGCGCTTGGAGAAGGTGCGGCAGAGTTCCTCGGCACACGGGGCGAGCCTTGGGACACGCCGTGGGACATGCTGATGTGCCTTGCTGGCGCCGCGGCGGCCCTGCTGCTGCTGACCCGATGGCACAATCGCCAGCTCGCCCGTTTAGGGCCGGAGACAGACAAGCGAATGATCGGCGGCATGTAGGAACCTCGTGCCGGTCGCATTGTTCGCGCCTCTGAGTGGGGTTGGACGGCAGTGGAGTTGATTGTGATGAATGAAGGAACTTCTCGGCGCACGGTCCTTGGCGGGGCGGCGATCGGCCTCGCCGCTGTCGCCGGCCCGGCGCTGGCGCAAGGCGCTGGAAGCGGCGGCGCGGCGTCCGCCACCCCCGCCCGCAACGCCACGCCCAAGGATCCGCGCACCAAATATACCAGCGAGCCGTTCCCCGAGCAGAGCCAGCCCTGGCCCGGCCTGCAGCGCGACATGAACCCGCGGCCGGATTCGGGTGAGACCAGCTATGTCGGCTCCGGCAGGCTGATGGGCCGCAAGGCGCTGCTGACCGGCGGCGACAGCGGCATCGGTCGCGCCGCCGCCATCGCCTTCGCTCGCGAGGGGGCGGATGTCGCCATCAACTACTACCCGAGCGAGGAGCCGGACGCGCAGGAGGTCAAGGCGCTGATCGAGGCGGAGGGTCGCAAGGCGGTGCTGCTGCCCGCCGACATCCGCACCCTGCCCGCCTGCGAGAAGCTGGTGGCAGATGCGGTCGCGGGGCTCGGCGGGTTGGACATCCTGGTCAACAACGCCGCCTACCAGCAGAGCAAGGCCGACATCTCGGAGATCAGCGACGAGCAGTTCGTCCGCACCTTCGAGACCAACATCTTCGCCATGTTCCGCATCAGCAAGGCGGCCATCCCGCACATGAATCCGGGCTCCGTCATCATCAACACAGGCTCCGTCAACTCGTACAATCCGGGCGAGGAGCTACTGGATTATGCCAGCACGAAGGGCGCGATCCTGATCTTCACCAAGGGGCTGGCGAAGCAGCTCGCCAAGAAGGGCATCCGCGTCAACATGGTCGCACCGGGTCCGATCTGGACTCCGCTGCAGGTCGCCGGCGGGCAGCTGCCGGGCAAGCTGGGCGAGTTCGGGCAGACCACCCCGCTCGGCCGCGCGGGCCAGCCGGCGGAGCTCGCACCGCTATACGTCCTGCTGGCGTCGGAAGAGGCGAGCTTCAGCACCGGCACCGCTGTCGGCGCGCATGGCGGTGAGGGCAATCCGTAGCCGCGACGCTGCCAGCCAGCCAGCCAGCCGTGCAGCGCAAATGTCGGGCTATCCTTCGCCCGTCAGGCAAGAATGGGGCGGGATCGAGACAGCGCCCGAACGGTATGATCTGGCGAGTGACACCCTGTAACCTTCGTCACCCCTCACGTGTCATTTCGGTAAGCATGTAAACCGCTTGCACTGACATTGCGACCGGCTTGCGCTTGTCTTTCGGGTGGCTTTCAACTATGTGCGCGCCGTCCGACGAGCCACTGCGGCTCGGTGGCGGGAAACAGGGCCGCGGCAGACGGTCTATCAGGCAAGCAGCGGGCGCTCCCGGGGCACGACGTGCTCCGCCGGGCGCGACGTCCATTTCCCTCACCGGCAGCAATGGTTCCAAGGATGCTCGTGACGGCATTCGGCCACACGGGCGGTTCGGCCACCAAGACCGGCGGACACAACCGCCTGGCCGGAAACGAAGAAGACAGGAACTCCCGACTTTATGGCATCCACCGCCAACCCTACTCGCGACGATTTCGCGAAACTCCTCGATGAACAGCTCGGCGGCGCCGAGGGCGGCTTTGAAGGCCGCGTGGTGCACGGCACCGTCACCGCGATCGAGAATGGCGTCGCGTTGATCGACGTCGGCCTCAAGAGCGAAGGCCGCATCCCCCTCAAGGAATTCATGCGCGGCGAGGAAGACCACGGCCTGACCGTCGGCTCCGAGGTCGAGGTGTTCGTGGACCGCGTCGAGAATGCGGATGGCGAAGCGATGCTCAGCCGCGACCGCGCCCGTCGCGAAGCCGCGTGGGACAAGCTCGAGAACGAGTTCGGCGAAGGCAAGCGCGTCGAGGGCCGGATCTTCGGCCGCGTCAAGGGCGGCTTCACGGTCGACCTGGACGGCGCTGTCGCCTTCCTGCCCGGCAGCCAGGTGGACATCCGCCCGGTGCGCGACGTCGGCCCGCTGATGGACATGCCGCAGCCCTTCCAGATCCTCAAGATGGACCGTCGCCGCGGCAACATCGTCGTGTCGCGCCGCGCCGTCCTCGAAGAGACCCGTGCGGAGCAGCGCAGCGAGCTGATCGACAAGCTGACTGAAGGCCAGGTGATCGACGGTGTTGTGAAGAACATCACCGATTACGGCGCCTTCGTGGACCTGGGCGGCATCGACGGCCTGCTGCACGTCACCGACATGAGCTACAAGCGGGTCAACCACCCGAGCGAGGTCATCAATATCGGTGACACCGTCGCGGTGCAGATCATCCGCATCAACGCTGATACCCAGCGCATCAGCCTCGGCATGAAGCAGCTGGAAAGCGATCCGTGGGAAGGCGTCGGCGCCAAGTACCCGGTCGGCATGAAGGTCACCGGCACCGTCACCAACATCACCGAATACGGCGCCTTCGTGGAGCTGGAAGCGGGGATCGAGGGCTTGGTCCACGTCTCCGAGATGAGCTGGACCAAGAAGAACGTCCACCCGGGCAAGATCGTCTCGACCTCGCAGGAAGTCGAAGTGATGGTGCTGGAGGTCGATTCCGACAAGCGCCGCATCAGCCTCGGCCTCAAGCAGGCGCACCGCAACCCGTGGGAAGAGTTCGCCGATGCGCACCCCGTCGGCTCGACCGTCGAGGGCGAGGTCAAGAACGCGACCGAGTTCGGCCTGTTCATCGGCCTGCCGGGCGACGTGGACGGCATGGTCCACATGTCCGACATCGCCTGGGGCATCTCCGGCGAGGACGCGCTGGCGCTTCACCGCAAGGGTGAGGAAGTCCAGGCGGTCGTGCTCGACGTCGATGTCGACAAGGAGCGCATCAGCCTCGGCATGAAGCAGCTCGAGAAGGGTGCTCCCTCTGCCGCTGGTGCCGCCGGTGCGGGCAACCTGCGCCGTGGTGAGGTCGTCACGGTGACCGTGCTCGAGGTTCGCGATGGCGGGCTGGAAGTGCAGGCTGGCGAGGATGGCGCGACCGGCTTCATCAAGCGCTCGGACCTCGGCCGTGATCGCGACGAGCAGCGTCCTGACCGCTTCCAGACTGGCCAGAAGATCGATGCCATGGTTACCGGTTTCGATCGTTCGAAGAAGCCCAACTTCTCGATCAAGGCGCGCCAGATCTCCGAGGAGAAGCAGGCTGTCGAGCAGTACGGTTCGTCCGACTCGGGCGCGTCGCTGGGCGACATCCTCGGCGAGGCGCTGAAGAAGGCGGACTAAGGCGAGATGCGCGCGTAACCAGGCGAGGATTGCAACGCGATCCGCAGCCTGGTTACGCAGACGTATCCGGCCGGCCGACGAGCGAATCCCGCTCGACGTCACGGTAAACACTCCCGTGATGGCGCCCGCCTCATCTGCCAACGGAAAGGCCCGCCCGCTCAACCGAGCAGGCGGGCCTTTCCTCTTTCCGCGCCCTCGCCTAACCTGCTCCCATGCTAGCGCGCTGCCAGTGCGGATCCCTGACCGCCACCATTGCCGATGGGGCGGAAGCGATGACGGTGCTGTGCCACTGTCTCGACTGCCAGCGCCGCAGCGGCTCGCCCTTCGGCGTGATGGCCTATTTCCCGGCAGAGGCGGTGGCGATCTCGGGCAACGCCAGCCGCTATGTCCGCCAGACCGATGCCGGAAGCACCTACAGCAACGGCTTTTGCCCCACCTGCGGCAGCACTGTGTTCAGCATTCCGGGCAAGTATCCCGAGATGATCGGCATCGCCCTTGGCGCACTCGCCGATCCGACCTTCCCGCCACCCGCGCGATCGGTCTACGAGCAGAGCCGCCACGCCTGGGTCGCGCTGCCGGACACCATGCCCCGCCACCCGCGCGGCCGGAATAGCTAGGAGGCATGTGGTGAGAGCAATGCCGTTCCTGATGCTCCAGCGCGTCCAGTCAGTCGGCGATAATAGCGTTCGCCGGCTGTCCGCCCGGCTGGCCGAGCGGTTTGGCCTGGGTGGACAGTTCAACCTTGAGCAGGAGGCGTGAGATGAGCCTGCAGGTCCACCAGTTTCCCTGCCTCAGCGACAATTACGGCTTCCTGCTGCACGACCCTGACAGCGGAGAGACCGCCTGCATCGACACCCCCGATGCGGCCGCCTATCTGCGCGAGGCGGAGGCGAAGGGCTGGCGGATCACGCAGATCTGGAACACGCATTGGCACCCCGACCATGCCGGCGGGAACGAGGCGATCAAGGCGGTCACCGGTTGCACGATCGTTGCTCCCGAAGTGGATGCACCGAAGATCGCCGGAATCGACCGGACGGTCAGCCATGGCGACATCGTGATGCTCGGCAATTGGCGGGCCGAGGTGATCGATGTCGGCGGGCATACGATGGGGCACATCGCCTATCACCTCCCCGAGGCGGAGATTGCCTTCGTCGGCGATTCGCTGTTCGCGCTCGGCTGCGGGCGAATGTTCGAGGGCACGGCCCCGCAATTCTGGCAGAGCCTGCAGCGGCTGAAGGCCTTGCCGCAGGACACAACGGTCTACTGCGCGCACGAATACACCGCCGCCAACGCCCGCTTCGCTCTGCATGCCGATCCCGACAATGCCGAGCTACGGGACTACGCGGCGACCATCGAGCATCGGCGCGCGGCGGGCGAGCCTACTGTCCCCTTCCCCCTCGCCCGCGAGTTGGCGACAAACCCGTTTCTTCGCGCCGACGATCCGGCAATGCAGGCACGTTGGGGTGGAGACACTCCGGCGCAGACCTTTGCCGCGCTCAGGGCCGCGAAGGATGCGTTCTAACGGGGCGCCGCGGGCAGCGCGATCAGTGCCGCTAGGCGTCGTGTTCGGTGACGGCGGCCGGCAGCATCGGCCTATCGGCAGCGGCGGCGGGTTGCGCGGACGGCACCGGCAGCTCGCTCCTGTCGTCCCCCGCCAAGCCACGGCGGAAGCTTTTGATCCCCTTGCCGAAGTCACCCATCGTTTCGGAAATTCGGTTGCGGCCAAACAGGACCAGGGCAACGACGGCCACCACGATCCAGTGCATCAAGGAGAAACTACCCATGGCTCGGTTCCTCTGCGCCATCGATAGATGGGCCTTGCCTTTGCGTAGCAGGTTCACCGCGTGAATGAACCCCGACGTGACCTGATCTGAAAGGCGGCTGCCCTCATCTCCGGAAACGTCGGCGCGTTCCGAGGCCTGTCTCGCGATGAGGCTCTCCCGAAGGAATGCTTGTGTCCCGTATGCAACGAGGTACAGCGACGGCGATGCTGGATTGCACAACCTCCCCCGGCCGCGCTGACCTGCTGATCCAGAGCGTCACCGGCTGCGCGATCTACATGCTCGACCCCGCGGGGATCGTCAGCAGCTGGAATGCGGGGGCGCAGCGGCTGAAGGGCTACCGGCCCGAGGAGATCATCGGCGAGCATTTCTCGCTGTTCCACCCGGAGGAGGATCGCCGCGCAGCGATCCCGGACCAGGCACTCCAGACCGCCCTAACCAGTGGCCGGTTCGAGACCGAAGGGTGGCGCATCCGCAAGGACGGCACGCGCTTCTGGGCGACCGTGGTGATCGAGCCGATCCACGAGCAGGACGGGCAGCATATCGGCTTCGCCAAGATCACGCGCGACCAGTCTGACCGCAAGCAGGCGGAAGAGGCGCTGCGCCGGAGCGAGGAGCGCTTCCGCCTGCTGGTGCAGGGCGTCACTGACTACGCGATCTACATGCTGGATCCGGAAGGATTTGTCTCCAGCTGGAACGCCGGGGCGGAGCGCTTCAAGGGCTACTCCGCCGTCGAGATCATCGGGGAGCATTTCTCCCGCTTCTATCCGCAAGAGGACCGCCAGGCCGGCACTCCGGCCAAGGCGCTGGCCACCGCCGCGTCCGAGGGGCGCTTCGAGGCGGAAGGCTGGCGGCTGCGCAAGGACGCAAGCCGCTTCTGGGCCAGTGTCGTCATCGACCCGATCCGCGATGACGAGGGTCGCCTGATCGGCTTCACCAAGATCACCCGCGACCTGACGGAGCGGAAGCGCGCGCAGGAGGCGCTCGAGAAGACGCAGGAGCAGTTCTTCCAGGCGCAGAAGATGGAGGCCATTGGCAAGCTGACCGGCGGCGTGGCGCACGATTTCAACAACATCCTCGCGGCCATCCTCGGCAGCCTGCGGATCGCCCAGCGCCGCATCGCCGATGGAGAAAGCGGCGAGCGCTTCATCCAGAATGCCATCAAGGCGGCCGACCGCGGTGCGATGCTGACCCACCGGATGCTGGCCTTCGCTCGCAAGCAGGAGCTTCAGCTGGAGCCAGTGGACCTCATCAATTCAGTTCGCGAGATGGCGGAGCTGCTGCAGCGGACCCTCGGCCCGGGCATCACGATCCACCCGAACTTTCCTCTTCGGCTTCGCTCGGTGATGGCGGACCGCACACAGCTCGAACTTGCGGTGATGAACCTGATGGTCAACGCCCGCGATGCCATGCCCGGTGGCGGCACCATCACCATCAGCGCGCGCGAAATCGGGCACGCCGAAGACGAGGAAGCCTTCGTCTGTCTCTTGATCAAGGACGAGGGTGAAGGCATGGATGCGAAGACCCTGGCGCAAGCGACGGAACCGTTCTTCACGACCAAGGGCGTCGGCAAGGGCACCGGCCTCGGTCTCTCGATGGTGCACGGCATGGTGGAGCAATGTGGCGGCCGGCTGGTACTTGAAAGCGCACCGGGCCGCGGAACGACAGCCGAAATCTGGTTGCCTGTCATCGAGCAGCCGGCGCCGGGCGAGGCGGCGATCGTCGCCGACGTTCCCTCGGCAGGCAAGCCGCTGCGCATCCTGGCGGTGGATGACGACGCGATCATCCTGCTCAACACCGCCACCATCCTGTCGGACATGGGGCACGACGTCCTGCAGGCTCACTCCGGACGTTCCGCGTTCGAGATCATCCAGCAGGAAGACGTCGACCTGCTGATCACCGACTATTCCATGCCCGGCATGACCGGCGCGGAACTGGTCGAGCAAGCATTGCAGGCCCGCCCCGACATGAAGGTGATCGTGGCCTCCGGCTATGCCGACCTGCCGGAAGGGAAGGCGCTGGACGTTCCGCGGCTGGCAAAACCGTTCACCGAGCGCGACCTCGCCGATGCGATTGCTGCACTGGCCGGCTGAGGCACGATTGAGAAACGGAGAGAGATAGAGCTCGCTGCATTCGGGCGGGCTGCTCGTCTCGATCGTACCGAACGCTGCTCTCCGCAGCGGTGCCCTCGCCCTCACTCACTCAGCAACGACAGCCGTCCATGCTCCTGCGGAGTGACGCGGGAGCAGTTTCGTGTTCGAGCAGCGCAAGCGCATGCCAGCCCTCGGCCAGCACTTGGGGCCGGCGCTCGACCGCTTGCCCACGCGAGCGGAGTTCGCGGCGAGGTCGTCACCGGCGCTCAGGCGCAAGGTCTATAGGCCATGGAGCCGCCGGTCGGCAGTTGGGCAGGCACCGGTTTCCCCTGCTCCCGGAGCAGCGCGGGATACTCGCGGAGAACGCTCTCGGCATCAGTCACCCCGACGATATCTCCCGTCGGGCCGAGGTGAAGCATCGCGCCATACATGACGAAAAGCACATCGGTGTACCCTGTCACATCGTCCGCGACTTTCAGGGTGTGAGTGCTGCCGGGGGGTTCGAACAGGTATGAGCCAGGCCGGTTGGCGGGGCTGTTGGAGTATTCGAGGTAGGACCATTCGCCAGCGAAGGTGAACGCATGGATTTCGCCGGTGTGCTTGTGGGGGAATACCTGCAGGCCCGGCTCGAAAAGCATGCGGACCGCGTAACGTCCGCCTTCAATATCGGCCATCAGCAGCTTCAGCTTGATCCCGGGATCACCCGCCCAATTGTCCGCCCACGGCAGATCGTCCGAGGCAGAGTGAAAGGATTCTGGGATAATCATCGGCATTCTCCGGGACGGAACTGGACGTTGAAGCCGTCTCTCCTCGCCCTGCTCCTTTTCAGGCGATCGGCGTTGCTTGGTCAACAAAGCTCATCAGACCAGCTCGATAACGTCCTCAATGGAGTTGAGGACCCTGCTCGGCCGACAAGGGAAGCGGGCGATGTCGTTTGCCTTTGTGGACCCCGTGAGAACCAGGATCGTCTCGAGCCCTGCTTCGATGCCAGCCACAACGTCCGTATCCATCCGGTCTCCGACCATCGCCGTGCTTTCGGAACGGGCGCCGATGCGGTTCATCGCGCTGCGGAACATCATCGGGTTCGGCTTGCCGACGAAGTAAGGTTGCGCTCCCGTCGCTTTGGTGATGAGCGCGGCAACGGAGCCGGTGGCGGGCAGCGAGCCTTCGGCCGACGGCGACGTTACGTCCGGATTGGTAGCGATGAAGCGTGCGCCGTTTTCAATCAGCCGCAGAGCCTGGGTGACCTTGGCGAAGGAAAGGCTGCGGCTCTCCCCCAGGACCACATAGTCCGGATCGCTATCCGTCAGTGTATAGCCGAATTCATGCAGGGCGGTGGTGAGGCCGGCCTCTCCGATTACGAATGCGGAGCCTTCTGGGTTTTGCGACCGGAGGAATTCGGCGTCGCGAGTGCGGACGTCCAGATTGCTTCCTCCGGCACAAGCAGGCCTGACTTGGCGAGCCGGGCAGCCAGGTCACGGGCGGTGAATACGGAGTTGTTCGTGAGCACCAGAAATCGGCGGTCGCGTTCGACGAGGCGGGCAATGAATCTTGCTGCTCCGGGCAATGCGTGGTCTTCGTGGACCAGTACGCCGTCCATGTCCGTGAGCCAGCACTCCGGCTGCTTTCGATCTGTTACCATGACAAAGGGGTGGCCCAGCAGTCTGCCAGAGTCGAGAGCTTCGCTCGTGAGAGGCACCGCCATTCGCCTGATCTTGCGAGGCATCGGCCAACTTCAGCCCGGCAGCACCCCTTATTCTAACTCAACTCCTTCGGTCTGCCATTCCTTGCTCGTTCATCTTGCTGGCCATAAACATGAACAATGTTGATTGAACGCATTGGCGACACAGGAGAGCGATCATGAGGTTAAGGAACTGGCTTGCAGGAGCGACGGGCATTTTTCTAGCTGTTGGTGCCGTTGGCACTGCCGTCGCCCATCACTCGTTTGCGACGGAGTTCGACCGCAACAAGCCGATCCGTCTTGAGGGCAAGGTGGTGAAGTTCGAGTGGGTCAATCCTCACTCGTGGATTCACCTGAAGACATCGAACGGGAGTACCTGGCGCGTCGAGGGTGGCGCTCCGAGTGCTCTGCTGCGTCGCGGCTGGAACAGGAACTCGCTGCCGGCAGGCACTGACATTATCGTGGACGCGTTCCGCGCTCGCGACGGTGACACTCGCGCCAGCGCCGCGGAGATCCGTTTCCCCAGCGGTCGCGAACTGTCGCTCGGCAATCCCACCACGGAAGCTGTGGCTGCGGCCGCCACCCGCGGACGCAACTAGATCGGCGCGCTGCTCGTTAGCTGGCGAACAAGGTGGAGGGGGTCGCAGCAGTCCGGTCGCGGCGCCTCTCTCCCCATCCCCGGGATCGAACGGGAGCCAGCAAACCGGGCTCAAGGCCATG
>Ga0210040_10010831_pt1 | contig 10407 bp, 5 predicted proteins | sample CryGeyCG12114_NA_FD_185462 | JGI IMG/M metagenome (GOLD analysis project Ga0210040, IMG submission 185462) | Groundwater microbial communities from aquifer - Crystal Geyser CG19_WC_8/21/14_NA (SPAdes) (version 2) | ecosystem: Environmental > Aquatic > Deep subsurface > Groundwater | place: USA...
GAGGCCGTCGCCGTGCAGTGCCCTTGCAAAAACGAACGGCCCATCGCCGCGCATTTTGATGGAGTCGCGCTCCATCACGCCCAGGTCAGCCCGAACCAATTGCGCCAGATCCGTTTTATTGATCACCAGCAAATCCGATCGCGTAATGCCGGGGCCGCCTTTGCGTGGAATCTTATCGCCACCCGACACATCGATCACATAGATAGAGTAATCCACGAGTTCACGGCTGAAGTGTGCTGCCAGATTATCGCCGCCGCTCTCCACGAACAGGAAATCGATCTTGTAGTCGAATTTGGTCATCAGCCCTTCCAGTGCATCCATGTTCAGCGAGATATCTTCGCGGATAGCGGCGTGCGGGCAGCCGCCCGTCTCCACGCCCACAATCCTGTCTTCGCTCAGGGCGCTGTTCCGGATCAGGAACTCAGCGTCTTCACGGGTAAAAATATCATTCGTCACCACTCCCAGCTCATAGGTATTCCGGAGCCTTTCGCAGAGCGCCTTCAGCAAGGCTGTTTTACCGGTGCCCACCGGACCACCTATGCCCACGGTAAACGCCCGCTTCCTGAAGTTCCGGTACGAGGGAAGCTTCCGCGTTTCCCGGGCCTCATAGTCCCCCGGAGATTCGTAAAACTCGTGCGTGTGCCCGTGCAGCAGAAGCGCTAACTTATCTACAAATGCCATTGTTATTTTTTTATTGCAGTTTTGGTAAAAAATCTTCCAGTGTTTCTGCAGGAGCTTACCTATAACAGCAGGTGATAAGGTTTATACACCCGGTAGCTCAGTTTTGAAACAGCTTGGAGTAAATGTCATCATGGAAAACCTGGGCGGTATCTAACATAAATGCCGACCGGCAGGCCTGCGTATATGGTACATCCCGAAAGCGATCAATGAGATGATCGAAAACGGAGTAGAAGTCATGCTGTAGTTTGTGCCCCTCCATCGGGCCGATAAACCCAAGCCGGATAGCGGCGCTTACCTGGTCGCGCAGTGCCATGTGCAGGTACATCACCTGCACATCCTGCAGTGTAAAGCGCGCACGCCTGAGGCACAGCGCATACACAGGCACGAAATGCAGCGAAAGTCCCTCTACTGCAAACCACTCCCGGATCTCGTGCAAGTCCGCCTCCGGGTAAAAGGACTCAAACAGTTTCAACCAGTTTTTACCCTGCACCACGCTCGCCTTGTGTAGCACCGGCACCAGCATCATCGCGTCATACTCCTCGGCCATAACCCGAAGCTCCTCCTGTAGTTCCGGCTGCTCCAATCGGTAGCAGGAGTTTATATATGGAAACTCCATGCTCACCACCTGCTGCAGGTACGCATACAGGTAGTTCCGCAGCTGAAACTGGTCCCGGATCAGCCCAAACGTCATGCTGCTCTCCAGGCCATAAGAATAGGCAAAGGAGCCCGTGGGGATAGCGGAATCAACTAAATGCAGCAGGCGAGCAAATCTCATGTTTCTAAACTAATTATATATATTTGCTCTTTAGGCTATCTTCCCCAAAAGTAAACTAACAGGCGTTTCCAGGTCCGGAAAAACATAAAGAACGGCATATAAGACCCCCTTTTCACCGGCTAAAACAGGTTATATAGCTGCGCAAGCGGTAATTTGGTGGCTGGTTCACAGGTCAGGTGTACACCGTCTACCGTTACTTTGTACGTCTCCGGATCCACCGCTATGTTGGGCAGGTAATCATTCAGGGCCATGTCTTTTTTAGTGACACTGCGGCAGTTCTTCACCGCCACTACCTGCTTCTGCAGTCCATACTCTTGCTGCACATGCGCCACCGACGCCTGCGACACGAACACCATGGAGGTTTTGCCGATGGCTGCGCCATGGGAGCCGAACATGGGCCGGGAGAAGTAAGGCTGTGGCGTAGGAATAGACGCGTTGGCATCGCCCATCTGCGCCTGCACAATCACACCGCCTTTAATGATCATCTCCGGCCTGGAGCCGAAAAAGGCAGGTTTCCAAAGCACCAGGTCCGCCAGCTTGCCCAACTCCACAGAACCGATCTCCTCTGAAAAGCCATGCGCCCGCGCCGGATTGATGGTATATTTGGCTATGTAGCGCTTCACGCGAAAGTTATCGGCCTTGCCACCTGGGGCAGCGTCCTCGGGCAAACGGTCGCGTTGCTCCTTCATTTTATGGGCTGTTTGCCAGGTGCGCGTAATCACCTCCCCCACCCGGCCCATGGCCTGCGAGTCGGAAGCGATGATCGACAAAGCGCCCATGTCGTGCAGGATGTCTTCGGCAGCAATGGTTTCGCCCCGGATACGGCTTTCGGCAAAGGCCACGTCCTCCGGAATGTTTTTATCGAGGTGGTGGCACACCATCAGCATGTCGAGGTGCTCGTCGATGGTGTTCACAGTAAAAGGTCGGGTCGGGTTGGTGGACGACGGAATAACATTGGGCTCGCCGCAGATCTTGATGATGTCCGGCGCATGGCCGCCGCCCGCTCCCTCGGTATGATACGCGTGGATAGTCCTGCCTTTGAAGGCATTTGTGGAAGTCTCCACAAAACCGCTCTCGTTCAGCGTGTCTGTGTGGATGCACACCTGCACATCGTACTGCTCCGCAATACTGAGACAGTTATCAATGGCTGCCGGCGTGGTGCCCCAGTCCTCGTGCAACTTAAAACCCAAAGCGCCCGCCTCTACCTGTTCAACCAATCCCTCCGGTTTAGAGGAATTGCCTTTGCCCAGGAAGCCGAAGTTCAGCGGGTACGCCTCTGTCGCCTGCAGCATCATCTCAATAAAGAAAGCGCCTGGGGTGCAGGTGGTGGCGTTTGTGCCAGCCGCCGGGCCTGTGCCCCCGCCCACCATCGTGGTCACACCAGAGGCAAGAGCTTCCACAATCTGCTGCGGGCATATAAAATGGATATGGCAGTCAATGGCTCCGGCAGTCAGGATCTGGCCCTCTCCGGCCACCACTTCCGTCGTCACCCCGACAACCATGCCCGCGGTGACACCCGACATAATGTGCGGATTACCGCCTTTACCGATGCCAGCAATGCGGCCGCCTTTGATCCCGATGTCAGCCTTATATATACCAGTATAGTCAATCACCAACGCGTTGGTGATGATCATGTCCAGCGCATCGGCCTGTGAAACGCCAGCGGCCTGCCCCATCCCGTCCCGCAGCACCTTGCCGCCGCCGAACTTGCACTCCTCGCCGTAGAGGCAATAATCTTTCTCCACCTCCACCAGCAGATTGGTGTCGCCGAGGCGCACTTTGTCTCCCACAGTGGGGCCATACATGTCGGCGTAGGCGCGGCGGTCGATCTGAAAGCTCATGGGAATGATAGTTAAATTGTTTAACAATTATATTGTTGTTGATCTTCATTTGTTTGATTAACCCTCGAACAACGCGTAACGCACAACGATCAACTAAAAAGAAAGCCCGCTGCCTTCGCTTTGGCCACGGCGTCTGCTTTTTGCGCTTCCATGAGCGCCCCCCCGATGAGGTTGTTCCCGCCATATACCACCCGTTCGCCAGCCAGCGCCACCAGCTGCACTCTTTTCCGCTCCCCTGGTTCGAAGCGCACAGCGGTTCCGGCCGGAATGTTAAGCCGGTAGCCATAGGCCTTCTCACGGTCAAACTGCAGGGAGGCGTTTGTTTCGAAGAAAGAATAATGCGAGCCGACCTGCACCGGGCGGTCGCCCATGTTCGTCACATCCAGATCCACCGTGTCGCGGCCTTCGTTCAGAGTTAGCTCCCCGGCTGCCAGCATATACTCTCCCGGGTTTGCCTGCACAGAGTTCTCCGGTGTCTTTGCTGTTTTGTCGTAGGTGAGGCCGGAGCCGTAGAGCGCCAGTTCCGGAAAGCCGCGCTCCCGGCAAATCGGGTGATGCACCGTCACCAGTTTGGTGCCATCCGGGAAAGTGCCTTCCACCTGCACTTCGGCGATCATATCTGCCACGCCCGGCATCACATCGCACAGGCCCAGTATCTTTTTCCCTTTGTCCATGAGTGTGGCCACAGACTCGCCGTCCCGGATAAACTCCAGCAGCTGCGTGGCAATCAGCGCGATGGCTTCGGGGTAGTTGAGCAGCAGCCCCCGCGCATGCCGTTTCTGGGCCACGAAACCGGCATTATGCAACACCAGTTTGTCTATGTCTTTAGGAGAAAGGTGCATCAGTAGAAGCGTTAATGATGATTGTAAAACATGGGAGAAACAGGCGCTATAGCAGCAGGTTCTTGTAAATCATCCAGCTGCCGTATATAACGCAAACCAGGGAAGACACGGCCACAATGCCCGACCGAAAGGTTCTGTTGATCTTCATGCGCTGGGTAAACGGAATACTGAACAAGCCTGCCGCCACCAGCATCCCGATTATCGAACCGATACCGAAAACGAACAAGTACGAGATGCCCAAAATCGGGTCGCTGATCTCGCTCATCACCAGCAGCACCAGGGCACCGCTGCCAGCCAGCCCATGCAGCAGGCCAATGGTATAAGCCATGCTGTGCTGGTAACGCGGTGTACCGATCCGGGCAAAATTCCGCTTGTTGGTTAGCCTGCTGATGCCCATCACCACCAACATCAGCCCTACCAATGCTTCGAAGTAGCCGGAGTTCAAAAAGGTGGCGCGGCTCAGGATAATGACCGAACCAACAATGACCAAGGTGGTGGTGTGGCCGAGGCCCCAGTAGACACCGTCTTTCACAGCGAGCAGCACACTATCCCGTTTTGTGACAATATTACTGACAGCGATCAAGTGATCTGCCTCAAACGCATGCCCGATGCCCACCAGCGCTGCAAATAAAATGGGTAACAGTACTTCCATATAACCACCTGTAATATTGCTAATTTTTCACACAATATATATTATAATTAACAAAGGTTAAATATAAACATTATTTTATTAATAAATTATCCTTAAACACCTCATAACGCTACTATTTTTGTTTGAAAATAGAACCTCACCTCTTGCTCGTAACATGCTACTACACCACTTTCTGATAAAGCTGAATATTACCTGCCTGAGTTATCAAGGGAAGTCAATAACCCTACAGTTTCTAAGAAAAACTTTAAAATTTGATAATTACGAAGCTTGCAATTCATATCCCGTATCAGCGCCTCCTTTTTCGCATTTATTAATTAAGTTAGCTACTTTTTTATTGATTTACTATATAGAACAGCTGTTACCATACGATATCTATAAAATTTTTTTTGTTTTTTGCTGATTTGTGTAGTAAATTATGAATTCGTTTACACAAATAAGTAAATGTTAACCTCAGTTATTGTTAAATGAATCAAGATAAAACTATAAATGCCGGGTTGTACAGATCCGAGTATGAGCATGATGCATGCGGGGTTGGATGTGTCGTAAACCTGAACGGGAAAAAAGCACACAGCATCGTAAAAGATGCCCTTACAATGCTGACCAACATGGAGCACCGCGGCGCCACCGGCAGTGATGCAGAAACAGGTGACGGTGCCGGCATTTTAGTGCAACTCCCACATGAGTTTTTCCGGAAGCAACTGAGCGAATTTGCCATTAAGCTCCCGCAGGAAGGCGGGTACGGCGTTGGGATGATCTTTTTTCCGTCGGTGTACGAAGTGCGCGACAAGTGCCGGCAGGCGATGAACCAGTGTATCCGGAAAATGGGTTTCGACCTGCTGGGCTATCGCCTGGTGCCGGTGAACGGGCGTGTGCCCGGCCACGAGGCCAAGGCAGTGGAGCCATACATCGAGCAGGTGTTTGTGCAGCCCGCAAACCCGGATCTAAAAGACGAGGAACTGGAGCGCAAGCTGTTTGTGCTGCGCAGCCTGATCACGCACGAGATCAAGAAAACAGTGAGTGGCGAAAACGGCACCTTCTTTATCGCCAGTCTTTCCTCACGCACCATTATATATAAGGGCCAGCTGAAAACTGACCAGGTAGAGAAATATTACCACGACCTGCGCCAACCGGATTTTAAATCGGCGCTGGCGGTGGTGCACTCCCGCTTTTCCACCAACACGTTCCCGAACTGGAAGCTGGCGCAGCCCTTCCGCTTCATCGCACACAACGGCGAGATCAACACCATCCGCGGGAACGTGAACAAGATGAAGTCGAAGGAGGCGCTGATGACCTCGCCGCTGTTTACAGAGGAGGAGATGAAGTGGCTGCTGCCGATCACGAACCCGGAGAACTCCGACTCAGCCAACCTCGACGCGATGGTGGAACTGCTGACGCTGGCGGGCCGGCCGCTGCCGCACGTGATGATGATGCTGGTGCCGGAGGCGTGGCAGGACAACCCGTTCATGGACCCCTATAAGAAAGCGTTCTATAAATTCCATGCCTCCCTGATGGAGCCATGGGATGGCCCGGCCGCTCTTTTCTTTACCGACGGCACCCAGATTGGTGCTACCTTAGACCGGAACGGACTGCGGCCGGTGCGCTTCTGCATTACGCAGCAGGGCCGCCTGATCATGGCTTCTGAGGCAGGTGCCCTGCCTGTGAACCCGAAAGACGTGGTGCGGCGCGGCAGGCTGCAACCCGGTAAAATGCTGCTCGCGAACCTGTCTGAGAACAGGATCTATGAGGACGAGGAGATCAAGCGCATGGTGTGCGACGATAAGCCGTACTTCGACTGGATTCAGCAGAACCGCATCAAGCTGCACCAGCGCCCTGAGCCGGACTACTGCCTGAATGCCGTGCAGCCAGCGGTACTGCAGAAAAAGCAGAAGGCTTACGGCTACACGTACGAAGACCTGAAGATGATCATCAAACCGATGGCGACCACTGGCAAGGAGCCGCTGGGCAGCATGGGTTCCGATGCGCCGCTGGCGGTGTTGTCGCTGCAAAGCCAGCACGTGTCCAACTACTTCAAGCAGCACTTCGCGCAGGTGAGTAACCCGCCGATCGACCCGATCCGGGAGCGCCTGGTGATGTCGCTGTTCACGCGCCTCGGCGAGTCGCTGAACGTGCTGGACGAAACAGCGGCTCATACGCGCCAGATTCATATATCGCACCCGGTCCTCAGCCACGGGGATTTCAACAAGATCATCAACCTGAAAAGCGAAGGGTTTGACCACGCGGTGATCAACGCCACTTTCCCGACCACTGAGCGGGGTGGCATGCAGAACGCCTTGGACTATATATGTGCCGAGGCGGAAGCAGCTGTGCGAAGCGGCAAGAAAATCCTGATCATCTCTAACCGGGCTATTGAGGCCACGCGTGCCGCCATTCCTTCCCTGCTGGCTGTAGGTGCCATACACCATCACCTGGTTGACAAGCGCATCCGCACAAAAACGGGCTTAGTGGTAGAGGCCGGGGATGCCTGGGAAACGCATCACTTTGCCACCATCATCGGCTATGGCGCCAGCTGCGTGTACCCTTATATGGTATATGACACCATCCAAAGCATGCTGGAGCAGGACAAACTGGATGCCTCGGTACCGTTTGCGAGCTACGCGGAGAACTTTATATATGCAGTCGGCAACGGCCTGCTGAAGATTCTCTCCAAAATGGGCATCAGCACCCTGCAGTCGTACCAGAGCGCGCAGATATTTGAGTGCCTCGGCTTTGGGCAGGAAGTGATGCAGAAATGCTTTAAAGGCACCATCAGCCGACTGGAGGGCCTCAACTTCGAAGACCTTGAAAAGGAGGCGCTGACAAAGCACCAGTCCGCTTACCTGGATGAGGATGCACTGCTAGAGACGGGTGGCTACTTTCAGTGGAGAAGACGCGGCGAGGAGCACCTGCTGCGCCCGGAAGTGATTCACCTGCTGCAAAAATCAACGCGCCTGAACGATTTCCGGCTGTATCAGGAGTACTCCATGCACGTGCGCAAGCACCAGGAGTCTACCATCACGCTGCGTAACCTGTTTGAGTTCCGGAAGCGCCAGTCGGTGCCGTTGGAGGAAGTGGAGCCCGTTGGAAGCATCCTGAAGCGTTTTGCCACCGGGGCGATGTCCTTTGGTTCGCTCTCGCATGAGGCGCACAGCACGCTGGCCATTGCCATGAACCGCATTGGCGGAAAGAGCAACAGCGGCGAGGGCGGTGAGGACGAGGCGCGTTATATCATAAAGCCGAACGGCGACTCAGAGCGGTCTGCCATCAAGCAGGTGGCCTCCGGCCGCTTCGGCGTTACGAGCCACTACCTGGCTAATGCCGACGAGATACAGATTAAGATTGCGCAGGGTGCCAAGCCCGGTGAGGGCGGTCAGTTGCCCGGCCATAAAGTAGATGCCTGGATTGCGCGTGTGCGCCATTCCACTCCGGGTGTGGGGTTGATCTCACCGCCACCGCACCACGACATCTACTCCATTGAAGACCTGAAGCAGCTCATATATGATTTGAAGAACGCCAACCCGAACGCCCGCATCAATGTGAAGCTGGTATCGGAAGCCGGCGTGGGCACGATTGCAGCCGGCGTGGCCAAGGCCAAAGCGGACGCCATCATGATTTCGGGTGCCGATGGGGGAACAGGCGCAAGTCCGTTGAGTTCTATCCGGCATGCCGGTTTGCCCTGGGAAATCGGTTTGGCGGAAGCGCACCAGACACTCGTGAAAAATAACCTGCGCAGCCGCGTGGTGCTCCAGACCGACGGTAAGATCATGACAGGCTACGACCTGGCCGTAGCGACGCTGCTGGGCGCTGAGGAATACGGCGTGGCCACTGCCGCCCTGATTGCCGAAGGCTGTATCATGATGCGCAAGTGCCACCTCAACACCTGCCCTGTCGGCATTGCCACGCAGAACCCGGAGCTGCGCCAGCTCTTCACCGGTGAGCCGGAGTATGTGGTGAACCTGTTCAACTTCCTGGCAGAGGAGCTGCGCCAGATCATGGCTTCCCTGGGCTTCCGCACGATCAACGAAATGGTTGGCCAGAGCCAGGTGCTGAAGGTGCGCAACGACCTGAACCACTGGAAACTGAAGAACCTGAACTTCGCCCCTATCCTGCACCAGGAGGTGGCTCCGGGCAACGTGGGAATTTATAACCAGATTCACCAGGAACACGATATTGAGCAGATACTGGACAGGAAACTGATCCGCGACTTTATGAAAGGCAAGGATGAAGTGGAGTACCGCATCATCAACGTCGACCGATCTGTGGGAGCCATGCTGTCTTATGAGGTATCGAAAAAACACGGAAAAGAAGGCCTGCCGGCTGACAGCTTCACCGCCACTTTCCAGGGCTCTGCCGGGCAGACATTCGGCGGCTTCCTGGCCCCCGGCCTCACCTTCCGGCTTGTTGGCGAAGCCAATGACTATCTGGGCAAAGGCCTGTCGGGCGGTAAGCTGATTCTGCAGCCGTTTGAAGGCACAACCTACCTGGCGCACGAGCACATCATTACCGGCAACGTGGCCATGTACGGTGCCACCTCCGGCACTGCTTATATCAACGGCATGGCCGGCGAGCGCTTCTGTGTGCGCAACTCGGGCGCCGAGGCCGTGGTGGAAGGCATCGGGGACCACGGCTGTGAGTATATGACCGGCGGCAAGGTGCTGGTGCTGGGCAGTGTGGGCAAAAACTTTGCGGCCGGCATGAGTGGCGGCATGGCTTTTATCTATGACCCTACCAACAGCTTCCGCGAACAGTGCAACCTGGACATGGTGGACCTGGAGGAGCCGAATGAAGCGGACCTGGCCTGGATTGAGCAGAAGCTGAAAGAGCATGCCGCCTATACCGGCAGTGTGCTGGCACAGCAAATGCTGCAAGCCTGGTATGCCGACCAGAAGTTCTTCCAGAAAGTAATGCCGCACGACCTGAAGAAGGCCCTGCAAGTAAAAGAAACTGAAATGCTTAAAATTGTAGCCTGATGGGAAAAGCAGATGGATTTTTAGCCTATAACCGCGAGTTGCCGAAAGCGCGCGACCCAAAGGAAAGAATAAACGACTCGAACGAGATTTATACTGCCTTCCCGGAAGAGAAAACGAAGCAACAGGCGGCCCGCTGCATGGACTGCGGCGTGCCCTTTTGCCACAGCGGCTGCCCGCTTGGCAACCTGATCCCGGATTTTAACGATGCCGTGTACGAAGGAGAGTGGGAACGCGCTGTGCAGATCCTGTATAGCACAAATAACTTCCCGGAGTTTACGGGCCGTATCTGCCCTGCTCCCTGCGAATCCAGCTGTGTTCTGTCTATCAACAAGCCGGCAGTGACGATTGAGCATATAGAGAAGGCGATCGCGGAGAAGTCGTTTGAGCTGGGGCTGGTGAAACCGCAGCCGCCGAAGCACCGCACCGGAAAGCAGGTAGCCGTCATTGGCTCCGGTCCTGCCGGCCTGGCGGCCGCTGCCCAGCTAAACCAGGCCGGGCACGAGGTGCACGTATATGACAAGGACGATAAGGCCGGTGGCCTGCTGCGCTACGGTATCCCGGACTTTAAACTGGAGAAGTGGACGATTGACCGCCGCCTGGCCATTCTGGAAGCAGAAGGCATTCACTTCCACTTGGGCGTGGAAATCGG
>Ga0210040_10010832_pt1 | contig 10406 bp, 6 predicted proteins | sample CryGeyCG12114_NA_FD_185462 | JGI IMG/M metagenome (GOLD analysis project Ga0210040, IMG submission 185462) | Groundwater microbial communities from aquifer - Crystal Geyser CG19_WC_8/21/14_NA (SPAdes) (version 2) | ecosystem: Environmental > Aquatic > Deep subsurface > Groundwater | place: USA...
CAAGTTCGAGCGCCGCGGCGCCGAGGACGCCCGCCGGGACGTCGCCCGCCAGCTGGTGCGCAACCGGCAGGCCTTCGGTGTCCCGTGGGAGCAGATGCCGGTCTTCGGCACCAGCGCCGCCCGGTTCAACGACGACGGCGTCACCGCGCTCTACCAGCACCTCCGGCAGCTGCTCACCGACCGGGGCCTGCCCGCCGGCGCCGGGGTGCTGCCGCACGTCGACGTCCGGGCGTCCTCCGGGCTCACCGGCGTCGTCCCGCCGTCCCGGTCGCGGTACCTGGCCGAGATCGCCGACGCGGTGCGCGGTTACCACCGGGAGACGGCTGCGCAGGCCGACGTCGTCCGCACCCGGCAGCACCTGCGCACCACCGCCGCGCTGCTCGGCGGGAACTCGGCGACCGACCCCGCCGCGGCGCGGGTGGGCGAGCTGCTGGCCGGCGTCGAGGGCGCGGTGCTGCCCGCGGTCGACGCGGCGCTGGCGGAGTGGCCGGCCCGGGTCGCGGAGTACTCCGGTGACGAGCTGGTCTACGCCGTCCGCGGCCGGGAGATCCGCACCCCGCTCACCCGGACGACGCTGTCGGGCACGAAGGTCCCGCGGGTGGCGCTGCCCCGCACCGCCGACGACGCCGAGCTGCTGCGCTTCCTGCGCGCGGAGAACCTGCCCGGGGCCTTCCCGTTCACCGGCGGCGTCTTCCCGGTCAAGCGGGCCGGCGAGGCCCCGGCCCGGATGTTCGCCGGCGAGGGCGACGCCTTCCGCACCAACCGGCGCTTCCAGCTGCTGTCGGCCGGGCAGCCGGCGACCCGGCTGTCCACGGCGTTCGACTCGGTCACCCTCTACGGCCGCGACCCCGACCTGCGCCCGGACATCTACGGCAAGGTCGGCACCTCCGGGGTCTCCATCGCCACGGTCGAGGACATGGCCGTCCTCTACTCCGGGTTCGACCTGTGCTCGCCGACCACCTCGGTGTCGATGACCATCAACGGCCCCGCCCCGGCGGTGCTGGCGATGTTCCTGACCACCGCCATCGACCAGCGGCGCGACGCCTTCCGCGCCGAGCAGGGCCGGGATCCCGACGAGGCGGAGGCCGCGGAGATGGAGGCCTGGGTGCTGGGCAACGTCCGCGGCACCGTGCAGGCCGACATCCTCAAGGAGGACCAGGGGCAGAACACCTGCATCTTCTCCACCGAGTTCGCGCTGCGCTGCATGGCCGACATCCAGCAGTGGTTCATCGACCACCGGGTGCAGAACTTCTACTCGGTCTCCATCTCCGGTTACCACATCGCCGAGGCCGGGGCGAACCCGATCAGCCAGCTGGCCTTCACCCTGGCCAACGGCTTCACCTACGTCGAGTCCTACCTGGCCCGCGGCATGGACGTCGACGACTTCGCCCCCAACCTGTCCTTCTTCTTCTCCAACGGCATGGACGCCGAGTACTCGGTGATCGGCCGGGTGGCCCGGCGCATCTGGGCGGTGGCCATGCGGGAGCGGTACGGGGCGGGGGAGCGGTCGCAGAAGCTGAAGTACCACGTGCAGACGTCGGGCCGGTCGCTGCACGCGCAGGAGATGGACTTCAACGACATCCGCACCACGCTGCAGGCGCTGTGCGCGGTCTACGACAACGCCAACAGCCTGCACACCAACGCCTACGACGAGGCGGTGACCACCCCCGGCGAGCACTCCGTGCGCCGGGCGCTGGCCATCCAGGTGATCATCGACAAGGAGTGGGGGCTGGCCGGCAACGAGAACCCGCTGCAGGGCTCCTACGTCATCGACGAGCTCACCGACCTGGTCGAGGAGGCGGTGCTGGCCGAGTTCGACGCCATCTCCGAGCGCGGCGGGGTGCTCGGGGCGATGGAGACCGGCTACCAGCGGGGCCGGATCCAGGACGAGTCGATGGCCTACGAGCACCGCAAGCACGACGGAAGCCTGCCGATCGTCGGGGTCAACACGTTCCTCGACCCGCACCGCGACGACCCGGACCGCGACGAGCAGCCGCGCCCGGCCGTGGAACTGGCCCGGGCCACCGAGGCGGAGAAGCAGTCGCAGTTGCAGCGGCTGGCCGACTTCCACGCCCGGCACGCGGGCGACGCGCCGGAGGCGCTGGCCCGGCTGCAGCGCGCGGCGCTGGCGGGCGGCAACGTCTTCGGCGAGCTCATGCACGCCGTCCGCTCGTGCTCGCTGCAGCAGATCTCGACGGCCTTCTTCGAGGTCGGCGGCCAGTACCGGCGCAACGTATGAAAGGACCCCGTGCCCCCCACACCTCGCACGCTCGGCGCGGGCCCCTGCAACGGGGCCGTTCCAGCACGTCACCATGACGATCTGGGGCATCCGGTGCTGCTGCCTCGGCCGCCGCGGCGGATCGTCTCGCTGGTGCCGTCGCTGACCGAGGCGTTGGCGGTCACCGTGCCCGACCGGTTGGTCGGCGCCACCGACTGGTGCACCCACCCCGTCGGTCTCGACGTGCCCCGGGTGCGCGGCACGAAGAACCCCGACCGGGCCGCGGTTGCGGCGCTGGCACCGGACCTGGTGGTGGCCAACCGGGAGGAGAACCGGCAGCTGGACGTCGAACGGCTGCGGGCCGCCGGCATCCCGGTGTGGGTGACCGTCATCGAGTCCCTGGACCAGGCGTTCGGCTCGCTGCGCCGGCTCATCGACGCGGTGCTCGAGGTGGCGGAGCCCGGCTGGCTCACCGCCGCCGTCGCGGCCTGGGCGCAACCGGTGCCGCAGCCGCCCCGCCGGGTGGCGGTGCCGATCTGGCGGGACCCGTGGATGGCCGTCGGCTCCCGCACGTTCACCGGCGACCTGCTCGCCCGGCTCGGCCTGGTCAACGTGCTCGGCGACGCGCCGGACCGCTACCCCCGGGTCGAGCTGGACGCGCTCGCCGCGGCCCGCCCCGAGCTCATCGTGCTGCCGGACGAGCCGTACCTGTTCACCGCCGACGACGGCCCGGAGGCGTTCCCCGGCATCCCGGTCGCGCTGGTGTCCGGGCGCGCCCTCACCTGGTACGGCCCCTCGCTGACCACCGCCCGCGCCGAGCTGACCGGGGCGCTGCGCGGCAGCTGAGCGGTCAGCGGGTGCCGGCCCGCACCGCCCGGCCGGGCAGCGCCGAGGTGAGCAGCTCGCCGTCCCGGACCACCGGCGTCCCGCCGACCAGCACGTGCCGGAAGCCGGCCGACGGCGCGACCTGGGTGTACGTCGCCCGGTCGGTGACGGTGGCCGGGTCGAAGACGACCAGGTCGGCGTCGGCGCCCACCTGCACCCGGCCCTTGCGCCGCATCGCCGGCACGGCGGTCTCCAGCAGCTGCGCGGGCAGCAGCGAGGAGCGGCGCAGCGCCTCGGTCAGGGTCAGCAGGCCGCGCTCCCGGACCAGCCAGCGCAGCGTGCGGGCGTAGGACCCGGCCGACCTCGGGTGGGTGACCAGGCCCGGGGCCGGCGGCCAGGCGTCGCCGACCGGCCCGCCGCCCGGGCGCACCAGCGGCATCGCATCGGTGGCGATCGCGGTGTCGGCGAGGGTGAACGACCGCTCCAGCACGGCGAGGTCGGCGGGGTCCGTCTCGTCCAGGAAGTGCACCACCACGTCGCCGCCCGGGTCGGCCGCCCGCAGCTGCGCCAACCGGCCGGCGTCGGCGACCCGCTCCCCGGTGGGCAGGTAGGTCAGCTGCTGCGGGCCGATGCCCATCCGGTGCAGCACCTCCGGGGCGAGGAAGGAGGCGCCGATGACCGTGGCCCCGGCGCCGTAGGGGTAGGCCTCGGTGCTCACCCGCACCCCCGCGCCCCGCGCGACGTCGACCGCGTTGGCGACTTCGTCGATCATCCGGGTGGAGGTGCTGTTGATGTGGCACATGTGCATGTGCGCGCCGGTGCCGGCGGCCGCGGCGATGACCTCCAGGGCACCCTCCAGCGAGGTGCCCGGCTCAGCAGTGGAGATGAACCGGGTGTGCGTGAAGGTGGGCACCCCCAGCCGGGCGGCCAGCGCGGCGAGCCGGAAGTACTCGGCCCGGCCGCTGTCCGGCGCGTAGCCGACCAGCACGCCGAAGCCCAGCGCCCCCTCGGCGACCGCACCCTCCAGCAGGTCCAGGATTCCGGCGACGTCCCGGTCCCCGGCCGGCGCCCGCCAGCCCGGCTTGCCCTGGTGGGCGCTGAACAGGTCCAGCGAGCCGTCCCGGTCCAGCGCCACGCCGTCCAGCACGTGCATCCGGGCATCGGTCCAGGAGGCCGAGAAGCCGAAGTTCACCGGCCGCCCCTCGGCCTCCGCGCGGGCGTAGGCGGCGGCGACCGGCAGCACCCCGGCCTCCAGCTCCAGCGCCGTCGTGACGCCGTCCATCGCCTGCAGCCGCAGCCCGGTCAGGCTCTGCGCGTGGCTGTGCAGGTCGACGAAGCCCGGCGCCAGCACCTGGCCGGTGACGTCCCAGACGGCGCGGGCCGGCGGCACCGGCCCGGTCGAGGCGTCGACCGAGGTGATCGTGCCGCCGGTGATCCCGACGGTGCCGACCTCGTCCCGGCCGGTCTCCGGGTCGATGACCCGGGCGCCGGTCAGCACCAGGTCGGCGACGGGCGTCGGCATCAGGCCTTCCGCGGGTTGGCCCGGACGCCGAAGTGCAGGTACTCCGCGCCGTCGTCCAGGGCGTAGAAGGTGACCGCCAGCCAGCTCTCGTAGCCCGGCGGGCGGGCGGCGAAGAGCCCCTGGGACACCGGGTGCAGCGCCATCTCCTCGACCGTCGAACCGGAGGCCTCCGCGACCGGCCCGGTCGGGATGATCCGGGCGACCAGGCCGCCATCGCGCTGGAACACCTCGGTGGTGATGGAGCTGCGCTCGTAGGTGCCGACGTAGCGGGCCAGCTCGACGTCCGGGGCGTCGGCGGGCGGCTCGAACCGGTCGGACATGGTGACCCCGGCGACCTCGGCGAACACCTCGGCGTACAGGTCGCGGAACAGGTCGGCGGTGTGCCCGCCGTTGGTCACCAGCGCCACGGCCAGCTCCTGGCCGGGCAACACCCGCAGGTAGGCGTTCTGCCCGAAGGTCGTGCCGTCGTGGCCGTAGAGCCGCTCGCCGTGCCAGTCGAAGCGGATCCAGCCCAGTCCCCAGGAGTCGCCCAGGGAGTGCTTGTCGGGGAGGTCGGTCTGGTGCGCCTGCATCTCCGCGGTCGACGCCGCCGACAGCAGCACGCTGCCGTCGGGGGCCAGCCCGCCGCGCAGGTGCATCCGGGCGAAGGCGGTGACGTCGCGGGCGGTGGCGTTGATCAGCCCAGCCGGGCCGAGCGAGCGGGGGAGCATCCAGGTGGGCGCCGGGTGCGACTCCTGCTCCGGGTCGGGCTGGATGTGGCCCACCGCGACGCGGTGCAGGATCGCCTCCTCCGGCAGCGTGGAGGTGTGCGGCAGCGCCAGCGGGGTGATCACCCGTTCCCGCAGGGCGGCGTCCCAGGTGGTGCCGGTGAGCACCTCGACCACCCGGCCGGCCAGCGAGAAGCCGGAGTTGCAGTAGGAGAAGGTGGCGCCCAGCGGGTGGTTCTGCGGGGCGTCGCCCAGCGACGCGACGTAGCGCTCCAGCACGTCGTCACCGCGCCCGGTGTCGGTGAAGATGTCGCCGTCGATGCCGCTGGTGTGCGTGAGCAGGTGCCGCATGGTCACCCGGGCCGCGACGTCGGGGTCCGACAGCGCCAGGTCGGGCAGCACCGCGGCGATCGGGGCGTCCAGGTCCAGCTTCCCCTCGTCGACCAGCTGCATCACCAGGGTGGCGGTCCACACCTTGCTGATCGAGCCGATCTGGAAGACCGAGTCGGTGGTCACCTCGACCCCGGTGGACTTGTTCAGCACGCCGGTGGCGGCCTCCACCAGCTCGTCGGCGCCGTCGGGCCCGGTGCCCAGCCGCAGCACGGCGAGCACCGCGCCGGGCACCGAGTGCTTGGCGGTGAGCTCGTCCAGCCGCTGCTGCCAGTGCGCCTGGTCGATCCCGGGTCGTGCGGTCGTCTGGCTCATCTGCTGCTCCGTCCGGTCGGGCACCCCCGGGCCGCGTCGGTCCGCCGGCCCTCGGCCGCAGCCTGCCGCGATCGCTGTGGTCGATCTTCGTCGGGAGCGACGAAGGGGGAGCCGCAGCGCTGGCCCCGACCACGAACCACCAGGTGGCCGGCGCTCCTAGGTTGCCCGCATGACGAAGCTGGACGAGGTCGCGGCCTGGATCGCCGACCGCCTGCCGGACCTGCTCGCCGAGCACCAGGTGCCCGCCGCGGGCTGGGCGGTGCTGGCCGACGGCGCGGTCGTCGACGGCGCCGCCGGGCTGCTCAGCACGGTCACCGGGGTGAGCGCGACGCCGCAGTCGCTGTTCCAGATCGGCTCCATCACCAAGGTGTGGACCGCGACGCTGGTGATGCAGCTGGTCGCCGAGGGCCGGCTCGGTCTCCAGGACCGGGTGGCCGAGCACCTGCCCGGCTTCGCCCTCGCCGACGCCGACGCCGCCGCGACGCTCACCGTGCGCCAGCTGCTGTCGCACACCGCCGGGTTCGAGGGCGACGTCTTCACCGACACCGGCCGCGGTGACGACTGCCTGGAGCGCTACGTCGGCACGCTCGGCGACGTCGACCAGCTGTTCGCACCCGGCGAGCGGTTCTCCTACAACAACGCCGGCTACTGCGTGCTGGGCCGGCTGGTGGAGGTGCTGCGCGGCGCGCCGTTCGACGACTGCCTGCGCGAGCACCTGATCGACCCGCTGGGGCTGACCTCCGCCGCCACCAGCCCGTACGAGGCGGTGCTGCACCGGGTCGCGGTCGGCCACGTGCGGCCGGCGCCGGACGCCGCAGAGGTGCCGGCCCCGGTCTGGGCGATGGCCCGCTCCAACGCCCCGGCGGGTTCCATGCTGGCGATGAGCGCCCGGGACCTGCTCACCTTCGCCCGGATGCACCTGGCCGGCGGTACGGCGGACGACGGCGCGGTGGTGCTGGCCGACGACGCCGTCGCGGCGATGCAGGAGCGCCAGGTGCAGCTGCCCGACCTGCGGGTGATGGGCGATGCCTGGGGGCTGGGCTGGGAGCTCTTCGACTCCATGGGCACCCCGGTGATCGGCCACGACGGCAACACCATCGGCCAGGCGTCGTTCCTGCGGGTGCTGCCGGAGCAGGGCGTCGCGGTGGTGCTGCTGACCAACGGCGGTGATCCGTACGGGCTGTACCAGGCCGTCGTCGGGCACGTGCTGCGCGAGCTGGCCGGGGTCGAGCTGCGGCCGATGCCCGTGCCGCCGGCCGACCCGCCGCCGGTGGACCCCGCCCGGTACGCCGGCACCTACGGCAGCCGGGTGGCCGACCTGGTGGTCAGCGCCGACGACGACGGCCGGGTGTGGCTGGAGATCCGCCCCAAGGGCGACGCGGTGGAGATGGGGGAGCTGCCCGAGCGCAGCGAGCTGGTCTCCTTCGCCCCCGACACCCTGATCCAGGTGCAGTCGCAGTCGGGGCTGCACATGCCGTTCGCCTTCCTCGACGACGACGGCGCCGGGCACGCCCGCTTCCTGCACATCGGCCGGGCCGTGCCCCGGGTCGCGGGATGACACCGCGCGTCCACCCGAGGGGCCGAAGTCGCGACTTCGGCCCCTCGGGGACGGGTCGCCGGCTCGTCACCTGCGACGAGACCGCGGGGGCTCCCTCGTCCCGTCGCACGAAGACCACCTGCCCGGACCGGGGCAGCCTTCTCGCAATCGCCGTACCAGGAGAGGACATCCCATGAGGTTCATCCGGATCGCCGTCGGCGCCAGCGTCGCCGCGACCGTCCTGGCCGGGTGCGGCGGAGGTGACGGCGGCGGCGGAGGTGCCAACGCCGAGGACGCCGAGGTCGCCGACGGCGGGACCTTCACCATGACCATGGACTCCGATCCGGGCAACCTGGACCCGCAGATGTCCGCGTCGGCCAACGTCGGCCAGCTCGGCCGCTTCGCCTACGACCCGCTGCTCAACACCAGCCCGGACGGCGAGCTGGTGAGCGGGCTGGCCACCGACTGGCAGGTCGACGGGCAGGACGTGACGCTCACCCTGGGCGAGGGCATCACCTGCGCCGACGGCACGCCGTTCACCGCCGCGGACGCCGCGGACAACATCAACTTCGTGGGCGACCCGGCCAACCAGAGCCCGCTGCTCGGCACGTACCTCCCGCCCGGCGCCACGGCCACCGCCGACGGCTCCACCCTCACGATCACCCTCGCCGCGCCGGCGCCGTTCGTGCTGGAAGGCCTGGCCAACCTGCCGATGGTCTGCGCCGGCGGGCTGGCCGACCGCACGGTGCTGGCCGGCGGCAGCAGCGGGACCGGCCCCTACGAGCTGACCGAGGTGGTCCCCAGCGACCACGTCACCTACACGCTGCGCTCGGGCTACACCTGGGGGCCGGACGGGGCCAGCAGCGACGAGGAGGGCATGCCCGACGAGGTCGTCGTCAAGGTGCTGCCGAACGAGACCACCGCGGCGAACCTGCTGCTCTCGGGCGGGTTGAACGCCGCCACCATCCTCGGCCCGGACGCCCAGCGGCTGACGCAGTCCGACCTGTTCAGCACCACCCTGAGCGCCGTGCTGGGCGAGATGTGGTTCAACCACCTCGCCGAGCGGCCGGGTTCGGACCCGGCCGTCCGCACCGCCCTGACCCAGGCGCTGGACCTGGGGCAGCTGCAGAAGGTGCTGACGTCGGGTCAGGGCACCGCGGGCACGACGTTCGCCGCCGCCGCACCGGTGGCCTGCCCGGGCGACTCGGTCTCCGATGCGGTGCCCACCGGCGGCATGTCCGCGGCGGAGCAGACCCTGGAGGACGCCGGCTGGACGGCCGGGTCCGACGGCGTCCGCAGCAAGGACGGGACCCCGCTGACCCTGGACTTCGTCTACAACACCGGCCTGGGCTCCGGCGGTGCCGCCGCCGCCGAGCTGGCCACGTCGACGTGGACCGAGCTCGGCGCCGACGTGACGATGACCGGTCAGGACGACACCGCCCTGCTGGACACCGTCTTCGGCAGCGGCAACTGGGACATCACCTGGCTGACCCTCAACGTCAGCAGCCCCGACCAGCTCATCCCGTTCGTGTCCGGTCCGGCCGCGCCCGAGGGCAACAACTTCGCGCACATCGACAATGCCGACTACACCGCCGGGGCGACCGAGGCCGCCGCGATGAACGGGGTCGAGGGCTGCGATACGTGGCTGGCGGCGGAGTCCGAGCTCGTGCAGAACGCCGACGTGTACCCCTTCGCCAACCAGACCGTCAGCACCTTCGGCGCCGGGGCGCGGTTCGCCTCGGGGGCGGTCGCCATCATCCCGACGAGCATCCGCATGCTGGCCGGCTGACCCCGGCGTTGCGGGGACGGCGGGCAGCAGCAGCACGGTCGGGACGGCAGGGGAGGAGCGAGGTGGCCAGCACGGCGGTAGGACCCGGTGCGGTGTCCGGGGCGCTCGACAGCCCGTGGCTGCGGTTCGCCGCCCGGCGCGGCGGGCAGCTGCTGGTCTCGCTGTGGGTGCTGGTCACCGCCAGCTTCCTGATGATCCACCTGATCCCCGGCGACCCGGTCCGCCGGGCGCTGGGGCCCACCGCCCCGGCCAGCCTGGTCGCCGCCCGCCGGGAGTCCCTCGGCCTGGACGACCCGCTGCTGCTGCAGTACCTGCACTACCTGCGCGGCGTGTTCACCGGCGACCTGGGGACGTCGCTGTCCACGCAGCTGCCGGTCTCCCAGATCGTCGCCCAGCGGCTGCCGGCGACGGTGCAGATGGCGGTGCTGGCGTTCGTCGTCGCGCTGGGCCTGGCCGTGCCGATCGGGGTGGTCATGGGGGTGCTGACCCGTGGTGGGCGGCGTCGCGGCGGGGAGCTGGTGTTCTCCTCGACCAGCGTCGTCCTCGGTGCGATCCCGGAGTTCCTGCTCGGTGTCGGGTTGGTCTACTTCTTCGGCGTCCAGCTGGGCTGGTTCCCGGTGGCCGGGCGCAGCGGGGCGTCGTCCTACGTGCTGCCGGTGCTCTCCCTGGCGCTCGGCCCGGCCGCGGCGCTGGCCCGGATCATGCGGGTGGAGATGCTGACGGTGCTGCAGACCGACTACGTGCGCACCGCACGGGCCAAGCGGCTGCCCGCACCGCGGATCTACCTGCGGCACGCGCTGCCCAACGCGCTCACCTCGACCATCACCCTCGGCGGGCTGCTGATCAGCGCGCTGATCGCCGGCACCGTGCTGGTGGAGAACGTCTTCGCCTGGCCGGGGCTGGGCAGCACTATCACCCAGTCGATCCTCGGCAAGGACTACCCGGTGGTGCAGGGCATCGTGCTGGTCTACGGCACCGCGGTCCTCGTGGTGAACCTGGTCGTGGACGTGGCGCTGGCCCTGCTGGACCCCCGCTCGGCGATCCGGGAGAGCTGAGAGATGACGAGCACCCCGATGAACGCGTCCCCGGTGGTCGCCCCCGCC
>Ga0210040_10010833_pt1 | contig 10405 bp, 10 predicted proteins | sample CryGeyCG12114_NA_FD_185462 | JGI IMG/M metagenome (GOLD analysis project Ga0210040, IMG submission 185462) | Groundwater microbial communities from aquifer - Crystal Geyser CG19_WC_8/21/14_NA (SPAdes) (version 2) | ecosystem: Environmental > Aquatic > Deep subsurface > Groundwater | place: USA...
GCGCCACGTCCCGGATGCTCGCCGGGGGCGCTGGTCTCACCGCGCCCGCCGGCATGGGCCCCATCACGGAACGCACCATACCTGTCGGCGACGGTCCCGCCCGACCGTCCAAGATCAACAGACCCGACGGCCCTGCCCCGGCCGGCGACTGCCCGCCGGGCGTCGATTCCGGCCACGAGATCAACCCGGCAGAGGGCTGGGCGCGGCCGTAGCATGACCGCGACCGCCCCTCGACCCAGCAGGAGTTCTCGATGGCCACAGTGCTCGTCACCGGTTCCAGCGACGGGATCGGGCGGCAGACCGCCCTCGACCTCCTCGCCGGTGGGCACCGGGTGGTGCTGCACGCCCGCAACGAGCAGCGGGCCGACGACGCCCGGACGGCGGTGCCGGGCGCCAGCGACGTGGTCGTCGGCGACCTCGCCTCACTGGCCGGCACCCGCGAGCTGGCGGCCGCCGCCACCGCAGCCGGCCCGTACGACGTGGTCATCCACAACGCCGGGCTGGGCGCTGCGGACCAGCGGAGCGTGACCGAGGACGGCTTCGAGGCCATCTTCGCCGTCAACGTGCTGGCGCCGTACGTCCTGACCTGCCTGGTCCCCGCGCCGGCCCGGCTGGTCTACCTGACATCGGGGTTGGAGGCCCAGGGCGAGGTCCAGCTGGACGACCCGCACGCCGAGCACCGGCCCTGGAACGGCATGCAGGCCTACTGCGACTCCAAGCTGCTGGACGTCGTGCTCGCCTTCGCGGTGGCCCGTCACTGGCCGCAGACGCTGAGCAACGCGGTCGACCCGGGCTGGATCAAGACGCGGATGGGTGGCGCCGGGGCCCCCGACGAGCTGCCCGCCGGCGCGGAGACGCAGGTGTGGCTGGCCACCAGCGACGACCCGGCGGCTCGGGTCACCGGGCGCTACCTCAAGCGCCGCCAGGACCTGCGGGCCAACGCGGCCGCCTACGACGTCGAGGTGCAGGAGCGCTTCCTGGACACCGCGGCCCGCCTCACCGGGGTGCAGCTGCCGGGGCGCTGAGCCTGGGTGCCGCTCGTGCTGCGGCGTCCGGACGCGGGCGCCGAGACGACGGTCCTGCGGGACATGGGTCAGGAGGTTGCCCCGGTGCCCCGGTGGTCGACGAGGCGCTCGACCTGGCGGCCCGGCTGGCCGCCGCCCGTCGCCTGCTGGCACCCTGCCGCTCGACTGACGCGCAGGAACGGTCCTGCTTGCCGGGACCCGCGCGCGAGGCCAGTCTGGATCCCGTGGGCCTCTACCGGGAGCACCTGCAGCCGCGGCTGCTGAACGCCACCCTGGGCACGTCGGCGGCGACCGTGGTCCGCCGGCGGGTGTGCGCCGGGCTGGTCGGCGAGGTCCTCGAGATCGGCTACGGGTCCGGTCTCAACCAGCCGCACCTGCCCGCCGGGGTCCGTCGGGTGCTCGCGGTCGACCCGTCCGCCACCGGCTTCCGGCTGTCCGCGCGGCGCCGGGCCGCCTCCCCGGTCCCGGTGCTGGTCGTCGGCGGTGACGCGCAGGCCCTGCCCGTGCCCGATGACCACGTCGACGCCGTGCTGTCCACCTGGAACCTGTGCGCGGTCGCCGACCCGGCGGCCGCGCTGCGGGAGGTCCGGCGGGTGCTCAGACCGGGCGGGCTGTTCCACTTCGTCGAGCACGGCCTGGCCCCGGACGACGAGGTCGTCCGCCGGCAGCGACGCTGCAACGCGGTGAACAAAGGCCTCACCGGCTGCGTCCTGGACCGTGACGTCCGGGCACTGCTCGACGGGTCGGGGCTGCAGGTCCTGGCCCTGTCAACCTACTACGCGGAGGGGGCACCCAAGCCGGCCGGCTACTTCTACGAGGGCCGGGCGCGGGCCTGAGGCCGCGGGGTCGGCCCGCTCAGGACCAGCCCTGGCCACGGCCACGACCGGACTTGACCGCGGACCGGACCTTCTTGGCCTGCAGCCGCCGCTCGACCGAGCCGCGGGTCGGCCGGGTGCCCCGCCGTCGGGGTGGCGGCGGCGCCAATGCCTCGGCCAGCCGGCGGGCCAACCGCTCACGAGCCGCCTGCCGGTTGCGCAGCTGCGCCCGGTACTCCGAGGCCACCACGACCAGGGCGCCCCCGACGAGCTGCTCGGCCAGCCGGCTCCGCAACCGCTCCTGGAGCTGGGTGCTCAGGCCGGCCAGGGCGGCGGAGGTCTCGGGCACCCAGCTCAGCTCGACCCTGCTGTCGCTGGTGTTGACGCCCTGCCCGCCCGGCCCGGACGACCGAGAGAACCGCCAGCTCAGCTCGTCGGCCTCGATCACGAGCTCCCTCGTCACCGGCAGCGGACCGTCCACCCTCATGACCGACCAGCCTACGCAGGCACCAGGCACACTGGGCCGGTGCCGGAACTGCCCGAGGTCGAGAGCGCCCGCGCCACCGTCGAGCGGGCCGGCCTGCGTCGCCGGATCGCCGACGTGGACGACACCGACTCCTGGGAGTGCCGTCCGCACGCGCCAGGGGAGATCCGGGACGCCCTGGTGGGCCGCACGCTGACCGGCGCCTTCCGCCGCGGCAAGTCGATGTGGTGCGAGACCTCCGGCGTCGGCCGGGCGCGGACGCCCGGGCCGGTGCTCGGTCTGCACCTGGGGATGAGCGGGCGGATCCTGATCACCGACACCGCCGGCCGGCTGACCGAGGGCGGGGACTGGCTGGGGGGCCGCTACGGGTCCGGCGCCGAAGAGCCCGAGCGCAAGCCGGTCTGGGACCGGTTCACGGTGACCTTCACCGACGGGGGCACCCTGCGTCTGTTCGACAAGCGGCGGCTCGGTCGCGTCCGGCTCGACCCCGACGTCGGGCACCTCGGCCCGGACGCGGAGCAGGTCGGGGCCGATGAGCTGTCGGAGCGGGTGAGCCGCAGCCGGGCGCCGGTCAAGGCTCGGCTGCTCGACCAGTCGGTGGTCGCCGGGGTGGGCAACCTGCTGGCCGACGAGACGCTGTGGCAGGCCCGGATCTCACCGCTCCGCCCGGCGAACGGGCTCTCAGCCGCTGAGCTCAGCACCCTGCACCGGGCGCTGCACGAGGCCACCGCGGCGGCGATCGCCCACGGCGGCGTGCACACCGGCGAGGTGATCGAGTTCCGGGGCCGGGGCCGGCACTGCCCGCGCTGCGGCGCCGAGATGGTGGTGGCCACCGTCGGCGGACGCACCACCTGGTGGTGCCCGGACGAGCAGCGCTGACCGGACCTCGGCCGTCCCCCGGCCACGGAGGGGTTCTGCTCCCGGTGAAGTCGGGCTAGGCTCCTCGCACTCGGACCCGCTAGCCAAAGGCGTCGACGTGACTTTCGAACCCCCCCAGCTCCGTCGTCGTGCCGCCTTGGTGGCGGTCGGTCTGAGCAGCCTGCTGGTCGGCACCCCGGTACCGGCGCTCGCCGAGACGCCGTCGCCGGCACCGTCCGCGGAGAGCTCGGTGGGCACCACGGCCAGCCCCAGCGCGACCCCCACCGGCACGCCCGCTCCGACCCCCACCTCGGCGACTCCCATCCCCACCCCGACAAGCCCCACGCCCAGCCCCGGCGGGACGGCAGCACCGGAGGCGACGCCGGCCCCGGGCACGGTGGACGGGGCGGGCCGGGACCGTCCGGCGGCGGCCAACCCCACGCTCACCCTGAAGGTGGCCGCCAGCGGCAGCCCGGTGGCCGGGCAGTTCTACCAGGACATCGGCCGCTACGGCTTCTCCGGGACCGCCGACGGCCTTGCCGACGGCGCCGTGCTGGAGATCTACCGGCACAGCACGACCACGACGACGTGGACCCGGGTGGCCAAGGCCAAGGTGAGCGGGGAACGCTATAGCGCCTCGCTGCCGGTCCAGGCGCTCGGGACCTTCACCTTCGTCACCACCACGGGTGGGGCCCCGGGTAGCGGGGACGAGGTCGCCAGCGCGAAGGTGCGGGTCACAGTCCGCAACTCCACGATCAGCCTGAGCAAGCCGGCCGCCTCGGTCGACTCGCTGAAGAGCCCGACCCTGAGCGGTGTCGTCGTGCCCGCCCGAGCCGGCGTCGTGGTGCACGTCGACGTCCGTCGCGGCACGTCGTACCGGCTGAGCACGACCGCCAAGACCAACGCCGCCGGGCGGTTCACGGTCCGCTTCGCCTACGGCAAGGGCCACCTGGCCAGCTACGCCGTCCGGGCCACGCACCACGCCGCGAACCGCGACCGCTGGGAGATCAGCGGCAGCCGCACGGTGAAGCGGGTCGCCGTCCTCAACGCCGTGGCCACCGACACCACCGCGGCCGAGGTCGAGAAGACCTACCGCAAGGGCTGCCCGGTCGGGCGGTCGAGGCTGAGCACGATCACGATGAACTTCTACGGACGAGACAAGCTGATGCACCGCGGGGTGCTGATCGTCCGGAGCGACCTGGTGACCGAGATCAAGGCGGCGTTCGGCCGGTCGCTCACCGCCCGCTACCCGTTCGCGAAGATGCGGAACCCGAACGACTACGGCGGCAACGACCCGCGGCAGATGGAGGCCAACAACACCAGCGGCTTCAACTGCCGCAAGGTGGTGGGGAACCCGTACGCGCAGTCCCCGCACTCCTACGGGATCGCGATCGACGTCAACACGGTGCAGAACCCGTACCGGGACGGCAACGGCAAGTGGTGGCCCACCAACAGCAAGCCCTACCGCGACCGGACCCCGCTGCGCAAGGGGATGCTCGGCATCAACTCCACCCTGACCAAGCAGCTGCGCTCGGACGACTTCTTCTGGGGCGGCCTCTGGTCACCCGGCCGTGACTACCAGCACTTCGAGTACCGCCCGTGAGCCCGTCGGTGCGTTGAGCGCAGCTCGCACCGCACGGGTCGCCCGGACGGCACGCTCGGCGCCCGCTCTGCTGGTCGTGGCGCTGCTGTCGGCGTGCTCGGCCGGCACGCCGCCCGGACCGGCCTCCTCCCCCGTCCCGACGCCGTCGGCCGGGGTGTCCGTTCCGAGCACGACGGCCTCGGCCAGCCCGCTGACGACCGCTCTCCCGAGCGAGCCGGTCGAGCCCACCACCACCAACACCCTGCCGCCACCGCCCGACCCCACCGGTCCGGACCCGTCCACCGCCGGGAACCTGGACGCCGACGAGCTGCCGCGGCCGGGCGGCTGGCGGACCGTCGAGGCCGAGGGGGGTGAGGAGGAGGGCTACCAGGGCAACGGCACCTGGGTGCACGCCCGGGACGCCCGCTACGCCGCCCAGGCCGTGATCACCATCGGCTGCGCCGACATCACCCGCGACGACTACCCCGACCCCACCCTGGCTCTCGAGGGCACGTACGAGAACGCGGACGGTGCACCCGGGATCGGGCTGGTGCTCCAGTTCGGCGACGCTGACACGGCCGGGCGCTACTGGAGCCGCTACGGCGAGCAGGTCCGGGCCTGCACCACGGTGCAGGAGCCGGTGCACACCGAGCTGGTGGACCTCGGGCCGGCTGCCCGGGGCGAGACGCTGATGGACCGCCGCACCTACCCCGACGGGGAGTGGACCGAGGTCGGCGTCCGCCGCGGCGACCGGGTGACGCTGCTCGTGCTGAGCGACGAGGGCCACGCGATCAGCCGGGCCCAGGCCGGCCGGATCATCGACCAGGTGCCCTGACCCCCGCCGGTGCCGGGCCGGCTGCGGACTTCGGTGTCGACGACGACACCGAGGTCGTCACGGGAGCGCAGCCAGCTCGAAGGCGACGGCACCGCGGGTGAGGTCGGCCTCGACCAGACGTACGGCCACCTCGTGCCCGAGCGGCAGGTCCGTCCCGCGCACCTTGGCCTCGACGGCCGGGTCGGCGACCATCACCGTGCCGCGACGCCGGTTGTCGTCGACCTCGACCACGGTGCCGGTGAAGACCTCGCCCAGCCGCGACGCGAGCAGGCAGACCTCGACCAGGTCGACGACCGAGCGCTCGTAGGACTTGGCCCGCCTGTCCGCCGAGGCCATCTCCGCCGGCAGCGGCTCCAGCGCCCGCAGCGCCCACTCGGGCACCGCCGTGCCCGCGCACAGGGCGAGGCAGATCTCGCCGACGTAGCGGTCGACCAGCCGCCGCAGCGGTGCGGTGCAGTGGGCGTAGTCGATGGCCAGGGCGGCGTGCTCGGCGTCGGCGGGGATGCCGCCGTTGAAGGACTGGTAGCCGGCACCGCGGAACAGCGTCGTGCAGGCGTTCAGCATGGCGGCGTGCCGGGGCCGGTGCGGGTCGAGGGCACGCACGAACTCGGGGTAGTCGAGCTCGGCGGGCCAGGGGATGTGCAGGGCCTTGGCCGTCTGCCGGAGCTTGCGCACCGAGCCCGGGTCCGCGGGGGGCATCGTGCGCAGGATGCCGACCTGGCCGTAGAGCATGAGATGCGCCGCGGCCATCCCGGTCAGCAGCGAGATCTGGGCGTTCCAGCCCTCCACCGGCAACGGGGTGCGGAACTCCAGCCGCCAGCCGTCCTCGGCCGGCACCACCTCCTGGTCGGGGATCTGCAGGCTGACGCCGCCGCGTTCGCGCTCGCGCTGCTCACGCCACCGGCCGACCTCCTCGAGCAGGGCCAGGGACTCCCGCGCCGAACCACCGTCGATCTCGGTCTGGGCGGCCGCGTAGTCCAGCTGCTCCCGGCTGCGGACCCGGGCCCGCACCACGTCGGCGTCGGTCATCTGGCCGTGGGCGTCGAGCCGGAGCGTCCAGAGCAGCGCCGGGCGGACCTGGCCCGGCAGCAGGCTGGCCGCCGCCTCGCTCATCGGCTCCGGGTGCAGCGGGGTGCGGTGGTCGGGGGCGTAGAGCGTCATGCCGCGCCGGTGCGCCTCGGCGTCGACCGCCCCGCCCGGCCGGACGAAGGCGGCCACGTCGGCGATCGCGTAGCTGACGACGAAGCCGTCGCCGGCCCGGGCGATGTGCAGCGCCTGGTCGAGGTCCCGCGCGCCCGGCGGGTGGATGGTCACCAGCTCCAGCCCGGTGCGGTCGAGCTCGGGCAGCCGCACCGCGGCCACCGACTGCTGGGCCTCGGCCAGCACGTCGGCCGGGAAGGCCGCCGGCACCTGCTGGTCGGCGCGGATCCGGGCCAGGCCGGCGGCCAGGTCGGGAGCCAGGTCAGCGGGCACGTCGACCTTGCGGGCGGGCATGGGGCCGACCCTACAAGGAAGCGCCCGCAGCGCCCGGGGCCCGGCCCGACGGGGCAGGCTGCTCCGCGCGTGGCACCGGGGTGCCGTCCAGCGCTCGGTTGACCAGGGCGTCCGCCCGCTTGTTCTCCGCCCGCGGCACCCAGGTCCAGACGACCTCCGGCGGTCGCAGGGTGGACGCCCGCATGGCCAGCGGCAACATGTCGGGGTGCTTGATCTTCCAGCGCCCCGCCATCTGCTCGATCACCAGCTTGGAGTCCATCCGGACCTCCACCGCCGCCCTCGGGTCGACCTCCCGGGCCATCTCCAGCCCGGCGATCAGCCCGCGGTACTCGGCCACGTTGTTGGTGGCCCGGCCGATGGCCAGGCCCTCGGCGAGCAGGGTCTCCCCCGTGCCGGCGTCTCGGACCAGGGCGCCGTACGCGGCCGGACCCGGGTTGCCACGCGACCCACCGTCGGCCTCCACGACGAGCCGCCGGTCGGAGGGGGGCGGCGGCGAGGCCTCGACGTCCGCCGCGGTGTCGGGGTCGTCGAAGAAACCCGGCCCGCCCTGGTCGGGGGGCGGACGGCGTCCGCTCACAGGCCCGACTCCGGTCCGCGGACGAGGATGCGCCCGCACTCCTCGCAGCGCAGCACCTCATCGGGGGGCGCGGCGGCGAAACCACGCAGGTCGGCAGCGTTCAGCTCCAACCGGCAGCCGGTGCAGCGCCGGTGCCGGAGCTCGGCCGCGCCGACGCCGGCGTGGCTGGCCCCGATCTTGTCGTAGAGCGCCAGCAGGTTCGCCGGGATCTGCGGCACGATCCCCTCCCGCAGCACCTGGCGGTCCGACATCTCCACCTCGAGCTCGCGCAGCTGCTGGTCGCGCTTGGCCGACAGGAGGCCGAGCTGGGTGTCCAGCTCCGCGGCCTCGCTGCGCAGCCGCGACCGACCCTCGGTGGCCGACTCCAGCTGCTCCATCACCTCGAGCTCGGCGTCCTCCAGGGTGTCGATCCGGCGCTTGAGGTGGTCGATCTCCTCGACCAGCCCGTTGAGCGCCCGCGGGTCACCGACCGAGCCGTCGGCCACCCGGTGCTGGTTGCGGTTCAACCGCTCGCGGACCGGCTCGAGGTCGTTCTCGGCGCGCTGCTGCTCGCGCTCGAGGTCGGAGACCGCGGTGTCGGCTCCCACCAGGTCCGACGCGAGGTGGTTGCGGGTCCCGCGCAACCGGGCGATCTCCGCATGCTCGGGCAGGGTGCGGCGGCGGTGCGCCAGCTGGGCCAGGGCCGTGTCCACCCCCTGCAGGTCGAGCAGACGTCGCTGGTCGGCTGGGTCGGCTTTGATCGCGTTCTCCCTCCGGGCCGGGCGCCGCGTTCGGCTCCCGCTGGTCCGATCTTAGTGAGGAGGGAGGACCCCCGGCCCACCGAGGAGGGAGGACCCCCGGCTACGGAGGAGGCGAGCTGGGCCCACTGACCAGGGGCGGGCGTCGGGGTCGGAGCACCCGCGGGAATGAAGCGGTCCGGTTGCCGGTTGGCCCCGGCAGAGGCGGAACCCGGTCGCGGCTTCCCCTGCTGTTCCGGTCACACCGTCGTGGTCTTCCGTTCCGCTCACCGGAGCTCTCCCACCTGAGGACGACGCATGACCACGCTGGCCGAGCCGACGCGCACCGCCACCACCCACCCGCTCGCCACCCAGCTGGTGGGTCGGCGCTACCTCTCCCTGGTGCTGGTGCTCGGCGCCCTGAGTGCCGTCGGGCCGCTGACCATCGACACGTACCTGCCGGCCCTGCCCGAGCTGAGCGGTGACCTCGGCGCCACCGACGCGCAGGCCCAGCTGACCATCACCGGCCTGCTGGTGGGGCTCGGGCTCGGCCAGCTCCTGGTGGGCCCGCTCTCCGACGCAGTCGGCCGCCGCAAGCCCCTGCTGATCGGGCTCGCCCTGCACGCGGCCATGTCCCTGCTCTGCGCCCTGGCGCCCTCGATCACCCTGCTCGCGGTCACCCGCACCCTGCAGGGGCTGGCCGGTGCGGCCGTGGCCGTCGTGGCGATGGCCGTCGTCCGCGACCTGTTCGCCGGCATCAGGGCCGCCCAGCTGCTCTCCCGGCTGACCCTGGTGGTCGGGGTGGCCCCCATCCTCGCCCCGTCCCTCGGCAGCGCCCTGCTGAGCCTGACCTCCTGGCGCGGCATCTTCGTCGTCCTCGCCGCGGTCGCGGTCGGCATGTTCGTGCTCGCCCTGGTCGCGCTGCCCGAGACCCTGCCGCCGGTCCGCCGGCAGACCGGGAACGTGCGCGGCTCGCTGCGCGCCTACTCCCAGCTGTTCCACGACCGGCTCTTCGTGACCATGGTGCTGGTCTCCGGCCTGATGTTCGCCACGCTGTTCGCCTACATCTCCGGCGCCCCCTTCATCTTCCAGGAGCTGTACGGGCTCAGCGCCCAGCAGTTCGGCGTCGCCTTCGCGGCGAACGCGGTCGGCCTGATCGCGATGACCCAGGTCAACCCGCTGCTGCTCAAGCGGTTCAGCCCCGTCCAGGTCCTCGTCGCTGCGGTGATGATCAGCGTCCTCGGCTCGGCGGCGTTGGTGGTCACCACGGCCACCGGCTTCGGCGGCATCGTCGGCTTCATGGTCCCGCTGTGGTTCATCGTCTCCGCGGCCGGTCTGTCCTTCCCCAACGCGCCGGCCATCGCCCTCAACCTGCACGGTGAGGCAGCCGGCACGGCTGCCGCCCTGCTGGGGGCCGCTCAGTTCCTGATCGGTGGGCTGATCGCTCCCCTGGTCGGCGCCCTGGGCGACGGCGGTGCGCTGCCGCTGGCCGCGGTCATCCTGGGCACGGCCACCGTGGGGCTGGTGCTGCTCGTCTCGGCCCGCCGGAACCTGGCCGCGGTGTCCTTCGACGAGTAGTCCCACACAGCCGAGCCGGCCGTCCCTCATCCTCTGGTGAGTGGACGCCCGTCGTGCCGCGGGCTCAGGGACGGGCGTTCCAGCGCTCGAGCGCCGGCTGCCCCTTCTCCTCACCCAGCACCGAGACGGTGCTGGTGTCCAGCGGGAAGTGCACCCCGGCGGCGAGATCGAAGCCCAGCCAGCGCATGGCCAGGGCGCGGAGCGCATGCCCGTGCCCGAAGCAGAGCGCCCGTTCCACCCCGGAGCCGCGCACCCGCGCCACCACCCGGTCCAGCCGGTCGGTCACCTGCTCGGCGGACTCGCCGCCCGGCGTCGGGTGGGTCCAGATCGTCCAGCCCGGCACGTCCTCGGTGATCTCGGCGCTGGTCCGGCCCTCGTACTCCCCGTAGGCCCACTCCGCCAGGTCCTCGTCCAGCTGCGGTGCGTGCGGGCCGGTGAAGC
>Ga0210040_10010834_pt1 | contig 10405 bp, 8 predicted proteins | sample CryGeyCG12114_NA_FD_185462 | JGI IMG/M metagenome (GOLD analysis project Ga0210040, IMG submission 185462) | Groundwater microbial communities from aquifer - Crystal Geyser CG19_WC_8/21/14_NA (SPAdes) (version 2) | ecosystem: Environmental > Aquatic > Deep subsurface > Groundwater | place: USA...
TTAAACCCCCTGCACCTTTCTCCAGTCGTTGAGCTGGGGCGGGCCGGTCGATAGCTGCAGTTGACTCGGCCACTACTGACGAGCGTGTGACCCATCCATGCCTCCGGTATTGCTCGATTCCCGTCGTTTACCGTGAGCGAGAGAATGGCCCCGGAAACACGTGTTTGCACGGCCTAAGTTTCCCCATAAAACGGCCCGCAGGCTCTGCACTCACCTTTTCCCTTCCGAAGAGATAGTAGATAACTGCGTACGCTGAGAACGAGCGTCAGGAACCCCTGCAATGTTCTCGTTTTATACGGGCATAGATGTCACGTTGACGGACCTTCGCACCCGTGCAGAGGAAGCGGAGCTCAGACAAGATCGTGGTCAAAAAAATGCTCAACACGGTCAACGGCGGATGAACAAAATAAATGTTACGTTACGACTACGGCGTCACGTTTCGTCTCGACTTCAAAGACCCATTTTCGGCACGTTAATACAGTAAGCCACGGCTGAATTTGGAACCAGTATCATTTCCATTCAATACTCTATTTTTGTTGTCCTTGATAAACAACCCGAAAGTGTGTGAATATAAGAATAACACTCTCAAACACGCGTCTTTCGGAGATGAACGGACTTGTTCTTCTTTCCCAGCCCTTCACTACTCGACCATGAGTCAAGGAATGAGCAAAGGCTGGAATAGCATCTATAGACAGTGTTCATCAATCCGCGCGGGCCAGTTTCAGGCACTGGGAAATGATGATACACACGAATAAGCAACCAAGGACAAAATGTGAGCCATCCTTTAATATACTTCAGGTACGGTATAGGAAACGATGAAGCTAAGGTGATGAAAGAAAACGATGAGTGCATTCTTGCTTGAATACAGCTGGTAGCTGTCAATGACCGACCTACTGGTAAAGCACACTCTGTGCTTCTTCTCGGCTTTGAACTTGCATGGTGCGACCCAATGCTTGCCACTCGTGGCTACATCGTGTTTGTAAACAAGCATCAGTGCAGCTTCGCTCACAGATGCCTACTCACAAGGCTTGAGTTGCTCGAGACAGACGGTGTCTGAGTCCGTCCAACACTCGAAGGTTAGATGGTAGAAGCACAAGCTTGTGCGAGAAGTACTACAAAGATAAAAGGCTTGGTATATCAGTTTGAGGCTACACAAGTAAAGTTTTACCGTTGGCAGTAGGAATGCAAAACACGAATGGTATTATGCACGGACACTATTGTCCCAGTCAGCACCAAACACTGTCCATCAGGGTCTTCGGTTGCTTCGAAACTAGGTTGATAGGAGAGGTTAGACCTTGATACCATAACCATAAAACTTTTCCCACATGCATAACATCAATATTGAGCTTCGAGGTGCTCAGGCATACCAATTCTTTGGTTTAGCCAACCTTCTCCGCAGCGACAATGATGCTAAATGTAAGCTAGACCTGGTCAGCTTGATACATTGGTGACTTCCTCTACATTCCAGGTGGTGGTGGCACAGCAGAGTAACCTCCAGCACTATTACCAGGAGGTGGTGGCGGTGGAGCTCCCGAGTCCGGTGGTGGAGGAGGTGCCTGTTGTTGCTGAGCGGCTTGTTGTTGATAGTACTGGTAATACGCGACGTAGTTTTCATATCCACCATACGCAGCATAAGGGTCGCCGCCAGGTTGACTTGCGTAGTATTGTGCGTAGTAGGCAGTAGCATCGGCGGTTGGGTAAGCAGCGGTAGGAGAGGCGGCGCCACCCGGAGCTGGAGTGGAAGGAGTTGCAGCATAAGGCGTGTTGTAGCTGTTGTTGTGATGGCTGGAATAACTGTCACGACCCCGGTCTCGACCATAACCGCCGCCGTACGAGCCTCGCTGAGCGTCAGCACCATATCCATCAGTGTAAGACTCCATGCGTTGTGGTGGCGGATTGGCTTTGAAATGCTCGTAATTGTTGCGCACGTTACCAAGCAAGTCCTCACATAGCTCTTTTGCTCTCTGTACTTCCTTAGGATCGGGACCGGCGACATGCAGGTACATGGGCTCATCAGACTCTGCGTTGGTGCTGTGCTCCATAAATCCACTACCACGACCCTTGATTTGTACACGACATCTTGTCTCTTGTTGGATGTGTTTGACGTAGGCGCCTCCCTGACCGACAACTTGAGCTCGAAGGTTAAATCCGGGAATGTTCTCCATGTCGATCGGGATTCGCTCTTCGGGCCACTTGCGCTTTGCGACGTTAGCCACAGGAACAGAATATGAGATGTATGCTACTTACGCGACCAAACTCGTCTCGTTCGAATTGCTCTGGTTCTCGACGTCGGAAGCGTCGCTCGTCGACCAAGTTGGGTAATTCCTGTTGCATCAACTCTTCGATTTTTACAATGGCAGCTTCGAGTCCGGCTTTAGATGTGCTTGTGACATGGAGGTAGAGTGGTGGATTCTGTATCTGTCAGATTGTATCTCTCGGTACCTTAACTACTTTTCTTACCGCTGCTGTAGCCATGCTCTTGTCAGGATAGTATGAACCGCGTGTTGTGACATCTTGAAATCAATAAGCATGTGTCCTGCAAAAAGTCATGAAGATTTTTGTCAGTGTGGCGTACCGGCACCAGTTTCATCTTTAATCTGTTTCACGCATTCAGGTCAGCAGTTGCAACTTTATGTATACTAGAAAATGCTAAAGCTTGTAAGCTCTCGATCATCAGCAGGATACAGCGTCGTGGGAACGCGGCTGCTTCGGGCCTGAGAGTATCAGTGGAACATAACAAGGATATTTACCATCTTCTGAGTTGACCCTTTGGTCAAGGTATACCGGTTGCGTAGATCGTTGACTTCGATGTCCTTGATGTAATCACCATCGGCAATGTAGATCTCTGCGTTCAGATTGTTCGTGCTTTGTCCAGAAGAAGGGGAGGCAGCCTTGGGCGCAGGGGTCGCACTAGGTGTTGAGTCCTGCCAAAGTTAGCCGGATTCACCAAAGGAACAGCACATCACTTACTGAGCGGACAGGTGGGACGTCAACATGCTGGATACCTTTCCTAGCCTTCAACTCAGCGTTAATCTTGGCCGCAGCAGCAGCTTAATTTGATGTCAGTAAAGTGCAGTGTTTATTAACCATACAAACATACCTGCTGCAGCTGCAGGGTCGACAGGTGTGGAACGTTTTTCCCCAGTTTCAGATGTGGTTCTAGTCAGAGGACTACGGCTTCTACGAGTTTCCGATTGCCTTGAAGTAGGGGAACGAGATCTGCGGTCGAAACGAGAGGCTTTGCGAGGTTCTGGTTCAGTCTGATCGAAGCGCGAGCGCTTTCGAGGTGCATCTTCTGACATATCGACGATGAGCTGAGGCAAATCGCTCGTATTGGAGTATCTTATTGAAGATCGAAAGAACAATCCAGAGAGACTCGAGGATGCGCGTCGGGTTGAGGAAACAAAATTGCGGTTTCTCGAATTCGAGGTTTCAGTTGCGGAGAAGGACTCTGACCAGGGTACTTACACTTCTTGGCGCCGTCCATGCTGTTAAGCACCTGCAGCATGGACACCTTGATTACTCCCCGGGGTAGGTAGGTAGGTATCCATGTACCTATGTGCCACCCAGCGGCGACAAGCTGTCTACAGAAGATTCCAGGTTGTAAAAAGGGTTCGGAATGTCAAGGGTTCATCAGACAAGTACGTAATTTTGTGTCCGCTCAGCCACTTTATGCTGCCGCAGTGGTAACAAAGGTAATATGATAGTAGTACATTGTTGTCCTTGATGACAATTCATAACAGGCTCACTCTCACCCTGACTCTGCCATCATCATGACGTGTTGCCAGACGACCAGTCTTGACCATGAGGTATAGTCTCCCCAGAAGCATTACCAGCTCGTTTTCAGCTCTGCTCCAACACAATGAAAAGCTCAACAGCTTCCTAGCGTGTTCCAGTTATAGTAGAATACAACCGACTACGGACTCCTACGAGACTAAATCTCCTAGTTCGTAAAGGAACGAGGATTTATATGAGAACAGTTTGTGCATTGTTGCTAGTCAAAAGCATCATGATGTCTTGCCAAATACCCGTTTATACAAAGGACAGACCCGTACTCCACGCTCGCATCTCATGAATCTCAGGCTACAACTTCGCTGCCGGACCCACGCTGGTGATCTCATTGTACAGCAAACTCGTGAGGAAATCCGCATAGTCCTCGCCCGTGACCTGTCCCTCGAAGTACCTTGCCGCAACCTGGTACTTGTGCCCCTTCGAGGCCTTGCTCGCCAACTCGTCTGCCTGCTCATGTAGCAACTTGAGCGCATAGGCCTTGTCAATGGTCTGCCCTTCGCCAGTCTTGACGCCGTGCTTCACCCACTGCCATAGCTGGGAGCGCGATACTTCTGCCGTGGCGGCGTCCTCCATTAGGTAGTTAATGGGCACGCAACCAACTCCGCGAAGCCAGCCTTCCATGTAACCGAGGCCGATGTTGAGGTTCTTGCGGATACCTTCCTCCGTGATGGTGCCGGGCATGTTCATGTTTAGCAGGTCATTGGCAGTCACGTTGACTTCTTCGCGACGCTTGAAAAGCTGGTTAGGTGTGGGCATGTGCGCGTTGAAGACTTCGGCGGCAATGGCGGCAAGCGCTGGGTGCGCTACCCAGGTGCCGTCGTGGCCAGCTTTGACTTCGCGGAGCTTATCGGCTCGGACAGAGTCCATAGCTTTCTGGTTGGCTTCTGGGTTGTCTTTGATCGGGATTTGAGCGGCCATGCCACCCATGGCGTGAACGCCGCGGCGATGGCAGGTCTTGATAAGGAGGCGGACATAGGCGTCCATGAAGGGTACGGTCATCGTGACGTCGCTGCGGTTGGGCAGAACAAAGTCCGGGTTGTTACGGAACTTCTTGATCACACTGAAGATGTAATCCCAACGGCCACAATTGAGGCCGGCAGAGTGGTCGCGCAATTCGTAGATGATTTCATCCATCTCGAATGCGGCGTTGATGGTTTCGATCAGCACGGTGCCACGGATGGTGCCCCGCGGCATACCGATATAGTCTTGACCGAGGTTGAAGACATCGTTCCACAGCCGCGCCTCGAGGTGAGACTCCATTTTGGCGAGGTAAAAGTATGGGCCTGTGCCGCGCTTGACGAGCTCGAAAGCGTTGTGGAAGAAGTAGAGGCCAAAGTCGAAGAGGGAGCCAGACATGGGTTCGCCGTCGACTTGAAAGTGCTTCTCCTCGAGATGCCAGCCTCGGGCACGTGCGATCAAGGTGGGGAGAGCGCGGTCGGTCCGTAGCTTGTATTCTTTCTCTCCTTGCTTAAAATCGACTTGTCTGCGAACGGCGTCGTAGAGGTTCACTTGGCCATTGACCATGTTGTCCCATGTGGGTGCCGAGGAGTCTATAGACCATTTAGCTTGCAACAACATGTTACCAAATGAGCCATCACATACCCTCAAAGTCTGCCATGTATGTCCAAACATTACTGTTCAAGGCATTAACCACCATCTTCCTATCCGTTGGTCCGGTGATTTCAATTCTTCGGTCAATGAGACCAGGAGCTGGAGGTGCGCCTTTCCACGCATCGCTTTCTCGAATGTGCTTTGTCTCCGGCAAGAAATCTAGCAAGTTGCCCTTGTCGAGCTCTTGCTGGCGAATTCCTCGTCGCTGAAGAAGCGCTTTGCGTGTGCCATCGAAGGTTTTGTGGAGAAGAGCGAGGAAGGCAGTAGCTTCGGGGGTAAGGATCTTCTTCTGAGCGTCAGTGATAGCGCCGTGGATAGAGACACTCTTGTTGAGGCCCTCGATGTCTGTCATGTTATGTGCTGCCATGATTGCTGATTGTGTATGCAAGAGTAAGACTTCGAGATCAAAGTGGTCAGTGAAAGAGATGTGGGCATTGATATACATACGTCACGGCGACGAGGAGGTTCGTGTCCGTGTTGCACATGTTGCCAATGCCGCGGTCGAAACACCGCCGGCCTTGTCTGCGTTGACGAAGCCAACCAATCAGTGAAATGCCAGGACACATCCGCCTGGCCATTTCGGCATGGCACTGATGGCAGCTCTAGTTTGTCTGCTTTCGACGAATCAGAGCGGCTGCCCGACAGACCCATGAGAGCGGGTACAGAGTGTAAGGTAGTGAGATCAGCTTCGCGGGGGTGGAGAAAGCAGAGCTATCGTTGCTCAATCTGGACAGGAAAACGTCAACCATTATTACTGCTGGCTGCGAGCTTACTTCTATTTGCCGAACTGTACAAGCGAGTCGGCACATGAGCTACCAGGTATCTACCTAGGTACGTCTTTTGCCATGTCGAATACCACCTACTCAAATTCTGCGTTGCAGCTCAGAGAACAGGCCAATAGAATATTGGAGGTTGCCAGTGCATCGAGCCTGTCGGAGATCTAGTAATGCCGAGGTTGAGCATAGATACGAGTACCTGGTACTGTATTGTAACAGCTCAGGGTCTCAGTACTCGTAATGTTTTGGCTCACCGTTCCATTCCGTTCCTTTGCTCCGTTGGTACCCGATGCAGCGTTTCGGCCATGTACGCAAATCACGCTTACGTAGGTAGCTAAACTGTGTACGCCATTGTTCGCTCGAACGCTTTTCCTTGTCTTGCGTCCTCATCGCTACTCGTACATGACGATCCGATATCTATGCCTCGAAGGACCTGCAGAGGTTGTGCTGCCCTGTTGCTCAAGATGGCGACTTTGTCACCATGGATAGGTCAAATGGAAGCTATAATCTTTTACATACATTTCCGTTCGGATTCGTGAACTCTCCTCCCTTTAGCTCCTTAAGCCCGGCTCCTAGGCTACTTCTTCTCCTTGGGTGCAATCATCAATTCGGGCTTCACATGCTTGTCAAAGTCCTCACTGCTTAGTGCCTTCAACTCCATCGCACTCTCTTTGAGGGTCAAGCCCTTCTTGTGTGCATTCTTCGCAACTTTGCTCGCCATGTCGTAGCCAATTACTGGGTTGAGGCATGTTACCAGCATCAAACTAGCTCAAATGTTAGGATAGAAGTGGAATAGAAGACGGCTTGGGCTTACCTCTCATGTAATAATGTTCCGATCCTCTTCTCATCGGCTTGTAGACCCTCGACAAGATGCTCGACGAAGCCATTCATAGCATCACTGAGGATGCGGATGCTGTGCAGCAAGTTCCTGATGAGCAGCGGCTTGAAAACGTTCAACTCGAATTGCCCACTTAGGCCACCGACTGTTGCGGCAACGTGATTGCCCATCACCTGAGCGGCTACCATGGTCATGGCCTCACACTGGGTAGGGTTTACCTTGCCGGGCATGATGGAGGATCCCGGCTCGTTCTCAGGGAGGACCAGCTCTCCCAAGCCGCAGCGTGGACCGGAGCCCAAGTAGCGGATGTCGTTTGCGATCTTGAAGAGAGAGCAGGCGAGCGTGTTCAAGCTGCCGGAAGCTTCGACGATGCTGTCGTGTGCGGCGAGGACTTCGAACTTGTTAGGTGCGGTAATAAACTCGGTGCCTGTCATTTTGGTCACTTCTTCCGCGATGCCCTCGGCAAAACCAACGAATGTGTTGAGACCCGTTCCCACGGCTGTGCCACCCTGAGCGAGTTGACGCAGATGAGGAAGTGAGGCCTGCACACGCTCGACGTTGCGGTCCAGCTGTGCGACGTATCCGCTGAATTCTTGACCGAGTGTCAGAGGCGTAGCGTCCTGCAAATGAGTCCTGCCAATCTTGATAATCTTGTCAAAAGCTTCCACCTTCTTCTGCAGTGCATCGCGCATATTCTTGAGGGCAGGGAGCAGCTTCTCTTCGGTGTCCAACACAGCCGCAATGTGCATGACTGTGGGGAACGAGTCGTTAGAGCTAGCGGACATGTTGACGTGATCGTTGGGGTGAACGGGCTTCTTGCTACCCATCTCTCCACCTAGGATCTCGATGGCTCGGTTGGAAATAACCTCGTTGGCGTTCATGTTTGACTGGGTACCGGAGCCGGTCTGCCAGACAACGAGAGGAAAGTGGTCGATAAGCTTGAGAGAGGCCACTTCAGCAGCCGCTTGTTGGATAGCCTCGCCGACCTTGGGATCTGTAGCTTTATCAGCTCTGCGATTGTGTGGTTTTACAGTGGTCGTTACCAAGTCCATATTTCATGTTGACCTTAGCGGCAGCGCCTTTTAGGATACCAAAGGCTCTAACAACACCATCGGGCATCCTATCCTGAGGCTGGTTGATTTTGAAGTTTCCTAGGGACCTCTGCGTCTGGGCGCCCCAGTATCTGCTCGAATCGACCTCGATTGGCCCAAAGGCGTCCGTCTCTGTTCTTGTGGAGGCCATTTCCGATGTTGTACTGAATGCTCGGTAGCTTGATGAGGGTATTCTTTGCGACAGTCTTGCGGTATGTGAGAACGATGACAGAGCAGGTCTAGAGAAAGTGGACAAAGGTCGGAAGGACGACGATCTCAAGCATTGTGCTGTACTCCGCATAGCTACAATAGCATGTGATTTGGATGCCGTCGGTGCCGCAGCTCGACCCAACATCTTGAAGTGAGGTGGAGGAGTGCGGTAAGAAGAGCGTACGTTCCGATATGTAAGAGCAGATCTATGAACGTGTTTGGCTGAACTTGTCGCGAAATGCTCTAAGCTGCTCAAAAAAGATAGCTCCGAGTTCAATGAACCCTCCGGGAAATGCCGCCCGGCGCCGTCTCCGCAAACATCCTGGTGATCAGTGCGTGACTTGTAACCATCTCCGATCGACTCAGGACGGCGAGAACAGGAAGAAGTTTACGGCAAACATCATTACTATCTATGCTTCAACCCAAACCCCAGTTTCTGAACCAATGCCTGCATCTGTACAACCACCTTCCACTTGCGCCTGCCACCGACGACAGGGTATCATAAGGAGCCGAACAAAGTGTGCTAAGAATCAACAAGAATTTCCAGTATACTTCGCAATTTCTAGCCAGTGCCGGAAATGAGCTTAGGCACTTGTCCAATCATGAAGTCCTTGCTCTTTGCCATCTTGACCATGAAACTGGGAATCTTCCAGCCCATGACAACGCCAACTCCCTGGGTCGAGCCGAGAGGCACGAATTGCATGTCGCTTGTGATCTTCTTGTAGATGTTCTTGGTGCGCTTGGTCGACTCTGTGAAGGTTGTTAGCATGAGCATGTCAGCATTAGTGTCGTGAGACTCACCTCCTCCTTGTAGATCGATCTTGATGCTCTCCAAGATGGGCTTGACGGTGAATTTGGCATCCAGGATGCTACCATCCGAGTAGCTTGCCACGGAGCCTATGACATATACACCAGTCTCACCCGAGACGTCGAGTCGCAGAGTCTGGGGGTCGGCCTTGACGTAGCGTTTCTCATTCAGCCACGCCCCGGGTACGAACCTGCTGTTCGGTCGGTCGCCGGTTGCCTCAATGTAGACATCGACTGTCATTATCTCACCGTTGCTGAGTTGTAGGACATCCTTGTTGCCCTGCTTGGTGGCCGAGCTGACTTTGACGTTGTTGACAACCTTGACGCCCATCCTTTCAAGCCTTGACTCTGCGTCTGCGCCGACCTTCTTGTTGTTCAGTCTGTTAAGGGGCTGGTTCATGCCAGTTAAGAATGTGATCTGCTTCTTGTTGCCATATGTCTCGCCGAGCTCACCGGCCGTCTCTGTGCCAGCAGCTCCACCTCCTGCCACGACAACGGATTCGGCGTTTGGTAGGCGTTCGTGAATGTCTTTTAGGGCAGCACGAGTGGGTTCGCTGCCGCCGGCAACGGACCAGATTGGTGACTCGAAGGATGTGCCAGAGGCGATGACAAGGGAATCGTAGTGAACAGCCTCGTTTGTGCTAAGCTGAATGGTCTTCGAAGAGGGATCGATCTCATTGGCGAACGCCTTGATGAATTGGTATTGCTCGGGCTTGTAGTTCTTGAAACCATCGGCGATAGGGACAAGGACTTTCTCGACTGGCAGGGCTGTTGGGTTGACGATGGTTCTTGGAGATCCGACTTTCCAGAAGAATTCTTCAGAGGGCGAGATCATTATGACCTTGTATTCTTTACCGGTGGCGGACAGCTGAGGGAGGACATCTTTGAGGAGGCCATGGGCGACGGGGATGCCACCGAACGAGGCTCCAATGATCACGATGTTGTGGACGGCTGCCATTGTGCAGAGATGTGAATGAATGATGGCGTGAAGACGAATGAAGAGTATGAATATGAGAGAAACGAAGAGTGGGTAACTGGCTGAGGCTGCGGTGTGACTACGGGTCTCAAGGCGGGAGCTATATTTGGGTGAGAATCAAAATGTTTCGGGATCCGATAGAGGCTTTATTTGCGCCGGCGTGGTTCAAGATGTGTTGGTCTACGATTACTGCCTACAGTCACGGTCTATATGCTATATCGTTGTCTGCTGTCACCCTGGCCCCGAATGGTTTCATTTCTTCTGGCTGACAAAATATTGCCGGCTGCTTTGCAATCTCTCTAGC
>Ga0210040_10010835_pt1 | contig 10405 bp, 6 predicted proteins | sample CryGeyCG12114_NA_FD_185462 | JGI IMG/M metagenome (GOLD analysis project Ga0210040, IMG submission 185462) | Groundwater microbial communities from aquifer - Crystal Geyser CG19_WC_8/21/14_NA (SPAdes) (version 2) | ecosystem: Environmental > Aquatic > Deep subsurface > Groundwater | place: USA...
GGCGTGCGCCTACTGGTGTCGGATGACCTCATTCATTGGCGGCAACATTCCTGGCTGATTGACGCCGAAAAGCTGCCCGTCGACTGCCCCTACAACGGCCGTTTCTGGGCCCCCAAAATCCACTTCATCCAAAACAAATACTGGCTGACGGTGAACAGTGGCCAGGTGACGGCCCAGGACCCCAAGTGCATGAGCACACACAGTTTCTGGCTGTTTTCGGCCGATAAGGTGACCGGCCCCCTGGCCCCGCACTACAACAACGACGCGACCCTATTTGAAGATATGGGCAGCCAAACCTGCCTCTATTGCAGCGGCAACGGCCGGTGGCAGGCTAAGATAGACCTGCCCACCGGCAAGCTATTGGGCGAGATTAAGCAGTTTATGAGCCACAAGGACGCCAACAACCCCGGCTGGATGGTGGGCGGCATTGAGGGGCCGTTTGTGCTGAAGCGCGACGGCACCTACTTCATGTTCTTCTCGACCTGGACGCGTGGCTACGAGGTAGGGCTGCTGCGGGCAAAGTTGCCCCTGGGGGCCTGGGAACTGGCCTTGCCCGAGCCCATTTTTGGCACCCGCAAGCGGGCCTATCGCGCCGAGATGGCCCGCGGCGGCTATGCCGACCTCCAATTTACCGACACGCCCGACCCGTACCAGGAAACCGGTCACAACGCCATTTTCGAGGGGCCCGACGGACAGCTGTGGAGCTCCTGCCACTACTTTTTCGACCAGCGCATCACCCCACTAGCCGACTGGCAGAAGGTGCCGTAGCTGGGCATCGAGCCGTTGCACTTTCGCAACGGCATTTTCGCCATTGACGGGCCGACTTCAACGGAGCAGGTGGTTAAATACTGAGCGGGCCGCTGCCAACTGACTTCGATAACGCGCCGAAAACACCCTGAGCCGATTATGCCCTACCCCCGAAACCCTTTCCAATCCGCGCTACTGTTGCTGCTGGCCCTGGGTAGCCAGGCGACGTGGGCGCAGTCCTACGTAGCGTTTGAGCGGAAGGCGGCATACCTGCCGCTGGTGGCGGGCAAAAGCCTACCCCTGCTGGTGAGCGCCGAAGACTACCCCGGTGTGGTGCGGGCCGCCACCATCACCACGGCCGCCGAGGTCAAGCAGTTCTACGACCAGGATTCGTTGCTCTCGCATTACTACAACCACACCCTTGCCGGTGGCAAGTGGGATCATATGATGGACCAGCCCCACGTATTCTACAACGGCTGGCGCGGGCCCGACCGCGAGGTGATGCCCAAAACGATGCGCGTAACCCTACCCCCCGCCCCCGAAATGGCGGTGGCCGTGGAGGGCAGCGCCGACTGGTGGCCCCAGGCGACGACCCCCGCCGGCCGCCAGCAAGTGCCCCTTACCCTGACGGGCCCCGGGGGCCAGCGCATCACGGTGCAGGTGCCGGCAGATAACAATCTGACGGCAAGCGAGCTGGAAGGCGCGGGCTACGTGGCCGGCGATGGGTACGTGTCCATTGCCGCCGACCATTATACGCAAGCCATCCACCCTGGCAACACGTCATGGCAGGTGCTGAATCACTACGGCCGCACCTCCACGGGCGTCACGCTGCTGCTCACCACCGCCGGCCGCCAAACGGTCACTGCTACCGCTCCGCACCTCGAGTACCTACCCGAGGCCGGCCCGGTAAACCTGCTGGCCTACGTGGCCCCGACCATCGACTTCCACAACGACGGTGGCCTAATCTACGCCGTGGCCTTCGACGACGAAGCGCTCCAGTTCGTGAACCTCAGCGCCAAAAAGCCGGCCGAGTCGTGGGTTAACGACAACTCGGAAAAGGCCATGAAGGAGAGTATCAACTTCAACCGAACCACTCACCAACTGGTAGCCAGGGGCACCCACACGCTCAAATTTTGGGTGATTACGCCCGGCGTGGTGCTGCAAAAGCTGGTCATTGACGCCGGTGGCCTGCGCCCCAGCTACCTGGGGCCGCCCGAGAGCTACCGCGCCGACCAGGCGCGGGCCACTGAATAATTGCCGCTGTCTCGGGGCCCTACCCCCCTCGGGCTACTTCATCCTTTTCCTTTTCACTGCATGAATTCTTCCATCATTTCTTTGCTTAAAGCGGGCCGGCTGCTGGGCTTGATTGGGCTGCTGGGCCTGGTAGGGGGTAGGGCCGCGGCCCAGCGCCCGGCCGCGGCCGCCCAGCGTTCCAAGTCGGCCGTCGGCTCCAAGCAAGGCGCCTTCTACACCGGCAAGTACCCCAACCTGCTACGAGAAGCCGGCTACAGCCAAGCCGCCATCGACCAGAAAGTGGCCCAGGCCTACCACGACGTGTTTGAAGGACCCAATAAGGTCTACTTCGAGGTGGGCGACTCGCTGGCCTACGTGTCGGATGTGAAAAACCACGACGCCCGCACCGAGGGGATGTCCTACGGAATGATGCTGGCCGTGCAGCTCGATAAAAAGGAGGTGTTCGACCGCCTGTGGCGCTGGTCGAAGAAGAACTTGCAGCACCAGGACGGGCCGCTGGCGGGCTACTTCGCCTGGAGTTTCAGCACCACTACGATGAAGCTCAATTCGGAGGGTCCCGCTTCGGATGGGGAGCTGTATTTCGTGACGAGCCTGCTGTTTGCGGCCAACCGCTGGGGCAACGACACCGGCATCAACTACTACCAGCAGGCCCGCCGCATTCTGGATGCTTCGTGGAAAAAAGATGGCACTGGCGGCGTGCGCAACCTGATTAATACCGAGCACAAGCAGATAACCTTCGTGCCGGTGGGTGACGGCTACAACTGGACCGACCCTTCATACCACGTGCCCGCCTTTATGGAGGTGTGGGCCGCCTACGCCAAGGACGGCCACGAAGCGTTTTACCGGGCCTGCGCCGATACGTCGCGGGCGTTTCTGCACCGGGCCTGCGCCGCGCCTACCGGCCTCAACTACGACTACACTGAGTTTAGCGGCGCGCCCCACGCCACCAAGTGGGCGCCGCCCGCCTTCCGCTACGACTCGTGGCGGGTGCCCATGAACGTGGCTATGGACTACGTGTGGTTTGGCAAGGACCGCGCCTGGCAGCAGCAGTATGCGCGGCGGTTTCAGGGATTTTTGCGCAGCAAGGGGCTGAACACCTTCGAGGACCAGTTCAACGTGGACGGCTCGCGGCCCGATTTCATTCTACCCGCCGGCGACGTGAAGAAGCTGCGGCACTCGCTGGGGCTGGTAGCCACCAGCGCGGCGGCCTCGCTGATGCGGCCAGATGCTGAGCGGCTGGACTTCGTGCGCGCCCTCTGGGACGCCAAATTGGCGCCCTACGACGACGGCTATTTTGACCCCTACTACGATGGGATTCTCTACCTGTTCAGCCTGCTGCACCTGAGCGGCAAGTATCAAGCTATCAAGCCCGCTACCCACTAAATGGAAAAGTCCATGACCACTACCCAACTGCCTGTCGGTATCCGCCGAAGCGCTTTCGTGCTGGGGTTGCTGCTGGCGCCGGCCGCGGCCGTTCCGGTGGCGGCGCAGGCCCAGCAACCGGTAGAGCCGGCCCACAACCCCATTATCTACGCCGACGTGCCGGATATGTCGATGATTCGGGTGGGAAAGACCTACTACATGAGCAGCACGACCATGCACATGAGCCCCGGCGTGCCGATTATGAAATCGACCGACCTGGTGAACTGGCACCTGGTGAGCTACGCCTACCAAACCCTGGGCAGCCTCGATGAGCTGACGCTGACCAACGGCAAAAGCACCTACGGGCGCGGCTCGTGGGCGAGCAGCCTGCGCCTGCACAACGGCACGTACTACGTCACGACTTTCGCCCAGACGACTGGCAAAACCTATGTCTACTCGACCAAGGACATTGAGAAAGGCCCCTGGAAAGAGTCGTCGTTTGCGCCTAGCTACCACGACCATTCGCTGTTTTTTGACGACGACGGGCGCGTGTACCTGGTGTACGGCGCGGGCAAGCTGCGCTTGGTAGAGCTCACGTCCGACGCTTCCGGCGTGAAGGCCGGCACCACCGAGCAGGTGCTCCTTGACAACGCCAGCGCGCCCGCCGGCCCCAATATCAACCTGCAAGCAGAGGGCTCGCAGCTGTTCAAAATAAAGGGCAAGTACTACCTCTTCAACATCGTGTGGCCCAAAAACGGGATGCGCACGGTGGTGGTGCACCGGGCCGATAAGCTCACCGGCCCCTACGAAGGCCGGGTGGCGCTGCAAGACCTGGGCGTGGCGCAGGGCGGCCTCATTGACACGCCCGACGGCCGGTGGTTCGCCTACCTTTTCCGCGACAACGGGGCCGTGGGCCGCATTCCCTACCTCGTGCCGGTGACCTGGACCGATGGCTGGCCCGTGCTGGGCGACCCGGCCGGCAAGGTGCCCGAAACCCTCGCCCTACCCCCCAACCAGCGCCTCATCCCTGGCCTCGTGGCTTCTGATGAGTTTGCGCGCCGGCCGGGCGAGCCCGCCCTACCCCTGGTGTGGCAGTGGAACCACAACCCCGCCAACAGCCTCTGGTCGGTGCAGGACCGCAAGGGCTTTCTGCGCCTGAAAACCGACCGCGTGGACACCACCTTCCTGCTGACCCGCAACACGCTCACGCAGCGAACCATCGGTCCCGTGTGCGCTGGCAGCACCGCCCTCAATGTGGCGCACCTCAAAGACGGTGATTTTGCCGGCCTGGCCTTACTGCAAAAGCGCTACGGCCTGGTGGGCGTGCAGCAGCAGAACGGGGCCAAATCCATTGTGATGGTGAGCGCCGAATCGGAGAAGCCCGTGGAGCTGGCGCGCCTCCCGCTCACCCAGAACACGGTGTATTTCAAGGCCAATTGTGATTTTATCGACCGCCAGGACCGGGCCACGTTCTTCTACAGCCTCGACGGGAAGTTCTGGAAACCCATCGGCGAGCCCCTCAAAATGGCCTACACGCTGCCGCACTTCATGGGCTACCGGTTCGGGCTGTTCACCTACGCCACTAAAACGCCGGGCGGCTACGCTGACTTCGACTACTTCCACATCGCCGATACGATAGTAGGCGGGAAATGAGGGGGGTAGGGAGTCCGGTAGAACGGTCATGCTGAGCTTATCGAACCCTCTCTACCGCTTTGTTGCAACGGCCCAGGCGAGGCGGTAGAGATGCTTCGACAAGCTCAGCATGACCGTTCTAATTATTCTCACTTACAGGCTTTACAGATAACAATCTGCCTGATTTTCTGACTAAAAAATAACGCAATGACCCTTCGTAAACTGCCTTATCTCCTGAGCTTGCTCGCGCTCCTTTGGGCGGGCACCGCCAGGGCCCAAAACCCCTTAATCACCAATCAATTCTCGGCCGACCCGTCGGCGCGGGTGTTTAATGGGCGGGTGTACGTGTACCCCTCGCACGATATTCTGGCCACCAAGGAGCGCGGGCGCCTCGGCTGGTTTTGCATGGAGGACTACCACGTATTCTCCTCCGCCAACCTCACCGACTGGACCGACCACGGCGTGATTGTGACCCAAAATAAAGTACCCTGGGTGAAGCCTGACAGTTACAGCATGTGGGCGCCCGACTGCATCTTCCGCAACGGCAAGTACTACTTCTACTTCCCCTCTACCCCTCGCGATACCACTGTTAGCAAGGGCTTTACGGTAGGGGTAGCCGTGGCCGATAAGCCCACCGGGCCCTTTGTGCCGCAGCCGCTGCCCATCAAAGGCGTGCGCGGCATCGACCCCAACGTATTCATCGATAAGGACGGGCAGGCCTATATGTATTGGTCGCAGGGCAACATCTATGGGGCCAAGCTGAAGGAGAACATGCTGGAGCTGGCCTCCGAGCCCAAAACGCTGGGCGAGCTGCCCACCAAAGGCCTGAAGGAAGGGCCGTATCTGTTTGAGCGCAACGGCACGTACTACCTCACCTACCCCCACGTGGAAAACAAAATCGAGCGCCTCGAATACGCCACCGGCACCAGTCCGCTGGGGCCGTTCAAGGTGCAGGGGGTTATCATGGATGAATTCACGGGCTGCTGGACCAACCACCACTCTATCATCGACTTCCAGAACCAGTGGTACCTGTTTTACCACCACAACGACCTGTCGCCGCAGTTCGACAAAGCCCGCTCGATTCGCCTGGATAGCTTGTTTTTTGAGCCCAATGGGAATATCCGCAAAGTGGTGCCTACGCTGCGCGGCGCGGGCCTGACTGATGCGAAACAGAAAATTCAGCTCGACCGCTACAGCCGCCTCAGCAGCTCGGGCGCTTCCATTGCTTTTCTGGACACCGCGAACACTTTTCAGGGCTGGAAAACCGTATTTGCCAACAACCAGGGCTGGGTGCGCTACAATGGGGTAGCCTTCGGCAAGCAGGCCCTGAAAACCGTGACGCTGCGCGTGCAGGCCGCCGCCGGGGCTACCGTGCAGCTGCGCGCCGATGGAGCCACCGGGCCGGTCCTGGCCCAGGTCACCGTGCCCAAGGGCAGCCAGTGGCGCGAAGTGAAAGCGCCGCTCACCCTCTTCCGGCCCGGTACGCACGCGCTGCTGGTGCAGCCCAAAACCAACACGCCCGTGGAAGTTGACTGGGTGAAATTTGAGTAGCTTAAAGCGGTAATCAATTTGAAATCAAGCCACAAAGGATGAGTAGAAGCGGAAAATACTGTGCTGGGGGGCTGCGTCGGTGGCTACTAGGAGTAGGGACCCTGGCGCTGGCGGCCAGCAGTCCGGCCCTGGCTAAGCCCGCGCCTACCCCCCTGCGGCTGTGGTACGATAAGCCGGCCGCCAACTGGAACGAAGCCCTACCCCTCGGCAACGGCCGGCTGGGCGCGATGGTTTTTGGCGGGCCGGCGCGCGAGCGGTTGCAGCTCAATGAGGAGACTATTTGGGCCGGCGGCCCCAACAACAACGTGAAAGCCGACGCGCTGCCCGTGGTGCGGCAGCTCCGCGAGCAACTGCTGGCCGGGCAACTGGTGGAGGCGCAGACCTTGGCGCAGGCCAAAATGCAGCCTGCTGGCAACAGCGGCATGCCTTACCAAATGGCGTCGAATGTGTACCTCGATTTTCCGGGCCACGACAACGCCACCCACTACCAGCGCGACCTAGACATCAGCCGGGCCGTGGCCTCGGTCAGCTACGAGGTAGGGGGCGTGACCTACCGCCGCGAGCTGTTCAGCTCCCTGCCCGACCAAGTGGTGGTGGTGCGCCTCACAGCCAGTAAGCCGGGCCAAATCAGCTGCCAGCTGAGCGAGGAAAGCCTGATGCAGTACACCCGGCACGCCGAAAAAGACCAGTTGGTGCTGGATGGTCGTGGCAGTGAGCACGAAGGCCAGGCAGGCCAAATTCGCTTCCAAACCCGCGTGCAGGCCGTGGCCGAAGGCGGCACTGTGCAAACCACCGACGCGGGCATCCGCATTGAGCGCGCTAACAGCGCTACGCTTTACGTTTCCATCGGCACCAACTTCAACAACTACCACGACGTGAGCGGCGACGCGGCCGCGCGGGCCACGGCCTTCCTAGCTACCGCTGTGCGCAAGCCCTACCAGCAGGCACTGGCTGACCACGTAGCGGCCTACCAGCGCTACTTCAACCGCGTGACGCTGAACCTAGGCGTGACGCCAGCCGCGCAGCTCCCTACCCCCCAGCGCCTTGCTGGCTTTGCCCAGGGCCACGACCCTGCGCTGGCGGCCTTGTATTTTCAGTACGGCCGCTACCTGCTCATCAGCTCGTCGCAGCCGGGTGGGCAGCCGGCCAACCTGCAGGGCATCTGGAACGACCAGCTCAAGGGGCCCTGGGACAGCAAGTACACGGTGAACATCAACACCGAAATGAACTACTGGCCGGCCGAAGTCACCAACCTGACGGAGCTGCACGAGCCGCTGTTCGGCATGCTAAAGGACCTGAGCGTGACCGGGCAGCAGAGCGCCCGCCAGATGTACGGCGCCCGCGGCTGGATGCTGCACCACAACACCGATATCTGGCGCATCACGGGGCAGGTAGACCCGCCCCAGTACGGCCTCTGGCCCATAGGCGGCGCCTGGCTGAGCCAGCACCTCTGGGACCATTACCAGTTCACTGGCGACCAGCAGTTTCTGCGCACCTACTACCCCGTGCTCAAGGGCGCGGCCACCTACTTTGTCGATGCCTTGCAGGAAGAGCCCACCCACCACTGGCTGGTAGTGGCGCCCTCGGTGTCGCCCGAAAACACGTATCCGCTTCAGGGCAAGCAAATTGCCCTGGTGGCCGGCACCACCATGGACAACCAGTTGGTGTTCGACCTATTTTCGAAAACCATCCGGGCGGCCGAGCTGCTTCAGCTCGACCAGCCCTTTGCCGACAGCTTGCGCACCCTGCGCGAGCGGCTGCCGCCCATGCAGATTGGCCAGTACGGGCAGGTGCAGGAGTGGCTGCAAGACGTGGACAACCCGCAGGACCAGCACCGCCATATTTCGCACCTCTATGGGCTATACCCCAGCGGGCAAATCTCGCCCTACCGCACGCCCGCGCTGTTTGAGGCCGCCCGCGTGACGCTCACCCAGCGCGGCGACGTGAGTACGGGCTGGTCGATGGGCTGGAAGGTGAACTTCTGGGCCCGCATGCAAGATGGCAACCACGCCTACAAGCTACTCACCGAGCAACTGCACCCGCGCGCCAGCCAGCCCGGCGGTGTGAGCGAGGGCGGCGGCACCTACCCCAACCTGCTCGACGCGCACCCCCCATTTCAGATTGACGGCAACTTCGGCTGCACGGCCGGCCTAGCCGAGCTATTTGTGCAGAGCTATGACGGCACCCTCGACCTGCTGCCCGCCCTACCCGACGCCTGGCCCACGGGCGAGGTAACGGGCCTCGTGGCTCGCGGCGGCTATGTGGTAGACCTCGCCTGGGACAAGGGCAAGATTACCCGCGCGCGCATTACCTCGCGCCTCGGGGGCAACTGCCGCGTGCGGGTACACCGCCCCGTAGCAACGAAGGGCGGTCCCCAGCTGCGTCCCGCCGAAGGCGAAAATCTGAATCCTTTCTACCAGACGCTGCCTGTGAAGGCCCCGTTGGTATCGGGCAAAACCACGGCCCGGCGGCCTGCCCTGGCCCCGTCGTGGGTGTATGATTTTCCCACTAAAGCCGGCCAAACCTACCAGCTGCGGGCGCAGTAATTGACCCGGATCCCTTCCCTGAAATATTCCCTACCTCATGAAAAACATCCTCTTATCCGTCTTGCTTCTGTTGCTGGCCTCTGGCGCCCTGCGGGCGCAAAACCCGATTATCAAAGACGTGTTCACGGCTGACCCGGCGCCGCTGGTGTACCGCGACACGCTGTTTCTGTACACCGGCCACGACACGGCCTCGGTGCAGGAAACCAACTACAAGATGCCCGACTGGCGCATCTACTCCACCACCGACATGGTGCACTGGAAGGACTACGGCACACGCCTTTCGCCCCGCACCTTCGCCTGGGCCACCGGCGACGCCTACGCGGCGCAGTGCGTGTACCACAACGGCAAGTTCTACTGGTTTGTGGCCACCTTTCACAAGAAGGACGACCAGAGCCAGGGTGGCGCGGCCATCGGCGTGGCCGTGTCGGACCGGCCGACGGGGCCGTTTAAGGATGCTATTGGCAAGGCGCTCATCGTGAACGAGATGACCAAGGACCAGCCGCAATCCTGGGACGACATCGACCCCACCATCTTTGTTGATGACGACAAGCAGGTGTACATGTACTGGGGCAACGGCAGCTGCCGCTGGGTGAAGCTCAAGGACAACATGACCGAGCTGGCGGGCCCCATCACCGTGCTTAAGCCTAAAAACTACATCGAAGGGCCCTGGGTGTACAAGCGCAAAAAGCTCTACTACCTAGTGTACGCCAGCGCTGGCACCAAGCCCGAGATGATTGAGTACTGCACGGCCCCCAGCGCCACCGGGCCCTGGGAGTACCGGGGCATTATCCAGCAAAACGTACCCAATAGCTTCACTACCCATCCCGGCATCGTCGACTACAAGGGCAAGAGCTACTTCTTTTACCACAACGGCTCCCTGCCTACCGGTGGCAGCTACCGCCGTTCCATCTGCGTGGATTACCTGCACTACAACAAGGACGGCACCATTCAGCCCATCGTGCAGACTGCGGAGGGGGTGAAGCAGGTGAAGTAGGGAGGAGGGCTTCTCGGCGCCCCCAGACCGCCCCACCTTATTTCCCAATCTACAACCACCCAGTACATGGCCTTCCCCCGCCCCGCCCTGCGCCGCCGCCTTACCTACCTGCTGCTGGCCCTAGGCTGGCCGACCGTGAGCCTGGGGCAGCAGTTCCGAAGCTACACCCAAACCGCTGACCGGGTTACGATTACGCTGGCCACCGGCCAGCTGGTGCTGCGGCCGGTGGCCAGCAATGCCATCCGGCTGCAATACGCCGAAAAGGCGGGGCCAGCGCTGCCGGAGCTGGTGTTCACGGTGATGGCCCCGGTGCCTGCTT
>Ga0210040_10010836_pt1 | contig 10404 bp, 9 predicted proteins | sample CryGeyCG12114_NA_FD_185462 | JGI IMG/M metagenome (GOLD analysis project Ga0210040, IMG submission 185462) | Groundwater microbial communities from aquifer - Crystal Geyser CG19_WC_8/21/14_NA (SPAdes) (version 2) | ecosystem: Environmental > Aquatic > Deep subsurface > Groundwater | place: USA...
TGGCTCCGCACAGGACGATTTCGCCACTCGCATGGCGCTGGATGTCGCGGGCGAGCCTGTCGTCCAGGAGGAGGGCGAGTTCGCCGACCTGGCTCCGCCATCCTACCCGCAGATCATGCAATGGCCTGCCGCCGCGGCCGAGGCGCTGCTTGCCACCATCGAGGGGATCGGCCAGGAAGGCCTGCGCCCGGCGGATTACCGCCCGGGAGCGCTGCAAGCGGCGATCGAGACGGGCGAAGGGCCCGAATTGAACGCAGTAGCCAGCCAGACCTTCACCTGGCTGGTGGAGGATTTGCGCGACGGGCGCACGCCAATGGAGCAGCGCAAGCAATGGTTCGTGGTCGACCCCGATCCCGACGTGCTGCCCACCGGGCAGATCATGGCGCAGGCGCTCGACACGGGCGACGTGGCGGGCGCGCTTGCCTCGCTGAACCCCACGCATCCCGATTACGCCGCCTTGCGTGTGGCGCTGGCCAAGACCTCCAAGAGCGACACCGACCGGCAGAAGATGATCCGCGCCAACATGGATCGCTGGCGCTGGCTGGCGCGCGACCTGGGCACGCAATACCTGATCACCAATGTGCCCGAGTACCAGCTGCGGCTGACCGTGAACGACAAGATCGTGCGCACCTATCGCACGATCGTGGGCGCTCCCGGCCGCACCGCCACGCCGCAGCTTGCCGAGACGGTGGAGGGCGTGGTCTTCAATCCCACCTGGACCGTGCCGCAGAGCATCGTGAAGGGCGAGGGGCTGGGCAATCGCGTGCTCAGCAATCCCGGCTGGGCGCGGTCGCAGGGCTACAAGGCCACGCGCGGCGAGAACGGCTTCATCAACGTGGTGCAGCAGCCCGGGCCGACCAACTCGCTGGGCAAGATGAAGCTCGACATGCCCAACGCGCACGCCATCTTCCTGCACGACACGCCAAGCCGCAACCTGTTCGACCGCGACGAGCGTGCGCTCAGCCACGGCTGCATCCGCACCGAGCGAGCGCTGGAGCTGGCGATGACGGTGGCCATTCTGGGGCAGGGCGCGACGAAGGAGGAGGCAGTCGAGGTCTCGACCTCGGGCGAGTATACCAAGCTGCCGGTGATCAAGACGATGCCGGTCTACATCACCTATTTTACCATGGGTACCGACATAGCCGGCAAGCTGCGGTCCTTCCCCGACATCTACGGCCGCGACGCGCCGGTGCTGGCGAGCCTTGATCAACCCAGAGTTGGCAATCGCGCCCGCGCGTCGAGCGAGGAAGTGGTCCCGATCGAAGCCCCGGGCGCCTGAGGATTTCGATCGGACGGCGCGACTTCATTTAGAATCGGTGGAGGGCGCGGTTCGCCGCTTGGCGAATTCGATCAGGTGCTTGTTAGTCTAACAGCGAGCCCGGAGCCGGAATCCTCCACCTGGTATTTGGCATCGGCCTGCTTGGCAAAGGCCTTCAGAAGCGCGTTGCCAAGGCCGGAATCCCCGGTGATGCCTTCGGCCTTGGCCTCGATTCCCGCTCCGTCGTCCTTGATGAGCAATTCCCAATGCCGCGCGTCAGCGGAGAAGCGGATGTCCACGCGCCCCGCGCGGTCGTTGGGGAAGGCGTATTTGGCGCAATTGGTCAGCGCCTCGTTGGTGAACAGTCCGATCGCTACCGCTACTTCGCGCGGGAGCAGGCAGGCCGCGGTTTTGAGCGAGACGATGATGCCGTCGTGGAACGCGCCGTCGGCGAAGTGGGTCACCACTTCGCGCATGTAGGGCTTCATCGCCACGCTCTCGCCTTCGCCCTGGCTTTCGGCGAGGTTGGCATAGGCCCGGGCAAAGGAGTGGATCCGCGAAGCAGCCATGTCCAAAGCGCGTTCCACGCGCGGATCGGATTCCTTGCGCTTCTGAAACTCAAGCAGGCTGACGACGAGCGCGAAATTGTTCTTCGTGCGGTGCTCGATCTCGCTCATCAGCATCGTGCGCCGGCTGATCTCGGCGTCGCGTTCTGCCACCGCCGTTGCTACGGCGCCGCGAAACGACTCGGCAAGGACCAGCACGATCAGCGCCGCCAGGGCATTGAACAACAGGCGCATCGGCTCTGCCGCTTCGTTGAAAGCGAACGAAGAAGTGACGGACAGGAGAGTGTACCAGACCCATAGGATGGTGGTAATCCAGGTGATCACCCCTGCGCGCCAATTGCCGTAAAGCGTGGCGATGAGCACGGTCGGGTAGACCAGGGCAAAAGGACCGGCAGTGGGAACCCAGATGTCCACAAACATCCTCAACCCGATCATGGTGGCCGGGCAGATCAAGCCGAACGCGATCTGCGCCGCGATGCGCGGTGCAGGTCGGTCGAAATTGGCACCGATGTTAAAGCTGGCCAACCGCTGCATGGCGTTCACCCTCACGCGAACACGACGTGTCGCGAGCCATCCTGGTAGGACAGAAAAGGCGAGTAGGAAATCGTTCTGAAGGAGGAGCACTCAGTGCGCCAGGCGCGCCGTGATCAGGAAGCCCCGGGCGGCGACGCAATCAAGCCGGTGCCCGGTGTAACTCCACTGCCGTCGGCGCCGATGCCCAGCGTATCGGCGTAAAGCAGGCGCCCGCCCGAAAGGTGCCACAGCGCCTCGCGGAAGTCGTCCGGCCCCATGGCGAAGCACCCGTTGGAGCGGCCGAGCTTGCCCCAGCGATCGACATGCGCCTGCGTGGCGTAGTCGGCCGGGTGCATCACGATCGCGCGGGGGAAGGCGTTGGAGTTGCTCGGGTCGAGCCCAGCAAGACGGATGGAGGTGCCGAAGCGGCCCTTGTACCATTCCCAAGAGACGTAAGCGCCCCGGCTGGTCATCAACGAGCCGTCCACATTGGAGTAATCGTTGAGCCAACCGTCGTGCTCGGGATCCGAGCCGCTGCCATGCGTGACGAAGAAGGACCGGACCGTGCCATTGTCCAGATTGGCGAAATGGAAGCGCTTGTTTGCCGAATGTACGCCGAAATCGGCAATGCCGGCGATGTCGCGGCGCCAGAGTACATTGCCTGCGCGCTCCACCTCCCGCCGGGCGATCTCCAGGATCTGCCGGTCGCGCGGCGAAGCGGACGCAGCCTGCGCGAAGAGGGTGCGCGGCGCTGCGATCGCTACCGCACCCAGGGAGGAGGCGGCCACCGTGCGAACGAGGAACTGGCGGCGGGCGAGCGACGGCATGGGAGGGGCTATGCCACAAGATTTCTGGCGCTGCCATGAATTGCGGCATGCCGGCCCTCGCCAAGGAATGGTGCGCGGAATGGGCAGTTTGCAGGCATGTCGCGCAACCTGTGTTCTCGCGTATCCGCATCGTGCGCGTGCCCTGCGGCCTTACCTGCTCGGCTCAGGCGGCGGGCAGCGGATGAAGGCTGTTCTCCTGGGCCATGGCCAGCATCGAGCGTGCATGGCGCCCGGCGACCTCGCTGGGATTTGCGCCATAGCCTCCGCCAAGCGCGCTCGCGATCGGAATTCCCGACCGCCGCGCGCTGCCGATGACGAAGCGGTCGCGTAGCTGCAATCCCGCATCGCTGAGGGCAAGCCGGCCGAGGCGATCGTCACGATGCGGGTCGACGCCAGCCTGATAGAGCACGATGTGCGGCGCGAATTCTGCCAGGATCCGCGGCAGGACGTTCTCGAGCGCCGCCATGTAGCCGGCATCGTCGGTCCCGTCGGCGAGCGGCACATCGAGGCTCGAGCGGGCCTTCCTCTCCGGGAAATTCCTTTCGGCATGCAGCGACAGCGTGAAGATATCCCCTCGCCCGGCGGTGAGGCTGGCGGTCCCGTCGCCCTGGTGCACGTCGCAATCCAAGATCAGCACGCGCGCCGCATCGCGCTCGGCGATCAGTCGGTTGGCCGTGACCGCGAGATCGTTGAAGACGCACTATCCCGCGCCGGTCTCGTGCAGTGCGTGGTGGCTGCCCGCCGCACTGTTGGCCGCATAGCCGTGCCGCATCGCCAGTTTTGCAGCGAGCCAGGTGCCGCCGTTCGTGTGCGCGACCCGCTGCGCGATGTGCGGCGTGACGGGGAAGCCGATCCGCCGCTCCTTCTCGCGCGGGACGTTGGCGGCGAGAACCTGCGCGACGTATTCGGGGTCGTGCACCGCCTCCAGCCACTCGCGCGGCATCGGCTCGGGCGCGTGTTCGGTCAGCGGATAACCGCTCTCGCGCAAGGCCACCATCACGAGCATGTACTTGTCGAAGCGGAAGGTCCCGCGCGTGGGTGCGGGCGCCATGTAGTCGGCGTGGTGGACGACGTGGAGGATGCGCCTCAGGCTCCCAGCGCGGCGTAGGCCTCGAGCGCGGCAAAGATCGCCTCCTCGCTGCGGCTGGCCGTGTTGCGCCAACTCTTCGCGTCCTCGGGCGTGTTCAGCAGGCTGCCGTCGGGCGCGAGGACCAGCAGGCTGGGCGTTCCTGTAATGCCGGAGACGCCATGATCGGCCGCCAGCGCGAGATTGCGTCCCTTCCCCTGCTGGGGAGTACCGGCATCGATGTAGACGATCTCGAATTCGCGATCGGCCAGTGCCCGGAAGCGGGGCGTCTGCAGCCAGCCGGCCAGCGCGCGGCTGTCGTGGCACCAGTCGGCGCCGAAGATCGCCAGCACCTTCCGGTCCGCGGACTGGGCCTTTTCTAACGAGAAGGCGAGCGCCGCGGCGGCATCGGCCTCGTCCCCGAGCGCGGCATAGGGTGCAGAATCGGGCAATACAGCGTGCGTGGTGCCTGCCATGGTGGCGCAGGCGCCGAGTACCGGCCCGCCGAGCCCGAGGAGGAGCGCTGCGCGCGCGCTCACTCGGCGGCTTCGGCGGGCACTTCGTCGGCCTTGCCCGCGTCGCTCTGCGAATCCTCGATCTGGGCGGCCTTGGCCTCGACCAGAGCGACGATGTGGTCGAGCATGTCGGAGCTGGCCACATGGTGGTCGGTCACGCCCGACAGGTAGACCATGTGCTTGCCCGCGCCGCCGCCGGTGATGCCGATATCGGTCTCGCGCGCCTCGCCCGGGCCGTTGACCACGCAGCCCAGGACCGAGAGCGAGAGCGGGGTCTTGATGTGGCTCAACCGCTCCTCGAGCGCGGAGACGGTGCGGATGACGTCGAAGCCCTGGCGCGCGCAGGAGGGGCACGAGACCACGCGCACGCCGCGGGTCCTAAGGCCCAGCGATTTGAGGATCTCGAAGCCGACGCGCACCTCTTCTTCCGGCTCGGCCGAGAGCGAGACGCGGATCGTGTCGCCGATGCCCGCCCACAGCATGTTGCCGATGCCGATCGAGGACTTGACCGTGCCCCCGATCAGCCCGCCGGCCTCGGTAATGCCCAGGTGCAGCGGGCAATCGACCGCTTCGGCGAGGCCCATGTAAGCGGCCACGGCGAGGAACACGTCGGACGCCTTCACCGCCACCTTGAACTCGTGAAAGTCGTGGTCCTGCAGCAGCTTGATGTGGTCGAGCGCGCTCTCCACCAGCGCCTGTGGACAGGGTTCGCCGTACTTTTCCAGCAGGTCGCGCTCCAGAGAGCCGGCATTGACGCCGATGCGGATGGCGCAGCCGTTCGCCTTCGCCGCGCGCACCACTTCGGCGATGCGCGCGTCGCTGCCGATATTGCCCGGGTTGATGCGCAGGCAGGCAGCGCCCTTGTCGGCCGCCTCCAGCGCCCGCTTGTAGTGAAAGTGGATGTCGGCGACGATCGGCACCTCGGCGGCGCGGGTGATCTGGTCGAACCGGGCCGTGCTCTCCTCGGTCGGGCACGAGACGCGGATGATGTCGGCGCCGGCATTCTCGCACCGGCGGATCTGGTCGATGGTGGCGCCCACATCCTCGGTAGGCGTGTTGGTCATGGTCTGCACGGTGATCGGCGCGTCGCCGCCGACCGGGACGCTGCCGACCATGATCTGGCGACTTTGGCGGCGCTCGATCGTGCGCCAGGGGCGGATGCTGGTAATAGCGTCGGAGGACATGGAGCCTCTATAGGCGTTGCCCGCCCATGGCGAAAGGCCGAGCTTGCGCTCCCGTGCTGTCGAGTGAAGCGTGAGCATCGCCAGCGGCGGCATTGCCAGCTTTCGCTTGATACGCGACAATCGGCAGCCATGCAGGATCAGACATACCAGCACGAAGACGATCCCGATCCCGACGGACCGATGCTGTTCGGCCGCGTTCTCGACGGCAAGGGGGGTGGGCGCGCGGTGAGCTGGGCCGAGGCCAGGACCTGGCAGCCCGCCGCTCCGGGCGAAGTGCTGTGGGTGCATATCTGCCGCAACCGGCCCGAGGCGGGCGAATGGCTGGATGCCGGGCTCGGGCTTCCCGAGCCCACCGCGGAGCTGCTGGTGAGCGACAGCACGCGCCCCCGCGCCTTCAGCGAGGGGGACACGCTAGTCGCCACCCTGCGCGGCATCAACTTCAATCCCGGAGCCGAGCCCGAGGATATGATCGCAATGCAGCTATGGTCCGACGGCGAGCGCCTGGTGACCTTGCGCCGCCGCCGCCTGCAATCCCCCCGCGATGTTCTCGCGGCGCTCGATCGGGGGCGTGGTCCGCGCGATGCGGGGCGCATCGTCACCGACATTATCGAGGCGCTGATCGAGCGGATGAACACCTTGATCGTGCAGATGAATGACGAGATCGACCGGATGGAGGAGGCCGACCTCGAAAGCGAGCCGGATGCAATCCTCGCCAGGATCGCCGATATCCGGCGCAATTGCCTGGGGCTCAAGCGCCACATGGCCCCGCAGCATGAGGCGCTTGAATCCATCAGCCGTTCCGCACCCGCATGGTTTGACGAGGGGGATCGGCGCGAGATCATCGAGAGCATCGATCGCCTGCGCCGCTATCTCGACGATCTCGATATCAGCAAGGAAAGCGTGCTGGTGCTGCAGGACGACATCCGCTCGCGTGCCGCTGCCCGCTCCGGCCGCACCAATTACCTGCTTACGGTGGTGGCGGCGATCTTCCTGCCGCTGACCTTCCTCACGGGCCTGCTGGGCATCAATGTCGGCGGAATACCGGGAGCGACCGATAGCCACGCCTTCTGGGTCGTGACGGGCCTGTGCGCCGTCATCGTCTTGATACAGCTCATCCTGTTCTGGCGGTGGAAGTGGCTGTAGGGGGCGGACGCCATCGCCGCGGCGCACAGCGCCACGACACGCTTGCTGTACCCGATTGCGGTAAGCCACGCATCAGGGAATAAGCGAGCCGACCCTGGCGATGGATGATCGTGCGGGCGGGCGCGGAACGGGGGCGACACAGGCGATGGAAGAGCACGGACCGGGCTGGTTCCTGCAGGACGGCGTGATCCTTCTGGGGTTCGCGCTCGCCTTCGTGCTGCTGTTCCGCCGCCTGGGGCTGGGCGCGACGCTGGGCTACCTGATCGCGGGCGCGGTGGTGGGGCCGCACGTGCTTGGCCTTGCAGGCGATGCCGAAGAGATGATCGGCATTGCCGAACTGGGCATCGTGCTGCTGCTGTTCGTGGTGGGGCTGGAGCTCAATCCCGCGCGACTTTGGCGGTTGCGCAACGAGATCTTCGGCCTGGGCCTGATCCAGGTGGTGCTTTGCGGGCTGGCGATCGTCGCCACGATCCTGGCGCTCACGGGCTATCCTCTGGCCGCCGCGCTGGCGATCGGCCTGCCGCTGGGTCTCAGCTCCACCGCGCAGGTCCTGCCCATGCTGCAATCGGGCGGGCGGATGCGCACGCCTTTTGGCGAGCGCGCCTTTGCCATCCTGCTGTTCCAGGACCTGTCGATCATCCCGCTGATCACGATCGTCGCTGCGCTGGGCACGCGCGGGTCGCAAGAGGCGACGATGCCCGGCTGGCAATTGGCGCTGATGACCATCGCCGTGGTGACTGCATTGGTCATCGCGGGCCGCTTCCTGATCCGCCCGCTGTTCCGCCTGATCGGCGGCCTGGGCGAGCGCGAGATGTTCGTGGTCGCCGGCCTCTTCACCGTCATCGGTGCAGCCTACATCATGAGCTTGCTGGGCCTGTCCACCGCTCTGGGCGCCTTCATCGCGGGCGTGATGCTGGCCGACACGCCCTATCGGCACGAGCTGGAGACCGATATCGAGCCGTTCCGCTCGATCCTGCTCGGCCTGTTCTTCCTCTCGGTCGGCATAATGCTGGACCTGACGGCCATCGCCGAGCGGCCCGGCTTCGTGATCGGCATGGCCGCGGCGCTGATCGCGATAAAGGCGACGCTGATCACCGGCGTGGGCCTTGTCTTCCGCATGGACTGGCGCAAGGCGCTGGCGCTGGGATTGCTGCTAAGCCAGGGCGGCGAGTTCGGCTTCGTGCTCTACACGCAGGCGCAGGCTAGCGGCGTGATCGATGCCGAGGCCGCCAGCCTGTTCGGCGCGATCATCACCTTGTCGATGGCCACCACGCCTTTCCTGATGATCGTGACCAGGCGCATCCGACGCGAGCCGGCCGGCGCAGGCGGCGAACGCCCGGGACCGACGGCGGACGGCGCCAGCGCGCTGGTGGTGGGCTATGGCCGGTTCGGCCAGACCGTGGCGCAGACGCTGATGTCGGCGGGCGTGTCGGTCACGCTGATCGACCGCGATGTCGCGCTTATCGACACGGCCGGCGAGTTCGGCATGAAGGTGTTCTTCGGCGACGGAACGCGGCTCGACCTGCTGCGCCAGGCGGGTGCGGGCGAGGCGCAGCTGATCATGTTTTGCCTGGACGGAGACCAGCTGGAGCCGGAATTCATCGCCTCGGTGCATGAAGCCTTTCCCGATGCGAGCATTTTCGTGCGCGTGTTCGACCGGCGCAGCGTGATGAAGCTGGCGGGCAGCCCGGTCACCGCGATGGTGCGCGAGATGTTCGAGAGCGCGCTGCACATGGCGCGGCTGGGGCTGGAGGCGGTTGAAGTCAGCAGTTCGGACATCGCGGAGGCGGAGGATAGCTACCGCTCGATCGATCACAGGCGCCTCGAGAAGCAGAAGGTTTCGGGCGATCTGTACGCGGCGCGCGAAATCATGGTGACGCAGCCCCGAGAGCGTGCCCCGGGCCAGCAGAACGATGCGCCCGCGTCACCGCAGCAACGCTGAGTGCAAGCACGATGGGCGTCTGCCCAAGGCTCCCTAAAGCCGCACCTCGAACAGGAACTCGTCATCGCGATGGGTGCCGACCCAGAAGTCGATGTCGGCGATCTTGGCGAAGCCATGGCGCCTGTAGAAGGCCTGGGCCCGCGTGTTCTCGCTCCACACCGACAGCTGGATGGCGTCGCAGCTTCGGTCCTGCGCCTCCTCCATTGCCCAGTCCATCAGTGCAGCGCCGATGCCCTCGCCAGTGCGCGCCGGATCGCAGTAGAGCTGGCCCAGCGAGATGGGGTTTTGCGCGTCCGAGTATTCGGCATACGAGCTTGGGTGGCGCAGCTTGCAGAAGCCGGTGAGCGGACCGCCGGGCCCGTCGGCGGCAAGCCGGTGGACGATGTGCGGATCGGCGATCTCCTCTGCCACAGCAGCTTCCGAGTACACGTCCTGCAGGAAGGCAGCGAGATCCTCGGGCCTGTAGAGATGCGCGAAGGCGGCGCAGAAGCTGTCGTGTCCCAATTGGGCGAGGGCGCGTGCATCGGCCGGCGCGGCGGGCCGCAGGATCATGCGAACTTGTCGCTCTTGCGATGGCCGAAGCGCAGCCCGCGTTCGAGATGCGCCCGCAGCGCCGCGTAGAACGCTTCCAGGAACGCCCGCTCGTCGCCCGCACCCGCCTGCCAGCCGATCTTGCCGCAGATCGCCGCGGTCACCTGGCGCAGTGTCTCGGGATCGCCGCGCCGCAAGATGTCTTCCAGTACCTGCAGTTCATGTTCCCCGTAGACCGAGAGTTCCGCCTCACCGAAAGCGTATTCAGCACGCCTGTCGGGGGCGAGGGAGAGCGCTTGCGGCAGCTTGATCCGCTCCACCTCCACCACCCAGGTGCCCGCCAGAAGATCGCCTGCGCGCAGATGATCGCGGTTGAAGCAGGGGAAGAGGACGAAGATCCCCAGCCACAGAGTCGCGGCAAGGCCGGTCACGCCCCCTTCGTAGCCACCGCCCAGCAGGAAGATCGCCGGCAGGAACACCTCGGCATCGCGCATCAGATTGCGCGCGATCACCGCTTCTGCCGTCAGCCGTCCGCTCGCGCCGCTGGCCAGCGGACGCGCCGCCACGCGAATGCCGAGCATGCGCTTGCCCGGAGTAGCCCCGCGCGGTCCCAGTTCGAACCACAGGAAATAGCCATAGCGGGCCAGGAACACGATCATCACGAGCAGCACGCCCACGAATTCGAGCGCCGGCGATGCCTCGAAAACGTTGTCGAGGCCCAGAAAGCCCAGCCCCAGCGCGAACAGGCCGATGACAAGCGCGACCAGCGCCAGCGCGATGATCAGCAGGTCGAGCAGCAGCGCACCCGCCCGCGCGCCGCGGCTGGCGATGGTGAGCGGGAGGGCAAGCCCCTCGGGCG
>Ga0210040_10010837_pt1 | contig 10402 bp, 3 predicted proteins | sample CryGeyCG12114_NA_FD_185462 | JGI IMG/M metagenome (GOLD analysis project Ga0210040, IMG submission 185462) | Groundwater microbial communities from aquifer - Crystal Geyser CG19_WC_8/21/14_NA (SPAdes) (version 2) | ecosystem: Environmental > Aquatic > Deep subsurface > Groundwater | place: USA...
TAAGGGTACACCCGATGCCGTGTAAAGTCGTACATTTCTACGTGCGTAAATCTCCCAGCCAATCAGAGCAGACTTCCAACTTCTCCTTACTGATCTGATTGGCTGGGAGATTTACGCACGTAGAAATGTACGACTTTACACGGCATCGGGTGTACCCCTTCTATTTTTGAGGTTTCACAGGTATGCTGCATCCGTGCAGATTTAGAATTGTCGTCAGATTTAATACAACGTGCAGGACACCCGGTTTTTTTTGGAAATACAAAAATAGTAACTCCGTATCCTTTTTACGGGTATTATTTTGATAAATTTAATCTTCAAAAACTATACGACTACTAACTTTTTGCTCATTTTTAAGCCGCTATAAAAAAATTCCAAATAACTAGCTGCTTGATAAATCTCGCTCAATCTTCGCATCATTAAGACGTGTGCACTACTAAATGTCCTGCTCAACCAATTTACATAACTAACCATTAAGTAACATGCAGATGCTCCCGTCTCCTTTATTAACAAAACATAATCGAATACGAAACGACGGGATAGGTTGCTTAAGCAGTGATTGCGGGAAGGGAACAAACTTGACCAGTTTAAGAGATCGCTCAAGACCTATCATATAAAAATTAGTTGTAATTGGCAATTAGTGAAATTATTAAGCGGCTTTAGCAACTATATTAAACCGTATTCTTTACAAACCTGTAGGTCTGCAAAACCACACATGTGTATTTTGCGGAATCGACATTTATTTTTTCTCCTTTGTAACACCAACCTTGTGTCGAAGTTTGCCCAGTACAATTGTGCATAGAGAAAACGTGACTACAGACTACACTAGTAATCCAAATGATGTAACATTAATATAATATGAATATGAGTGTAGGCCATAGCCAGCCTCTAATGCTCATTTGGGTTTCTCTCTGCCGGTCAGCAAATAAATAAATGAGTTTAATAGTTTGGATTGTTGACGTCATGCTGACTACAAATGGCATTTCATCTTCGGTTCTGGAACCAAACGAAGTGATTTTGGATTCATGAATTGATCCAACAGGGTGAAATTTTTCATGAAAATGACAAAAATAAGAAGTATTTCTATGGCTCAAATAATTTTGGATGATATAAACAATATAATTTCTGTACTGCTGCTGTCGATCGTATTTTTTTATTTTTTATTTAACGCAAAAAGTCTTCCATAATCACATTTACGTTCTCAGACAAAAGTTGCCATTGTAAGAATCAACTTGAGCATGCACTTTGGTTAGCACTTTAGAGTGAGTTATGAAATTATGTGCAGGAACTCGCTCACAGTCATGAAAGTGCTGCTAATTTCTTACGACATGGTTAAATCACGAGCATTCAAAATTGTATACTTTCCCTGTTTCTTAACTAATTGAAGAATCACATAGGTATTCATTATATTTGTTTAAAAATAATATTAACGCAATAATACGTTTAGCCTGACATTATTTATCCTGCACATGAACCCAACATGGTGTAGTTTCAGTCAGTCAGATTATATGTATTATGTAACAATGGTCAAGAGATAAAACAGCTACGTAAAATCTTGTAAGTTGGACCTAAAAAAAATAGACAGGTTCAACGTTTTTTAGCCAACGCAGTTATGTAGTTACTCTGCTCTCTGGTGAGAAAATTCGCAGTTACAGTCATTTAGGTGTACCCAATGGCACCAATTGGGGAAAGAAAACTGTCAAGTGCCGTCGTCTCTACCATATAGGAGCAGTCATGTACATATTGTATATATCTGCTTACTTTTAGTACAGACATCTGCAACCTCAGTGCTCAAAACACTAGCTAAGATCAGAGTATTAGAATATAATAGTTGCAAATGAATGCAAGCACACAGAATTGGACTTAATAACGTAAGTGGATAACATATAAGGCTTTTGGCGCAATGTTCCAGTTGATTAGCATGTGAGTGTGAGTTATGGAAAGGCTTTTTAGATGGAACTGGCTCGCCATTTTTGCTTGCTCCCTTCTCTGACTTTCACATTACGGAGAAGGCTGGTAGTAAATAAGCCAAGTGTATGTAATATTGAGTAGTCCACGTTGTCTGGTACAAATGTGTTGCACACTATGTCTATCCGGTAACCGGTACACCACCTAATGCCATAAAATGAATAGTTCGGGAGACCTTTAAAAGGAAATCTGTTTCAATTTAACTTCTGCAAGCCTCAAAGCAATGCATGGCTCTTTCACATAAATCATGTTTCCTATTCACAGATATTTTCAAATTGTCGCCCACTTTATCACACTATTTCGCTATGCATAATGATAATATCAAGCCGTTAGGTAGCTGATATTGTGTTAAAAATATTTTTTTTTATAGAGGGTCTAATTTTCTTGGTAGTTAAACAATGCAGAAAATATTCATGAATAAATATCACATCAACATAAATAAATTAAATAAAGCATCATACATTACGGATATTATTTGAACAAAAGGCACAATTTTGAATCTCTAACATAAATTCATACAGAGCAAGTATTATCATTATGTATGCTCGCATGGCTAATATATCATTTGGGACATATGGAAAATATACTCAATTTTTTTACTGTCCATGTAGTCTCCTGCTGAGGGTCTCCAACTTGAAGCGCGCACAAATTGGACAGGAACGTGTGAGTGGCCTGGACAGTATACAGGGCAGGAATCCGTGCACGGTACAAAAGACAAGGATGGGTGGTGGAGCCAGTGTACACAAGAACAAAAATGCAGAGTCTGACTCTTCGGGCAGTGTGCATCGTGAGAGCAGCTCAAGTCAGAAGCATTCCAAAAGCAAAAGTCACCGAAAACGAAATAAAAAGAGTCAGCAGAGTCATCCACAGCAGAGTTCAATGGGGAAACTTGAAAGAGGTATTTACTCATTCTATACCATAGGGGACAGACACTCAATTAAAATCTTCTCTTACTAAACAAACTCAAACTATAAATAAAAAGTGCATAAAAGCTGGTTTACGATTCACTTTTGCTCTTTCACTATTTCAAAGCATAAAATCAAAATTCAAAATACAATTCTTCAATTTAAATAATGTTCTAGTGGCTCCGAGATTTTATTGCAGTGTTTGTACCTTTTAAAACAACGTATAATATATTTTTTACCTGGAGTATGTAGTTTGAAAGCATTACAGGCATTTTATTCCCCATGATTAGCTAGAGCATGTAAATATTTCATCGAGTTTATTTACAAGAGTTTTTTAAACACAAGAGGTTTTAAAATGAGCTCTTACATGTTAACATGCAAACTATTTTTTCCCTACTTGTAGTAGTTCATTCTACGCTCCTACACATTTGCTCCATATGTAACTGACATTCTCATTTTTTGTTGCACCGTTGCACGGATACCACCAAAAACTCACAGTCAGCATATAGCAATTTATAACGATCACAGTCACTTGCGTGGAAAATTTGCATGAGATGTGCCCACAAGGGAGCAAAATATGGAGTTGATAGCGAGGTGCAAACTTGTCTTATTTTCTGCTCTATCCCATCGGCGCAATATGTACGTCGACATAATTTGTTTTCCAAAGATAACGAGTTGCATTAGATTACACACACTACAAACTCGCACACACGCAGTGGTGAATTAGAATGATCACCTGAAGGACCAAAATCTAGTATAGGGATAGAATTCTGGCACATTTTCTAGATAATGGAATGCGTTTGCATATATTGGTTGCCAGCGTGAAATATTAGCATTTTCCGCTTTCTCCTATGCGTGCCCCGTATTGCCCCCATCTGATACCATGAGCTCATAACAACACACACATACCGATTCCTCGACATCACCATGATGATCGTAATAGATTTATTGTGGGAGCTCTTGTTATTGCTGACTGAACAGCTAGAAGTCACTTGCCAAGTTTCGTCAATAACCGCACAATTCCTCCTCAAGTTCCCAAATGGGGGCTCATTGATATTTTTTGGGCTTGTCATGTGTTCATGAGATTGGGCTTGTCATGTGTTCATGAGGAGCAGGTTAGATGAATTTGAAACGTTCAAACAGCCAGGTTCCTTATGTATAGCACACAGCCAAGTAGGAATTTGTGCTTCTTACTCACTCAGTCAGTCAGTTAGTGTGAACTATATTTATACGTAAGGATAAATCAAATTGTCCTTCTACCTATCCATTAGATCTTCCCTGGGACGCCAGTAACGCCACATTAGACCATTATGTGTCTTTTAGACATTACGATCTGCTCTTGAAACATTGGTATTGTAATTCCAACCGTCTCAGAAAATCCATTACTTTACATATGTGTACTAACTAAATAAAAGTTCATTTTAGCTCATTTTATTCCCCCAATTTGTGTTTTCCTGTTTATAATAGGTGACTGACTAGCTGATGGTAAATTTTGCGTATTTTTAGGTTTCATATAGTTGGTTAGTTAGTTTAGTTGTAAGGCACAACACTGCAATTGACTACTGCTGAAAAGTGGGAGCAAGATGGGATGCTTGTTTAACAAAGCAGTTTGTATTTGCAGGATATCAATGTCTAATTCATGCTAGTGTGTGTAGAATTTACTGAATTGTAATGTAAGCAACCAATTATATATTGATGGCAAAAGGGAAAGCTAATTTTCTGGTCGAACATCCATTAGAGCGATTAATTCATTCTTTGCTATACAGTATCTTGTGCTACTAGTTTTATTAGAGGTGTTTTGTATGCCCAACCGTCCATGATTTTCGCATAAATTATTCAGGAATATCTGATTAAATGCATGAGAAATGTGTGTACAGTTAGAAACATGTATATGTTTCTTTGAGTCTGGCCTATAGATACAAACACTGCTTTATGAACGCCTACAAATGTAACAATGAAGTAAACTGATTATTTCTCATTTATCAAAGTGTTCTATGAAATGAGATTGGTACGTTATAATAATCCACCAAAAGGTTTCCTTTAACATTTATATAGATTATTGATGCCATGTTACATTTGCTGGGAGAAACAAACTAGGCATTTATTTTGTCCATTATATGTGGTGGGTAGGTGGTTGTGAATATTTTTGGCTTCATTTCTTGAAGACTAGATTACGTTTTATCAATATAAATAATGTATGCTACTTTCAGGTGCAATACAGAACTCAAGTTTTCCGTTCTACCAGAAGTGCCTTAAGTATCAAATTACAACTTGGCAAATAAAAGGGTAGAAATTTTTACAAAAACGTATTCCACGTAGACACACACTAATTTAGAAGGCAGTAAATCACTTGAGTGTTTAAATTTGGAAGTATTGTTATATTATTCTACTCCCTTAGGAAGTTAGCTGCAAAAAATCTATTTGAATTTCATCTATTTACTTTTTCTCATTTAATTTTGTTAGTTTAGCCCAGAGCTTACAAATCGACTACTACATTCCTTGTATGTAATACTTTTTACTGATTGTAAGAAATAATTTAGCAAAGTGAAAACCATTTTTCTAGCTGACTGATTCTGAGTAATTCAAAGTTGAAGTCAATTCACCGTATTGCTTGCAAAAAAATCGATTGTTTGAAACCATCATGTTCACTAACTCTGTCAGTTTGAACATTGAAGCCAACATGTGTATTTGGTTTGACTCATTTGAGGTTGCTTAAAATATATTTGGAATTCTGAATGAGCGCTTTGTGAGCAGGCTATAGTTTTAAAAGGCGTTAAGTTAATAGATTGAGTTTCATTTCATCTCAACATTTCTTTTCGTTGAGCACTTTATGCATAGTTTGCATTTTTAGTGCGAGTACAGTACTTAACTGGGAATGGGCAGAACAAGAAAGCTTTCTTTTCAGAACTCACTCGGAGTATATTGTTTGCTTTTTAGGGACTGCGTATGCCAAAGGTTGCTCAGCAAGCGTTATGTTATGAGATTGGCATCTAACTAATAAAGTTTTTTGTGGTTTTAATGTTTAGTTCACATGCTAAAGAATGGGGAATGTGGAAATAGCCTACTAATGTTGAGCGTGCTTTCTTTTTCCCGGCTCTCAATTGCTTCCCTTGTTATAGAACACGATAAATCATGTAGAACAATGTACTCACATAGGCCGAAATGAACATTATTACACATCTATTGTGAACTTGGACTGCTCCCACACAATGTGACTAACAGTGCTAGTTATACACGGGACGATGGACGTGAGATTACTGTCAATATGTATTCACACAATCAACTATATTGCACGAAAGGTACATGTGCGACAGAGGAGAAAATTTCATGGCTCGCTAGTTTTTACTAGAAGGGTATATCAAAAGTTTACGGGGAGCTCAAGAGACAAAGGAATTTAAATTGGCGCATAGTTAGAAGCGAATAATGCAAATTATACAATAAAACGAAATCATTCCAACTGTAACTATTCTCGTATGATCTTTGCAAGGACACACTAACTACACTACACATGCATATAAATAGCAGTCAGAAAATTGCATGCAATGAAAACGAAAAATCATCTTTGAAAAAGTGTATGCATTGATGATATGCTCAAAAGTGTACTTTATTTTTAAAAGTATTCATTTTTATGCATTGGAAGAGCTATTTGAGTGCAAGTAAGAATATTTCCATACATAAAATCTTTTTTCCAGCAGTAGAATTGTGCCGCCGTTCCGTCAGTTATGTCTGCTGACTTGAGAAAGTGAATGAAATTAAAAGCGGCCTTCTTTTAGCCTTATTAATGAGCCTCGTCGTTCCGAGTAATTAGAGGAGAAAACGGAAAACTGCTCACTATATTATTCCTCGTGATGAATGGTGAGCATGCAACTAAGATAATAACATCAAAATTTGCGTTCTGCGTACTTTCACTCCATTGCTGAAAGGGCGTCCGTAGAGGTTTTAGTGACTTTGTTAATTTATTTCAATTACAGGCACAATTTCATACCCATGCTGAGATTTTATACGCTTAAAATGAATAAAATAAGTTTTTACAACTTTGAATAATAATGGAGACTCCAACTATTATCTTATTTAATCTGTTCATGTAAGCAGTTTCTCACTCTAGCTTTTCCCAGTCGACTCTTAATTTTTGGATGTATTTTCATGTTTTATAGTAAAACGCTTCACCGTCCATATGGGAAACTAATACTGTACATATGTAAAGTTTCTGGGCTCAAATGAACTAATTAAACTTTTTCATAAGCTTAACTGCCCGTGAACAAACTTGAATATCAGATTGTTAGTTAGTTGAAAGAACGGCAATTCTGCATTAATATCGTATCCGCTACTGCTATATTATGAAAGCTTGGTACACATTTTTCACGGCTACTATGTGCTACTGATGCTCTCATATTTATGTATTCTAGAATAGAATGCGTCTTTTGTGTGTACAACGTTCGGCTTGCTAACATAAATGGCGTTTGTCAGGCCTTATTAAAGTCTACCATATATCCCCACAAAAATATCCAGTTCAAACTTAAATGTGAGTTGATGTTCCCCGGAAAACCGTGAAAAATTCCTCACGCATAGTTGCCTTCTATAATTTTGAATGATGTGCTACGGTAAACTTTTTTAATGTTACTGCAAGAAAGATGGAAGCATGAAACATGGAACAGTATTATTTCTAATTAGTTTACTTAACGCAAGCCATTTTCTTTCGTAACGTTTTCACTTTATTGACTTGGCAAAGTTGGTAAAATAAGTTTTCTTTCATAATGATGTTTCCTGTGAGTATGTTTTGATGTACATTCACGTACGCCGTTTCTTGTACTGATCACTTTGGCATTTACGAAAAGGTCATGCATTGGAGTCCTTTTGCTTACTTTAATGAAAATGTTCAAAAAATATTGAAACTGGCCAAGTCATAATTAAACTGGAAAAGTTTGCTCAGATTAAATTCCCAAACCAAAATTCTAACTATAAATATATAACTACACCAAAGTCAAGGTGCAACTATGCAAACTATTGTATGCGTAGACCGCGTGCACATAACGTGATAACGCATGAATATTATTCGTTGGATCGATCCAACTCCTTAATACAAAAGGAGCTTTCAGTCATTATTATTAATTTCAAAAAATTGTGTACGTGAATGTTTTAGGGTTTCTATCCTGTCAGTACAATGAGTACTGTACACAGCCGTGTGTGTGTGTTCATAATCAATAATCTAAGGCTTGTCAGCATTTATATACAGCAAATGAATAATCTCTCACTTGATAATGTAATGGGAAACATTTTTGCAGAGTCAACAATTCCTAACCAAGTAGTGTGGTAATACGTTCGTCTTTGTACAAAATTTATAGCATTTAGTTACAGCTAGTGAAAACGTGTCTGCTCGTTTTATGCGGATTCCATTGTGTGTAGCTGTTTGCTTCATGTATGGTTAACTTGAAGCAAGTACAGTTCCAATTTTATTCTCATCATTCCATTTTGGAGTTACTTGGGCACTATAAAGCCCAAGATATTTTGTACCGTCACTAGCAGACAAAAGATGCGCCAAAAATATTATGCATAGATTGCAGTTCCCATCAGTCATTATAATAAAAACATGGGAAGTTGGTCTGCGATGTCACCCATGACAGAATACGTAGCATCTAATGTGTCACATTTTTGACAGATCGTAAACATGATTTTTGTTGGCATTTTTTTTACTCTGGAAGATGTGAGCGTTCAATAGAACTCACGCTCAGCAAACTTTATTTTTTGAAACTGTTAGGAACTAAAAAAATTGTCTCTCTCAAAGATTTTTTTTTTGTGCTGCTGCAACTCTCAAACGCTGATCAAATGTGTCATTTTAGTGCCAACTCTCAAACTACAACTCACATAATCATAATGGTTCCAATTTGCATGAGATACGAATATTTACTTCAAGAATTACAATTTAATTCAGTTAACTTCGTTTAGCTGGGGTTTGAACGAATATAAGTTTTCCTGTTCCAACCTTAATTATACTCCCTTTTCCATGTAAGATGCGTCTCTGCTAATGTTCACATGATGTCATGCAAGATTTGAGTGGAATATTTTATTTTTTCACTATAGAATGTCTTTTTGGCCCATAAAGCTTTGATATTTGGTTGATGCATTCATTGCATAAAAAAATTCGTTTAGTTTAGTACAAAAAACCTTTTCATCTTGTTATGCATTTAGTAAGAAAGTCATAGAATCTCTCCGTCAGTGATGAATAGGTTGCACTCTTGCTGTCAATTATTGTTCTTTTTCTTCTTGCATTTGCCTATATGATAAAAGGACCATTGAAAATGACGGAATTGGCAAACTAAATTATGTCATGATATTCAAACGAATTGAGGAAGCAGAGCAGAGCAAATTACTTCTCAACGGAATCAAATTGAGCTTACTTATAGTTACTTGTTATTGAGTGTGACATCATTTTGGAAAAGGTGTCAAAGCATTGAAAGCATACATACATGGAGAAAATAATCGTTCCTACAAATTTGAAATTATTCATTATTGGTTTTATGCATCTGGCGTAAAACTTCGTTGGCTTGTAATTGAACATCATGGCAAAGGATTTGTTGATTCTCTGTAAACCTTCGTTGTGCAGTCATTACAAATTATAGGAGAGCAAGCTGATTACAGGAGTCCTCAAGTTTGTTTACCTCTCCAACGATAATATTTTGCATTGCAGTAAGTAAGCGTTACAAATAATTACTCTGGCTTGTATGTAGTTAACGCGTTCAACTGCATGCTACTCTCTACGGATAGGAGACTAATGCCATACTAATTAATCTTCATCTCTCTTTATTTCATGATATGTGCAAGCTATCATTGCCATGTGTCTTACATTTATAACTTATAAAATATCCTCTCAAGCCCAGAGGGAAATCTTAAGAGAAAGCTGTCAAAGAAAACGTGTTCCACGTTTATTATGAACGATTGGCCAAACCTTTTAATGGGCATAAAAAATTCTTCCGCTTAAGTTGACCTCTATATACTTCCCGAATTCTTAAGTCCTTATGTTTATCAATCTGTTCTTTGATATGTGTGAATTGTGACTCTCTCGCATTTATGTCATGCTATGTTAATTTTCAAAGTAATGCATTTATCGTTTCAACATTAATTATCTACACAGTTTCACTTCATTAGTTCCAAAGCGTGCACGAATGGTGAATTGATTTCAATTAGTCCGCAAAGTCATAAAACACACAAAAAATGCAATTGGAGTGGTGGAAACAACAACTCTATTTCCTTGTGTAATCTGCGCCAACAAGGAATTGTTTGTTTAGCTAATGGTAATAAGCAAAACTCCCAATTAGGAGCCTTTTCATACCGAATTCGTGCTTAAGTTTTCTTTTAGTTTACTAACACAGTGACACTATACGTATAAAGTCAACACATCTACAGCCCTGATCAAGAATTAATTGCCCACAAAACGCGTGCGTTTAGGCTTAGGTTAGCTAACATGCCCAATCTAGTACACTCAAAACACCAAAATCTGAACTGTATCCACGTCCAGGGTACTATATGAACACAGT
>Ga0210040_10010838_pt1 | contig 10401 bp, 1 predicted proteins | sample CryGeyCG12114_NA_FD_185462 | JGI IMG/M metagenome (GOLD analysis project Ga0210040, IMG submission 185462) | Groundwater microbial communities from aquifer - Crystal Geyser CG19_WC_8/21/14_NA (SPAdes) (version 2) | ecosystem: Environmental > Aquatic > Deep subsurface > Groundwater | place: USA...
ACTACTAAGAGCTATAAAGCTTAAACTTTTAAAATAGAAATATAATCTATATATCTATACTTTTAATTATTTAAAAATTAAATTTAGCTTACTAAAATAGTTAAGCTTAACCTTAACTTACTTATTAAATTCTACTTATTCTAGTATATAAGATTACTAAGATAGATACTACTTTTTTAGTTATTAGTAATATTATCCCTTATACTTATAAAGTTCTCTACTAAGTATAAACCTTTTACTTTTAGAGTACTAATAAAGCTTAGTACCTATTTAGATAAGTAATTATTATTAAGATTATTTTAACTATTAAGTATAGAGTATAAAGGCACCTTAGTAGTTATAGAGTTAACTTTTAGTATATTATAGATACTTTATAGAAACCTTATAAGTACGTGCTTATTTTTATTATCTAGACTATATTTATTCTTATTAACGTCCTATATAAAGAAGATAGTAGAGTTCCTAATAGTATTAATTATTAAAAGATACTACTACTAGTATTTAGGTAAGAAAGTTATGTATACATTATTAAATAGTTTCTATATCTTATCTTAATAGTTATACTTTACTATAAGTCTTAGTTTCTTTATATACTATTATAGCTCTTTTACTATATTAACTAATTATACTATAAGCTTAGTAGACGTAATATCTATATTAATATTATTTAGGAAGTTAATAGTAGCGTATATAGTTATATAAGTAGTAGTTTTATTAGCTTATAGTTACTTAATATTAATAGAATATAAGCTTAGTACCTAGGCCTTAGTCTTAGCTTTTACCTTAGTATAAGATAAAAGGCCTATCTTTATTTAAATATAAAGAAGGTAGACTAAGACGCTATTAGTAAGTAGTACTAGTATATTCTTTTTAGTATTAAAATTAGAATCTACTATAATAGTATTATTATCTAAATCTCTTATAGTATTATTATCTAAGTCTTCTATAGTATTATCTCTAAGCTCTAATACTAACTCTATTACTTTCTTCTACTATATCCTCTTTTACTCTTATAGTTCTTCTCTAGCGCGCTACTTTACTACTTCTTTAGTAATATATTATTTCTACTTCTTATAACTACTATTAAGTTACTTTACTCTACTTAGCTAATAGATATAGTTTATTATCTTTATAATAACTTATTAAGCCTTATTTAGTTACTTTAGTAATAAGGTAAGAAAGTTAGAATACTTTAAAAATCCTTATTAGTTATTATAGAAAGCGCGTTTAACTTAATAGAATATCTAATATTTCTATATTAACTAATCCTATATAGCTTAATTAAGGTTTTAAGAATTACTAAAGTACTTTCTACTATTAGCCTCTCTAGTAGTAAAGGTTATAATAACCTTAGCGTAGTTAGACTTATATTTTATACTACCTTTAGCTTTATAAAATAGTTTAGTAGTAGTCCTATACTTCTACTAGTCTTTATTAAAGTTCTTATTCTTAAAGAGCTACTATAGTAGTAGTTTTTTAGATAGCTAGAAATAGTTTATAGCTTATTTTATACTCTTTATTACTACTATAAACTTTCTAGACCTAAGCCTAAAAAAGTTCTTAGTACCTTTATAAGTAGATAAGAAAGTAGAAGCCTTAGAAGATATACTCTTATAACTATTACTATCTATATCCTATATATTAGGATTCTCTAGTTTATTTATATCTATATTAAGATTATAATATATTAGGTTATTATATACCTCTTTAAGTATACTTATATTAATAGTAAGAGTAAGTTAGTAAATAAAAGATTCTTTTATTCTTAGCTTCTAATTATTAATTAGATAGATAAGAAGTAGTTTAAAGTTATTAATTTTATCTAAGAGTACATCTAAGCTATCCTTAGGATTAGTACTATCTCTATTACTATTAGTTATCTTAATATTAACTACTTTAGTATAAGCTAGTAGCTATACTAATATTAGTAGCTTACTATTTATACTTATATATATTAGTTACTTACTACTAGATAAGATTAAAGTTAATAGTAATTATACTTTAAGTATAGCCTACTAGGCCTAGTAAGTATATAGACTAGTAGTTAATATAAATATAAAGAGTAGAAATTAATAATAATTAGGAGGAAAAGAGTTAAAGTTAAGTTTTTAAAAGTAGTAAGTAGAATAAGATATAAGTAAGTATAGCTAATAGAGGTAGTTCTTTAGTATATATTAAGCGAATTATCCTTAGCGCTAGCACTACGCAATAATATATATATTCTTTATATTCTATACTTCTTTAGATATATATATATATATATAATATATATATAGTAGAATAAGTATAGTTCTATAAGATTATTAGGCTAAGTAGTAATACCTTAATAGGTTTATTATACTTCTAGGTATCTCCTATAGCTTAAGATAGTAAAGGTAAAAGATAAATATAGACTTTAAAGTTCTAAGTACTAATTAGTATATTAGAATAGCTATATAATAAGATATCTATAAAACTTTTAAAAGAGTATTAAGAAGCTCTATAAACTTACTTATATAGTACTATATATATATTATAGTATTTACGTAAGTAAAAAAGAGTCCTAACGTTACTACATCTAACTTAGTAATATTATATCTTCTCTTTACTATATAATAGAATAGCTATATAATAAAGTATTTATAAAACTTTTAAAAAGTATTAAAAGGCTCTATAAACTTACTTATATAGTACTATATATACGTTATAGTATTTACGTAAGTAAAAGAGAGTTTTAATATTACTATATCTAACTTAGTAATATTATATCCTCTCTTTACTATATAATAGAATAGCTATATAATAAGGTATCTATAAAGCTTTTAAGAGAGTATTAAAAGGCTCTATAAACTTACTTATACTATACTATATATATATTATAGTATTTACGTAAGTAAAAGAGAGTCCTAATATTACTATATCTAACTTAGTAATATTATATCTCTTTTTTACTATATAATAGAATAGCTATATAATAAAGTATCTATAAAGCTTTTAAGAGAGTATTAAAAGGCTTTATAAACTTACTTATACTATACTATATATATATTATAGTATTTACGTAAGTAAAAGGAAGTCCTAATATTACTATATCTAACTTAGTAATATTATATCTCTTTTTTACTATATATTAGAATAGCTATATAATAAGGTATCTATTAAGCGTTTAGAAGGTATTAAGAAGCTTTATAAACTTACTAATACCTATATATCTATACTATTTTTATATAAAATCTTTTATTACGTAGGCTTTATATTAGAGATAAATATTATCTAAACTATTTATAATACTAGCGTATTTATAATAAGCTTATTAGTCCTTTAATATATAGTAAATATATTAAGTAAGATATTTATCCTATTATATATAGTATTATCTATATAGATCTATTCTATTTTATATAACTATAAGTATACTACTTCTAAACTTATCTTAAAGATACTAATTCTATAGATAAGAGTAAAGGCTCTTACTAAGATAAGAAGAGTAAATATATATTTTATAATAAAGTTTAGATACTTTAAATATAATACTTTATACTATTATAAAAACTAAAAAAAGTTAGTAAAGTATAAGAATATAAATAAGTTAGTAGTAGATATAAAAACTTAATTAAACTTAAAGTTAAATAAAAATATTTAACGCAGTCTAGCGTTATTTATAGTACTTACGCGACTAATACTATAACACTACTATAAGCTTTTAAGTATACTTAAAGAAGATATCTATATATATATAAAAGTACGTATTCTCTAAAGATACTAATTCTATAGATAAAGGTAAAGGCTTCTACTAAAATAAGAAGAGTAAATATATATCTTATAATAAAGTTTAGATACTTTAAATATAATACTTTATACTATTATAAAAACTAAAAAGAGTTAGTAAAGTATAAGAATATAAATAGGTTAGTAATAGATATAAAAACTTAATTAAACTTAAAGTTAGATAAAAATATTTAACGTAGCCTAGCGTTATTTACAGCGCTTATATAACTAATACTATAATACTACTATAGGCTTTTAAGTATACTTAAGGAAGATATCTATATATATATAAGAGTACGTATTCTCTAAAGATACTAATTCTATAGATAAGAGTAAAGGCTTCTACTAAGATAAGAAAAGTAAATATATATCTTATAATAAAGTTTAGATACTTTAAATATAATACTTTATACTATTATAAAAACTAAAGAGGGTTAGTAAAGTATAAGAATATAAATAAGTTAGTAGTAGATATAAAAACTTAATTAAACTTAAAGTTAGATAAAAATATTTAATATAGCTTAGTATTATTTATAGCGCCTATATAACTAATACTATAATATAACTATAAGCTATTAAGTATACTTTAGAAGAGTTCTAATACTTACATAAAAGTATATAATATTATATACTACTATATATAGTAAGTTTAGTATATATTTTATATAGTAATTTACGTAGTATAGCTATAGGCTGCGTAGGTTAATAATATAAACTAACTTTAATTTTCTCTAAGTCTCTTACTTTAAGCGCCTTACTCTACTCTAAACTATAATAAAATCTTAGACTTTTATAGTACTTTATTAATATACTCTTTATCTATATATAAGATATAGTAATTACTAGTATCTTTTTACTATCTAGTTTAAGTATTCTTACTTTACTTAGGCTTACTAATAGAGTCCTATTTAATACTCTATAGTATATAGAATAGCTTACTAGTTATATTAAGCGTAATAGTATATATAGTATTAACTAAAAAGCTTTTAGGCTAGTATAGCGTATATATATTCTAGAGATAGCTATAGCGTATAATATCTTTATTCTTACTATTAACATTAGGCTACTAGTTAATTTTATTAGTAAAATCTCTATATATTAGTAGTAATTTAAAGCTCTACGACCTATATAGTACGTAATAATAGCTAGTTTATAGGTCTTAAGTAACTTTAATCTTATACGCTTAGTATAAGTATTTTATATTACTAAGCTCCTTTATACTTATAGCTTTTACTACTACTTAACTATCTCTAGTTATAAGTATAAAATATAATTAAAGGTTAAAATTAGTACTACTAGGCCTACTTCTATCTACTATAGTAACTCTTTATTCTAATATTATCTTAAATTCTTATACTAGCAGCTATAAGAACGTGTCTAAGTACTTATTATAGTAACTACTTAATATAACTAAGCTAAGTAGCGTATTTACCTTTATAAAATAAGAGTATAGTTAAATATTTAGTAGGTATATAAATATAACTATTACCTTATACCTATTCTTATTAACGCACTTATTTATAAGTATAATTTTATTAAGTAATAGCTAGTATACTACTTTATAGCTCTTATAAAAAAACTTATTTTATTATAGTTAGTAGTATATATAGCTACCTATCTACTTAAATAAAGTAGTAAGTATACTTACTAAGTTATTAGTAAAGGTACTATAGTAGGACTATAACTTAAGTACTTAAGTTAGGTTATAGTATTATTAAATAAGTTAAAGAGTAATAAGTATATAGTTAAACTAGGCGTTAGGCTTATCTAGATCTAAAGCCTTTACCTTCTTCTTATATTAGCTTTTAGAGTAGAAGTTATACTATTATTTAGCTATATATTCTCCTATAAATACTATATAACTATTACTATACTTATTATATTTAATAGATAGTACCTATATAACTTTATATATTATATTACTATATATATTACTATAGCGCAATTAGATATTAAAATATATACTTATTACTTCTTAAAGTATTATCTATACTCCTTAACTAATATAGTAATAAAGATAGTAGAGTTTAAAGTATTTAAGTAGACGCTTCTTATTATTTAAGTTAAGTACTTTATATTAGTTAGCTTTATAGTCTATATAGCTATACTTAGATTTATTATAAGTACTTTAGTCCTCTTTACTAAATATATTAAACGCGCTATTTAACTTACTTAACTAGTTATTAATATTATACGTATTATATACTATATCTTCTTCTTATTTAAAATAGAGTAAGTATTTATTTCTATTTATAAGTAGGAGCTGCTATATAAGAGTACTAGATATTATATCTCTATTACTTATAGTATTATTAACGTCTAGTATAGCTACGCCTATTACTTCTATAATATCTTCTTTACTTAGGCCTCTAAGCTACTAAGTCTTAATTACTTTTACTATATAGTATATAAACGTATATTATAATATAATATAATAAGATTCTAAGTATAAGTATACACTATATCTATAGAAGTACTCTTTTAATTCTATAAAGTAACTAGATAAAAGAAAGGGATAGTAAGTAATATAAGAGGTAGAATAAATAGGTAGTAATAAGTAGATAGATACCTTCTTAGGTCTAGAGTAAGTATAGTATCTAGTTAGGCTAGTTTATCTAGTAGATCTAAAACTATATTTAGTAAAGCTAGTTTTAGTATATACTACCCTCTATATCTCTTTTATATATAGACGTTATATTAAACTAACCTATATATCTATACTTATTAGAATAGTATATATCTTTTTATACGTTCTCTCTTCTTATTATTCTTTATCTACTATATTATATAATACTACTTACCTTACGCTATTATAGTAGTTTAGTACTTAATTATAGAGCTCTAGAGCTCTATTATACTATAGTAGAGCGCTATTATAGTACTCTAGTATTTTATTATACTATTACTCTCTTAGCTAGATCCTATCTATATCTTATAGCTATTATCTTTATATTTATAGATATAAAGACTGTAGTAATATATATTACCTACTTCTTTCTTAACTTTAAGTATAGATATAATACTATATACTCTTATAAGCTACCTACTCTAAATAATATTAAATTAATATTTAATTATATATAAAGTATATATAAAACTAGTAGTACTAGTAAACTAAGTATAGAGAGCGTCTTCTAGTCGTACGTTACTATAGTAGTTAACTACTATAAGTATTTAGCGTTTATCTCTTTATTTAGCTATAATAAAAGATATATATATCTTATATCTAAGAATTTACTCTCTTACTATCTACTATATCCTTTTAAAGCCTATACTATATTAAGATTATATTATTAGATTTACTTATATATATATAGTATACCTACTAGAATATAAGACTAGATTTTAAGCGCGATCTACTACTATAGCTTTATATACTATATTAACTAATATAGTTAGAGCTTATATCTAGTTATAAGTAGTATCTTAAGAGTAGATAACGCTACTTATAATAGAGAGGTTAATAGTAGTAGGTATATAAACTTTCTAGTTATAAAGTACTATTAACTACTATCTATAGTACTATATAAAGTACTTTTAAGATAGAGTAGCTAGTATAGAGAAGTAGTAAGCTAATATAGTTATACTATAGTATTATTTAGTATTAAGGTTAAGCTTAATAGTAGTAGAAAGCCTCTTATATAAACTTTAAGCTTAGACTTTAGTTAGCTTAGTTACTAGTCTAAACCTATCTTACTCTCTTTACTATCTTATTATAGTAAATTACTAGTATTTAGCTATATTTTAAATATAGTACTAGAAGTAGTAAGTATATATCTAATTATTATAGGTATATATAGAGTATAATCTTAGTATTATATAGGCTTCTTTATAAAATTAGTAAAAGATATACTTAAAGTATACTTTAACTTATAAGTATATTATCTATAGAAGTATCTTATTATAGTAAATTACTAGTAATTTTATATAATAGAATACGTCTAATAACGTAGTCTTATATACACTAGTATTACTTATCTCTAATTAGTTAAGATAGCTAGCTATAAGCTATATAAGACTTATACTACTCTAACTTTAAACCTTACTATTAATACTTAGTATATTACGAAAATACTTTATAATATACCTTTAATTATAATAAATAGTCTTTTTATAAGTTAAGCTATCTTATAAGTAGTATATAAAGTCTATAAAGATATTAAGTTCTTACTTACTACTAGTGTATAGCCTAAATTATACGTTAGAAGCTAAGTTAGCTAAATTTAGAGACTTAAACCTATACTAGAAGATATTATAGTTAAGAATATTACTATATATATATACTACTATTAAGAGCTATTTATAGATAAGGATATTATAGAGCTAGAGAACTAGCTCTAGCTATTATAAGATTATATCCTCTTTATAGTTAAGAACTATAGTACTAATATTATATAAAAGAAGGCTAACTATAATAGAATAGTAAATAACTTACTTACTATTAAAAAAAAGTAGTATAGGTTTCTCTTTTACTTTATAAAGAATTAGGTACTACTCTAGCTTATATACTCTACGTATAAATAATAATAATACTATACTAACTATAAGATAAGGAATAAAGTAATCTTATTATAGTAACCTAGACCTATAAGTAAGCTAGGCTATATAAATAAAAGTAAAATAAGTTAAAGTTATATATTAGTAAAGAAGCGTAGTATTAGTCTATAATATAAGAAATTCTATAAGCTATATAGTAGATACTACTAAAGTAATAAGTAAGTAAAAGTATTTAATAAAGTATATTACTACTACGCTTATAATTAGAATAGAAAGTATATCTCTAGTGTAGCACCTTTTATAGTAGAAAGTAGTACTATTAGCTAGCTATCTAGTATTATTATCTAGCTCCTAAGTAGTCTTATATAGTATAGTAGTCTATCTAGTTAAGTAATACTATATATAATATTTAATTTACTTCTTACTAGCTCTAAGCTAGTATACTATAATTATAGTCTTATATTTACTAGTAAAGTAGTAAATAATACTACTATATATACTTAGCTAGAATATACTAGTAAGGCTTTACTAAATTACGTAAAGATAGTAGTTATACTACGCTTTAATAGTAGTTAATCTATAGTTAATACTTATATACTAAGATAAGACTTAACTATATTAGCTAAGTCTAGCTATTATACTAAATAGGTACTATAGTTCTATACTAGAGATATAGAGTACTAGTACCTCTTAGTAAGTAGAATAGTAAGTAAACTATATATAAAATAAAGCTATAGTTTAAAGACGCCTTAAGTTATTAGTAATAAATTATTAAGTAGTCTTATAGATAAGTTTAGTAATAAAAATAGTATAAAGGAGGTAGAAGAAGAAGTAGAAGAAGAAGTAAAAAAGAAAATAGAAGAAGAAGAAGAAGAAGAAGAAGAGGAAGTAGAAGAAGATAAAGTAGAAGAAGAAGACGTAGCCTATATAGGTTTAGAAGTTAATATAGAAGATTATAATAATAACTAAGATATAGACTATATAGTAGTACTAGCTATATTATAGCTTATATCTAAGCTTAAGTTATAGAAGTATATAGTTATAAAACTAAAGACTTTAAAAGTATCTTAGTTAAACTCTATAGCTATAGATTTTACTATATTATTTATATAAATCTTACTAGTAACTACGCTATCTCTAGCGTTAAGCTATAAAGGCTTAAAATTACTAATAAAATTAAAGCTACTACTAAAGCTAAAGCTACTACCTAAAGCTAAATAGTTAAATAAGAGTATAAAGTAAAAAAGAGAGCTACTAGTATAGGAGGAGTTATAAAAGTAATAATTAACTTATTCTTTAATAATTAGTATCTATAAGCTAGAAGAGAAAGCACTATCTACTAATACCTATACTATTAAGAAGAAGAAGAGAGTATAGTTTATAGTTATTATATAGCTACTTTAATATTAGTAGCTATATAAGTTATACTAGCTTACTATATAGTATAGCCTTTTTAAAGAATTACTACTAGTAAGTTTAGTTAATAGGGCTTTTTAATAAACTTACTTAATACTAACTATCTAGGATACCTATTTTCTAATTACTATAGTTAAGCTAGATAACTTAAAAGTATAATTAGAGGCTTAAAGACTTAGCTATATTAAGTAAAGAATAAAATCTATATTATATACTAAAGCGTAATTACGCTAACTTAGAAGATAATAGCTACTAAGATAGTAGTATAGTACCTATACTAAACTTCTTAGTACTACTACTTTTAGTATTACTAATCTCTTTAGTATTACTAGTCTTTTCTATATTACTAATCTTCTTAAGTTTAGATATAGAAAGGCTAATAATTAATAACATTAATAGATAATGAAGTAGTATAGTATAAATAACTTCTAACCTATAAAACTTTACTATAATAAGCTTAGTATTAGCTAGAATAGAGAGCCTTAGACTATATTTAGTATATTAATACTACTAGCTAAACTTTATATATATAGTATAGTTAATTAGTTATAAATATAACTATTAAACTAATACTAGGCGTAGGAGCTAAAGCTAGCTTTACTATACTTAACTACTTAGAGTATAGCTAGAGAGTTAATATACTTATAGTAATTAAAATTTATCTAATAGTATCTACTATACTTATTATTACTTATTATAACCTTACTAAGATTAGTCTCTATAATATAAATAATATAGTTA
>Ga0210040_10010839_pt1 | contig 10401 bp, 2 predicted proteins | sample CryGeyCG12114_NA_FD_185462 | JGI IMG/M metagenome (GOLD analysis project Ga0210040, IMG submission 185462) | Groundwater microbial communities from aquifer - Crystal Geyser CG19_WC_8/21/14_NA (SPAdes) (version 2) | ecosystem: Environmental > Aquatic > Deep subsurface > Groundwater | place: USA...
AAACACCAAAATCGCAACGCGCGATAAATTTTGACACTGGTTTAAAAAACAGGCATAGCTCACATGTTATCTGTGTTGCAATATGCACTAAAAATATTCAAGTGCCTATTGTCACTTACCTACCCATTTTTTTAGTTTCTTATCATAAGATTGTATGATGATGCTTAACTCCTGTACCGGGCTCAGCTAAGTTGTACCAGAAGTTTTGTCTTATGGTGACATGACCAGAATTCACACACATAATATTCTGTGGTGCACTATAGGTGAGCTACAAACTGATATGCCCAACAATTATAGCGTTGGAGGGGTATAGGATATGATATGAAAAATTAGCAAATAATGTCCAATATAGAAATCAATAAAGACCACTAAAAGTCGTGCAGTTCTCATGATCTGTAGACCCCGACAATGTTTATTATGATCAACACAAGTTTACTTCATTTTTTTTAACTCTACTCTGATGGGATTTGATTCTGATTGAAGCTTTATGTTTATAAGATGACTGAAAAATACTAAGCTTGAACATATTCCCAGTCACCCAGTCTGGCTAAAGCATAAAAAATGGTTTCGTTTGCATGCTAGCTTCGCAGAATTCAGTATATAGGGGAAGAACACATTTTGGAAAATGTTAACGATCTGCAGATGACAACTTTTTCCCTCATGTGAACGAAATTGTAGTTAGAATTGATGATTCATCTAATAGCAAGTCGAAGCATGTGTGATTTTCAAACTTGCATGGAACGTAACAAAATATACATATTGTGTTCGTTTTGAACCAGCGACTTCTTAAAAAACCAAAAAAACAAGGTTTTTTTTCGTTATTTACAAACTAACTACGCGATTGCATGAAATAAGTGACAATAATATGCGTACAACTATTTAAACTGCCATTTTACCAATTTCACACTATAATTTTACGAATGAGAACCATATTAAAAAAGTAAAATTTCCTCATTGTTCTACAACAAAACAAACCTGAGAGCAGATAAAAATCCAATTTTCTTAAACTACATTTAATTACGCGTGCTAGACACATAGAGATTGAAAAATTGCCGTGATTCCGTGCAATTAGCAAAGATCTAGGTGTGGCATGGCATATCAAACCTATAAACAGCCTGCTGGACAAAGAAATCTTGTATACAGTGTTCCAGTAATAGCAGCACGTTTCAAACCTGGAATTTTTTAAGGATGACCAATTGGACCGATGCATTGTTACATAATGCAAGGTCGATCTATTTTCCTTTGTCCTTAAACTTGAGACGTTTTTACTTTTCCTCGGGTGGTTGATTATTTCCACCAGTATGTCGTCCAAAATTGTTGACAAATTCTGCCTGTGCTCTTTGAAATTTGAAATGGTTGAATAACTCAAGGTCGGCTATACATATTTACCATAAAGTGTACAGGAACAGAAAAAATACAACTGTTCTGCTTCCCTGATTTCCAACTTTCGTTAACTAAAAGACCATAAGTAAATGAGTTGTTAGATTTACAAATTTACAAAAAATACTCTCATTAGCTCCAATACATGCGAAGATCCTTTTCTCCTATAGTTTAGTTAGTTACTTCTTTATAAACCAAGAACCATATGATTACAAAAATCAAGTGAATTTATAACTCCTGCAGATTTGTATTTAGATCTTATACAGATGAACATTCTTTTCGTAATTTTATTTTTGCATGCTAACTAGCTACCCATAAGAATCCATTATGCTAAAAATCGTCTACTTGGGTGGTTCACACATTATCGAATTATACAGTAGCTGTACCAGAACCTAATCTCTATTCAATTTGGATCACCTAAATCATTGACTCTACTACTGATAATGTGCGCTCTTTAGCAACTCATTGTCCATATCTTTCATCCACAATAGCGTTCGGGCAGCTATATTCTTCTTATATCAGGCAAGCATGCTAGGAAGTAAAAAAAGGTTCACAAAAAGACGATGACGCGCCACAATTCCCTATGATTTTCATGTCTATTCAAATCTCGTAACTAACTAACTATCTACCAGCCTACCCACCTTGTGGTCAATAGACTAGATCACACTAACTTTATCAAAAGCCCATTTTGTTCACTTTTCATATGGAAAGCTAATCAACACATGCAATTGATTGTCCGAATTTAGCTATACATAGGATTCAATTTCAATTCATCGCCGAGTCAATCAGATAATTTCCCAATCTGCCACAATAACAATGACTATATACTATGTGTGAATCCATCAAACGATAACAAGATACGTTGGAGAGAAGTAATTTTTCATTTAGTTAGTTAGTTAGGTTTCCATCGTTTTTAGTATGAGCTATTTAAATCTGGATCCTGATACAGAATCTCCTCGACAAATATAAAAATCGAATTCCTTGTTTAACCAAAAAAAAAAACTCTTTCTAACCTCAGTCCCGTTGTAATATTACGTAAAAGTGCAAATCGTAACTAAAGTTTAGTGTGAATTCTAAATACTACCTACACGACCTGCGAGAAATAAATTCCCATGACAAATATTGAACTGGCAGTAGACAAGCCCTACACGATCCGACTATGTTTTCTCATGTATAGATCTTTACAAGATTTGAACCCAAAATAACATAGTCAGATTGTAGTAGAGCTTCTTAATTTGTGATGATGAAAAATTCAAGTGTCATCCAGTTTTGCACACACATCATCATTTCCTTCCTGGTTCTCTTTTGTCTCACAAAGGAACAGTTTTCACTCACACACGGGCTTTGGTCAAAAATTAATGACTTGCATCCCCATCTGCTCTCATATCCACCGGCAAAACTCCATTGTACCCCAAACATACTAACTAATATTTCACATAGAGAAAATTGATGGAAACCCGTGCAATACCTATGTGCACAAAACAGGTCCATCCAACCTTGCAAACCGCATGTATGGAGTTTAACTAGCCAGCAACCAAATCGTCATCCGGATGACATTATAAAACTGAACTTGATTTTTTTAACTCTCTCTCTCTGTACGAAAATTCAATGCAAGTTATAGTCGCTGTACTCACTCACATGTGTTCATATTCCCATGAAGTACTTTTCCTAACCTTTGTGCTAAATAAAAAGCAGTCCATTTTTAGCCAATTTTTTTCAATATCTGCAATATGCATACTACACACACACCACACACTTGTTCACGCACAAAATTTCCCTGTCAACGGTTCCGTTGCTCTTGATGGATGTTTTAGTAATGTCCTTTGTTAGTTAGTTAGATTTCAAAAAACGTGTTTTCTAGATTAACCAACAAATGTAATGTAGTGTTGAGTTAGTCTTGGTTTTCAATCTGAAGCCAAACAAGAGGTTAGGTTTGTAATGCTAATTCCCTGGTATGTGTCATCATCATTAATCATCATGAATTTTAAATGCGTGACCTAATGAATTGTCGACCAAAATCGTATACTATGTATAACATTATAACGACAAAACTAATTAAATTTTCCAATAGCTAGTTTAGTTAGCAGACGGAAGTTTTTGTAACTTTGTAACATTGACATGTTTTTTGTACGTAACGGGGAATTATTATACATAAGGTCAAAAAAAACAATGGATTTGTCCAGCAGACTAAACTAGTGCAATTTTGAATGAGGTCTGTGTTTTTTGTCATCCAAGCAAAAATAGCCTCACACCCAAGGTATATAGATATAAATATTGTTCACACCTTATATATTTGCTTGCATAGTAAATGTGCCCTTGACACATTAGTGAATGAGAGTAGCACTATCAGTATTTAAAATCTACAGTTAAATCATACCAGTGACTCAAACTGAGTGAGTGAGTTTACAAAACCCAGCAATCCTATAGTAAATAACTCAGTCAGTAAGTAAAGTAACATCTCAAGTCACACTAATACCACTCATCATCATATTTTAATTCCTATAAAGCAAAAAACCATTGCTGTCATACGTCAAGTTCAATAGCACCCAAGTAAGTGCATATAAGCAAATGAGAAAACTAGATTAAAACGTTGTGCTTAATCTTTAAGATGTCAACCTGATGATAATGGACGCCTCAGGTCCAGCAGCAATAATTATTTCATTCTCAAGGAAAAAAACCATAAATTCCAAACTACTACTTAAGGTCATCACACTTGAGAACTTCATTTGTCCAACAAAAAGAGTATATAGTAATGAAGTGGAAATGCACAATTTGCAATCATCATAAAGCCAACTTGAGTCTTGTTTGCCCTTTCAAATTATACACCATGTTGTATAAACAAATGACATTTGATTTTATACTTGTTTTTTGTTGGTCCAAATGTCATAATGATCCAGCCTGAAAATGTCCCCTTTTCCCCATTTTATGACAACAGAGAAACTAACTAAAACTATTCGACTCTAACTAACTAACTAACTATACGATAATTCATTCACTATATTATTATTGCCGCACGAACGTATCAGCATTCTCCTGTGTTTGATTTTTTTTCAATGCTGACCATCATAAAAGTTTTCATGTGAGCACGAAGCTTGGACTCACTCAGATTAACTTTTGTCTCCACGTACAGTAATTAACTTGTAAAAGCGTAAGTAATGAATGATTACCTGCGTGCCTGTATTATGTGGCAGTATTTTGTCCAAGTCATGCAAAACAACATCATGTTAGTTAGTCCAGAGATCAGGTAAGTGATCTGAATTGTATTGTGGACTGCTTTCCATTGGTTCTATATACTATACAGTACAGAGATTCCTTTTCCTTAGTTTACAGATTCAAAATGTTGAGTCAGGTTTCAAGTATTATAGTTGGCTGGTATTGCTCAAATTATTTTGACGGATCATCATGCTTTTTCTCCTTCCTTCAGGTTTCTGCGTTATTAATATTGCAATTTAGTCTTAAGTGATCTCAAAAAGGCAGAATGAGTGGTTAAATCTACACCTACTCGATCTCGTAGTAGTTAGTTAGTTAGAAGCATTTTTAGCTGCGGGCTAGAATAGACGTATGGTTTTTAAGACGAGTCGTCATTCATCATGCACGCATTTGGTATGGTTCAAAAAATATCCGTATTACAGTAGTAATAAGTAATATTTAGCGGGTTGATTACATCATCATAAGTTATATCATATTCTTTCATCCTAAAGGATAGTGACAGAAGCAAAATCCTTTTCAATTTTTCAGCATTAGCTAGTAAGTAAGTATTATATAGGATTCTCAAATTCCGTTGGGAAGCGCAAGCTAGCCATCTAATGTACAAAAAAAATTGACATAAACCACGTTATTTTGCTGTATGTGTACATGTCCCGCGCTTCTACCCAAATTCGAATGATTCGATCCGATAAGTCGATTGTCGGTACGATAAACAAGAATCCTCATTGCCGCCTGCAAAACTCTATGGGATGAGCTAATTTGTTAATTCATATATTCAACATAGATGGCCAGGCTCTTCCCAGCTGAAATTAAGAATCCTATACTTGAAGGAGAAAAAAATTGACTTGAATAGTTACTAACTAACTAAGTAACTGACTTCACGGTGGTAAAATCGTGGGCTTTAAAATGTGCACAAATAAGATTTCCTTTTATTACCTGCAGACTAAACACAAAAATGGATTTTCTAGTTGACAAAATTTCTCGGCCACATTATTAACTACTACAGTACCATTTGATGGTACACATAAGTATAATTCGGATGCATGTTTTTACTCACATTCATAGCATTAAGTCACCAAATGGCGATGGTACAATTACCAAGTAGCACACACACAAAGTAAGACACAACTGACCATTGGCTGTCACATGACATTATATCAGAGTAGTTTCATTATTATGAGCATATCAAATGTGAGATAACAAGCTGTCTAACTAACTAAACTCACGGACTAACTAACAAAGTGGGCTTTATTTAATTCTTGGCCACTTCAACTAGAGCAGTTGACAAATTCATTTACATTTATCAATGCACCGTGTGATTTAATTGTGTTGTCGAATCCAAAAATGAAATGACAACGTAACTCATTTTTCGGGTCGCTAATTTTGGGAATAAGTTATAATGTACTCGCTAGTTACATTCACTTGCTTAAAATACACTTTACTAAACAATAAGTCCCCACAAAGTTTGCTTCACATGATGCATTGTTTAAGCAATTTCAAACTACAACTACTATATGTGCTGAGTTGTTCCCAAATCAGCCATTCATATCAACCATATGTGTGTGTGTGGGATAAGTTAATTGTTACAACCGATATTTCAGTTAGTTAGCCCCTAAAACAATAAGAGACCCTCAATGTTCGTAGAGTGCAGTAGAGTGCACTAGTGACTTGTTCTGAACAATGGGTACGGTTTATTAGTTCACACCTGCTTAGCTATAGCAATGCAAGGATACTTGACAATTAGCGGTACATGCAATTCTAGAGATTCTCAGTTTGCTTGCATCCCCATTCCCAGATTTATATTCATATATATGACACAGTAACCCATCATGCTGAATTCTTATCTCCAAAGCCAAAGGGTGGAGTGCAAAAGTCCACATGAAGCTATACTTTTCCGTGTCCAAAACATACTTGACCATTATGCATGCATTATGCAGCCACATGGTTAAATCATGTGAGTATAGTAGGAAACTCATATACCCTTGACTTTTTCAGGTTTTCTTTACTTTGTGTGAATTCAAGTGGCTACGGTAAGTTAGAAACTAACTAACTAGCAATAAAAAGGATCGTATATAGACTTGATAGATCCTTAACGTGTAAATAAATGAGTCTTTATTAGGATCATTATGTCAGACAGAAGTCCTAATGATAATTAATACCTTTAGGGTGGAGAGTTTTTACCAATTGAGTTGAGTTAGTATCGCAAAAAAAAACGGTTTATAGCATACTAACTAACTAACTGGTGAAAATCAAGATATAGTTCCATATCCATAAGTGGACACAAGGAGCTGTTCACAGTTTTGCAAGATGGCAAAAGGTAAATTCGTGTGCCTACAGCTATAGCTGATTGACGAGCCTCTGATTACCAAATGGTTCAAGCCATTTTGTTGGAGAAACACCAATGAATGAAATGCTTTTTCCGACAGGCTGGTGCGAATTTATATGTACTAAATAACTATCAGATTACTAACTAACTAATTGCCGGAATTCTTATCACCAGATAGATTTTTCGTACACCCACAGGGTATCTTAGATACCACATTAAATATTTCACACGAGAATGAATCCATTAAGTGATGCAAGTAAACATTCAAAATAAATTCCTTTCTGAACCGGGTCAAGTAACTCTTACGGGCGGTTTTTTTTCTCAACAGGAGTCAATGGATAAGAATCCTTTTGATGACTTTGTATCATCCCTAAATTTTTGATGGATGATGGCTGAACTTGAAAAAATTGCATTCAGGGAGGCAGATCTGATGACATTATAAAACGGGTTCCAACTGATGCCAAGTGGACCTATTGTTATCTCACCGTACTTAATGGAAATGATGGATTACTTTTCCTACCATTATTGACTTGGAGGCCAACAGCACTTGTAAATAGTGAGTCGTGTGTGTGCCAAGCTTGGGTCAATTGCTGGCAACAATGTCTTTTTCCAATCCTGCCAATTATAATCAACAAGCCGATCAATTATAGCATCAATTATGCCGCCATATTTAATGCATGCATTATATGCTTGTGCTAGTATCTAAATGTAAGTGTCATGTGACTTAACGGGACTTTCCCCACATAGTTAGTTAGAAGTTAGGATGGATGGATTTAATTTAAGAAACGAGAAATTGGAGCAGTCATTAGCTATTATGAATTAGATCTAAACGAAGATCTTAATTGAGATTTTTTCCACATTTGTAAACCTATTTTAGATTGATTTTTTATACCACCTGCTAACTACTTTTAAAATTGTGCCACATCTGTCTGTCTGGCTACAAAATTAAATTACATGAGTTAGAAGAAAGAGATAAGGAAATCATAAAACGTTACTCCCGACATTTCATAACGAAACGATGCAAACGTAATAGTCATTTTTTCTTCAATGATAATTTCCCTTGATGCAACTCACTACATCCCGTCTGTCATAATGTATGATCATGTTCATTCAACCATAAATATAGGAAAACAGAGTTTTCCATTTCAAACAAAAATGTTGGTCACGAACTCTCTAAAAACATGATTTATCCAAATAAACAGGGTGTGTGTGGCCCTTCATAAATAGCAGTCAAACTATTGCCGAGTCTAACTAACTAACTAACCTTAGCCTCATGACATAATGAAGAAAACTTTTCCTTTAAGTAACGCACCTTAACTAACGGACAGAGAAACGGTTTTCAAGGAGGAAATTAGTCAACAATTTCCCTACACGGGTTGGGTAGTAATTAAAAAGAACTAAAGACAAAATTAACACCCATTATTGTCCCCTCATTTATATAGGTTACAGGTGTTATGACCAACAACAAAACAATCCTACAAGGAACTACACACATAATATTGCTCTTGACTCACCTCATTCTTTCGAATCACAAAATAGTTTAACCAAGAAATTAAACCACATGGTGGACAGTCGCTACTAAACTTCTCCCATATTATTTTAAAGAGCAGAATAAGCTCACAACTACATAATATGACATATTATCATCATCTCAAGCTTCGCTGGCCACAGACACAAGCACACATGCATCTGTATAAAACAAACAAATCCCCACGTTAGTTAGTTAAGAGCATTTAGGTTATGTTTTTAAAAATTTTACCTCAATCCATTATGTCACTCTGAGAGTATATGTCCCATAGCATCCTACTACAGGCAACAGCAGCAGCATTATTGCAAGTCCATTCCATTGTTGGATCCTCATTGCATAATCCTTATACATACGAGTTGGAGTTCTTGAGCCAACTAACTAACTTGGGTACAGGTAAAAATTGTACAGGTAGGCAAAAAAGAGCATACATGATGAGAAAGGGTTAGCAAGTTATAGTTAGTCAGTTTGGTGCAGCAAAAAGCCTAGCCACCCCATGCAGCAGCAAGCATATCAGGATAATGGCACTCACTAACTGACTTAACTTTAACGTAGGTTACATAGGTTTACCTGATTTTTGCATTTATGCATCCATCTTCATTGAAGATCAAGTGAGGAACGGTTAAAAGCCATGGCCAACTCGGTACCTGCTCCTAGTTGATAACATTCTCCCATGGACCGCTGATCTTTTGCGGTCTCATTCTTTTTCCCTTTTGATTTTACACAATCAGTCCACTTTACAAGTAAGTTGTATTGAATTACCAACTATTTTGAAACTTTTTTGTGCCGGTTTGCAAATTTCAACCGATCATTGGGGAAGCAATTCTACTGCAACAAACTATACACAATAATAAGATTGAATCGGCAGCCGAAAGATGGTTTGAGCAGCAATCTTCAAATTCCCATCAAATATAACCATTCGAAATTGTGAAGTGAAGGAATTATCACAGTTAACTGATTTCGAAGACGATAGACCAATTAACTGAGAAACTAATTGTGAACTCAGGTATCCAGAACTCACTTTAAAGCAAACAATCTAATGTTAACAAAAAAATGAAAAAGTGAACGTTTGAGTTATTTGGACGCCAATCAACAAAATTTATACTCCCTATAAATTTCTGAATAGTTCATCTTGTTGAGAGGTAACATCTATTCGTTTTCCTTTAGATTTATTGACCGGCGTTCGTAATAAACAATTTTGGCATCATCGACCAGTTCCAGTAATTGCTTGCTTTTGGCCAGCAGTAGTTAACTATTAAATTTACTATTTACAAACTACATACTTCTTTTCATTTTCATTTGGCTTTGAAAAACTGAAGTTGTCTGTCAAACTAACTAACTCGTTAAGTCAACTTAAATAATTAGAATGTAGGCTAGTACGATCATATGGAATGGTTCAAGGAACATAAGATCCATTTTTTTAACAAAAACCTAATGTTGTGATAGGCCCAAGGCAGGAATGTTTGTTTACTATTTGTGACATTAGTTTCGTTAGCAGTATAGAGTGTCAACTAAATATTGTGTGAGTGAGTGAGCAACTAGAGCTGCAAAAAAGTAGTTTTTTTCACTAGATGAGATAATCTAAAGAGATTGTATCTTTGAATGTGAAGGGGAAGAAGACATTGAAAAGAAATGGAATGACGCGTCCTCAAGTTTTAAATAAACCTCAGCAAGAGGGTATTACGACGAAGCCGGGTGATAAGGAATTATTTATATTAATATTACAAAAAACCAGTAATAATAATTAGGGGTTTTTATCGTTTTTCGGTAGTCTCATCAGCTAGTCTTTCTCTGTTCACCAACTGGCAATCGCAAATGGAATCATCAATCAACATTATTTTGATTTTCGCGCCAACAATAATACTACTACAAGTTATTCCAGTAAACTGATCAGATGACCAAAAAATTACCCTAACATTTCAAATTGAAACATTTAATTACAAAATTAAACCATTTTGGTCAC
>Ga0210040_10010840_pt1 | contig 10401 bp, 10 predicted proteins | sample CryGeyCG12114_NA_FD_185462 | JGI IMG/M metagenome (GOLD analysis project Ga0210040, IMG submission 185462) | Groundwater microbial communities from aquifer - Crystal Geyser CG19_WC_8/21/14_NA (SPAdes) (version 2) | ecosystem: Environmental > Aquatic > Deep subsurface > Groundwater | place: USA...
AGTCAAGTACTAAAATTTGTGTTGTGATCCTGATTGTGGGTGGCGGTTGAATACACCCACGACGGGGTTCCCAGCAAATTATTGCGTACTACTAATTTAGGTGAGTTAGTCATGTATATTTGGCTACACGCAAAAGTTTAGTGCTAGGCACAAAATATATCGAAGAGTCATATCTGCTGCTTCTTTATTATATTGAAAGGAATTTACCTGTAAAATTTTTTAAATACTCACTGGTAATTGTAACAAGACAAGTACCTTGATGAATTTCTATAAGCAAGAATGTTTGTACTAACTAACTACGACGGAGTTTTTAACTACAATGATAATTATGATGCCTTAGTTAGTTAGTTAGTATAGAAATATAAAATACATGAGATTTTGTCACTGTCACGTATATGTTTGTCAATAAAACAGTTTAGCCAGATTCGTTATTTGTTCTGTTTATTTTCTTTGGGTTCTTATCTACTGAAAAATTATGCTTGAGCTTTATAGAACTAATTTTCCAGCGTAATAGATTAACAACTTTTTTTCGCTTTTCAAATTTCACATACTGCTGTTGTTCAATGTAAACAAGTTTGCTTAGAGGATAATTCAAGATATACAATAAGATGGCGTACACGATTTTCTTTACTATGGGTTTCAACGTGACCTTTATTTAGGAACTAACTTAATGATTTTTGTAAACGAACTATCGTGTTTTTAATTTGTCTTGCTTATTCTGTACTTGTTTGTGAAAAAAATACTATTCTTTCAGTTAGCATTATGTAACCTACGGCATGTTTTGCATGAAACACCAAGTGAAAAGTTATCCTTTGTCAGTTTGCTCTCCCGTGTTTATTTATTTACGTGCGTAATGTCTGGATTGAATGCAGTTTAATTTCCATTTTGAATGAGTTTTGGTTTTATAATGCTTAAAATGTGTGTGGCAGTATGGCAAGCTACGACGGTCAGGTTCTTTCTCCAAATTGAGGGCATCTATTCGAAATTCCATTCCCAAAGTTATGGAAATGCTTTCCAGACGGGATCCTGAGTTTAGTAAGCAGAAAAAGTTGAGGTGAGTTTCATATAAGGAATGGAGACAATTTTTTTTAAATTCTTCGTTAAAGCTAAACTATACATCTTGTCTTAACTAATCCTCTTGGTCTTTTCGTGTACGTCATCTTCTGTATAAGACTTTGCTCTGGGTAGAAAATGTTTGTTATACGCACCAGTCAGTACCACTGCGACCACTAACTAACTAACTAACCTGGAATGAATTTGTTGACCCTTTTCAATTTTAGATCATAGCACAGTCTAAACATAATAAACGATTTTGTGGTTTCATTTACAGCATGAAAAGAGCAAGCTCCCTGTCCGTTCTTAATCATGGCACTTCCCCAATGAAAGTAAGTTCCTAGAACTCTTTATGTATAATGGGTTTGCTTCTATACCATGTATTGTTTTCATTGCCGTTTGTTTTTCCAGGTTTTTGCACCACCTAATGTGCACTCACGGACTGTAAGCACCGAAAACTTATCCACTCCTGGAGAAAATGGAAGCTAAAAGTTTCTAACTAACTAACTAATGGATTGATTTCAAGAAAATTCCTACATATATGATTTATTCAGTATTATATCATCATGTATTATTTTACCACGATAAGTTGACCGCTAGGCTTCTTTTCATGTTTTACAATTGGAACGAGATAACTTACTTACCAAAGATATCGCACAAGTCTCGTAGATTTCAGAATGAATTTTATAATTATTTTAATAATTTATGCATTCCTAGTTAAGTTAGTAGTGGGTAGTTATGGATGATTTCTAATAGTTTTGTCATGAAAAAAGGCTCACAAGTGAACTACTTGAGAAAATGGGAATGTAAGTAATGGTTGTTCATGTATGTACCTGTGAACAAGAAAGCAGTAACGAACAAATTAGACATGTTGTATGATAACTATACTAATTTGGAATGGAGTTTTTCACCTTTGCTATAACAGTTTAGAGTATTTTTCATGAATTTTGCCTTATGTAATTTTGCTCCTGCCAACTCTTTAAATCAAGCAAAAGTTTGTCATGGTCAGAATCCATGCAAATGTAGATATGGCTGAAAATCCATCATTACACTTTATCGCATCAATGATTTTGGCATGAGGAATGGTGAAAATAATAGGTACTTTCATCTTTTAATAGTAACTTGCAATTTAGCATAATTTGAACATTTTAATAGTAGAATACTGCGATATTTATATTTATTGTGAGTGCTTTTTAGGAGTACTAAGTAAGTATTTTTTGTAGTATATGACAATGGTAATAAAGTTTTATTGAATGCTTCTGATGAAAATATGAGTACTTCCACGGAACTTTTATACATATTGTTTTTACTATTGGTGTGAGCTCACATAACGGTATCAAAAGTAAGTTCTTAAAATTAATTGAACATATAGAAATGCAATTTGTAATGTGAAGAAAATTTTAGAGGTAGCTTAAGCCTACAGAAAATATATTCGTAGGTACCTATCATAAAATTTTTTACGTCAAACTTTGAAATTCAAAATATAACGTACGTACAGCTAGCTAGGCTAAAGCTGGAATTATAATCATTTCTTTTCTATTCCTTCCTACCAACCGCGTACTTTTAGCACAGGCAAAAATCCAGAGTAAAACATTAAACAAGATTTTAAGGTATTGACAATGAGCAATCCATACAAAATTCTATTTAGACTGGAAGAAGCCCTCAAATAACAATATTGTTAGGTAGTAGGTGTAGGTAACATAATTTTGTTCATATTGAGTATGAATGAATACAGGAGTTGTTACACTTTTCCCACTTTATGAGTTTGATAGACTTAAAACATATTGGACTTGATACTTGTTGACAAAAAAATACTACTTAAAAGCTAATTAATTAATACGTAATCAGGGTGTAAATCATGGAGTAGAGATAATAGAAGAAGGATATTAGATAGAAGGCAAGTTTTGCCCAACCTTCAGCTTGACATTTGTTGAGCACATCTGTGTTCATAATCGTTGTTGGATCGTAGATTCCCACTCCAGACATAATTGGTCGGTGCAAATAACTAAATTAAATGAGAAAAGGTACGTTTTTAAAGCGAGAATTTTTTATTTATTCAGCACAAACTTACCGATAAATGTGATAGGCAATCAACGGCACGTTTAGGGCTAACGAAATCCATTCCCCAGCAAACATGAACAGAAGATTGAAAAAAATGTGCAGTCCATATTCAGGTAAGACCAACTGGAATTCATTTTAATTCAATTTTTGATGCATTTTATATTCAGAAGCTCTTAAGTAGTTGTATTAAAAACTTTGACTGACTTACCGGATTCAGACTATTACATTGTTCTATAGGGTTTTTGTAGTCAGTTTTAAGTTCATCGAATGCAATTATCTGAAAAGAACAAAAATGAATAAAATTTCGCTCACATCGCAATCATACATCCCAGGCACAGATATTTCTTTACTTACGTGGAAAATTGCAAAGAATATTAAAAACGCGTCTATGATGATGGCTAAGATGTAAGTTAATGCAGCGAAGGTAAAAGCCATTTCTCTCTCTCAGAATAGTGGGGAAATGTAGTTTTCCTGATAGAAAATTCTATTACAAAGACCCAGGGAGAATTATGCTCGAAATATACGTAGTTTCGTACTTAAATTTTTTGACAGCTCAACTACAGATCAGGAAATCAATTTGATAATTTTTTGCCCTGCCCCACCAACTTTAATTAATACCATTAACAACAATAAAACAATTAAACTGGCTATACTACTAACTAATGGACGAAAAATTAACAAGGAAAATTACGTAATGCAATTTCAATTCAATTAATGTGTTCAAAAATGACTCGACGAAAATTTCTGAAAATAACCAAAGTTTATTTGGATCTGGCAATTGCCGCCAATTCATCAAGTCCTTGCTGAAACACCGTATGAACTTTTTTCAGCCTTTCATAATTTTTTGCCACACTATCTGGACATTTCATGTAAGAAGTATATTTGTACAATAAGACACAATGATTGGACTGATGAAAAATTAGAAATTATACACAACTGTCACATTGTCAGGATATTCTTTGCTGCATAATAATTCAAATTTATTGACCCAAAGTCTCTCATCGTACTCACATTCACACCATTTCGAAATCTCAGCTACACACATGACAAAAAATTATGCCAAAATGCCAACTCATAGCAAAGCCAATCACACCATACATATCCTCATGTGCATAACTTATGCAATTGTCCAGCAAAAGTAAATATAATATGAATCTGTTAAAAACAAAACAATTATATACTAATGTGGTCAAACAAAAAATGAATCTAATTTTTGAAAAAACAAGGAAAAGTCAGCAATTGTTTCAGAGCTGTGGAAGTTTTCTTTATTTTCCATTGTCGAGAAGATTTTCTTTCGGTTTTAATTTGCTTCAAAACAACATCAGCGGCCAAAGTGCTGGATTTCAATTTGCTTTTGTTTATTCTCGACCTCCTACTTGCAGGTGAGCTACAGTCTGATCCAGATTTTGAGAACAATGATAACGTTTCATCTGATCCTCCATTAGAAATAGTTTGACTGGAGAATTTCGCCTTATTTCTCATGTGGGTCGTCAAAGGCCGCTCAAACACATCCTGTAACAAGTATCAACACAAAACCATTAATTAACAACAACAAAAACACATTAAAAACAGATAAACTTTTTACTTAACATACCTTCAAATTCATTTTCGTGACTCCCGAACATTCCACATATCCAATAGCTCCAATTTTGTCCGCCATTTTCAGTGCTTGAATTTCTTGAACAGGCGCTTCTCCAATTTGTGCCAAATGGAGCAATATGTTGAAATTGGACCGCAAATCTGATTGCGTTCCCACCAATAGTATTATCCTATTTGAATCCAATCCACAATTTTCCTTATCGTATCCTTGTTGGGCTGTATGTCTCATAATTTCTGGTAACCATCTTGTTTTCACATTTCGAAAACTCGACGGAATCACAACGCTAAAGCAAATAATAAAAACTTCCGCTTTGCTGTATAAAAGTGGCCGCAATCTATCCAGTTCTTCCTAAAAACATACAATTTGTCAATTTAATGAGAATAAAAACATTGCACTGCATTAATAATAAATTATTCAGTACACACATTTCCCCCAGTATCGCAAATAGTGACGGTAACTTTTGCAAAAGGATTTTCCATTGACTCGTCACCAACGAAAATTTTCTTCCTGATGCAATAAGACTCTTGAGTTGTTGGCATGTACAAATTATTATTGGTCCTTGATATAACTTTTTGGGCTGCAGGACACGCATAATTTCGAACCAACGTAGATTTTCCAATCCTTTCATCACCGACCACCATGTATTTTATTTTGATTCTTTTTGGATACAGTGGAGTCCATGGAGAAATATTGACAACATGATTTTCTTTTTCATTTTTCCCGTCTTTCTTATTATTATTATTACTCTCTTTTGTTGAGACTGGAGTGCAACATTTGCCAGAGTCGGATGGCGCATACCCAGAGTCACAACTATCTTCTAATTCCATAAATGTTTCCATATCCGTATCCGTTTCTCAAATTTTAGAAAGCTAGTGTAAAATTGTAGCCGTTTGATCCAATCTGTGTAGCCTTATTGAGCTATTGTTTCTATCATATCGATAGAGTCGACTGCTACTTAAGTCTAATTAAAGCTGTGGCTATTATTCCTAAGAATAATAATATTTTCTAACAAACTGTAAAATTTGGTGTGGACTATTCAGGGATGAGCCCAATAATTGAAAAAATTACGTGGTCTTCATTCTAACTAAGCTGCCTGCCTTCGATCAGAAGTGCTGAATATAAAAGCACTTCTTTTCTTTTGACTGACTTAATCGCAATTTTCAGATTCCTTTCCAGATAAACACGCAGAGAAAAAAACTTTTAGACAGTGCCAGTGTAAAGAAATCACACTTGATAAGTTTTCCACGCTTTATGTTTGGTTCTGAGTCCTTATCTTCTAAAGAATGAACTCAGAATGGTGGAAAATCCCAGGGAGCATGGAGATATGTATCATAAATTGTACGAAGGCTTCTTTTTTCCGAGGACAATAGAATGGAACATACGATCAGCATTTTTCCAACCATTCTATCCAGTTCTATACACTAGTAGCAGGAGCATACGTAAAGTACGTATTAGCTTTGCAGGGTTCTGGCCAGTTTCGTGGACAAAGTAATAAGGTAGAAGAACATAGTTGGAATTAGTGAGTGCTTAGAAAAATGACAAAAGATAAGAAATTAAACATTTCGTTGCATGCAAGTACTAATGCACAACAGCATAGGAAAGGCTAGAATTAATTAGCATATTTAGACTTCATACAATTCTCGCCTGGTGTCGTGTATAAGCATGAGTGGATATAAATTGATATTTTTTTTGCTAAGATTGAGAAAACTTTTATTCCCACTGCTAGTTTGTTTTAAATTGGGACCACGTTTTTCAAGAATCATTCAGAGTAATGAAATAGACATGACAAGGACTATTCTTTGGCCTTTTACAGCATTACAAATACGGATTGTAAGTATGACTACTTATCAGCAACATTATCTGAAGATCCAGAATTAAAGAGATGTATCTTTGGGGGCTTTTTGACAGTGACTGTTGAAACTTCGTCCCCGTTCTCTGTAGGAGGTTCTTCAGGAGGAGGAAGAATTTCTTCCATTTCCTCCTCATGCTCGTCTTCTTCCTCGTCCTCTAAATTTAATTCTGTTGAGCTGTGGGATTGTGGGGGGTAAAGATCATTCCGCTCAATAAGTGAGTAATTCACTCTTGCTCTATTCTTTTTCAAATGGGATCCCACGTCGTATTCGAAATCGGCACCCACAGAGCATAAACGAAGATCAACTCGGAGTAAACTTTTGTTCCCACGCATTCCGATTGCAATCCATTCTCCTCCTATTGCAAAAAAAGTACATAATGATTGGGCTTCCACGCCAATGTAGGTTTTTCAAGAAAGTACATAGGCTCCATAGAGACATAGTAACTATTAGCGAACCTTTTTTGGTCAATTCATTTGAACTCAAATCTAACTCCCTTAGAGTTTCATTATGCTGCAACATTTTCCCCAGTATCGGGCAAGAAGCGGCAGTTAGTCGATTTGCAGCCACATTTAAAGACAAAAGGGCTTGATTTTTAACCAAAGCATGTCCCAAATCCCTTCCAGCAGCATCGCCCATGAAATTCATTCTTAAATCTAGAAAAGCCAAGTAGCTATTCTTTGTCAAAGCAAAAGCCAAAGCTTTCCCTCCTTTGCTCTTTATCCAATTGCGCGCCAAATGAACTGTATGCAATGTTCTCGGAGCGTGCGCCACTTCATCTGTTAACAGTCGGGCAATAGCAAGCGCGCCGTCATTTTTTATTCGATTGTACGATAAGTTGAGAACTTTCAGTTTTGGTAGTTTTAATAAACCCTCTCGGACTAGAGTTTTGCATTGTTCTCCTGTCACGTGACTTCGATTTAATTCGAATGTTTCAATCGTCGGTGTTAGGGCTATTGCTGAGTGAAATATTAAATGGTGAATCAATGTTCAACGTAATTCTTTTAACTTCAGTAAGGTGAAAACTGTTTTTTTATATACCATGGGCCAAAGTCTGGCAATCTTTGTCAGTAAACTTGGCAAACCGTGGTTCGAAATCCAAACCGATATCTGCCATCTCATACACTAAAGTCAGTTTGCTCAAATGAGACAATTTTGGTAGAATCAAGGTCATGTCTATATGGCTGCTGTCGTTTTTCGCCAATTTTTCGGCTCTCAAAGCTTCTGCTTCTTCTTCTCCCATATATTCATCTTCAGTTGCATCTGGTTGTACAACAATTCGATCTTCATCAAAACCGGCGTCTTCTTCTCCCATCAAAATTTCATCACTGCAAAGAAAAATATGCAGATTTAGTTGTCTACCCTCTCGAATCTTGATTTTGTGCCCACTGTGCACTCAATTTTTTGTTTGTTCATACGCTTCCAAAGGTTTGTGAACCAAAGCTTTTCTCGGAGTGCCTAAACAGCATGGAATCAGATTCCCCAACTCTAAATGAATAACTTCCTTTCCCACCAATTCTAAAGCTTCAGTTAAATCATCCATTTTGCTTTCCAGCGGCTGGAAACCTTCAATGGCGTCCCAAAGATGGCGCTCCATGTACAATCGCCGCCAAGAATTACCATGATTGAAACTATCGGCGTACTAAAATGAAAACCATTCATTAATACGCCTTGCATTATATATGAGCACATGTTTAAGCTATGCAACTTACTGGCCATCGATCGGTACTCGCCCTTCGCCAATACAACTCATCAGGAATTGTATTCACGGCAATGTCTAACGGGATGGTATCAAAATCCAATTCCTCTATGGCTAGCATTCGATCTTCATCTGATAACATGTCTAACACACCAGGATGAGGTTTAAACTCCGGAAATTCATCCATATAGTTCTCAGGGGATTTTAAAAAATTGGCAGCAGTGTTTTTTTCCTTGTTTTCATCGTCATCATCATCATCTGCATCAGGTGGACCATGAATTGCTAGCTCGAGTTCATATTGTTGCCTATGCCTTTCGAACATTTCTCGTTTCTTTTTGTAGTCCTCTACACTTTGCTCCCATTTTGCTTTGGCTTCTTCATACTTTTCCAGTCGTGACTTATTCAAGCTCTCCGTGAATTTTACAAAAAATACGTATTCTGCTATGATGATATCCAAGCACATTTCTGGCAATGTGGGTCGCACGTTTGAGTCCCAACTGGGGTCTTCGGATCGCAATAGTCGGCCTTCATATTGCTTTTTCAAGGTTTCGGGGTCTAAATCTTTTGCATAGGCTCTCAATATAACTTGAGGGATTGTATGTGGGACCCTCATTTTGAGATTTAGAAAATATTCTACTTGTAATGTGTGACTAAAATTTTGATGGATGATATTATTCAAAATAATTTGATCAAGACAGTAATGGCTCTGGGAATATGAATTTTGGGTCTTTTGTGTGATCAAGATATTGGAATTTCCATGGAAATGAATTCGGATGCATAGGAGGAACATTCATACAATGGAAACGGAAGCCAAAGCCCTATGAACCCGGAAAAGTGCTTCTGGATTCACACAAAGCCAAATCATGGGAAATGACATTTAAAACTTAAAAACATACATTCTCAAATGACGGTCAAAACCCTTTTAGGTTTTGCAACGCCTATAATCAATATGACTACTGAACTCACTAACACTGTCTTAAAGTTGCTAAATCATGCAAAGCCGAGCTGACATGTATTTACTTTGTGTTACCAACTTTAGCAGCATAACTACATATAACATGCAAAAGAAATCCAATATTTCCAATCCTTCTTGGTTATTATAGGCACCGTTCAATTTTGTTATGCAGAACAAAACATGCTATAAATACAACAATGACAAGACTTACATATACAACACAGTACTGCAATACCCGTTGAAGTAGTCTCTAAGCAACTTGGATGCAAACTTACCAAATCGATAGGCAGTCACCCGTTTAGCTTCGTGGCACGGTAATTTGACAACTGTAGTAGGTAATCGACTGAATAAATGACTTTTTTCCACAAAATAAACACAGTTGCTGTTTAGCCACCGGAGTGGCAACAATTTAACCTAATTCTCGGTTCCGACAAGTGGCACACATTAGTGGCGTTAATAATTCTTTCACCATATTTTCACCTTTAATGCTTTCCTTGTTTTTCGAAGAAAACAATGCTCAAGTGCTAAAGTGAAAGTTTATCCTATGCACGACCTAAAAACTTTACAAAAATGGGTCCGCCATTAATCGGCGTGTATAAAATATGGTTCGCAGTGAAACGAATTTTACAAACATGGCTTGGAGGGCCAAGATTAGTAAATGTGCCTGCGGGCTATATTTGCATTCAAGTTTTTCTATTTGCCACCCCAGCTATTGTTCTATCTTTGGTTAATATTTTCCCCAACTATCGACTAAGCATTGGTCTTAAAGCTTTGATCATTGGATTTACATTACTATCTTTGGATTTAGCTCTGTGTGTCTTATTTAGTTTGTTGAAAAGAATTGGCGGGGGGAGTGGTCGCAAACAAATTAGACCGGGAGATGATAGTGGCGAAGTTAGTCCGTATGGTCAGAGTCAGACAATACCGACTACTTTGTCTAACTTTAATGTGTTGCAAGAGGAAGATTTCGTAAGTTGGAACTAAAAAACCCTCCTTTCTGTTGTTATTTGGTAGTAATAAACCTAATTTTCGTGTTTTTAAACCTCAGGTTAAATATGAAGGATTCCTAAAAGCTTCGACATGGGATTTTGTCTCACCCAATGCATCCTTTCACATTAACAATGTTGGTGCTGTGTTGATCAGTAGCTATGCTATCGCCTTTTGTGCTCCTTTAATAATCCAC
>Ga0210040_10010841_pt1 | contig 10401 bp, 11 predicted proteins | sample CryGeyCG12114_NA_FD_185462 | JGI IMG/M metagenome (GOLD analysis project Ga0210040, IMG submission 185462) | Groundwater microbial communities from aquifer - Crystal Geyser CG19_WC_8/21/14_NA (SPAdes) (version 2) | ecosystem: Environmental > Aquatic > Deep subsurface > Groundwater | place: USA...
TAGTTAGTTAGACTCTTTTCCTTGTAATTAATATCTACTCTGGCATTCATCATTCCTAATCTAGGGAAAGACTTCTATGATGCACAATCCAAAACAGAACACGCACACAACACATAACATCTACATAACTAAACATTGCCCATGCAAAGGTAGTCTATTATGTATGCTAGCTAGCTAGTAACTTAAAAACTCATGCTTAACCTCCAGCACTGTTCATTATTCTAAGAAAACGAAAAAAAGCACATTGAGTAAATATAAAGAAAACCTGAGTGTGGAGAAAGTGAAAAAAAAATAGCTAATGAGTCGAGCATAATCATCACAATTATATGATTATTTAGAACATGTAAAGTATAATTCCACGGACCTTTTTTCACTTTAGGAATCAGCAGAATGCTCTTGCAGATACAGAGTTTATGCATAAAATCTCACTGATGGATATTAGTAGAGTGCTATCTTTTTTTAATTCAAAATCCCTCTTTTTTTAGCTATTAATCACCACTCGTAATCTACACTCTAATTAGGTCGATCCACTACATTTGTTTTGTATTCAATGAGTTGTAGCTTACAGCATTAAGTTAGTTAGTTACTGTCTGTTTCAAAAAACTATGGAAAAATTTTGCCCCACTGTTATTTGGCATTGGTTGTTTTTTTCTGGTTTCCGTGTAAACAAGCTGGTGGTGAACAAAGTTTATTTTTTTCCAGTAAATTGCATTTAAAATCACACAATTTATTTCTATCTTTGAAAGTCTTGTAAACTCATTGCTATAACAATGAGGCGACTTTTCCCCCATAAATTCAACAAATCACCATTTAACCAAAATAGCAAACTCACTATTGGAGAGGTGTCTTTTATTTTGAAACAGACAGTAGTATTCTAATTAGTATAGCTTAGTTAGTTAGTTAGCTTCTCCCAGAGATTTAATCCGGGGTAATTTTTCATTTCTATATTGATTCCCTTTTCATAATGTTTGCCTGTACAATTGGATATACATGTACATAGTAGTTACTATGAATGTTTTCTTTTTGTATAATGCGCTGAGAATTTGAGTTCAAATAGTTCCTTCCACTGAATACAACATTATGGGAAAAGAATACAAATAGGGAATCGTTAAATCACCACATATTTTCACTATTCCTATAGTAGTAATGTATCCTCATTACAACTGTCTATAGTAATTTTAAGGAAGTAAATTCTGTTGCATATTGGAGATGACTTGAGACCTCCATATGCTACAGTGAAGAAAGCATTTCACAAGTAATGTACAAAATGATTTGATGACTTTCAAAAATAATATCTCTTATGAAATTTAATCCTTTCTTCCAAAATCATACTATTTATCTTAAAATTTTGACCACCAGGGAATGGGTCTAACAAGGCCATCCGGAGTGCCTTTTAATTGAGGGGATGCAGATTTGGCAGAGCCCTCTGTACTCATAGTAATGCTACAAAAGAAAGCAGTTTGTGTGTTTTTTTGCTCTTTGCACTAAGCCCTTATTGCTGAAGGTTTCATACTTACTTACACATCACTATAGATTAAAGCGTGATACTCTAAAATGGTACTTTACATTTTTTATTATACTACTCCCCCTCACTTGATTATCTAGAATACCTAAGTGAGTACATCTAAAGTAATCGTACCTCTAGTTAGTATGTTAACCATTATTACTGGAGTGAAATATGGAATGAAACATTTCATACAATATGTACAACACACACAGGCCGGGTGGTGAAACAGGTGAGATCTTCATTTTAAGTGAATACGCACATATTACTGTATGTTTACACTAAATAACATTAGTACAAACTAACTAACAAACAAATGTATTTGTACAGTATATATTAATCATAACGTTATATGGCTATAGAAGGAGAGAGAGCTAATATGTACAGTGCATTTCTCAAGTGACCCCAAATTTCGTCTATGGAAAAGTCAACTTTTGAACCCATCTGAGAAAATGGACTAAAAACTACTTGCTATGAGCAGAATTTTCTTTTTGAATCACAAGAATTTTGCGTTTCTTGTTTTCTTCACGTTGTAGTCACTACGATAATAAAATTTACATGCTATACCAATCTCAAAAATAGTCTTTTTAACGAAGTATTCCAAATTTTTCCTTAGTCGTGGAAGATATAGTTTCTTTCCGAGCTTTGTTAGTTAGTTAGGTGTACACTAAGTCAGTAACTAACTATCTTGTTCTTTTACAAAATTCGTTGTGGTAATAATATTTGCAGCAGGAATCAAGTAAAATAATTCACTCCACTCACATACATTTTTTACGCTTATGAAACAATTACCTATAGCGTCTAACACATCTCTACTTCAATATGATATTCCATACATTTGCTTTGCTTGCTTGCTACTAGTGCCATAGTGAGTGCTTTGAATCTGCGCTGCATTACATACCATAGTTAGCTAGCTCCCTATATAAATCATTTTACAGATTGACTCAATCTTTAAACCCTAGTTTTGTTTTTATTCCACACAATAGTAAACAATTCCCTCGTTAACCAATGAAACATTTACTACGCACTTGAAGCAATCTACAGGAAACCTAATCACATTGCACACATGCATTGTCTGATCATAATGAAAAGCCGAGATTCTAGGAAATATGTCTTTTTCTGTTGCCTGATTTTTCATTTCTGAACCACTGGTACAATGAACCATTTATACATTCATTTACACATTAACTTAATACACACGAGATTTTCCTCTCATTTTTCTACCCTAGTAGCTAACTAACAACAACACGCATTATCTATTCACATACTCAAATGCAAATACCCCATAATGCAAAGGATATCAACAGAGCTGAAAAATATTACCCACAGCACCTCAAAAAACCTACAAAAAGTAGCTCTTAAAAATAGTTTAGAGTAGTGACGGCTCTTCTGGAAACTAACTTTATAGCCACCATTTAGATTATTATTACTTTCATTATTATTATTATATCTAGCCAACAATGATGAGATCACATTCCACGTTTTAAACTTTGTCAACAGTGTTGGTTTCAAATATCTTTGGGAGCTAAAAATATATTTTTTTCCTTGATGACATGGTTTTCGTTCAAAATTGTTACTTGCAAGTGACCCAAGATACAGTTAAAATGCAATGCAAGTTATAATAACTTAAAATACCAGTGAACTGTCCACTCACACCATAGCTCTTATAATATGATCGGTGGATGGGAACTCTTAGGGATGTTAAACCAACAGTTAAATCACAGTGGTCAACGCACTCATTTGATGGTATTGTGGTTGAACACAGCTGAGAGCAATTTTGGCAGGAGCGGGACAAAATCCTTGAGCTATGGACACAGCTGCTTCTCTTTTTCGGCACGTTCTTTCTGTAACCTACATGAAATGAATTGCCAACTCACCATTAGTAAATGACTTTTGGAAAAATTAACAGCAGGACATTTGGTATGTATTATTATCATCAGATTCTGTCAGTTAAGGGACAAAACCAAACCGCGAGTGTCTCAAGATTTAATCACACAAAAAATTCACTGCAATTTGTCACTGGAGGGAAATTGAAAGTTTGCAAGGATAAAAAGTATTATGAGCATATTAAAGCGCACAAAACCTATTACTCTAATGAGTGTAATGTATGTAGCCTAAAAGGTGAAAGTATGGTTGTTAGATACACAAAAGTGAAAAGTTATTACCTTCGGACAATCCATGGGATCCCACAAACTTTGCATGCAAAGAGTAGTAGATTAATTTATTGTTAGCTTTTAACACCGGATGTATTAACACTAGTAAACATGCAGTTTTCAATCATCAATGGCTTAGGTATGAAAAGAACGAAAAAAAAGCAAAAACCAAAATCGTTTAAAACTTTATATTTATTATTAATCACCAGCAAATTATATCAACATAAACGAAAATGGATAAGCTATATACGGAAAAGTAAGGAGAACATGCAAAAAGAATTAACTGGCATTAAAAGTTGAGCTTTAAAACTATTGTGTCCACTCACTTATTTTTGGATTGACGCATGAATTGCTGGATTTTCTTCGCCGCCTGATGCTGCTTCCTTTGAGAATACGTCCTCCTATAGAAAATGGTTTGGGAACATTATTGAACCATTTTACACAAGTCGGATCCAAACATGGATCCTATATTTCACCACGATACTAAAAACTTGGGAAAACTTTGCAACCACTAACTAACTAAAGCTGTATACTCTAAGCATAAAGTTGCATTGCATGTACAGAAAGCGACTGACTATAAGGGAACTCTTTGTGTAAAGCACCTTTATTTAGAAAACAAAAGTGTCGTGTCTCTGAAAATTACTTTTATCTATTCACCGAGTTGTGTAGCAATACGCACGAAAAGTTCCAAATTACTCATGAATAAATTAACTACTGTGTAGTTAAAGACACGCAAGCATGCTTGTAAGAAGCCACTTTTTCACAGCAATCCACATTGACCCAAAGATACTTTTTTTCCATCCACTTCCCTCCTATGGCAAATATGCAAATAAATGAACTATGAAAAAGGGGGCCTAATGGCCAATTATTATGGCATTTAATTTACCACATTACTTGAATATAAAAAATTGTGCGTCATGTTTTTCCCTTTCCAACCATACAAAATAGAAAAAATGCTCAGTCAATACTAACTAACTAACTACAATATTCTAAATCCCAACTATTAACTGCACTACATAGCCATAACAAGCCACAATAAAAGAGGAACAAATTAAACTAACTAACTAATGAGCACGCATATCAACTTACAATACAGATTGAGAATTACTATTGGAAGTTGTACTGTTGTTGCTGCTACTATGAACATCCTTAGGAAGGGTGAATCCAATGGTAGAAGTTTCAGTCTCTTGTGACTTTTTGAATCTCTTATGCTCACAATAGTGTCTGAACTGGTTTTGAATCACCAGAGCTGCTTGAGTCACTTGTCTCAGGTACGCATACTGTAAAAAGATAGACAAAATAATTGAAACTACATTGAGAAACCAAAATCCCGGGCACGAGAAAAGTATTCCAGATCTGAAGACCATAATAACACTATCTAATAACTATAATGCAACTACCAGCAAACTAAACAAACATCCAACAATATATGCATTCCTTGTAGATACATTATAATAGAAACACACGGGGGAAATTGTAATGCATTATACAAATTAATGTAACTAACTGCAAACCTGGATAGCAGGCTTAATCCATAACAATATTGAAAAACGTGCTTCTCGATACAAAAACTTTCCATTATTATGTAAGGAATTTTTCTCCAATCTTGTTATTGCTATTATATAATGCATGTTGTTACTTTTTTTCACTGGATTGACTGACAAGTGGTATAGCAGTAGTGATTGACTGACTCTACTTACTTGCTTGTAACGTCTGTAGTAATTTTGAATGATCACGGCTGCAGCTTTTTCTTTCTCCTCTTCCTCCAACTTCTTACGCCCTTTGTATGATCTATATGCTTTTTGGATCACTTTCGCAGCCTCGTATAACTCCCTCTGCTCCCGATCTGAAAAATTAACAAGTGTTGTGTTTTCCAATGTCTGTCAAACCTGGAGGTGTCTATAGTACAGTCTCCCAATTCAATTGTGATAGCTTTAAATATTGATTTATCCAAACTTTAGATCGGCAAGAGTTTGATTCTTCTTGTGTTATAGTTACTTATTTCCAGAATATACAAAGTTTGAATGAAGATATGAAAACATTTTTTATCCCTTAGATATTAGGCCATATAAAGAAATATATTAAATGAAATTTCACCTGAAAGAGTAAGGTTGGAAAAATTCTGCTCAAAAGCAGAAGCTTGAAGAAACTCGGAAAAGTCAGCCGTCGTTGGTTGTGGAGAGTCAACATTGAAAGAGGAAGAACAAGGGCTTTGTAAACAACTGGAGGAGGAAGGGCTGAGACTAGAACATGGGGTTCCCGACTCATAGTACCTGTAATGTTACACAAAAGTGGTTAAAAAGCATATTGGAGAGATGAGAATTATTGCCTCCATGGAAAATGTGAGCACACGAGTCAAAGTCTCTGGATCACCTATAATTTAATAAAAGCGTTCCAATCATGATGGACCAAGAGATGTATTAGTCCCATCAGTGATTCCATCATATCATCGTGTACAGTAGGAGTAGCAACACTAAACTCACCTATAATTTCTATCCGAGTGCTCAAAACTAAACTCATGTGGATCCGAAGTGTCACTGCTCATAATAGAGGCTGAATCACGGGACTCACAACATGGAGACATAATATCTTCTGAACTCTCTTTCTGCAAATAATGTGTGATCATGATTACATTTAGTTTGGGGCCAAAGATATTACAATGGTTTCAGGCACTTGGATTAACAAGTAAAATAACAGTTGGTTACTAGTTTGCTACACATTTATGAAGAATACGAAAATAAATGTTTGTTATGAAATTCATTTCTCATACATTTTCAAACATAAACATTTTTCTGTAGCATTGGAATTTTAAGGGTAAAATATACGACAAAGGACACAAAAAAGTTAAATAAGGTGCCGAAAATGGAACACAAGAAAATTGATACCTTAATCCTGTCCGGCATAGCAGCAATGATTTGTTCAGCCAGAGTCAAAACACGAGACTCTTCTTCTGAGGGTAATGCAAGTTCTGAAGTAGTATCTGGCTGGCCAAAGAAGCAGTCTGTGGGAAAGAAAATCAGAGTAGATTCTTGGAATTCCTTTCTAGTCTTTCAAATTCATCATCATGTCCATGATAAATAAATGGGAAAAAGTGGATACATGAGTGTGTCCATGCTTTGAGCAGACTATACATAGTTGTTTTCTCCAGCCTCAAGATAGTATACACAAAAGTAGATTCAAGTCTAAGAATGATGGAGCTCAGTACTCACCTTTTAATCCAAAGTCATCAGAAACGGAACTTAAAGAGCGATGAAATCCTCCTACAGATTTCCCTGTCAGGGAGAAAGCAAAAAAATCCATATTACTAACCAACCAACCAACCAGCCCGTGTGAAAAGATTTAGATCGATACTATATACCAAATGAAGCTGCAGTTTAGTTAGTTAGTATAGCTATAATGCAATGTGACTTTAATCTGTCCCCAGGAAACTAACCAAGTTTAGATAGTTACAATGAATTTCCAGCTTCTTTCCCTCTTTTTTAATTGAAAATGTTAGCTTTATAGCTACTTTTATATAATGATAAAAGTTTCTCAGACTAATAAACAGTCCGTAGTTAACATTTTACGCTGAAAATGTATCCAAAGATTCAACGATTATTAGCCCTAGTCTATGTCTAACTAACTAACTAACAGGTATAGATTCAATTTGGAAACAATATTGTTCACTTGCACATATTGCGCCCAGTGAATTAAAATGAAAGCCATTGTACCAAGGGATAAGTTGATCAGTGAGCAAATGTAGCCATCCATTCAGATTTAAACGGATGATAAAACTGGGAAACAGTCACAAAAAACTTTTGATTCCTTTTTGAAAAGGTTGCCAACTTTGTATTACAAATGGGGAGCTCGAGCTATTGTGAATGTGGATTGGAAAAATTTTCCAACCCAGTTGTAATATGAGTGGAATGGAATTTAATCTGCATATAGGAGCGCACCAGAAGACTTTAACACTTCTCTTGGCCAACAACTTACTCATGGAGAAATCTTCATTGTCCAAATGGAGCTTAAATGAAGGGGCAGCTGCAGTCGTTTGGATTTTTTCCAACTCTGAGGCAAACTTGAGGAAGCCTCGAGCCGCAGCTATTTGTACCGGGTTGAGAGCATTGCTGTCTCGCTTTTCCAAACACTCGGGACTCCATTGTGCCAATATTACTCCACATTCCAAATGGCCATAACGAGCACACCACATCTGCAACAAAAGTCCCCAAAAACAAAAATTATAGAGCAGGAAAAAAAATTTAACCATTTCTTCAACTAAAGTCACATGAGTTGTTCAGCTCAGAGCTCGTTTGTACATTCTAGCCAAAATGTTCCCAATTAAAAGCGTATCACGGTCAGAACCCCATAAAACCATTAATAATGTATTTTCTTGCAGTGTGCAACTTGCAGTCTGATACTGCTACGGGGATTTCATATACGTGGATGAAGTATTACCATTCTTGTAAGAATGACAATTTTTTAGCATAAAAGCTTTTGCATTCACTGAAGTTGAGTTGCAAAAATGACTGCATTGCAAATTAGAAGCTGTAGAGATTTGATGAGTTAAAAAACAGACTACCAATTCAAAATTTACGGCCCATGCAATGTAGCGACAGAAGTGAGCAAAACTTGAGACAAACACAACAATGATCAAGTAGTATGCAACTGTGTCCTCAACTTTTTTATCATAACAAGAGAGTAACTTACAGTTTGTAGATCCAAAAATACTTTTTTTTCTAAACAACAAAATAACCTCCAAATACATCCTACGTCTGCGGATCATACTGTTTTGCTGTTTGCAACAAAAACTAAAACTTCTTGGTACAACTTCCCTACTGCCCAACATAAGGACGATATTTATATCTTTTTGAACAAATATTAATCGCAAACTTTTACAAAAGTTTGTAAGTGAATTTTTTAATGGCATTTTTAGTAGATCATGTTAGTAGGTTCCTATTATGTTTTGTAAGGCTCTTTCTTAAATAATATTTTTACGGCCATATTGTTCCCAGAAATTTGTAAAATCTATCAGTGAAGAGTTTCTAGAATTTTTTAACATCACAGCTATTTTTTTAACAATTAAATGCATCGTTAAACTAGCAAAAAAATGCTTAAAATGTTTTTAAAAGCAACAATTTAACATGGTAAGCGTAAAATTTTAGAAATTTGGGAAACCTGAAATTAAAATTTTTTGTACAATTTACTTGATTTCTTTGATTCCTATAAAATTATTTTTCACTGTTCGCAACGTTCATTTCTCACAATCAAAATTCAAACTTCAAAATGTATACCTGATTATTAATACCAATTCAGAAAATATTTATGTTCTACAGAGATTATTAAATATCCCTGCCCAATTTTTCAAAAAGCTGGAGCACTGAGAGTCCCACAGCAGCTATGATTCTATATAAGCCCAGAGTTGGGCTAAAAAGGGCAACATCTTATGCAAGGCTTGTTCCCTAAAAAAGTTTTCTTTGCCCACCCTGTGGAGAAATGTAAGGCGCGGTTCAATTAACGAGATACAGAAAGAAAATTGTACCCTACAATAGTCATCTAAGTCCACAAGCATTTTATACACCATTTGTAGCTTGCTGGTCTCCCTTAATTCCACATTCTTTTCTATCACATCAGTAAAAGTTTCCTACGCACCACAACAGTAGTTGTATTTATATTGAGCCGCTGCTCTTGCACATACCACAAAATTACTTAATACTTACGGCCGAAACGGAACAAAAAACAATAATGGGTCGTCGAGTGAAAGTACATACTCGGTACGTTATGAGATGGCATTTTGGTCAGTTGTCAATTACCACTTGACAACTTACACTTGCTCCCCAGAATGGCTAACATCCCTTTGGACTGTGAAAAATTCACAGAAATTTGTCTACCACAAGGAATTCCATGCGGAATTTTCGTCACTCATTTTGCTGGCAAATAATACATTTCGAAAATGGATAGCTAGTTGCCTGCTTCTAAAAATGTCATGTACAGCTGGACAATGCACATTCCGGGAATGTTAATGAGACAAATTTTTGCACACAACCCACAACCAGTAGTTTATTCTAATGGAAATCCGGTGAAACGAGCAAATACAAAAATTTCATGTTCTTTTTGTCAACTGTACACAGTCAAGTAGTCAAATAATCCGAATTGTAAATGGTAACATACATATCAGAAGCGATACAAATCTTTTACTCACAATTGGTACAAGACCAAACTCGTCCGTTTTAAGAGGATCCACTTCCAGCTCTAGAAGTGTAGATGGATTCTCCCGTTTCCATTGAATCAATGTAAAGAGCAATCGAGTATATCCCAATGCTCCGACTATATGGAGCAATGTCATTCCTTTGTCAATTGGAGTCAACAATGATGACGGGTTGGATACAGGAGTGTTTTTCCATTCATGGGACATCATTTCTATAGACATTTTCACTGCACAGTCTTCCAATGAGCTCACTCCGTTAGTATCACTCTGTGTTTACAAGGACAACAAAAGTTATAGTACAGATGCTCCCAAAGCCACCAAACCAAACCGCACAAGCTGTGAAATATGGCCCGTAATAATAAACGTATTCATTCACCAAAGAAAATATATACTACTTACGGTATGGTAAGGACTTTCTAAAACGTAAAATCTCTTTTTATTCGAGCCAAAAAATGTAAATATGCTGCCCATTTCCCTCCCTCTTATGAAAACTACTACTAACTAAAACATTCGACTTCAAGTATAGTAATATCATCACGACCTAAATTTGGCCCATATTT
>Ga0210040_10010842_pt1 | contig 10398 bp, 9 predicted proteins | sample CryGeyCG12114_NA_FD_185462 | JGI IMG/M metagenome (GOLD analysis project Ga0210040, IMG submission 185462) | Groundwater microbial communities from aquifer - Crystal Geyser CG19_WC_8/21/14_NA (SPAdes) (version 2) | ecosystem: Environmental > Aquatic > Deep subsurface > Groundwater | place: USA...
GCTCCTGCTGCCGGACGCTGATCAGCTCGCCATAGGGCACCCGGCTCGGCTCCAGTACGGAGAGGTCCTTGCCCTTGGCCCGCATGGTCGCTTCCAGCTCGAAGCTCATGTCGAAATAGTCGACCAAGGCCGACTTGCCGCGCCCGGTGACCAGGATCAGCTGCTCAATGCCGGCTTCGCGGGCCTCGTCCACCGCATATTGGATCAGCGGCCGGTCGATCACCGTCAGCATCTCCTTGGGCATGGTCTTGGTCGCCGGCAGCAGGCGGGTGCCGAGCCCCGCGACGGGGAAAACGGCCTTGCGAACGGGTTTGAAGCCTTGGTTCATTTGGGTGACGCGGGTCCTGGATCGTTGGTGCGGTTCTCGGCCTGGCCGTTGGTTTCCACCGTCGGCGCGGCCCCACCATCGGGTGGCGGAAGGTCGAAACGATCAGCACTACGGGGTCGGTTCCGCGACTGGATCTCGTCGGTGCGCTCGGGCCGGGCATAAGGCGGTGGCGTCAGCAGTTCCTCGGCGGTCGGCACGGACTGCGCCAGCTTGGGCTTGACCGGCAGCGGCTGGCCCGGCCGCGGCTGCAGGTCGCCGACCTTGCCGCACCCCGCCACCAGCAATGCGCTGCACAGCAGCATGACGCGCTTCCCAAGAGTGGGGTTGAGCGGGTAGGCCACCCCCATGCGTTCCATCGTCCTGCTGTTCCTGGGCTTGCTCATCGCCGGTTGCGATAGGCAAGATTCCGCGCGGAACCAAGCCGAACCCGCTTCGTCGCCCGTAAGCCCGGTCAAGGTCCAGGCCGGCGGCCTTGACCGCACGCAGGCCGGCAAGGCCGCGCCGACGATCGAATTCAAGAATGGCGACGCCGAGGACGCCAGCCTGGCCGAGCTGTCGGGAAAGCCGGTGCTCCTCAACCTGTGGGCGACCTGGTGCGCGCCGTGCATCAAGGAACTGCCCACCCTGGCCAAGCTGTCCAAGCAGCCGGGCGCCCCGCAGGTGGTCGCGCTCAGTCAGGACATGCAGCCCCAGTCCACCGTCGCCGCTTTCCTGGACGAGAAGAAGATCGACCTCGAGCCGTTCCAGGACAAGGAGATGGCGATGAGCAGCGAGCTGGGCGTCAACATCCTGCCGACGACGATCCTCTACGGCTCGAACGGCAAGGAGATCTGGCGCTACTCCGGCGACCTCGACTGGACCGGCCCGGAAGCCGCCAAGCTGCTGGGTGAAGCGCGCTAGGGCGCTTTCCCCCGCTCACTTCGCCTGCTTGGGCCCGTCCTTCATCTGCGCCTGGAACGCCGCGCCATCCTTCGCCAGCTCCGGCATCAGCCGCATGATCTCGGGGAATGCTTCGAAGGTTCCGCGGATCACGTCCGGCTCGAACCAGAGGCCGATCATCTGCCGGCCATAGGCGGCGCCGGTCGGAGTGGCCATGAACGCCTGGATCTCGCCCAGCTGCCGGGCATCGAACTTGCGCGCCAGCGACCGCGCCATGCCTTCGCGGAAGCGCGGCTCCGCCGCATCTGCCACCTTGGTCAGCATGACCTGCGCGAACGCCTTGCCCGCTGCCAGCTTGGCGTCAAAGTTCGGATCCTTGCGCGTCAGTGCTAGCCGGAGCGGCTCCGTGCTGGGCGGCTTTTTCGCGCTCGAGCCCTTGCCTTTGCCCGTGCCTTTGGAGGGCGGAGCCAGGTCGGCGATGTCGGCTTCGCTCATGCTGAGCACATGATCGACCGTCCGGTCGACGAAGCCGTTCATCGCCTGGGCATAGGCGCCTCTGGGGAACATCCGGAATGTCGCGTCGCGAGCGATCGCCAGTCGCGCCGGGTCGGGCTCGGGCCCCGCCGGGAACATCCGGTCGACGATCTTCATCATGCCGGCCATCGCTTCCATCGGATCGACTGAGGACTTGGCCTTGGCCGGCGCTGCGGCCAGCACGGGCGGCGTTATCGCGTCCACGGCCGTGGACGGCTTTCCCGCGGCAACGGCCGCAAGCGCGAGCATGAGATGCAGCGACAATGTCTTCTCCCCCCCCTTGAGCCACCCGGATCTGCGCGCCGGTGGCCGTGATCAATGCGGCGTCCCATGCGACGGAAACCTTACCGGCCGGTTGCGACACCTTCGAACCGTCCATTCGGGCGGCGCACGATCCCTCCCTGGAACGCCGCCGCGCGCCTGATCGCCCTTCTCAAAGCGGGCGAAGCTCGCCTCAGTTGCCGCCGAGATCCAGAAGATGTCGCTGCTCAAGGGCGGCGAGATCGTGTCCTAGGCGTCGCCGACTCTGCCCGCGGCGGCCAGGTCGGCGAATCACCCCGGGATGGCCGGATCGATGGCCACGCGCATGACGTTGGGCGCCGGCCATTCCTGGCCGAGGAAGTGCCGCACGCCGGCGCGCTCAGTCCCGCAGCAGCTCGTTGATCCCCGTCTTGCTCCGGGTCCGCTCGTCCACCGTCTTGACGATCACTGCACACGCCAGGCACGGCCCTCCGTCTCGGCCCGGCAACGTGCCCGGTACCACCACCGAATAGGTCGGCACCCGCCCGTACATCACTTCGCCCGACGCCCGGTCGACGATCTTGGTCGACGCGCCCAGGAATACGCCCATGCTCAGCACGGAACCGCGCTCCACCACCACGCCCTCGGCCACTTCCGACCGGGCGCCAATGAAGCAATCGTCCTCGATGATCACCGGCCCGGCCTGCAGCGGCTCCAGCACGCCGCCGATCCCCGCTCCGCCGGAGATGTGGACATTGCGGCCGATCTGGGCGCAGCTGCCGACCGTCGCCCAGGTGTCGATCATCGCCCCCTCGCCGACCCGGGCGCCGATATTGACGAAGCTCGGCATCAGCACCGCACCCGGCGCGACATAGGCCCCGCGCCGGACGATCGCGCCCGGCACCGCGCGGAACGCCGCCGCCTTGAACTCCCCCTCGCTCCAGCCGGCGAACTTGCTCGGCACCTTGTCCCACCAATGCGCCGCGCCGGGCCCGCCCCCGATCAGCTCCATTGGCTGCAACCGGAAGCTCAGCAGCACCGCCTTCTTCAGCCACTGGTGGACCTGCCACCTGCCGTCGGCCTGCTCGGCGATCCGCGCCTCGCCCGAATCGAGCAGCGCCAGCGCCCGGTCTACCGCCGCCCGGACGTCGCCGCGGGTGTCCGGACCGATGCCCTCGCGCTCGTCCCACGCCTCCTCGATCACCTGTTGCAGCTGTTCCACGTCCACGTCCCCTCCGCGCTCGCGACCCGCTCCTAAGGGCCTCGCCCACTTTCAGCAAACTGAAAGGTTCGCTTCCGCATAGGTCGACAAATATGTAAGTTATTCAGCGGGTTGATGGAGGTCGGACGGATGCGCGGCAAGCTTCTGGCAGGCACTGGATGCATTCTCGTCATGTCCCTCTCGGCCTGCGGTGGCGGCGGCGGCGGCGGCCGTCCTGCTCCAGCGCCGGTGCCCGCTTCGGCTCCCGTCCCGCCCCCTGCACCGGCTCCAGCGCCCGCCCCCACGCCGACGCCCACCCCCGCGCCATCGACCACCGTGGCGATGACCGGCACGCCGACCCCGCGGCCGGCGGGCGGCTATGACACGCTCGAATATCGCAACAGCAACGCCGCGGTGGTCTCGGGTGCGCTGCCCGCGTACGATGGGGGCTGGACCGGCCGCGGCGTGAAGCTCGGCGTGATCGACAGCGGCATCAACCCGGCCTTGAGCGAGTTCAGCGGCCGGATCGACCCCGCCAGCCGCGACGTCACCGGGGCGAACCGTCCCCTGGCCGACGAGGACGGGCACGGCACCGCCGTCGCCGCCACTGCCGCCGCCGCCAAGGACGGCGTTTACATCCACGGACTGGCGCCCGACGCCACCGTGGTCGTGATGCGCGCCGACACGGCGGGCACCTGTGCCTCCACCGACCCAGACGAGGAATGCTCGTTCGGCGACCCGGCCATCGCCACCGGCGTGCGGGTCGCGACCGACGCCGGCGCCAAGGTCATCAACCTGTCGCTCGGCGGCGAGGCACCGGGTGCCCCCCTGCTCGGCGCCTTCAGCTATGCGGTCGGCAAGGGCGTGGTGCTGGTCATCTCGGCCGGCAACGACGGCGACAAGCCCGAAGGCGTCAACGCCGACCCGTTCGCCGCTGTCCCCGCCGCGCAGTTCGCCGGCTCGGTGATCGTCGCCGGCTCGGTCGGCACCTTCAACGGCGACCTGCGCACGACCACGGGCACCGACACCATCTCGCCTTTCTCCAATCGTGCGGGTGCCAGCGCCAACTACACGCTGATGGCGCTGGGGGCCGGCGTGAAGACCATCAATCAGGACGGCAGCCGCTTCTTCTACTCGGGTACCAGCTTCTCCGCCCCGACCATCAGCGGCGCGGTCGCCCTGCTCGCCCAGGCCTACCCGAACCTCACCGGCCAGCAGATCGTGAAGATCCTGTTCGCCAGCGCGGACGACCTGGGCGCGGCCGGGATCGACAGCACCTATGGCCGCGGCCGGCTCAACGTCGCCCGCGCCTTCCAGCCGATCGGCACCGCCACCCTGGCCGGCACCGCCGTCGCCGTTGCCGCCAGCAGCACGGCGCCGGCGCCGGTCGGGGACGCGGGCGGCAAGGCACTCGGCGCCATCATCCTCGACGGCTTCTCCCGCCCGTTCGCGGTCGACCTCGCCGCCGGCCTCCGCCAGGCGCCGCAGCAGCCGCTGCTGGCCCGCTCGCTGACCGGCAGCGTCCAGACCGCGCGCGCCAGCGCCGGCCCGGTCAGCCTGGCGATGACCGTCACTCGCCGTACCGACCTCCGCCAGGGCTTCGCGCTCGCGCAGACCGGCATCGGCCCGCAGGACCTGCGCCAGGCGCGGCTCGTCGCCGGCACGATGGTGGCGAAGATTGACAACCACACGGCGGTGGCACTGGGCTTCAAGGACGGCGCCAGGGCCATGCAGCGCCGCCTGTCGGGCGTGTCCCCCGGCGCTTTCCTCACCGCCCGCGACGTCACCGCCGAGCCTGGGTTCGACGCCAGCCGCGGCAGCGCGATGGCCGTTCGCCACCAGCTCGGCTCGGTCGGCGTGACGCTGGCCGGCGAGTCCGGGCAGGTCGCGCGCAGCCTCCGGCCCTCGCTCGCCCGGCCGGACGCCGGCTACCGTTCGACCAACCTGACAATCGACCGCCGCTTCGGCAGCACCGGCGTGAGCGCCGGTCTCACCCGCCTCGACGAGGATCGCACCGTGCTCGGCGGCGAGTTCACCGCCGCGCTCGGCGGCGTCCAGGGCGCCCGCACCACCTTTCTCGACCTGGAAACACGGCGCGACCTCGGCCGCGGCTGGTCCGCCGCGCTCAGCGCCCGCCAGGGCTGGACCAGCTTCGGCTCCGGCGCCTTCCAGACCCGCGCCTACGGCCTCGACCTCGCCAAGGCCGGCCTGCTCACGGGCGACGACCTGCTCGGCTTCCGCCTGTCGCAGCCGCTCAAGGTGGTGGGCGGCGGGCTTGACCTGCTGCTGCCCACGGCATGGAGCTTCGACACGATGAGCCCGACGGTGCAGCAGACCCGCTTCGGCCTGACCCCCAGCGGGCGCGAACTCGACGCAGAGCTCGGCTACAGCCGCCGGCTGCAGGGCGGCAAGGCGTGGCTCGGCACCAACCTGTTCGCCCGCCGCCAGCCCGGCCACATCGCGGCTGCGCCGGCGGATGTGGGTGGCGCAATCCGGTACAGCCTCGGCTTCTAAGCCGCTTGCCAAGCCGCGGAACCCGTTTCACTCTCCACCCACTGGGGGAGAGTGAATGGACAGTATGCGTCACGACGAGGGCATGAACGGCCGCGCCATCCGGTTCACCGGCAACTGGCGCGAATATCTGCCGATCGCCGCCACCAACGTGCTGCTCGTGATCGTCACCCTTGGCGTCTATCGGTTCTGGGCCTCGGCCCGGGAACGCCGCTACCTGTGGTCGCGCACCCACGTCATCGACGACACGCTGGAATGGACCGGCACCGGCCGGGAAATGTTCTTCGGCTTTCTGATGGTGATGGCCGTCCTCCTGCCATTCTTCCTGTTCATCCAGGTGGTGTTTCCCGCCCTGGTCGCACGCGGCAAGGAAGGTGCTGCCGCCGGACTGTTCACCCTGTTCTACCTCGCCGTCTTCGTGCTGATCGGCTTTGCCCGCTTCCGCGCTTTGCGCTACCGCTTGAGCCGGACCTTCTGGCACGGCATCCGCGGCGGCAGCGACGACAGCGGCTGGACCTATGCCGCCGAATATCTCGGCCGCAGCCTGGCCGCCTTCGCCACCATGTTCATCATGTTCCCCTGGGCCCAGACCAGCTTGTGGAACCTGCGCTGGAACAAGATGAGCCTCGGCCCCTTGCCCTTCCGCGCCGACCTCACCACCGATGGCCTCAAGCGCCGCTGGGCCCTGCTCTACATCGCGCCGCTAGCGATCGTGGTCGGCGGCGGAGTCTTAGCGGCGATCGTCGGCTTCTCGCTTCGTTCGAGCGCAGACGCGAACGGGGTCACGCTGACCGTCATCTTCCTCGGCCTCTTCTCTCTCGTTTATCTCGCCATCCCGCTCGCCACCCTGCACTGGTACGCCAAATATTACCGACAGGCGGCCGCCGCCACGCACCTTGGCGAGCTCGACTTCGGCTTCGACGCGACTACCGGCGACTGGCTCAAGCTGTTCCTCGGCAACATTGCGTTGGCGGTGGTTACGCTCGGCTTCGGCATCAGCTTCTGGGGCTATCGCAACTGGTCCTTCATCGTCCGCCACGCCCACCTCTATGGCCACATCGACCTCGCCGGCCTGACCCAGAGCACAACCCGCGCACCGCGTGAAAGCGAAGGCTTCGCCGACGCCTTCGACCTCGGCGCGATCTGAGCCAGCCATGCGCGGGACATTGTACGACGGGACCACCGCGTTTCCGCACGCAGTGACGGTCAGCGCCACCGGCGACGAGCTGAATCTCACCACCGACGACGCCCACCGCCTGGTCGCCCCACTCGCGGCCCTGATCCGCACCGATGAAGGGAATCGCGTGCGGCTCGGCCGATCCGACCTGCCCGGCTGGCGGCTGCTGCTCGACGAGCCGCTCGATCCGGGCCTCGCCGCGCGCCTGCCCCGCCCGGGCCGCTACGGCGGCTGGATCGACCGCTTCGGCCTGGGCAAGGCCGCCGCCGCCTGCGCGGTCGCCGCCGCCGCGGTGGTGGCGGTCGGCTACACCGCGCCGCACTGGCTCGCCCCGCACATCCCCATCGGGTGGGAGCGCAACCTCGGCGATAGCATCGTCGGCGACTTCGGCGACAACCGCTGCCGCAGTCCGTACGGCCAACGGGCGCTCGAGACCCTGGCGGAGCGGATCGAGCCCGGCGTCACCCGCGGTCCCGACCGAATCCAGTTCGCCGCCCTCGATATCAACATGCTCAACGCCGCCGCCATCCCCGGCAACCACATCATCGTGTTCAAACGGATGATCTCGGGCGCGCAGAATTCGGATGAGCTGGCCGGAGTGCTCGCCCATGAGATCGCCCACGTCCGTCGCCGGCACGTGACCGAAGCCCTGCTGCGCGAGCTCGGCATCGGCGCGCTGATCCGGCTGTTCGCCGGCGGCATCGGAGCCAATGCCCAGCAGGTCGCCTCCCTCAGCTACACCCGAGCCAACGAAGCCCAGGCCGACGCCGACGCCATTGCCGCGCTTGAGCGGGCCGGGATCGATCCGCGCCCGACTGCCCGGCTATTCGCCCGCCTGGCCAAGGAAACCGGCGAGGGCCGCGGCTATTCGGTGCAATGGTTGCAAAGCCATCCGGCCAGCGGCGGCAGGGCGAAGCGCTTTGCCGCCAGCTACGATCCGCACCGCGCCTACCGTTTCGCGCTGAGCAGAACCGAGCTGGTCCGGCTGTATGCCGTCTGCACCTGGCAGTATGGGAAGGTACCTCGTGGCGGCGGTGGCCGTAAGGCGCCGGTCACGCCGGAGCCAGCACCTCGCCGATGATCTCCTCGGCCCGCGCGAACAGCGCCGGGTCGACCTGGGCTCCGCTGGCGGCGCAATTCTCCACTACCTGCTCCGGCCGTGACGCGCCGATAATGGCGCTGGACACTTCCGGCCGGCGCAGCACCCAGGCCAGCGCGAACTGCGTCAGGCTGAGCCCTGCCTCGGCCGCGATCGGCTTCAACCGCTGCACGGCTTCCAGCACCGGTTTCTGCATCAGCCGGTCCATCCAGCCGCCCATCTCCTCGCTGGTCGCGCGGGTGCCGGCCGGCGGCGGGCTGCCTGGATCATATTTGCCGGTCAGCACGCCCTGCCCCAGCGGCGACCAGACGATCTGGCCGATGCCGTTGGCGAAGCTCAGCGGGAACACCTCGGCCTCCGGCTCGCGCCACAACAGGCTGTATTGCGGCTGGCTCGACACGAACTTCTCGACATCGCCCAGGTCCAGCGCCGCCTGGATCCGCTCGGCCGGCCATTCGGAGAAGCCGATGGTGCGCACCTTGCCGCTCTCCACTGCGCGGGTCAGCGCTTCCATGGTCTCGTGCAGCGACGTGTCCCAGTCGTAGCGGTGGCACTGGTAGAGGTCGATCACATCCGTCCGCAGCCGGACCAGGCTGTCGTCCAGCTGCTTCTCGACCTGGGCGCGGCTGAGGCCTCGGTCGGTGTCGCTCATCGGGAAATACAGCTTGGTTGCCAGCACATAGCTGTCGCGAGGCCGGTCCTTGAGCGCCTCGCCCAGGAAACTCTCCGCCGCACCCCGGCCGTAGACGTTGGCCGTGTCGATGAAGTTGATGCCCTGGTCGAACGCCGCGTCCAGGCACGCCCGTGCCTTGTCCGCCTCCACGCCCACGCCATAGGTCAGCCACGACCCCAGGCTGATCTCAGAGACCTCCAGATCGCTGTCGCCCAACCGCCGGTACTTCATCGCCGCTCTCCTTTGCCTGCGGCTGCTACGAACCGGCTCCTCGCAGGGTTCCGGCGCCTTTGACCTGACTCAGTTTCGGGCTAACCCAACCCGGAGCCATGGACATCTACCTCCCCATCGCCGGAATGTCGGTCAACGCGCTGCTGATCGTGGTGCTCGGCACGCTGGTCGGCGTGCTGTCCGGCCTGTTCGGCGTCGGCGGCGGGTTCCTCACCACTCCACTGCTGATCTTCTACGGCATTCCGCCGAGCGTCGCCGTTGCCTCGGCCACCACCCAGATCACAGGGGCCAGCGTGTCCGGCGTCCTCGCCCACATGCGACGCGGCGGCGTGGACCTGCGCATGGGCCTGGTGATGATCGCTGGCGGCCTGGTCGGCAGCCTGGCCGGCGCCGGCATCTTTCGCCTGCTCCAAGCGACCGGGCAGATCGATACGGTGATCGGCATCCTCTACGTGCTGCTGCTCGGCTCCATCGGCATCCTGATGCTGCGCGATGCGCTGAAGGCCCTCGGCTGGCTCAAGACCTCCGCCACAGCCACCGCCCGCCCGCGCCATAACAAGTGGGTGGCGGCGCTGCCCGGGCGCTGGCGCTTCTACGCGTCCGGGCTCTATCTGTCGCCGATCGCCCCCGCACTGCTCGGCTTCGGCGCCGGCATCCTCACCGTCCTGCTCGGCGTCGGCGGCGGCTTCATCCTGGTGCCGGCGATGATCTACCTGCTCGGCATGGCCGCCCGGGTGGTGGTCGGGACCAGCCTCGTGATGATCCTGGCAGTCAGCGCCGCCACCACCATGATCCACGCGCTGACCACCCAGTCGGTCGACATCGTGCTCGCAGCCCTGCTGCTGGTCGGTGGCGTGATCGGTGCCCAGTACGGAGCCATGATGACCACCCGGCTCAAGCCCGACCTGCTGCGCCTGACACTGGCGGTCATCATCCTCCTGGTCGCGCTGCGCATGGCGCTAGGCCTCACCTATCGCCCGGACGAGATCTTCTCGATCGAGTATCTATGACGTCATGACGGCGCGCCGCCTCACCCTCCTGCTGCTTGCCCCGTTGCTGATGGCGCAGTCCGCGCCGCAGCTGGTGCCGGACATCTCCGCCCGCCGGGTCGACATCCAGTACAGCTTCACCGGCGCGCAGCTGCTGCTGTTCGGCGCCATCCTCTATCCCGGTGGCCGCGTGCCCAAACGCCCGGCGGACATCGCCGTCGTGCTGAAAGGTCCCGTCCAGCCGATCCTGGTGCGCGAGAAGCAGAAGATCGCCGGCATCTGGACCAACGCCGACAGCAGCCGCTTCCGCTCCGCGCCCGGCTTCTACGCCGTGGCCTCGTCCAAGCCGATCGCCGACCTCGTCGACGAGCGCACCGCCGCCATCTACGAACTCGGCCTCCAGAACCTGCAGCTGTCGCCCGGCGGCGGAGCCCAGCCCGACAAGGAGCGTCGTTTCGAGGCCGGCCTGCTCGAGCTGCGCCACCGCCAAAGCCTCTACGCCGAGAACCCGAACGGCGTGGAGATCAGCGGCGGGG
>Ga0210040_10010843_pt1 | contig 10398 bp, 6 predicted proteins | sample CryGeyCG12114_NA_FD_185462 | JGI IMG/M metagenome (GOLD analysis project Ga0210040, IMG submission 185462) | Groundwater microbial communities from aquifer - Crystal Geyser CG19_WC_8/21/14_NA (SPAdes) (version 2) | ecosystem: Environmental > Aquatic > Deep subsurface > Groundwater | place: USA...
TATAAATCATGGTGGTATTACAGTGTATGCAACTTTTTTTGGTTAACCGTAGAATGTTATTTTTTGCACAGTCTTGTGGCACATTATGACTGGTTAGTTAACTTTGTTTTTTGTTTGGGACACAAACTGTCTGCCCATTAAAAAATAGTTGATTGTCAATTTTTTATATCAACACATGCCATTTGAACATGTCAGACAAAGAGTTAAAATGAATTCATTAAAATTAAGAGTCTCACATTTGGCCGCATGTCAACGTCTTTTTTGACAGCCAGTGACAGACATGCGAGGCTCATGAGGATCCCTCAAAGTGAATATTTACCTAAAGTTAAAAAAAATGTCACTTTGGTAAAAATGGATTCTCCAACTTTTTTGTATATTGCGTAACTTAAAAAAGTAAACTTCCCTTTTAAGAATGAAAAGCGATCTAATTTGGCGATATTTCTAACCAATGCAGCATATTTTCAAGTTAACTTTCTGTGACAATGAAAAAATTTTCTTAATAAACACCATTTGATTGGTAAATGACTACAATTTTTCATATGAATGCATTTTATTGCTATAAATTGTATAGAGATTTCAATAAAAATGAAACTTACTAGAAGAATTTGAAAAATGTGATGGTTGGGTTATTATAAATGTACTTAACTAAACCTCAATATTAAACTATAGACCTATAGACTTTTTTCTCTTGCTAGACATTTGGAACTAAAAAAATATTACAATAGTGGTATTATCAAAGTGTTCTACTTATGGACCAATTTCAGGGACACAAAATTGTATCCCCCGGCCCAAAAACTTTGGTCACAGATAAATGAACTTTTAGAGCTTACCTTGGCAAAACCATAGGGTAAATCACTCTTCATGAGGAATTTGTAATCCTCTCCCAAAATTGTGTGCCCTTTCAATAATGTGTTTGGGAAGTGATGATGAATGCATGTAGAGACAATGGCCTGCGCTTTTATTGATCAACTTATAACCCGTTGAATTAGGGAAGAGAGTTAACTTTCTCTCTACACAATGGATTACTTGCCAAAATGGTTCTCTATTTACTAACTTACTCGTAGAGTTTGTTGGGGACCTATAAGGCATTCAAGATTGATGGATTACTGTAAGATCTTTGAAAATCTCATGAAGTCAGAAATGCCTTTTAAATCTCTTTTCATGAGTGGCTTGCTCTTGTAATACAGGCCTCATGATGAGATGATTATCATCCGGCTCATAGTGTAAGACGGAAGGAGAAAAAAACAGTGTTTTCTCCCCATCTTGCTTTGCACAGATTTTGGTCCACCAAAAGAAATAATAATGGTGTAAGTACGGAGTCATGTTTCATGCATCGAGTTCAGAAATTAACCTTTGGTCTCATTTTTCTTACGTTTGTTGCACTATATTTATGCACTAATATTATAAACTATTTATTAAGGATTGGGAAATCAACATGTATGTATGTATGCATGCATCCCTGGGAAAAATTATCAGCTGATTGTATCGTTGGACAGAAAAAGGCATATTTTTTACGCCAAAACGTATTTTTAAACATTTTTTTCAAAATATTTTGGTCTTAATTTTGCAGTTTCATGGTTAACTCTTCACTGACCAGCTATAGATGTAGAAATGAAATATATTTTTAGACGTATTTTTGAAATTTTATAAATCTTGGGAAAATGAGAGAAATTTTCCGACCTTTGTGTATTGCATAGCATAATGCACGTATTCAGGTTGAGACGAGAATTTTTATAACTTTCCCTGAGTTTCCATTACACTGCGTCAGTGATTATGATGCTCATAACAATTCTTACAACTCTAACTCGTTACAACAAATACTGCCTTTTTTCCATAGATGATCTCATTTCTCGTCAGTGGACACAAAAACTCACTCAAACCAATCTCTACCAGCTTTTTTTATCACGTCCTAAGGTAATAATAACATACATAAAGTCATAATAACCTAGAATGGAGAATTCTCTTCTGTTCATCACCATATTCTTTTTTTGGCTTGCTTGTAATTGCCTTTAGAAGTGCACGTACAAAAGTTCCGGAAGTTCTCAAAGTTCATTAGCTTTCATTTATTCAGGATTATATGGAAAATTTGCGGAAATGTGCAAGTTAGCTTATGTGTCAATCACTTTTTTGTCTCCGTTAACTGATCTAACTACAGCAACTAAATACAATAACGAGTTTTTTTACACATTCAAGTGTAACTTGACAATGGTGAGTGAGCAAATTTTGTGTAAAAAATATTTTGCACTCTTTTTTCATTAAATTCAAAGGGAAATATAATCTGTCACAAGCAAAAGTATGGGGCACTAGGGAAATTTTTTGCAGACACACATTTTTTTGCAAAAGTTTCTTTTTTCAACCAACCTCCAGTGTAATTCATGATGACAGTTTAAGTTTAAGACTATTGGGATTACTAAATATCTTCGTTGATTTAAAATGTCTGGAAGAAGGTCTCAACAGTTTAAATACACATTTAGTTGAAATAATTGATACTTCCCAGATTTACTAAATAGGGATGCACCAGAATTTTTAGGCCTGTTATGTGAGCCGTCTTGCTCAGTAAATACCCGTAAATTGGCCCAGTGAGTGACACAATTTGGGAAATGGAAAAGTAAATTCGCAAGTCTGGGTGATGAAATGTACTACTAACTAAACTTCAGAGCAATGCACAAAAGCACACATAGATTTACACTTGAGGCCATACACGATGAATAAAATAGAGCGTTTTCCCATGTCCTCTGTTCGTTAGAATAGGCTTTGCGTTGACATGTATGAAATGGATGGAAAAATTCACATTCAGATGGATTCCTGTTCAAATTTCTTTTAACGAAGACTACGATTCCCATTCTATGGCTAGAATTATGTTCAACTCACTTTTCACTAGTGAAAATGGAATCCATATTTTTACATGAGGAAGCATTTCACATGACACACAATTTCCATTGCAAAATTTTCTATTTCCTTAAGCATTTACAAAAAACAATTAACGGATTCTTAAAAAACGCTGTATTTATTATAGCAATCGTTGTAGAGCAAAATAAATGATATTGCTTTTACAATATACATAGGTTCAATGGGTTCAAAAAACCAATAGTTTTTTCCCGTTTATCGAAGCTGACCATTGTGAACAAGTGGGATGACCATTGCTATGCATGCTCACCACAAAGTTGGTTAAGTGACAATGACTACATTCTGGCCAAAATGGAGAAAAGACAAGAATAGACAAGAAGCTGGAGAGAAAGGAAAGTGATAAATTCTACACTTTTCTTTTGTCTAAGTTAACGGAACGATTTGCAAGAAGGAGAGTGCAAAAAGCTGTCGTCTCTGATAACACACATGGGAGCAATATTATTCAAGAGGGAAATCCTTTGAATGCGCACGTATCCAGTTTTCAGGATAAAGTCACGTCCAGAAATCGTAATTTAGTCTAAAGTACAAATAGTTGTGAACGGAAAAATCATTGTCTGTAAAATTTAAACAATTTCACAAAGTCGGCTAGTTCCAGGGTCTTGTATTTCAATTTCATTTTATCTGAGTAACAATAAACGTATGACAGAATTCTTGGCAAAATCCAAATCCAAGCCAAAAATTTGGCTCGCTCAAACGGAAATAATTTTGCCGTTTCTAATGGAATATATAACTTGTGCATAAGGCTTAAAGGTTGTTAAAAAAGTCCGACTTTTGTGTCACACACACCACACATGCTCTTTTCTCCATTGGACCCACAAAACTATTTTTCTGAGTCTTAGCTGTACATACTGCTGGCAAAACACTGAAATTCCAACCATGCCTGAAAAATTTCTATTTAGACAACTGGGGCTGTCATCTAAATGCTAATGATATTATTTGTAACTCGACTCGAGATGTTTTGTTTTCTAAAAATGAGCCAGTTAAATTTCATTAGGCTTAATAAAAACTTTCACATCTCAAGGTGTCCATAAAAACATAACCAATTTTCCCTTATACTAAAAAAACAAGAAAATTATACAAACAGCCATCTACCAGTGGTGTAATCTGCATGTTTCATACTTTTTCACTCCCCCATTAAAACTTAATTGCCTGTGTAAAGCTACCCAAAATGATTTTTCAAATGCAACATTTATTCTTGCGTACAAACCGACAGTAAAATAAATTGGCGGTGAAAAAAAAGTTCTTTAGAGTCGTCACATAATTCCCAAGCCATATGATGCTTACACACAAATAGGGAGAACTTTACCATAAATCTATGTACGCAAATGTACTCATATCTTCTACAGACGGAACAATGTGTGTGCATTATTTGTGTTTTTCTTATGAAACTTTTTATGATTTATTAGGACCACACATTTATGGGCCAAACTCTCTCTCTTTCTATGTGTGTATTCCTATGTATGCAATTGGATTACTACTCGTTTCAAGTGATAACAATGAAGCCATGAATTCTTTGCTCGAGACTATAAATGTTGTATTTATTTCCATGTTGCTATGTTCTTGGTGCCACTAGTTCAAGTGAAAAATCTCATTTACGACATTGTTTCTTTTTTGCAGATGAAAAGCTCTGTACTTTTCTATATACTGGTCATAAACTTACTCAAAGCTGCAAAACTATCTACATGGCAAAAGCATTTCTTTTACTGCACTGGAAAAGCAAAAAAAAAAAAAAAACATGGCTTCATATCGTAACTAACTAACTAGCTAACAAGCAGAAATTGTCGATGAACATGAAATTGCAAAAAATTTAGAAAGAAATGGTTGGATTTAGGTAAAATGTGTCGTCTTAAAAAACTAACTTTTTGCCATCTATAGTGGGAGTTGTAGGAATATACATAGGTAATGGTATACAAATATCAATTTCTGTTCTGCATATAGTAGTATTCCATATATTTTCACATTTACAAAGAAAAGGAGATGGGCTACACTGCACATTGTACACTGTATAAATAATAATGATAATCATAAAAGACGCACTTGAGCCCACCACATGGTTATTACATGCATAGTAGATAAGGTATACAGTTGTGTGTGTGTGCAGACAAGGTGAAAGTGAAAAGAAAGCATGCTATCAAGTAGTGCGTGCCTCAAAATTGCTTTCCGTTTTTTCCCATGCATTTGAATTATGGTGTAGCTTTGTGTACTCCCGAAAAAGAGGAGCAAGGGATCCATGCAATACATTACGAACAGAGTTGGTAAACAGTATAAATGGTTTCCAGTCGATCCCATACATCATTTTCTATGTGTTGGGTTGTGTAATAGACAAACCTGGTGATTTAAATCCATTCACAAACTTAATGATGATTTCTCCCCAAACTGTTCATGAATAAGTTAAAGTTGCTAACTACAAATTGCATGTGTTTACTTTGTGTGCAGCTGTTGGCTGAATTTTAAACAAAGCCACAAAAATGTAACTAATAAACATTGAGGAATGCATAAATAGTAAAGTGAGTGAGGTAAATTGCAATAAAACTTTAAGACAGAGATGAAAAGAATGAAAAATTGTTCACTCTCTATTGCTATTTTATTGTTCACATGAAAATAGCATGACTTATGGATCCCGAGAATAGATACGGATAAACGAGAAAAGAATGACACTCGAATATTTCATTAGTACTATTCGAATAAATCTGCTGACCTAATGGTGTCAGCAGCTATATTTCCTGTGCTCCCGTTATTGTGCTGAGACCAGCAGAAAATTCTCCCAAAAACATTAGATTGGGCCTTCGGGCTGGTGAAAAAAGTTACAAGTCAGTATCCCAACCATATTTCTATCTTGTATATTAGTTTCAATGGTTTCCAATGTTTGATTAATAAAGCGGATGTGCTTTCATTGCACAATATGGACAGAAACCAAACACGGTTCATATTTAATGCATTTCCTACAGGTTACGTATACACTTGGCTTACGGCTGACTTAACAGTACTGTAGTGACAATGAGCATTATTAACTCCACCCTAGTAAGCCCCTGTTTCGTCAAGAAGAACACAAAGTATCCGGAATCTTGTTAATCCTATTTCGGAAAGTGTTTTCTAATTAGCATTACTATTATCATAATCCTAATGTTCTCGTAATTTACTAACTAATTAACACTAAATATAGTTTTTGCTCTAGTTCCTGTCCTCCTGTCCATAGCTTACAACACACCGTAGTGAATTCCATTGTGACCCAAATCTGGTTGCGCAACTGGCAACTAATTAATTAGTGCTCTCCGCGTAACGTAAACCCTAAATCTAGTAAATTAAAATCCTTTTCCTATGGAAAACGCAACACAACTTACTTTAATTATGAGCAAACATTTTCATGGGCACTTTTACAGACTATTACAAAAAAACAGAAAAGAAGCGTTTTTGTTTCAAAGCACATTTTCCCTTTTGCTACTGTTTGAACCCTTTTTTTATCGATTTCTTCAACAAAGGTACATTGCAATGAAAATATTTGACGCAATAAAATGTAAAGAGAAAAGTCATGGCTGAACTTGCCTACCCTATCTGGAAGATACAAAGTGTGTCGTATACTTTGTGTAATGTGTATAGCTAGTTTAGTATTATCAGATGTGCATTTTTTTCGTAACTCAAAGTCCTATCTGTCTGACTGCCTCACATGAATGGACCGGATGGTTAGATACGTCTAGAAAATCAAATGACAAAAGCATTCGTGAAACTTGTTTGGCAACCAAGTTGCAAAAGATATGATTGAAACCGGAAAGAGCGAATGCCATCAACCGTGAAACGGAGCAAGAAATCAAGTGGAAATAAAGGATTTGAAAATGAAACTGGGATTCAAAGTAACTAGGTGGAAATGGCCCTAAAAGGACCGTGTGCACCGTTTATCATTCACAATCATAGACATTTTCACTTGCACAGTGCAACGACATTTTATGTTTCATGGATTCTTTTATGAACGATTGAATCCGTTTGTCATATTCATTTTTCATCAATTTGGCTAAAAAAAATAGGTCATTAGAGTTTGAAAAGTGTCTAAGCTATACCGTATACAAAATCGCATTTAAATTTCTGGCACTGGATTTACGCATATTACATGATAGCTTGATAGTTCATGGTCACCATGGTTACTCACTGACTGTATCAATCACTATGGAAACTAACCGATAAAATTTATGCTCCAAAAAGGTTACAGTTTGTGTCTACTTTTTTTACTGACCGAATAAATTGAGTTTCTGTATTTGTCCTGTTTTTAGCATGCAATTTCTTATCCGAGATATTGCCTTCTCCCTCCCTCCCTAGATAAAAATTCATCTACAAACATAAATCCTTTTGCCACAAAATTTGAGAAACCAAACATTTGATTCTGAGCTCCCCATTTTCCTGTTCTTCCTTATCTCCTGCAGCACAAATAATATTTACTCCTTCCGTAATGTCTTATCATGCATCCGTCTATGCCTGCATGTACTTACTATGCAGCCCCTAAATTGAAGAGAAAATCTCTTTATAAAATAGAAACCATAGTTTCACTGTTTAAGCAAAATGCAGAGTGCATTCCAATTGTTTTCACGGAAACGAAATGGGATGTACAAAACGCTTGGTGTATCCAAATCTCTCACTTATTCTTGTATGCATGAGCTAGCAGCATACCATCGTTATTTGTTATTGCTTTCTGCATTTCCTTCCGTTCAATTCACGGAATTTAACTTTCAACTGCTCAAATTTCAACTCAAAGGATGCGTGTTGTCGAAAATTGCTTGTAAATTCAAACGACTAACAATGTGTCTTTTATAGTTAAATTGTTGCAGTCCACGTTTCCAAGTACAGCTAAAAAAAGTTATTTCTCCCAAAAATTCGACTTTTAACTTTTTTAACTACAGTACTGCTTGGTAAAATCTACTATGCAAAAAGATATCGAAGATATTATTAGGGCTTTTCTAACTAAAGCACTATATTTAGAGAAGATGCTGAGCTTCTCACAACGCCTGGTTTGGAGGAAACTTCAAAGATTCATCACAAATCGGCATTGTGCTTAAATAGTCTTCTCACACCTCATTCGGCTAAATTAGATATTAGGGGCATTTACGAACGCCTCGGTAACACGGTAAATTGGTAACTTTGATGAAGAAAAGTTATTCAAATACTCTATGATACCCTGTTACCCCGGTGCATTTGAGTATCTTATTATCCTCCAATTAGACGAAGCTCTTCCATATTTAGTGGAGCCTGGAGCCTCGTCACTTTGTAGTTTTCATATAGAATAAAATTACAGGTCAAAAACCTAAACCAGGCTGGTACTTACACTTGTCGTAATGAAATTACACTAAGAAATCCATATTCTTTCCATGTTAATTTAATTTTTAAAAGTTAATTGCTTCTAAAACTTAGTAATCAACCTCAAATTAAAGTTGTATATTTGAAATTCTCTTGTCAAGGGCTTTCACTTAAAGTATCGTTTGTAAAAATGCATGAAGCGGAGTTATAACCAATTTATACCCAAAACATTAGCCTTGAATAAGTATTTTAGAATAAGAGAAAATTTCTTTGAAACTGTAAATTTATTTTGAACGGTTGAACTCCCACAGTGCAGTATGAACACGGTGGCTGTTTGACTAGAAATATTTGTTAGTTAGTTACTAACTTACTTAGTCAGAGGCAAAGGGTGGAACTTGAGTCCCCTACTGTCTTCACTTCACGCTTGGTTTACTTGAACACAACTTATCTGTTTATTAAGTTTCTTGGAAACTGCTCGTTCCGTTTAGAAGATACCGTGATCATGTTAAATTTACATGATTTCTTACGGTCCCCAGTTTTATTGTGTTGTGCAGACATGGTTATAACTAACCAAGAGTTGTGACTAAGCTTTTGCATTCACATTCAGAATAGCTTTATCTGTATTTCACAGACTATACCTAGTTGCGTAAATGAATACAAAAAAATAGACACAATCACATAAGCCCTGTACCGGGCTAAAAATAGCTTCTAATGTGAAATGTATCTGTCCAGCCAGTCAAAATATTTAACCAATCTAATACATAGAGTAAATAACTTACATTATGAGGAATTGAGATACTATACTCAATGATTTGATTATACAAACTTATGATGTCTTATACGACAAATTGAAAGCATAGTAATAATATAATGGAAGCGCATCAAAGAGCTGATAATTAGCGAGCAGTGAGCTAGAAATGTAAATTTTGTGTGTTTGTTAAGCATGTAAAATGATGGAAAAAATTGTTTCTCACACTCCATTCATTTTGTCTAGCCTAATCATTGCATTGACTGAGAATGACTACTAGCTATAGAGCCCCGACAATTCTACATCAGTTGATTACAGTCTGTTTGTGATTTCTTCCCATTTGAGCGTCGGGAATTTTATGAGCCTGGCAGCTCATCCTGAGAATCCTGGGCTCAAAAGTCATCTCATCAACGTGCAGCCTTGAAGTAAGAGCTCCATCCCAGCCAAAGGGAGTGGAATTTACATTTCTCGCTTTCATCACCGCATACGCTTTGCCCGGACCAGAAAAGAAATCTATCCTGTCATTATACAGAAACTCGTATGTAGCCTCATTCCATGTAATAGGATTTGATTCTTTTGGCTCATTTACATGTTTATTTGCTGTAAAGAAAAGTGAGGGAACCCGCAGAAATGCTGACAGAGTTCTATATAATAGATTGGAACAGTAGTATGGATATGAATACACTTGTTGTGTATAATGATGAGTGGGAAGCATACATTTGTATTTGGTTTCAAAAGAATCATTTGAAAAGTATGGCGAAATTTTTTCGATGAAAAAATGACTTTATTTTTATGTCTCCATCTGGATTATTATTGTTTTGCATTTGAAGATAGCAAAAAATCAACGCTTTTACAGCAATGTTAATGATAGCTGTATGAGTTCAATGTTTATGCACCTCCAACAGGTTAATATCAATTACCTATAATACTTGTTTGGTGGCATTTGGACTCTGTACTAGTATTTTCTTGATTCTTGATTACTAACATCAACATGATGAAATTATTTTGCTTTTGCTTAGCATGTGCCTCTGGCTAAGCTAAGTTTTAATTAAACTCTTCGAAATGTAATTTTTCTATCCAGACAGATGTGTATTAATCACTACATTCAATTGCATCCAGAATGCAAAAATAATTTTTTGCAGCGATTTTAATTGCTATATTTCCTTCTCAACATCTCATTAAATGCTATTAACTACATTTGTCAGTTGTCGATAAAAACTCATCAGTCGTCAGACGGCAACTAATATAATGAAGATCAGATAATAATGTCCATTGCATGTTCCACGTGTACTTTTTTGCACGTAAAATTGCCATTTTAAACGCGGTAGCTTAAACTCACTACAATTTTTATCACTTCTGACGGCTTGTGTAGCAAAATACGGAAAATCTAAAAAACCTGTCACAAAAACTAGATGGAAAACTTGACTTTGATCTGTGCAGAACGAAATAAATAGGATGATATG